>Ga0307515_10014133_pt1 | contig 14842 bp, 1 predicted proteins | sample 17_EM_MG_FD_194513 | JGI IMG/M metagenome (GOLD analysis project Ga0307515, IMG submission 194513) | Populus trichocarpa ectomycorrhiza microbial communities from riparian zone in the Pacific Northwest, United States - 17_EM | ecosystem: Host-associated > Plants > Roots > Unclassified | place... | reverse complement strand
TGCTTTAATATTCTATTAAATTTAAACAAGGCATTTTAATAATAGGAATCTATTAATAGTTAGATATCTTCTTATTTAGAAAATATCGCATACTTACGGCTCTCTATATTAGCTTTTATAATGCTAATATAGTATAGTAACTAACTTTATAAAATCCAGTTTATTTCTTAACTATGGTCTATAACATAGATAAGTCGATTTTAATCTCTTTAGGTTTTAAAGAATAAGTTAACCTTTAAAGGATTCTGTTCTAATACGGCTAATAGTCTTACTACTGCTATCGCGAGTATATATTTTATTTAAAAATTATTAGTCTTAGGAGTTAAATTAACTATAGAACTAGCGACTACTCTTTTTAATTAATCCTAACGGATTATCTTCCCTACTCTCTTAAGTAAGAACGCTACCCAGATTACTAGCCCTTAAGGTAAAAATATTACCAAGCTAATATAGACCTTACAGATATTAGGAGATGACTGGTTTAGAATTACAACATACTTACCTATTTATATATACTAATTCTATTACTATATCTAGATTCTAGTAAACTAGAAAGGTTTGCTCTAATTTAACCTACTACTTCTCTTAACGGTTTAATTGTGTCTTCTCTTAAAAGATTATACTAAGAGCTTAGATACTTCTTTGCTAAGCTATATAGACCTAAGATCTTATTAACTTATAGTAAAATATCTTCGTTTTCACTAATAATATTCTGGCCCTTATTAGAGATATTAAGTATTATAGTAGAGGCGAGGACCTCTAATTATACTAACTAGACTTTACTAGTTAAGGGCCGACTAAGCGTCTTAAAGTATTGATAAATATAGTTACTAGTATATGTTAAGCTGCCTAAAAGGGATTTATATATATAGAACTATAGCGCTATAGCCTAGAGACTGCATACGTAGTATTATATATAGTATAATCTAATATATATATATATATAAAAGTATTAACAAATCTAGGTACTAAATTAAGCTTATTAAGACGGAGGAGACGTAAAAGAGATAGAAGGAGGCTTATAAGTTTAGGTAGTATAGTAGGTAGAGAAGAGTTTATTAATATGCTTATTTATTTCTTATAAGATATTTAATTAATTATTTTATATAACAACTAAATAATATAGTTACCTGTCTATATAATCCTATATATTGGTTTTAGCGTATAATTAAGACGTCTTTCCTGCTATACTTTCCCTAACGCTTTTAAAATTATAGCACTGATAATAGACCTAAGCTATAATACTAAAGGTACTCTTAAGTAAGATCTAGGGCTTATAAATAAATAATATAATATAATCTACTATAATATTAAAATTAAAATATTGATACGCGGGCTTCTTGGATAGCTATTACGCTCTATTATAAATAAGGTATAAATATAGTAAATATTAAATAAAATCTCTAACGAATTCCTATTTGTGTTTTTAGGTTTACCTAAGAACCTATATACTAAATATGTTAAACGACTTACCTAGCGCTGTAGCTATAACGCGATATATTAAATAAATAAAACGGCTTTTATTAGGTAAATTATAATAGGCAACCTAGTACTTCTATACTCCGCTATTATATATTATCTACTAGCTAGTATACTAAAGGCAATAAGGTAGGAGGGAATACTAAGGTTATATAGAATAATAATATTATTAATCCTATAGGTAGCTGACGAAAAGCTAATAATTATCCTAACCTAAAAGCTAGCGACTAGTAAGAACAATGCCCTAGATATATATATTAATAATCTAAACTTTAATATATTTGTAGATATGCTAGGCTAGGATATTAACTTTAACCCTAAAAGTAAAACGCTTTATTATTATATTGGCGATAAGATAGCTAAAGGACGAATTTAGCTTATAAATAAAAAGAAATAGCGTAGTGTGGTTAAGGATATATTTCTATAAGAAATAGATAGGTTTTTATTTATAATAGAATAAAGGAGAATAAGTAGGTTATTATTTAAAGTTAATCTAGTGTTACTAACTTGTATTTATGGTCTGCGCTACTAGCTAAGAATAATATAATTACTTACTCTCTATTTCCGCACCCTTACCTTTACTAAATAGCTCGCACTCTATACGTATAAAAATAGGTAGAACTAGTAAACGGGTTAATACTAAGGCGATACTTAACCTATAGCTATCCTAAAAAACCTCTCCTAGTTAAAAAGAGCCTTTACTTTACGCTTTAACCTATAATAGAAAAGGCGAAGGCAACTATAACCGCAGTATAGATTATGCTCCTTAAAGCTACTACTTTATTTAGAATACTTACTAGTTTAATAGATTACTATATATAAAGGTAGGCGGCTTAATAAAGCCCCTTAACGTGCTATTAGGTAAGGAAGTCTTAGAATAATATAACCCAAGATATTCTTATAACTTATTTAGCATTCTTAAAATGCCTAAGGGGATTAGACAATAAAGCCTAAGGTTTATACCCGTTTTTTTAATAAACATATTAGGGTAATATATATTAACACTGTCCTTAGCTTACTCTTAGCATCTAATACCTAATCCTTATATTTATGCTTACGCTTTCCTTACCATTTTACTAAATTTAATCACTATTGCGATATATATATAGGGGATAGGTTAGGCTTACTATAAACTAGTAGAGTTAACGACACAGAAGAATAACGTTGGATATTTATGGTAGAAATACTAAGTATTGTATAAGGGTATAGAATATGGCGATATAACTGTATAAAAGTATTATTTACTATTATATATACTGCCTATACCTACTCTAGTATTATTTATACTAATAAGCTTTACTTTAAGCGTAAAACGGGTATTAAACCTAATATAAGTAGACTGGAATAAGGTACAGGATCTAAAAGCTAGCGCCCTAGGTAGGTAAAGTAGTTTAATAAGGTACCTCTTTATTAAATTTAGACATAAGCCTTACTAGCCTACTACTTTTATTGTTAGGATTAACGTTTAACCTTTTATATACCTATACCGTATATACTAAGGGATATGCTAATAGAATAAAATAGTTTTATATATAATAGCAAATAGTATCTAACAATTTTAGAATATATAATAATATTTTTTTAACTACTAACTTAATATAAGTTAATAGGTTATAATTACAGCTTAACTGTAACCGGTTAGAACTAGTAGCTAATTATAATAAATATACCCCTATTTAAGTTATTTGTAAGCACTATAGTAGTAACACTCCTATTAATATTGCTATTAGTCTAATATATATTATACTAGTATATATTCTTTTAAGTTGTTATTCTATATACGCCCTAAATATTATAAAAATAGCTATAAGGTAGCCTATTCTAGCTATAAGCTATACCTTTTACTAACTAGGTAAATATAGGAGCGCTACTATAATAGGTAAACGTAAAAACGCGTTATTAAATACTCTAGCTAGTAGTAAGAGCCCTACTTTAGGTTAACGTATAATAAGGAAATAAGGAAAACTAGTATAATTAACCTTATATCTCTACCTAGCCTATTACTAGAAGTTGCCTATATCCTAGCTAATAAAAGAAAGAACGCGCTAGTAGAGAGTAAGTATATAAAACCTAACTAGAATAAATAATATTATAACTCTAATTTAGTTATATTTAGGTATAAAGAGAAGCAGGCATGCAATGAGCCCTATTAACGTTATATATAATATATTAAGCTGGCTAATAATATATAGAATATATAAGGCCGCCTTTAGCTAAAAAGGGTAATATCTAATAATAAGGATAGTGATTGTAAGTCTATACTTACTTCTTCTACAAAATAATAGCTACTAAATCTACTAAATCTGTTAATAATCTAGTAGTAATATAGGAGGGTACGACCTCTCTAAGATGGGAAAGTCACAGTGCTATCTGTCTGTCTGTCGGTCGGCCAGTCGGTTAGTTAGTTAGTTAGTTAGTTAATCGCTTAGTCGTAATTAGTTAATAGAACAGTTAGTAAAAAAGAAAGAAAAGAGTATTTCCGGTAACTATTAGGGTCGTAATGTGTATATAGGAGGAAAGAAAGAAGGAAGCCGAAGGCTAAATAAATACAGGAAAATGCCAAGATACTAGGCGTCGTCCAATCTACACCACTACAGTAGAACTAGCTTAGTTAAAGACGCAAAGTCCCAATCTTTTAGTTAAGGTAGGTTATACGTTTATATATAACCAAAGTCTAACTGCAATACTTAATAGTTTCCTTTACTATTTAGCACTTAGTGGGCCTTAATAAATAAAATACTCTCTTTACTATCTAACCACCTACCGCTATAAAAAGTAGCATCTTCGTAATATACCTCCGGCTCTTAATAATTACGTTCTAGTTTAAAATACTCTTATATACGCCTAACCCGTACCTTATAACGTATATAATTATATACTAATTTAAAATACTCTCCTATGCGCCTAATCTATACCTCACCGTATAAATAATTACGTGCTAGTTAAAAATACTCTTCTGTATACCTAATTCATACCTTATCGCGTAAATAATCAATATTTGGCTTTATATTCTCCGTAGTAAGCTATATTCGCCTAAACTCTAATATAGCTTCGTCTATAAGATAAGTAACCTCCCTCTAATATAGAGTATATTAACTTAGTATTTAATGTAAAGGGGACCTAAATAGCACTAGGGAAAGTTAGGACAAGTTAAACTATAAAGACGATTTAAACCTAACTGCCGCGCTATTAGTAAGAGAAGAGTACCTCTAGATATTATAATGGCAACGTATAAAAGAAACCCCACCTAAGAGACATAAGCCCATATTTGCGCTTTATAGGTCCATTTTTACTAGTAAAGCTAGTAACTAACTTTAGGACTTATAATGGGCATCTTATTAACCTATAGTTTAACCACTTTTTAGGCCTTATTAAGGATATAATAATAAAGGTATAATTAGAAGCTATTTTAAAGCAGCCAAAAGTAGTGCAAAAAATGCCAATTATATTTCTAACCCGGTATCCGCTTATAAGGTATTTATATACTAAAAATATTATATTAAATTATTTACGAACAATCCTAATATTATATATAGCTATTTAACGTAATAGGGAACTTTAGGACCTACGCAATTATAAAGGCTTATATAGTTATAAGGGAGGTATATAGGCTAGGGTTTAACGATGCGCCTAAACTAATTGTGGAACTACTAACTAATTATAATTTTATTACGCTAGATTATATAAAGGTGTTTTACTCGTGCTATTTAGTAAAATACTAATAAGCGTTAATAGCTAAGTAATAACCGCTTTTATTCTAACGTGATAGTTACTAGTATAGCTAGTATATTTTATAGTAGAGGAAGAAACAGCCTTACCTAATTACCCTACTCTTATAATATGTTCGAAAAGCTTACTAGCAATACTATTGCTTTTATTTTAACAGTAATACATTATATAATTAGTAAGTATAAAACTGGGTCTAAGAGAATAGACAACTTTTATGGCTCTATTATTAGCGGACAGTATATATCCAGTGTTTTACTACCTATTATTATTCTCTAACCCGTTATAGAAGCCTACACTAACCTCTTAGGCAGCTAGAACTAGATCTTTAAAAAATAGCAATTTAGAATCTAGCTGCAGCTTTAGCCTATAGTTATTAAATATACTATAGGCCTAATGCCAGATTAATTAACTATAGAAATTATTAAGGACCTATATAAAGATAACCTTAACTATTAGTGCTTTAAACTACTAATCTTTATTGGCAAAATATGGTACTTTACTAATGGCCTTAATAGTTGGTGGTTGACGCAATTAGCGCGCAGTTAAGGGCATTTAGCAACTTAACCGACTAGCTTATATTATGTTTTTTAACACGCTATTAACAGTTTTATTAATTTACCTTTTTACTTATAAAATATTAAAGTCTTTTAAGTTCCCTATAGTATAATATTATATAATACGCATATAATATACGTATAATGCGACTTCCCTAGGTATATTCTTTATAAAAAAATTATTACGTAATTATTTTTCATATCGTTTCTAGGGCGTTTACTAGAGCCTAAGCGAAAATAAGTGAAAATTGGAAAATTGGAAAATCTGTCAAGTTGCACGCAGGTTGACTGTTAAATCGCCAACGACCTTAGCGGCGTCGACTGCAGCCATTTGGCGCCCAATTGACCTATATAGCAGTATTTGATTTCACTTAATGGGTAGTTTAAATCTCAGCCTGCGGATATTTTTCCGATGTTACCATTTTACTTATAAATTTAGGTGCTGCCCTTAAATTCCTTTAAAGGTTTAAAGTCCTACTACTAGCTCCCTCTAGTTCTATAGGCCTCCCCCTTTCCTAACTACTAGCTATTAAATTTTATTATACTTGGCTTTACTTATTAGCTAATATCTAGATCGTTTCTTGTCCATAATATGCTATAGATATATATTCTTTAGGCATTTCTACTACTATTATCCGTCTAAGTATTCTTCTATAAGAAATCGTCCTAGTTAAAGTATTAAATTATTTAACTCCTAAATCTCCACTAGATGCTAACTATATATATACTTAATATTTCTATTTTATTGCTTATCTAGCGCCTAATATATCCTTACTAAATACTTTATATTTTTTACCTTTGGTGCTTAGTATATACTATACTAGTTATCTATATATATAATCTATATTAATATATAATACGCTAGGTGCTTTAGGTTAACTCTTAGCTTATTTTTATTTTTAAGTTTAAACCTTTATCTAGTTAATCTATATACTAGTACCATATTTACTAGTATTAAGATTTACCTTTCGCTTCTTTAGTCCTTTAATCTTTCTTTTAGGTTTTTAGGTATTATAATTAATACTCCCTTAATATAACTTATATATCTTTTAGTAATAGCCTAGTCTTATATAACTCTTTTATCTAGCTATATATAGAAGTCTTCCTATTAATTGTTATATTACTACCTATACTGCCTTTAATATAGCTCTATAAGCGTATATAATCTATTTATAAGAAAGTATCTTATTATTACTACATCGTTACAGCCTTTTATATACTACTCTTTAAATCTAGTAGGGACTCTTAGATCCTCTTCTTATTCTAGTTCTTTAAGCTATTTTACTTTTAACGTATCTACTCTAGGCCTATTAGTAATTTTTCGTATAGGTGCTCTATCCCTTAGTCTACCTAGTATTCTTAATCCTTAGTATTCCCTTTATTTAATTCTTAAATCCTATTTAGTCTTCTCCTAGTTTATATCTGGCGATTAAATCCTCTAAATCTTTAAACTTTAAACTCTTATTATTAATTATTTAACCTTAAGGCTAAATACTTTGTTTACCTAATATAAGTATTCTTATTTATTTATTAAAACCCTAGTTCTCTAAAATCTTTATCTCGTATTTATTTATTTATCTTTAAACTAAACTACTACTCTTTTCTATTAGTTTTCGTCCGTTATAGGTTCTTAAGCTATTCTTATCTCGTCTTAAAAATCTTAGGTTTATCTTATCTCTTCTTAAGAATCTTAAGCCTATAGACTTTTGCCTTTATTAAGTAGTAAGTTAGCACTAGCGAATAGATGCCTACTTAGCCTCCTTTAGGTATTTTTCCTTCTATTTTATAAAGTAATAGACATGATATATAATAGGGTATTAATTCCTGTTGCTAATTTAGTCTTATTATTAAGTCCTTAAGGTCTATATACTCCTAGTAAGCTATCTTTATCTCCTTATTATCGCTACTAATAGTCTAATTATCTTAATTCTTGAATTTTATTACTAATTAGAATTAGTATGTAAGAACTTTCTTCGCTAACTACTAGCTAAACGTGCTATCCTAGTCCTAATCCAATTTATAGAGTTAATCTTATTCTTTATCTAACTCTCTTATACCTTAAAGTCCTTTTAACTTAGGCTCTTATATACTAATAGCTTATACTATACTTAGCGCCTTTATAAATTTAGTATACATTATTATAATAAAACGCGAAACTCTTTATTAAACACTTTGTTATTCCTTATAGTATACTAATATCTTTTTATACCTCTGTATTTTGGTTTAACCTGGTACCCTTTACTACGTTAGGTCCCTAACAGTTTCTATAGTCTTTAGTATAGTAGCCTTATTTTCCGCAATTTATATAAGCTCCCTTTTTAAACCACTTTTCTTACTATAGAGTCCGCCTAAACGTCTTCTACTACTAAGATCCCTAGTTTAGCCTTTACTCGTTAGTTCTCTAATTATTTAACCCTTAGCCTTTAGGTTTCTATAATTTCTTATTTCCTCTTTAGGTTTTTTTAGTACTACTTAAATCTATTAGCTCTGCGCCATACTATAGTTTAGATACCTATTACGTCTTCTTTATATATATTAGTTCTTATAGCGTTCTTCCTAACTTCTCGCTTTAGTATAGCCGGTTGTTAATCTTAATAGCTTATTTAATTAGTTCCCTTATATTACTTAGATCGTCTATTAATAATATTATATTTTAAACTTTGGTCTTTAGTCCCACTAGTACTATACTATTAACACCTCTTAGTTCCATTTAGTCTATACTACTAATATCTAGAACTATATTATATAGTCTATTATTAATCCCTTTTATATAAGTTAATATAGCTTTCCTTTAGCCGTTGCTATTAATTCTAGATCTCTATATATCTATATTAGTCTATAGTAAATCCTTCCTAGCTTAAGAACATATACTATGCCTCTAAATTAGTAGTTAATAGTCTATTAGCTTATATCCCCATAAGATAGGGTTTTAACTACTCTAGTACCTAACTTATTAAAAATAGCCCTGCATACGCTACTTAATCTACTAATTTTATCAGCTTAGTTCCTTTATATTGGATCTTTAGTTTTATTTATATAAGGAGTCCTTTTAGCTTATACCTTTCTTCTATAAACCCTTTAATTAATAGCATTTTAATCTTCTCCTTCTTTATATCCTATAGCTACTAAAGTAGTGCTAGGTTATTAGCATTATTCTACTCTACGACGCTTCTAAGTTAATTTATTATAACTAATTATAAGTTATTATCCCGTATACTAGTATCGCCTCCTAAACTTAAGGTAGTTACTACTATAGATAGTATATTAACTTACTATTCTATTGTAACCTTAGTAGTGTGGGAGGGTACGATCTTTCTAAGATGGGAAAGTCACAGTGCTGTCAGTCTGTCTGTCGGTCGGTTGGTCGGTCGGTTGTAATCAGTTAGTAAAACAGTCATAATTAGTTAGTAAGAAAGAAAGAAAAGAGTGTATTTCTGGTAACTGGTAAGGTCGTAATATATATAATAGAGGGAAGAAGGAGAGAAGCCGAAGGCTCTATAAATATAAGAAAATGCTAAGACAGTAGGCGACGTCCAATCTACACCACTATAGTAGTAAATATATAATAAAGCCTTATAGGAAATACTATGGTAAGCTTACTATTAGGCTAGGTATATAAGTAGAATAAAATAACTAATGACTTATAACGGTGGAGTAGGTTACCTAATAGATTAACTTTAATTATATTCTAAAATTTACTATAAATAAGAGAACTATAGTCCTTTAAGTATAAGGGATTTCCTTAAAGACGTATTAAGTTTTCTAATAAATATTCTTATAAATAAGACTTAGGAAAGAAGCCTGTTTAAGTTTTTAGCCCTCTTTATAAGAGTAGGATTATAACTTTATTATAGAGGTATTTAATAGAAAGGATTTTACGTAGATAATTTACACCGCGTTTTAGTATAATAGCCGCTTAAAGTTAATTACTATAGAAAAAGACGTTTTAGCGAGAAAAGAAGGCTATAGCGCCTAAAGCTATATTTAGGCCTTAGAAAAAAGTCTAATACTAACCTAAAAGTCTTTAAATATCCAATTAATAAATAACGCTCTAATTTATATATTAAATCTTATAAAGAAGTAGTTAGAAACACATGGCGTTTAAACTATAAATTTCCCTCTATACTTATCTAATCTTAACCTAACTAAGTACCCTTAGCTAGCCCTAAAAAGGAAGACTCTTAAGCTTTATTTAGAGCTTAAATAGATAGGATAAAGTAAGGAGGATTTAAGGTATTTAATTAAGGCATATAAAGAAGCGTGGTTAGCTATCAATTAAGGTCTTATAAGATAGTTAATGGATAGTATAAACCGAAGGCTAGAGGTAGTAAAAAAAGCACATACCTAGCAGACAAAGTATTAACTATAATTAAATAATATCATACTAATTTGGCTGCATTTAATTGCTGCGGCGTTATACAATTGTTTAAACTAGGAAAAGGCTTCTTTAAGTCCTTCTATAAGACAATAGGGAAGGATTAAAAAGGTAGATGCTTTAGGGACTATAGAGCTATATAGACTCCTAAGCATCTATTAGTAAAATGCAGATTATACTAGGAAGAAAGTAAAGAAATGCAAAGATAACTAAGCTCTTCTCTCTCCCTAAAGAAGCTTTTTTGTATAGAGAAAGGAAGAAAGGCGCTTTTTCTATTCCAAATAGGACAAAAATAGCCATTAGAAAGTGGCTAATAGAAGTAGGACCTTTAAGAGGTAGCTCCTACTAAACTTTTAGTAACTAGATAGTAGTAAACAAAAGGATAGAAATAAATTATAAAAAGTATAGGGGCAGGCGCTAGGATTCTTTTACTGTTTTCTTTACCGTTTTTCTACCGTTTTAATATTACTTAATAGTTGTTGTAACCTAGTATTTTACTAGGGAGCGGTAAACCCCTAGTTTAGAGGGTTATAAACTACTAGGACATAGCTACTAGTATATATTAAGCTGCCTAGAAAGGATTTATATATATAGAACTATAGCGCTATAGCCTAGAGGTTGCACGCGTAGTATTATACGTAATACAATACGATAGATATTTAAAAAAAAAGATTGTTTAACGTCGTGTCGATTTTAGTAAGAATATATATATATATAGACTAATATCTTAGCATTGTACTACTCTACTTTATCTATATACCTAGCCTATTAATAAGTCTACTATAGTAACTACTATAAGGCTTTATTATAAATACGCTTTAGTAAAATAAGGTTAAATTTCCTTCTTATTTACCTTCTCTTTAACTAAACGTTAAAGCTTATAACCATCTCTTTTATAGCTTAAAATAACGCCTATCTTGCTGCTCTAAATTATAGCCTTATAATCCTTAATTATCCAACACTAATACTATAAGACGAGTTAAAAGCGAGTCTATTTTATCTCTAGTAAGAGGTAAGGCTTTCTTATCGGCTTTATCTTATAATATATAACGTATAAGCTCTATGCTACATTAATTAAATATACTAAAAAGGTAAGTAAATATCTAGTGTATTTACTAAGTATACTACGTAGAATAATATATAAGGTTAGTGCAGGTTAAAGACCTTAAGTCGTGAACTCTATTACTTAATATATTATTTATTGCATTAAAAAACCCGTTAGACGCTTTATATAGAATAGTTATATTTAGTAGTAAAGTAGAAAGCTTTTCTTTACTAAATTAATTAGTAGATACTTTTTTAATGATTCGCTATTTAAACTTATAAGTAATTTTAGGTTTTTTACTAATGTAAGGAGGATTAATAATATAGCCGATAGAATAAGGGGATTTGTTTTAGTATATTAGCTATAATTAAAGGCTTTCAAAAAATATTATAGCGATTAGCGCTTATTTAAGTAATGGCTTTAATATACTTAAGAGTTGCTTTTATAGCCTTTATAACTAGGGCCTAAGCTATTATAGCACTGGCAGAAAATAGCAGAACTTAGTTAGCAGAACTTAGCAGAACTTTATAGTTTCGTAACTAGAGGACCGCATAAAAGAACCCTACTTTAGCTAGCGCTACCCTTCTTTCTCCTTTCCTTTCTCTAGCTTTAGATTCTTATTTATAGATAATCTAATTATATTGGCTTACGTGTCCCTCTTACTATACCTATACTTTAATTAACTAAGCCACGAACATTACTTAAAGTTCTTACTACTTTTTCTTCTTAAGAAGGAACTTAAATATATCTATAAGACTATAAATAGGACAAGGATATAAAATAGGACCCTAAGGACATTACTAAGACTATAAGGATAGGACAGAACCCTAAGAACCGGACACGCACAGATTATAATCCCTAAAGAAATTACCTAGAATTACCTAATACCCTTACTACTATGCTAAGAAATATAGTAGCTGGTAAAATAACTATAGGACCCTTAAACACCTCTAATAGTAAAATAATTACTATCTTAACCACCTAGGTAGAGCTTATAGCAGCTAATACTAAAATTAAATAACTGCGAGAGCTGCTTAAAGCTAGAGATACCCCTATATCTAATAATAAGTTATTACCGGACACCTAAAGACTTGCAATGGTTCTATAGGCCCTATCCTAGCGCCTTAGTAAATCCGCTAAGTCCTATATAGCACTGTTATGGTCTATAAAGGTTATAGACTTTTTATTCTATATAAAGGGAATAGACTTTATATTTAATAACCAGAAGCTCTAGTTATAGAATAAACTTAAAGTTAATATAGACTACTTTCCTACCCTTTAAGCCAGAATAGCCTATATCTTTAGCCGTACTAGTAGAGACACTTAGACGCACCTACGCCCGTAATACGCTAAGGACTTATTAAACCCCTTTATCTCTAAAAAAGAAATAATTAACTACTTACCTTCTATTTATAAGGACCCCTTTAAGGTATATAATACCTACCTTAATTATAAAGGCCTAAATATAAAAATAACGGAGACCTTTTCGGCCTTTTAGACCCGCTTTTTATACCTAGCCAGCTAGGCCTAAGTCCCTTAGGAAGATCTGCTACTAGACCCATTTAATAAGCTTACCTTAAACCTATAGCAAGCTATATTACTAGTTTTTACTACTATATAAACGCTAAAGAAACTTACGGATTAGTGCTTAGCTATTAACTAAGGCCTCTATTAAATTAATGTATATACTAAGTAGTATAAAGCTAGGAATCCTTTAAACCAGACTATAAGTAATATAAGAATAGCTAATAGTGCCTTAGTGCGGGCTATAACTCCTACGGCTCTAACTATCTAGCCTATTATTAATCTAGCAGCTAGTTATATAGCTAGTCCTACTATATGCCTAGTATATACTCAGCCTATATATAGGAACCCCTATAAATAAGCCTTTAGTAACTAAGGAGCTTACTTTTTATATAGCTAAAATAGCTACTTTATAAAGGACTGCCTAATAGCAGTAAGGATAAACAAGGTTTTATTAATTTAGAAAAATAGTATAAAGTTAGGAAAAGAGGAACCCTAAAGGAAAACTCCTCTTTAGGGTTAAAAGGGATTTATATATTATATATTAATTTAGGTTAGCTAGTTAGTAGAAAAAGCTGCACTATCCCTTATACTTTATTCTATAATAGATATTAAGTTTTAATCTCTACTTTAGCCAACTCTAAAGTAAATGCCTTTACCTTAATAGATACCTAGTACGCTATAAAGTTAGCTAGCATTTTTAATACGCCCCTTAAAGAACTGCCTAAACTAATTCTTATTTATAGGTATAATGGACAAATAGGGCCACCTATTATAACTATCCTATAGATCCACCTCTGTATTAATAAACGAAGGTAATATAATATCCCCTTCCTTATTATAGACCTTAGAAGCTATAATATAATTTTAAAAAGAAATTTTCTAGCCTATTTAGGCTTATAACTAAATATATAAAATGGCCACTACTCGCTATATACCCCCTAAATAATACGCGTACACCCCCTACCTTATTTAGTTTGGACGCTTCCTTATTAAGTTAAAACATCACGTGCGTTTGGCTTGTTTGCGCCTATATCGCGAAAATCAAAGTGTGTAATAGGACTAGCCTAGTTATAGTAGGAATGTCTCGGTGAAACACTTAATAGATAAATTCCGACGCTTTAACCAAATTCTACTAGATTAATTAAATTCTACTAAAGTCTGTTAAAGACCGCGTGCGTATATACGCACGCATTAACTACTAAGCCCCTAACTATTTAATTATATAATTCTCTTATTATTCCTTTCTCTTCTTTACGTAATGTCTTGTTCTTAGCAAGAGCTATATACCCTTAAATTTAAATCGAATTTATATTATCCCTTTAAATCTTCCCTAAAGTCTCTTTATACCCTTACATTACGTTATATTAAAATAACTATTATTAAAATAGTAAATAAACTTAAACCTACCGCGTTAATTATAAGCATTATAGCCCTAGTTAGGGAACAGTTAACTATAATATAACAGTCCTTTACGGACGCTTTGGCCTAGTAGTGAGCGATATTAGAAACTTAGCACTAGTAATTAATAGGAGCAATTTATAAAGAACTCCGTAACCTTAAAGCACTTATATTAGAGACCTTAATAGTAATACCTATAGACAAAATTAAAATAACTATATATAAACCTAGCCTATTAAATATAAACCCTAAACTAGTAATAGTAGCTTAACCTATACCTATAATAAACCCAGTACCTATAATAAAATTTAAAAAGCTCTCTAACTCTCTAATATTTAATAGAAATTAAAATAACCTATATCCCTTTATAACTAAGCTCCATCTTAAACTTTTAATAAACTATAACTAATACCCTATTAAAGCTAGCAAGATTAGCTATAGAATATCTTATTTAAGTAAAGACGCTGCATAAACTATAGACCTATTCTTCTATAATAGCACCTTTATTAATTTTAAAATCTTTATCTCTCTACTAAAACAAATATATAATAATACTAGCCGCGAATATATAGCTGTTACTAAATTTAAAAACCTATAATAATGGAATTAAGACTTTACTAGCTTCTTTTTAGAATTTTTAGGCCTTATTAGTAAACTAGATTAGAATAAAGCCGCTAGAGTTACTGCTCTTTATTAAGCTATTTTAGATAAAATTAGAGTATAGTTAGTAGGTAG
>Ga0307515_10014132_pt1 | contig 14842 bp, 18 predicted proteins | sample 17_EM_MG_FD_194513 | JGI IMG/M metagenome (GOLD analysis project Ga0307515, IMG submission 194513) | Populus trichocarpa ectomycorrhiza microbial communities from riparian zone in the Pacific Northwest, United States - 17_EM | ecosystem: Host-associated > Plants > Roots > Unclassified | place... | reverse complement strand
GGGCCTAGAAACCATCCATATGTCAACACACCTCAACCTGGTGAGCATCGACAGCACATTGACTCCGATAGGCATCTACGAATGAATCAGGAATATCTCGCAGCCTTCTCTGTACGACTCACATTAGCAGGGTCCGCTCCTCGCAAGAAGAATTCGCTGACTCGCGCGGCAGACTCGCGCTCGACAGCGTCATAAAATTCGTGAGTCGCTTTATCCAGCGAAACTCTGACGGTAATATCAGTAACAGGTGGAAGAGGGACGAGCGGTTCTCCATTTTTGTTCTGCATCTCTTTCGTCCTCCGGAGACATAGGGAGCTCATCAGGGCCTGCAATCAGTGAGTTCTGAAATCCGTCGCAAATGGAAATGGAAGCCTTTCGTCACCTTGAGTAACTCGACACCAGCTGGGTCACGGCGGCCCAGTGGACGAGTAAGAAGCCGTTTGAAGTACTCGGGGTCGTCAAGGGGCCTGAAGACACGAAGGAAGCTCAAGAGCGATGAGAGATCCTGCGAAAAAGTTAGAGATCCTCGGAAGGAGGGATCACACTGAACCAACCGAAGCGTTGTTGATGATAGGAGTCCCAGTAGCGACCCAACGTAGCTCTGCTTGAAGTTCCTTGACACTTTGAGCCATCTTCGTTTTGGAATTTCGGATGACATGGCCTATGAAAGGAGTCAGGAGCCTCACGGGCAGTAACGCTGAGTAGCCACAACCTTCATCAAGAATTATGCGCTATAGAACAATTAGTGGCTGTCATTGAAACGCGCTCTATTCTACACACCTTAAATTTGATGGAATAAAGCCCTTTACCATTTTTCTTCCTCTTTTTCGCCTGCGGTTCGTCGGAGAAGTCTTGGTCATCGGCGGTTTGTGTACGTTTCTTCGTGGACGGGTTTTCCGCAGAAACGACTTGATATGTTGTGATGACAACATCGCGTTCAGCCAGGTAGGAAGCCGAGACATTCCTGCCACCTTCATGGTAGACATGAACCTTGAGCCCTGCTTGGGGGTGAATGTGCTCCTCGATTTGAGAGGTCCAGTTGGACAGGACGGATGGTGGGCAGACTACGGCGCTTCAGTCTAACCACTGAAGCCACTGAGAAACACACACGTACCGATGAGTGTAGTCTTTGAAACGCCTTCGACCTCCCGGTCTTTGGTGGCGAGGATCAACGATAGCATCGTAAGGGTTTTACCAAGACCCATGTCGTCAGCTAGTATGCCACCACGACCCAGGGTTGGGATGTCTTGCGTTGGTGTCTTGGTTGCAACTGCACATGGTTAGGGACTGGGCCATCTGGACAGAATATACTCACTGTTGTAGTAATATGTCTGCGAATATTTAAACATTCAGCACTGGGCAGCGGGCGACGAAGACACAAACCTCTCCTTGACTGGACTGACGCGTCCAAAACTGAACAGGCTTGTCATCCGGGGACTTCGGCAATTGGGGGTTCTCTGCATCGATGCACCATCTTAAGGCTTGCAGCTAATGGTCGCTTAGAATGGGACAACGAGGCACAGCGGATTACGAACCTGATGCTTGAGGAGGTCATTATTCAGTAAACCAGAGGACTTCGACGGAGGAGATGTGTGGACAGGTAGCTCAAGTACATCTTGCCCGCAAATTTGGTCCTGGCCAGAAAATCAATTGATCTGTGCCCAACAAAGAATACACTTACTAAGAAAGTAATGCTTCTTCCATCTGCCGAATGTAACCCATCGAGAATTCCGCGCAACTCTGCTGCTTTGGAAGCTTCTGAGGGATCAACCTTGGGGGTACGAGCGCCTTTCTTTGGGGAAAGACTAGTCCCCGGGACCCCAGTCATAGGAACGTTAGAGAGTGGCTGCTCTCCGAACCCCCTTTGACCGGGCGTCGCCCACACGAGGTAAGGTTCGAGAAGAGCACGGTGTGCTGAGGGCGCGTATATGGCGACATCGCTGGACAGGGTGTTAGCCAGGCCGAAGGCTCGCTTCACTAGAACTCACATCCTGAGAGCCCAATGTTCACGCCACCCAACTGAGCGGTACTTTGAGTGAAACACACAAAACGCAAGGACGATCCTTACTATTACTCTGACGCATCGTTCCCTCAGCCGTCACTCTATTTGCATCAAGCAAGGGTGCGAGTTTGGCGGCGACTACGGAAAGTTGGCTGGGTAAGAGCGGCTCAAACCACGAGGCTAACTCACCATTCTTGGGGAGGTGGCCGCTGTGGAAGAAGTTAGACGCGAACAGGTGAAGCAAAGCTTCGACTCACACTTGGATATTGGATATATTAGTAACCTTGATTGCATTACCATCATATCGATTCGTTGGTTCACGAACGAGATTCACTTGCTCGCCTAGCCCCACCAATCCTGTGTAGTATTTGGTGCCGACAACCTGAGTAGTCAGGGTTGTGTAGAGTTCCCCTTCGTCTCCCCCGCCCTCCTCCATGTCCTCCTCTTCTTCGCTACCATCACCGGCATCGAGTTGAGAGTCTGAAGGGGCTGCACCGCGGATAGTGCTGCTGCCACGACCAGTGGACGGAGTAGGGTCGCATTCGCGTCTCCTCTTCCTTTCGACCGCGGGTAGAGCTGGCAGGGGAGGGAGGTTGAGGGTAGGTCGCTTGGGCTCTTGCGTCGTCTTTACGGACTCGCGGATGCGCCCCTGGTCCTCCACTCTGTCGTCAGGGCGAGTCAGAGGTGTATTCAATGAAGCGAGAGCGTCGACATACCGGAGGTCGTTGAATCCTATAACATTTTCTGGGCCAGTGCTTCTCACCAGACCACGATCATTGTTGGACAGGCAATCCCTGAAGCAACGTGAGTATTACTAGAGCAAGTAAGACTGACTGTGCGCTCACCAGTGAATCCAACTCGTCGCTACCCAGTCACCGTCTGCATCACGCGGGGTCTTTCCCAACCGCAATGCACCTTTCTCGATGGTACCCCAACAAGTTCCTGTACAATAGGTATCTGGTGAGTGACAAGCGACACAGAAACGGGAGCAAGGGGCCTCGAAAGCACTTGCCACCCTGGAGGAATCCTTGGCTCTACCTCTACATTTGGCTCGTCCGCTGCGAGCATATTCTACGCACAAGTCATAATTCGAGTTCAAACTCATTTCTATGTTTTTTCGACTGTTCGATGCCGCTCTATCCTAAGCAAGCAAATGAAGGTGAGATGGTGAAATCCGGGTTGGGTGACACTTTGCTCCTCGCCGTTCCTGAGGTCACCAACAACAATAGTGACCGGCCTGGATGTCTCATCCGCATTCGTCACAAATCAAATGGCCATGACGTGTTCACGATCGCCACCGGGTGTCTCCGTGTCAACTCGAAAAGGCGACGGCAGTTGTCGGGTCGCGTTCGACGAAACAAAACATAGGTCGTTCATGGTTACCGGTCGAACAAACAAGTATGTTGACAACGCTTTCAAGAAGGTAGCCCTCAAGGTTTTATCCATATCGGTAATATTAATGTCGGCAATACACCAAATGCATGGTACCGGTACCGCATAATGACAAACGGTACCCGTTCATTACGGCATATCAGTCAGCTTGCGGTGACCGGTGAGCGATCTCAGTGAGCTCAAACCCGAACATTCCGAGCGCCCGTGCGGAAGCTTTGTTGACGATAAGCGGCGTCTGTCTGTGAGCTTAAAGAGTGTACATCGAGCCATACTCTAATCGGCTTCTTTTCCTAGTGCTCCTTGTGCATCTACTGGCATGTGTCTGTCACGGCCATCCGCTTCAAGACCGTTCGCGGATGTCATGCGCGCGTCATCGCAGGCGTCTCTGCAACCTTCTTAAGAACTACCACGTACCCTAATCCCCTCCCGCCTCGCAACATCTGCCTCCCTACGCAAAACCCGGAGAAATTTAGTATCAAGTCAATTCAACATCAAGATGACGGACGATGATGCCCGTCATCAAGGGAGAATGTTATGCCCACCTTCCACCTCGCTTAGTACCTTACCATTTAACGACGTCTTGTTGGCCACGGTGACCACCAAGGGAAACTCTTCAAAATGGAGACCATCATCTGCATCGTCTGCAGCACCACCCGTGCCACCTCGAAATCCAGCTCGCAGCCGCCGGCCTGCGACAAGTTCCGGTGGAGGAGTTATCCGTCAGCCAGACGAACTCTCCCCGCAGTCTGGCGTACCACCTAACACGGCTTTTTCGGTGACCACGGGGTCGCATGTGGCGGGATACGGCTCAAGGCCTCCCAAAATCCCTTCGAAGTCTCGCAAAGCGGAATCTCCCGGTGGGAGATCGGATGGTACGCGACCGCGTTCCATGACCTGGCAGCGTCGATCGTCCCACGACTACGACCTTACTCGGCAGTCACCCAATCCCGCGCCCTGGACCTGGACTTCTTCTTCCGCCACCCCCACAACCCCCAGTACCTCGTCCAAAAGACGACCCACGACGACCTCTGGAGCAGGAGCAGCACACAAGCAAACGAACTTCACCGAGGCGGAGAAACGGGACTTGAAATCGTCTTCCCTCCAGGCTACCACCATGACAAAGCCACATTTTGTAACCAAGAACGGGAAAAAGCACCACAGTTTTTCAAGTAAACGAGCCCCTTACCCGAGAAACTATGAGCGCGAGACCCTCGACCAGTACGTGTTGCCAATGACTGCCAGCCCGGCGGAGCTAACCGACGGCCTTGGTAGTGACGGCTGGAACCATCTGTTCTTTACTCGATTGTGCGATTCACCTACTTTTCATCACTTTACGCAACCTCCCAAGCGTGTCCTCGATTTGGGCTGTGGGAACGGACATTGGGTACGATTACCTCCCTATTGTCGTCATCTGGTCACGTGCTGACGAAAGTTCACAGGTCGTGGACGTGGCTCAACAATGGCCTAATTCAGAATTTGTTGGTATGTCAAAGTGTGTATTCGTCTATTATTCCCTTCATCATGGGGCATAGGTCTCGATTTGGTGCCAATACAACCCGACCTAAAGTGTTTAGCTTCAGGGTTGCAGTCTCGAATAACCTGGGTCGTAGCGAACTTGTAAGTGACTGCTTGTGCCTGGCTCGAGCCTGATCCGAATTGCGCTGACTAATGGCTAGCCTCGAACCTCTCCCCTTTCCTGAGAATCATTTCGATCTTGTGGAAATACGGAGGATCGCTCGGGGCGTTCCTGAGGATAAATGGGCCGCAGTCTTTGAGGAGGTCTCCAGGGTCTTGAAACCCGACGGCGCGATCGAGCTCGTAGAGGAAGAACTCTTGTTCCCCGGCGGTTCAGAGCCTTGCAATTGCCACCACCCACCGAGTCCTGATACCGAAGAAACACCAGTTGGCTCTCCGGTCTTGCTTGCAGGTCCATCGGCTTCCCCCGAAGGACTGTCCCAAAATGGTCTCACCTCGCCATCTTTGTTCTTTCACTCACCAGAGAGTACACCAAAAGATCCGCATGACCATTCCGCACTGGAAGCAGCATATAACGACATGCACGCCGCACGGTTTATCAACTTGTCACCGATCTCCCTCCTTGCGAACATTCTTGTCCAATACTTTAAGGATGTCCGTTCACATCCTCCCGTACTAGTCACGTTCCCACCTCCGGAGACAGAATTGAACACTGCTCCGACGACACAACCCCCGCCTCGATCTCCATCGCGAAATAGCGCCTGCTCTACTGCAACAGGATCTATGGGCTCATCTGCAGCGAGTTCTTCACCAACTAATTCCCCTACATCGAGCGCTCACTCCTTACGAAATTCCGCCCCTGCCCCTCCACTCAATGGCTGGTCCTCGATATACGTGAACCCGCGTTCATTAATATCCCCCGACCAGCCGTTTGTTATGATCGATCGCTGTCGAATGCCCGCACGAACTGTAGGGCAGTACCGCATGTCCCAACTCCCCAATACTAAATTCGACTTCGACCTGCATTCCCTGACACTACATCTCTCCCAGACAGTGGTGGACGTGTTGGGGTGCATGGAAAGCATCTGGGAGTACCTCCGGAGGAAGGACAAGAAGCTGGAACGAAGTGAGTTTGACAGCTGGGTTCGGGCATATGAGAATGATATGAGGCAACGGATCGGGCTGGCGGCGGCACTACGAGAACGATTCTCATGGAACGTCCGGGACTTGGTCAACGGATCTGAGCAACCCGTCCACCAGAGTACATTGCTAAGCCCGACCACGGCGCAGCTCTCGCTCTTCACCACAGACGGGTTTACACGCTCTGCGAACAACTCGCCGTACCCACCGTTGAGTGTGTCTCCTCAGCCTATGACAAAGGACGAAGGAGGGCAAGTGAACGCCGGAGAGATGTTAAATACTAGCGACGAAGCGGGGAGCACTGAAAGCCGGCCAAGGTCCAAGTCTGAACCGATGGAACATAGCCAAGCAGGAGTGGAGAGTGATGCGAGGGCTCACCACCGAGTGAGCAGTGTACAACTTGAGCGGCCGCCCGTGCGAGGGCGGACAGCGATGAGTGATGCCTCAGGGGTGGCTGAGGAGCAACCGCAACCGCCACAGCAACCGCCACAGCAACAGCGTGTGGACAGGTCAGTGTCGGAGCTGTCGAAATTGAGCAGATGTGTCAAGGTATTTGTCGCCTGGAACAGCAAGTGAGGGCGGGGTTTGTTGGGGTGGGATACTTGGATGCTGGGATGCTGGGTGTACATAGGGAGTGTACGTAGGGAGTACGCCCCCGGAGCGGAGAAGTACTTTTGAGCTTATAGTATTACGATCATGTTGTTACTATTACGTTGTTTTTGACGCATGATGTATACTGAAATTGATGTCCAAACCGACCGTGTGATCCTATGTTCAGTGTCATCAGCCAAACAGCATGCCCAACACACCAAACTCGCCACCAAACTCGCCACTCTGCTCGTTTTCCTGGTTTCTGTTCGCCTGGTGCCATGTCGCTAGTGGTGCAGGTCAGCCACGGCGTCGATGGAAGTGCCCTCTCGTCCCTCCTTGCCCTCCAGATTGGCGGCAGCGGTACCAACACCCGGCTCGCTCTCTCCCGCAACGCCTCGTTCGACCGGCAGCCACCATCGGATAGCTCCCGCTCGACGTCACCTGTGAAGCGGAGAACAGTCAAATGGTGCAGATCAAAATTCTCCGTGAGTTTCTCCTGAATTTCCGCAACCGCGTGCTTTCTGTTCGCTGTTTTCCCAGCCGTTCACGCTTTCTCCCTCTTCTCCCCACATACCACAGCGGGAACCCAGTCAAGGCGACGAGGCTAGCGACATGGTCACGCTGGATGAGGACTTCCCCGTTTCCCACACACGCACTGTAACCCTCAATGAGGAGGTCGAATGCGACGGCTCGGACTGTAAGTGGACACCTTATCATACGATGGGCCTACTTGGCTCTCATTTCCACCGTGTTGGACGCGTCTACTTACTCGCGCGCGCCCAGGCGAGCTCGGTTATCACAGCGATACCGCAATAAATATTCAATTTTCCTCTCAACTCGACCTCCGCCGACGCGCTCAGCTCTCGCGTCCAGCAAGCCACAATGGTGAAGACGACGAGTTGGATTTAGAAAGTGACGGCGACGGTCACCCGAATAATGGCACCACTCCGCGCCACCGGCGTGGCCGCCACCACGGCTCACAGAACTCAGACTTCGATATGCACAGTGCTCACTACCACGACACTCAGGACGACGAAGGCGAGAGCGAGTATGAGGCCCCCATCGACCGAAAGCGCAAACGAAAGGACGGCATGGTAGTGCTCGCCGGCAGTCGCAAGATGAAGGACAATCTCTCGAAGAAAGCGAACCCTCTCAACTCATCTGCGGCGGCATCGGCCGCTCCGTCTTCCGCCCCCACTCCCACAGATTCTACCGAACCTTTCAGCCTCAGACGTCCACGCCAGGGCAGGAATGGGGGCAAGCGACTGAGGACCGACATGGGCCCGGTCGCGGACCAGACCGCATCGCCTTTAACACCCGCAGATAGCACTTCTGTTGTCTCTGCTGTACTCGAGTTCCCTTGCCCATATGTCAGCCCTGAAGGTCGACTGTGCGCAAAGAGCTTTCCGCGATGGACCGACTACGAGAAACATTACGAAACGATGCACACAGGCGACTCTGGCTACCCCTGGGTTCAAAAGATTGAGGCAAAGGACTGCCCCTTCCGCTGCCCCCACCCGATTCCCTCAGCGAGCCGTCCAAAGACGAACAAAGGGCGAGTAGTCAAGACAGTGGAATACGGACCATGTGATTTCGTTACGCGCAAGAACACGCACGACTTCGAGCGGCACTGGAAAGGAAACCATATTCGCTCCGAGGCACTCTTTATTGCGCGGGGCAATATGCAGATCGAAGAGGCACGCTATGTTAATGTACGCGAAAAATACGACATCGCATACGCGTTGTGCCCACGCTGCCCACGCTGCGAGGAAAACTTTACGAGAACAGACGCGTTGACGCGGCACCTGCGGTCTCCATGCGCTGGTGGCTCCGTTGGAGCAGCTGTCGATGAGACTAATACGCTCCTTCTCGAAGGACCGAACAAGCTTGGGCGGCCACCCGTCCAGGCTTCGTCGACGTCCGCCGCTGCATCGAGTTCTAGCTCTGCACCTAATCCCCCTCCGCATCTCTCGCTTGTTCACCCGCCATCTACCGCCCAACCACACGTAAGCAACAACAACGTCAGCTACTACCGTCAGGCGGGAGCCCAAACACAACCCCAAGCGTTAGCCCACCCTGAAGCCTGACCCTACCCCGCACCCACACACACCCCCTCCCCTCCCTTTGTTGGAGGGTCACAGACACTACAGTCTCGGTATATTTGTAAAAGAGCAGCTCTGGCGAGGTGCACTTCGCATTCTCAGTCGCTTGCTCGCCCTCCCTCCGCCCTCCCTCCGCCTTGTTTTATTGCCAAGATATTTTATGATTACATGCTCTGCTCGTGCATGGGTGCTGCACTGTACATATTGACCCTCCGTGTTTTTTTTTTGCTTTTTGAGTATCTTAAAGCGATTACGATTGCCGGATTACACTGCGTGGCTGTGTGCGGGATAACAACGGATGACGCGGAATAACCGAGGAGATTACGCCGCGATGCGGTGGTACGAGGTACATAATGGCTTAATAAGGCGCAGCCCATCATCGGGTGCAGTAGTGGCAGATGGCGGGTGGCATGGTGGCATGTGTGTGTGCGGTGTGTGTTGTGGAAGTTGTAACTTGATCTTGCCCACTTTGGGTGTTTCACGATTCACGATGCCGGCTCCAGACCCGATACTCGCAGCAGAACTTCTCGAGTATTACAAACGGGCAGCAGATGAGGCCGCTGAGCTGCTTCGCAGGCAGGCTAGTGCGTATTTCCTATATTTGATTCCGCTTTGGGTTCCGCGACACTCGCGACACTCGCCCAGCGACACTCGGTACTCCCGTGCGCCGTGCGCCTTGCGGATGCTACTCTTCGTTCCTCCAGGTTGCTTGGTTCGTGTCTGACTTATCTACTCCACCAATTCCCCTTTGTCACTGGTCACTCCTCACTGGTCACTGGTGACGACACTACCACCAATCCGAAAAACTCGCATTGACAACCTCAGCCACCGCGCCAGGTTCAACGCCACCTCCGACTACAGTAACTCCGACTACACCTACGCCTACCACAGCTCCTCCGACTACACCAACTACTCCGACCACTACACCTCCAACTACTACAACAACTCCGACTACTACAACAACCCCGACTACAACTCCAACTACAACTCCTCCCGGCGATTCGACCGACGACTCATCCTCGACCACCACCACCACCACCACCCCACCTCCGCCGGTATCCAGGACCACCACCACCAACCCCTCGACCCGGACCACAAGCACGCCGATATCGACAGTCTGTGAGTCTGATAGTCTTTCGGTTGACCTAGCGCTCGACTTATCAGGCCTTTCCATCAGCATCTTACGTTACAACGAGGACCACAACCAATGCCGGTGGACAGGTGGTGACCACTACCGAAGTCGTCGAGACCGTTGTTCCCGTCGCCAACTCCAATGCCGGTGACAACAATTCGCCCAGTGTCAACACAGGTGCGATCGTTGGTGGGGTGATCGGCGGCATCGCCTTTATCGCGCTCTTGATTGGACTGTTCATATGGTGGCGCAAGAGGAAACGCTTCGACGACTTTGAGGCGAACCTGTTCGATCCCGACCGTAATGTCAAGCGGCCGATGTCCACGGCTGATCCGCACAACGACCTCCTTACCACTGCAGCTGTACCTGAAGCTGCGAGGAATATTACCCCGTATTCGTATGGGCATCAACCAGCCGGGTCTAATGGAACCGGAACCAGTGCTGACCAAAGGCTGAGTGCCGGTTGGCAACCGGAAGCGAGGCCCCCAAGTAATTACTACGGTTACGACAATCCTGAAAGTTCCAATGCGGCCGGGACCAGCGGCTTCCCTAATCCATATGGCGGAGGATTTATTCCTCAGTCGCTCGTCCCGGGAGCAGTTGCTGCTGGAGTGGGTGGAAGTGCGATGGGAGCGGCATCTCTGAACCGTGGTCCAACCGTTTCCTCGACTACGTCTTCCTCGTACTACCCTCCAGGGTCGTATCCTCCTCCCTCGCATGTCTCACCAACCTCGCCTCAATACCAGCAACCTTACAACCAATCGTTGCCCGTCCCTATGCCCGTCCCGACACCCTCGCCGCCGAACCCGCGCTCGGCCAAGGAACAAGAGGCGTTCCAGCGCACACATGGAAGCGGAAAGGGCGGGTGGGCCGTCTCCAATCAGGGACCGAGCTCTACACCTGGTTCGGGTGGGGCAGGTATGGTTGTACACCAGGACGGAGGACGAGTGAATGCGCAAGGAGAGGAAGACGAGGTTCCTCGAGATGCGGAGATCCCGCCGACATACGAGTCGATTCGGCACGACGATCACGGCACTCCTACTCCCCAAGTGTAAACCGCTGCAAGCAACCGCTAGGAAGGAGAAGACAGAAAAGTCTCGGTATGCTACATTATTTGGAGTTGATGTTATTGAGGCATATGTGACATGTCCTGAGAGCAGTAATATTCTCGCAATTGCGTAACGATTCGATACCGCCTGTCGTTCACTGTTGACCGCAGGCCATTTGCTACATACCCAGCTACATTGCACGTAATTATATTCTGTACCAGACGCATGCTATGGATAGCATTGGGTTGTAACACGTTGGACAGTTTGGGTAAACTGTTTAGGGTTGTGCACCGGATGCCGCATCTGAGTGAGCCCGGTGAGTGACCCGTGATGAGGTGGGTGGAGAATGTTGAGAAGGTTTGAGAAGTCATGTGGGATGTGTAGGTGTCAGTGTAGGAGTAGGTGTTGTGGATGTGTAATTGTGTAATTGTAATTGTAATTGTAGTACTTATTATTGTAATTAATTTGCGGTGAGCATTAGCAATTTAGCAACGGGCCGTGGGATTCGTGTGGAATATTCCGTTTGGAAAGTGCAAGTCCTGTGTGGTTTCTGTTTCTCGTCGTCCGTCGTCCGTCGTTGGTCGTATATAACCTTGTCTCCCAGTTCCCCCAAGACGTTCTCACTGTCCGCCACAATGTCCCAGTCCCAGTCCCAGTCCCACTCGACGAGCGCCAGCGACGCCGTTCTCACTCAGATTCTCACCCAGCTCGAGCAGCTCACAATCTCTCAGCAGGTCCTCCAAGCAAAGGTACGTCTCCTTCTATACTCCTCTCCTCGTCGTCTCCAACGTCCCGCTCAGCTTACTTTCCCTCCCTCCGACAGCTCGATGCGATCACGTCCCAGTCTCAGTCGCCACCTGGCCCGCCGACCTCCCGGACCCCCGCAGTCCCTATTCCACACAGGAATAGCTCTCCACCCGTACCACTCTCCAGTTCCTTCTCCCACCCCCAGATCATCTCATCGTCGCCCTCGACATCGGCCTTTGGCATCTCCCCACCCGGACCGCTCACCGGTAGGCTGCCCTCCAGGACCCTCCAGCAGGATCGGGAAAAGGTACTGTACCCCCAGAGGGTCATCCTGACCAGTGAGTCGCGTTTCCCGGCTTTCCGTGTCGTCTCCCGGCCCCAGTCGAAGCCGAAGTGGCCGCTTCAATTGCTTCCAGCGCGACGTACACGCCTACCAGCATCCTAGGACGTGTATCTTGATAATCATACATTTCTGGCGTACCCAGCCATCGTACCACTTGCTCCTTTGCTCCCTTCCATTCTCTACAATTCAATGTATCACTGGCCATCTAACACGCCCTCCATTGCGCAGCATACCCCGACCAGACTGGAATCAAGCCATTCGGGCTCCAATGGGGCGCCCAAGACCCTAAAATACGCGGCCCAGTCGTTCCCTCGCGTCTGCCGAACACGATCAAGATGCGCAACGCCATTGGCGCACACTCGGGATCCTACTCGATCTACCGTGCCCTCGCAATCGCCCTCGGCACGCTCTCCCCGACCCACAAGCCCTCGTACGTTAACACGGAGCCCCCTGTGAGCATCCCCCCTCAGCCCGCGTGGTTCGACCCGAAGAAGATCGTCGCCTTCGACCCATGGGGCCACCTCGTACAGCAGGTCTGGGCGGACGAGATCGACAAGGGCCTCGACGTCCGCCCCAGCATCGCCGTCACAAAGGCCCACATCAAGCTCAGCGAGATCGACGACGCAGCACGGAAAGACATGATCAAAATCGACGGGAAAATCGTCATTAAGAGCCGGCCGATTCTGAACCCCGATTATACGGAGAGTAACCTCGACCCTGGTGTCGAATTGGCGTGTTCCAAGGCTGCCGTTGAACCCGTGTGGTTCTTGCCCGGTGTCGCTGAACGGTTCGGGATGTGAGTCTTCCCCATTGCACATTCTCCCGTACGCGTAGGGTTTCTCATAGTTCCTTAAAGCTCCGAAGGGCTATTGCGTCGTGCTCTCTTCGAAGACACTGGTGGCATGTACCCCGAACTCATTACTCGACCGGATGTGAAGGTGTTCCTCCCACCTATTGGTGGTTTGACTGTCTACATCTGTATTTATGACCCCATCCCCATCCCTTGAACATTTGCTCACCCTCTATATTAATATAGTCGGCAATCCTGAGTACATGAGCGACACCTCGAAGGAGCTGACTCTCCGTGTTCACGACGAGTGCAATGGCTCCGACGTCTTCGGCTCGGATATCTGCACATGCAAGCCGTACCTCATCTTCGCGATTGAGGAATGTGTGCGAACCGCGCAACGCGGTGGTGTAGGTGTTGTTGTCTATTTCCGCAAAGAGGGACGTGCATTGGGTGAAGTTACCAAGTCGGTGCATTTTCTCCTAATAAAGTCCCAGTCCCATCTTACAATATCTTTCTAGGTATCTCGTTTACAACCTCCGGAAACGTGGTGGCGACAGCGCGGACAAGTACTTCAAGTCTACAGAACTAATAGCAGGCGTCAAGGACATGCGTTTCCAAGCCCTCATGCCCGATGTGTTGCACTGGTTGGGTATCCAAAAGATTGACAACATGGTGTCGATGAGTGACATGTATGTTCTCTCTGTCCTTTCCTCTCGGGCGCACTTCCTAGAACGCCTGCCCCATTCCGACGGAATGTTCCCCTTCCCCTGTTATGAGCACAGCACGTTTGTCCGATCCTCGGGAAGATGCCGAAGCACTTGGTCACCTGGCAATGATTGTCACTCTAACTCTAACGCTTTGTTACCCCGTCCTGCTTAGGAAATACAACGCGATCGTTGAATCTGGCATCCCCATCCACAAGCGATATGATATCCCCGACCACCTAATCCCACCCGACTCACGCGTCGAGATCGACGCGAAGATTGCCGCTGGCTACTTTACCAGCGGGAAACAGATTACCCAAGAGGATTTGGCCAAGACTGTCGGAAGGACTTGGGAGGAGACTGAGCATTAGAGGGCATCACTTCGCAAGTATCGGAGGTGTACGATATAGTGCCGATGGTTGGGCGAGAAGGTGAATGTGCGAGCATATTTGATTTGCTCATCCATATTCTCTGGTTGTAGTGCATACATTACTCACCTTTCAAGTGGGCTCTTCGCGGTGGAGTTTAGCAAACTCTTCTCGTGATATCGCTCAGCTAGTGTGATACATCGTGTACATATCATCCAGGGGTGCGTACAGGCTATGGACATTGCAAACGCAGACGTCCATTCATGAGAGTCGAAGTTGATTTGGAGAGTGTAAACGGCGAAAGAGCGTAGTGAGGGTCTTGCCTCCTTCTGAACCCCATCTGCGAACAGGTTGTGAGATGGCATATATATACAAGCTGCCGTCCGTATCACTCACTCGCCAGCCGAAACCTCGAGGACACAAGTGTCGAATTCCTCTGATCGGGAAACCTCGCCCCATTGGTTGATCACATAGTCCTGCAGAATGAGAGGGGGGTCAGAATGTGTAAAACATCGACCACACTCAAGCTCACCTGGACAAGATTGTGCAGCTCATCCCAGAAACAACTTGCGAGCAGCAAAGGGAAGGCTGTCTTCGGGGTGATGGTGCTCATCATATGCTCCATAGCTAGGTGTTGAAGGCCAGGAATAACATAGCGATGTGCGATCTGGTATATGGACAATGCCGATGCGGCAGGTGGGGCTGGGGTTGGGTGCGGATACGGGTCGGATTGGCCTCGGGTTGGTAGACGGGTTTGCGAAGGTGAGAGCGGATAGAGTGTGGTTGGGAAGGGTGAAGTCCGAGATGTGGTTTGTGAAGGCTGAGTTTGCGAGGGTGAGGAAGATGACGATGTAGATGGCACGCTCCGAGTTGAAGTGGGAGCGATGGATACCGATATATTCTTGGTACTATTGGATGGAGCCGTTCCAGTGGCTGACCGTCGACCCACGGCGGTGCTTCCGCGTAAAGCAGTGCTGCTCGTTCTGGATGGGGTACGAGGGCTTGC
>Ga0307515_10014130_pt1 | contig 14843 bp, 20 predicted proteins | sample 17_EM_MG_FD_194513 | JGI IMG/M metagenome (GOLD analysis project Ga0307515, IMG submission 194513) | Populus trichocarpa ectomycorrhiza microbial communities from riparian zone in the Pacific Northwest, United States - 17_EM | ecosystem: Host-associated > Plants > Roots > Unclassified | place... | reverse complement strand
CAGGAAACTTCGTCTCCAACATCAATATCACTAACGCCAGTATCTGCTTGTGCAAACCAAGAAACGCTAAAGAATGCAAGTCAGCCTGCAGTCCTTAACGAGGAGGCTAATATTGTCGTAGGTGACATGGAGAAACTTGACGTGGATGATCCATCATGCAGATCTACAGATGACGGTGCAGATTCTGGTAATGATAATTTAGATGAACTCAGACTGGTATCACTTCAGACTAATGCTTCCGATGTGTTTTCTCTGACTAATGGTTTCTCATCTGCAAATCAATCAAAATTTTCAGGCAATTAAGTCGTTTAGAATGAGGACATGCTATTTTCTTTTCAGTATTTAATTACCATGTTCTAAATATTATGTTGATAAACCTTCCAATTTCTCAGGGTTGGAGAAAGGACTTGAAAGAAAAGAACTGGGAGAAGACTTACGCTTAGAAAGTCGCGATGTCAATGATTGTTCAACTGAAGTTGATAGAACATTTGCTCTGGAGGATGGTATCTGTGATCTAGAAAATACTGGACAGAAAATTACAGCAAATAACAATGAGTATGAAGAGGCACCTTGTGAGGATAGAGCATCACCAGCTGCTGGTGAAGAGATGGTCAGTTTGAGCACTGGAATAAACTTACAGGAGAATGGTGATGTCCTTACCGAAGCTGCTGAAGAGAAACAAAATCTTATTTCAGAGGGAAACTCTGGCGATGTTTCTCAGGTTTCTAGAGGAACACGCATACATGAACTTTTAGATGGAGAAGGAACCTGTCTGAGTGTCCCAGAACAAGGCACCGATGAAGGTGAAAATTGTTCTGCAGCCACTGTACCTTCACAATGTAAACCAAATCTTGCAATTTATTGATTTCTTCCTCCTGACAGCATTTTGCCTTTTCTATTGCCATCTGGAATTCATTTTAATTCAATCCTTTTTCTGTCAGCAGCCACTGGTATTGGCAAGCAAAGATTGTCCTTTTCTTCAGGTGATGCCTCTGTGGGCAGGAACATACTACATCAAGGTGATTATTTTTTTAGAGGACATTTGAGGAATATGCTCTGATATCTGCGTTAGCTATTACTTTTCTGTCCAACGAAAAATTACACTGAAAATCTACAAATATTAACAGTCATGTCACTGAAAGTAGTAATGCTTATTTTAACAAACCTGAAAACTTCCTTTCAATTGTTAATGTTTTAGATGAGAAATCAACAACAAAGAGTAATTCAAGTTGTAAGGATGGAAAGCATGTTCTGGAGGAAAAGGAAGCTGCTTCAGATGCTTTGCCACAATCTTCTCTGAAGGAATTGCAAGATAAAAAGGAGGATAATATTGCAATAACAAGAGAAACTGAAGTCACCTTGCACAGTGACAGTGACATAGTATCAACTGGAGTGAATGCTTCACCGATGCTTTCTGAGGAGCTCAGTTGTTACAATGAGATGATTGCAAAAATAAACTGCAGCATTGATGCTACCGTTGATGCGCCTATTAGCAAGTTCCATGAAACTGTTATGGATATGAACAGTGGCCGAGGCATGGATGAAGAGTCGGATGTTGAACAATGTGAAACTAAGAGAGAAGAATCAGGATGCGCTGTAGTAACTGAGCACGGTGATGACAGTGGTTGCCAGAAGGTGTCTGCAAAGGTAAATGCCAACGCTGACTCCTGTTTAGTTCATTTGGTTGCTGAAGGAACGGAAGGTTTTGAAGGGAAAACATTTGATATGATGATGGGCCGTTCTAGTGACTTCCGTGTATCAAGTAAAGAGATGGTCAATGGTACAAATATGGCTAGAGAACAGTGCGCTCACGTTGTCAGGAAGGAAACTGCAAATGATGCTCTCTTAGCTGAGCTTTGTGATTACAGCAGCGGCGAGGAGGTGGCTGCCAATCTGAATGGCAATGCTGATACAAGTCTGACTCCAGCCATTTATAAAGAAATTGAAATTTCAGGGCGAAAGAATGTTGGATCGGGCGAAAACACTTCTAAGAGCACAAAAGGAAATAATATGTGGACAGACCACGAAACCTTACCTGTAGGTAGTGATTCCAATGCTGGCACTTTTGCACAAGGTATGGATGAGCACTTAGATGAAGAGAAAACTGCAGAAATGAGTGGTGGTGATCTCTGTGATCATATCAGTAGAGATGGTGAAGCAGCTGACAAAAAACCACTAATGGTAACAACCGAAAGATTGGACATGTCAGACACACAAAATGAAGGAACTCCACAACGAAATAGTCCTTCACGGCCCAGTGATCTTTGTGATCGTATCGGTGGAGCTGGTGAAGCAGTTGACAAAGAATCATTAATGGTGACAGCTGAAAGATTGGACATGTCGAACACAGAAGATGAAGGAACCGCACAATCAAGTGGTCCTGTGGGGCTTGGTAAGCAGTTTTCAGATTATGGTGAGTTTTTGAAAATTAATGATGCTGATCGCAGTGCTTTCACTGACATTGCATTTGCAGATTGTGAGGGTATTGGTGAAACATCAAATGTAGTTATGAGCACCGAGCTTGAACCCGGAGTTGAGGCTGGTAAATTTGATAATCTCAAAGAGGGGAATGCTTTACAGCTAGAAAGAAGTACTTCCATTGCTTCAGAAAACCATATCTCTATGGATGTCATAGCTGCTTTTATGAAGGAAGACATTGAAAAGGTGGAGGATGATTCGAAGTTGAAGCATAGCAACATTGATGATGAGAAGTACAGCATTTTTGCTCTCCAACATGTTACTTCGAAGGGCATTGCGGAGCACTCAGTTGAGGAACTTCTTCATGAGAATAAAGATGATTGTAATGTTGTATCAAAGGATGCCAGCAAGAACATTGAAGCAGATGAAGCTGGGTCGGTGGCCATTGGTGGAAAGATTTGTTTTGAGAAAATTGACGACAGCAACAACTGGACTGAAGGAACGCCGATTTCTTTAAAACAAAAATTATTTGCCGAGTCATCTTCTGGAACATGCGGAATGGGTTCATTTACTGATGCTGTCTCAGTGCTGCATGTTTTATTATCTCAAAGTGAGTATCTGAAGCCTGAAAGTGTTAATTAATATCAAAACCTTATCTGATAAAATCCTTCCTGTTAAAGATTGAATATTTGAAAATGACAGACACGAGATCTTAGTATCTTTTGGTTTGTAGTGTGGCAAGTCGGAGTTAATTTTTGTCGTGTTAGTTTCAACAAGTACGTTTTTTTGACACCAAGGGCTATCTATTAAGGATTTATCGTCCAGTGCTAAATGAATGTTATTTTCTGGCTAAGAGCATAATTTCTCATATTTAATGATCTGTATATCCTGTAGCAACAGACCATATACCCCCACAGCTTCTCACTGGATCTGATGCATCTGCCTCGTTCACCAACTGGGAATTGAATTTGATTCAAGGGAAGACAGAACAAGATCAAGTTGAATCTGACGAGGAAGCCTTGAAAGACAATTTGATAAGCAACGATTCTGAGCATACTACAAAGGTGAACAAAAATGTTGAAGAAATCTCGTTCACCAACTGGGAAGCGAATTTGATCCAAGAGAATGGAGAACAAGAACAAGTTGAAGAATCTGACGGGGAAGCCTTGAAAGACAGTTTGATAAACAACGATGCTGAGCATACAGTATGGGAGAACAAAAATGTTGAAGAAATCCTGTTCACCAACCGAGAAGTGAATTTGATCTTAGGGAATGGAGAACAACATCAAGTTGAAGAATCTGATGGAGTAGCCTTGAATGACAATTCAATAATCAACGATCCTTTAGATGAGCATGGAGCAGAGACAAGCATAAGCAACAATACTTTCGATGATGCTCCTCAAGACTTAAAAGTAGACAATATCTCCTATCCTGAAATTCAAAACACCTGTGAAACAGGATTGGGTGCAATAGACAAAGTTAGCTCAGTAACCCCTTCAAAGATGGGCATCTTAGAGGAAGTGGGTATTGGAGGGACTTTGCAACCAGTTATTCCAGTTGAGGCATCACCTGAAACGGCTAAATGTACGCTACAAAAAACATCTTTAAGCTGCAGCAAACTAGAACAGAACGTGTCTTCAGAACAACTAGTATTTGATGATACCTATTGCAGCTTACCTGAAATCACTTCAGTTTGTTCTGTTGTACAGAAAAATGGTCCCGTGTCTTGTGGTGAGTGTTTACCACGCTACAAATCTGATATCTTAATGTGTTTAGTTGCACCAAATGCCTTTCGATGGCAAGAAATCCGATACGGGATCCAATCTTGGATTGTGATTATTTTTTCTCTACCATTTGTTTATAAAATCAGCTTCACACACCTACAAATAGGCAGTCCAGTTTGCTTTGCAGTGTCTAAGGAAACGTGAAGATAACCTTTTGCCTTTTCTTTTTTACATTGTTGTGGAACAGAAGGCAGGTTTGTACCACAATTATATTGTCAAGATATGAGCAATTATGGAGGAGAAGAAACAACTTGCAATAACAGAGGTATGGTTGTTAATTATGTTCTCGTTTAACCTAGTATCCATATGTACAGAGCACCTTGATTTATCATGATTGTTTTGTAGGAAGCAATCCCACAGAGCAGGGTGAATTCCACAGAGAGGACTATGAGGTTTTAATAGCACAAAATGTCGGATCTGAGGAAGTTACAGAAGCTTTAAATGATGCTACAGACGATACCAGCTTAGAAACTAATCGAAGTGATCCTCGGGAAGTTGCAATAGAGCAAGCCAATGAGCACCCAGATGAAGTAAATGAATCAGCTCTCATGATTGGCCTCGATTGTCCACCTCAAAATCAGCAGTCATGTCAGAGAGAGAGAGAAAGCCACGCCATAGAGACTGAGGCAGCACATTGCTTGCATAAGCTTGATGTTGGTGTTTTCTCCAAGGAGATCGTAGACTTTGGAAATGGCATTGTGACTTCTCCATTCAAATGCCAGAGAGATGTTGATTCCCCTGCTGGTTCTTCATTCAGTGCATCTCAACATCATATAACAGAAAATGATGCCTGGGAGCTGAATTTATTTTTTGGAGAGAACGAACAAGATGAGAATCAAACATCAGATACACGGTTCTTGCTCACCAATTTGAAAAACGAGGATGCTGGGAAGGTGGAAGAAAATATAGTTGTTACTGAACAAGCCACTGTTCAAGTTGCTGAGGAGCAACAAGGTGAACTAGGGCAAGTAATGGATGAGAAAATTGAAGAGGGAAAACACACATTCTTCACTATTTTAGACGAGCTCAACTTTGAAGATTCCGAAGGTTCAAAGAAGCAAGATTGTGTTCCCCTCGAGGTTGATAGCATTCAAGAGTGTATTAACTGTGAGAATCATGAAAACAAGTCTGTGAATACCGAGCATTCTTATGATTCCGCGGAAAAAGAAATCTGGATAGATGTTGCTGAGGTGAATGCTTGTCATGATGCTGTTTCATCAGAGCAAAGGGTGGAATGCGATCCAATCTACCTGAAACAACATAATAATGAAAACCTCAGTGGCGAAGATGTTGGAGTAACAAAGGACTTGAGTGTGGATGTGTCGTCCAAACCAGATGCACCCATTTGGGATCAATTTCCGGAAATCACCAATTCAGCTATTAGTAAAGGTATGAATAAAAACAAGAGCTTGTGGTTGTCTTTTCTCTGTTTGCACGATGTTCTAGACCTGATCTCACAAGACATTGACCAAGCACACAGAACTAAGATGCTGTGTGAATTGTCTTGCAGAAATTGCTGTTGGCGATGACCAGACGCGTCAAATGAAGTTGCCATCACCTCAAAAGACAACTTCATGTGCAGAAGACGAAGAAAGCCATAGCTCGGATGCGAAACAGTTGAACACTTCAATGGTTAAAGGGAAGATCAATAAAACTGGTTTTGTTCAAGCTACTCCCCGGAAGATGGTTACTTATACCGGCATGAAAGAAAACCTGGCAAGTATCAAGAGGGAGCAACGTGGTAATATGACAGCTCCGAACGCATTATCAAAGAGGCGGGCTCTGGGGAATCTCAGAAACAATTAGAGTTTAGTGGCCCCTTCTGGTTTTTGGTTGGTTATTTTTAGTTTTTGCTTTCAGATATGAGCATATCTCATGCATCTTTTACCGGAATATGGAAACTCTGTTTTGGTTGCGCAGAATTTAGATTTATTCGTGTAATCTATGTCTGATCACCGATTTCTTGAGCAACGAAATACTTATTTATATATTTCCCGAGTTTGTGTTTCCTTTCTTTGGACTTGCCTGATTGATCTCTTCATGCAGCCATTATTTCACTGTATCCATAACACCATATTGTTTTGTCATGTTATCGCATGCTGGCTGATGAAATGGAACTATAAATATGTACAGCTACGTGATTTTTTGCACGGACCTTGCTTCTGGTAGTGTTTGGATATTTATGGCCTCAGCCAAGGCATTGAAATCGAACAGAAACACACGAAGAACCAATCCTCTGCTTCAAGAGGTACCTACGCAGCAAGCATGGTCACTGTGAACCACAAAGTTTTGTGGGCTTTCAATTCAGTCAAAGAAAGACTACAACTCCCCACTACATTTTGAACAGCAATGCAAGAGCTTGCAAGACTCATTAAAAAAGACCTGGACGGAAAGCTTGCAAGAGCTGTCTTGGAGGCATTTTGAACAGCAATGCTCTTAGCAAACTACATTTTAATTGAAGACGGCAGAATACAAGCTGGAGCAATGCATCCCAGTTCATTTCTGAAGGGAATTGATGTGGAAGTTATCACAGCAAAAAGGAGATTTTGAATTCCCTCATAAGAAGGGTACATAAATTATATCAAAATAATACATGTTTTCTCATGTTACAAACAGATCTTATAATCAACAAGAAAAGTATCAAATGAATTAATGAAAACTAGACAAAACAAATGATAGTATATCAGTCCTTCGTATCTACACATCCCCACTACAATTTCCATTCCAAACTTATTGCGAGGAATCATGCTTATGTCAAGGGAGGATGTCTTTTATCTTCGATGATGATAAGAATTGTAGCTCGCTTATGCACTCCTAAAACGACCTTTCTACATGCAACTCAAAACCATTAAACCTTCTACGTCATGTGTCTTAATCACAATTCAACCCACAAATTTCCAAGACAATGCCACCTCTCGACAAAAATGGGTTGATTCGAACCCATAAGAGTGTTAAAACAGAAGCTAGAAGGATCGACCATACAACAATAATGGTGGGAAGCCTGTCTTGTTTCCCTATCAACCCCTTGAGGAACGGGTAAAGGTGGACAATTACCCACAATGCAAAGAATAGCTTACCAAAGAGCGGACCCCAAGTCTCGTAACCATTATTGATGGCATCAGAAATTCCAACTACGACTCCAATTATGTTTATGATAAGCAAAGTCATAGGAGGGATCAACAGAGATGTCCATTTAAATAGGTAGAGCTCTGAAAATTCTCCATCATCAGCCGCTTTGGAGGTAACAGTGAAATTGGTGTTAACTCCAGCCAATACCTTAAGAAGACCCTGGAAAAGAGCAAATAGATGAGATGATGCACCACCAATGACCCAGAACTGCTCATTTCTCCACCAGTCATGGATGCCAACACCTCCCCACTGCATTTCGAGGATACCAGTTGCAGCTATGGATATGAAGAGAGCCATGAAAATGATACTGGCATAGTTACTAATCTGTACACCACATGAAAATAAGGTTTAGAAGAAAGGCTTGCAACTCAAACAATATTGTTCCATTTATTTAAAAAAAGGTATGGGTAAAGAAATTACCTCAGGAACAATGAATTTCCCAGTCAGTAGACAGACAGCAGGTAAGGTACAGTAGGCAATCAAGGGGATCGATGTCAATGGATAGACAACAGAGTTTATATAAGAGAAGCGTTCCAACCATTTCAATCCACATCCATATCCATACCATATTGGACAGTGTCTACTCAATAAAATCTCAACAGATCCCAGTGCCCATCGGAGCACCTGGTGTAGACGATCTGAAAGGTTTATTGGAGCTGAACCTTTAAATGCAGGTATTTTTGGCGTGCAATACACTGATCGCCAGCCATGGCAATGCATCTTGAAGCCAGTTAATATATCCTCAGTAACAGAGCCATAAATCCACCCAATCTAGAACAACATTTCGATAAAGACAACAGGAAAGTCAAATGTCAATTCTACTGGAAAGGAAACCCTGCAAGCTAAAATGTCAAGTTTGGAACATTCATGGCATGCATACCTCTTTTCCCCATTCAGTTTTATCTTCATAACCACAACTAATGACATGAATGGCTTCTTTCAAAAGTGATGCAGAACTTGCTCCTTTAGGAACTCCACCATCTTCCATAAGTGTAGCGGCTATGAAAACTGACGACTGTCCAAATTTTTTCTCAAATTTTATCTGAGGCATCAAGGCTGATTTTTCATTATCTATCCCTGAAATCAAAGTTTGATAATCACAGCAATGATCAGGCTTTTGTTCAGTCTAATGCAAGCAAAGAGCAACACCATCCAAGATTTCAAAAATAGACGAGGGACTAATTTGACCTGGCTACTGGAAGTCAAAAAACATTAATATCCAACTCAAAACACACAAATGAGTGGAGATTATTTAATCCTTTGATATCTTCAAGAAACTATTGATATTTTAACTCCACGAAACAATTAAGTGTTACTCTTACCTTCAATACCCTCCTCAATATTTTCTAATGCATGTATCTGCTTAGAAGCCTCCTTGCTCTTCTTTTTTTCATTTGATTTTGATTTTGATTTCTTATTCTTCTTTTTAGATCGGCAACAGTAGCAGCACCATCTTGGCAAGCAATTGCATGTCCTCCCTGGGGGCTTCTTCTTGACAGGGGCATCATATCCATAAAGTGCTTGCCTCCTAAAAACGCATCCAGTACCAACATATATAGGACCTTGTATGCCATCCAATCCTTTCATATTGATCTGCATTTATAAAAAAATGGAATGAGCTTATTAAAAAAATAAATGAAAATAAACAAGAAAGCTTGTGTGTGTATCAAATCAACATTATAAAGATTTTTACTTACATCAAAGAATACAACATTACGATTTGAGTATCTATCATGACGATCAATCCCATCAAATCTTTGTGGAAATTGAACATAACAAATTTTCTTTCCAGATGTTGGGTCCATCATGAAGCACATGGCTTCGCGAAGTGCCTTACTATTGTTTATATAGTGATCACAATCAACATTCAGCATGTAAGGAGCATTTGATATGATTGCAGAGACCCTCACCTGCATCAACCGGCCAACACAAAATGTTAGAGAGGGAAAACAATGATCAAATGCCAGAACAGTTTGTGTGCATGTGTGATTGTTTTACCAAAGCATTCATAGCCCCAGCTTTTTTGTGGTGATCAAATCCTGGTCTCTTCTCACGAGACACATAAACTAGACGGGGCAATTCATTTCCTTCAACATCATGAACTCCATTATGACCAAGGAAAACCTGAAGGATGATAGTAAGAATTAGAGTTACTTGCAACGCCTCGCTAACTATAAGGTCAGTGGGATGGTATGGCATCTGACACCACACTAAATGTATTCAAACAACTTTAACCTGAATCATTCCTGGATGATCTCTGACATTATTCCCCGGCCATGGAGAGCCATCCTGCATTGTCCAACCATCCTCAGGAACCTTCTGCGCCATAGCAACTAATCCATTTATTCGAACTTTGAACTCTTCATATTCTCTCTGGTACCAACAAAGAACAACAAAAAAACATAATGTCATTGCTTAAATGAACCCAATTTTTTTTATTTATGATGGGGATATCATTATTGTGGTTACAATAATTTCAGCAGAACAAGTTTAGCTTTCATTTTATATTGAATGCAAAGGCAAGCTTCTTCCCTAGTCATGTTTTATGAATTTTCATTTTTATGGATTTTTTGAACAAGTCATGTAAAAGATTGAGACAAGGATTGAATAATAGCATAAACAACTAGAAGGGATGAGCCACGAACCTTCATGGCACGACGCTCTCTGATAAATGCTGGATCTACTTTGTCTTTCAAATAGTCAACCTTCTTAGCAAAATACCATTCTGGAGCCCGAGGCTCAATGCTGAACCTCTTGCAGAAAGGGACCCACTTTCTTGCAAATTCAGATGTCTCAGAGATAGCTTCGAAAGTAAGCATGGCTGCACCATCATCTGAAACATAGCACGCAACTTTTTCGACTGGATAATCTACAGCAAGGATGGACAAGACTGTGTTTGCAGTGATAAGTGGAGGTTCTTTCATAGGATCAACAGTACTAACAAATACGTCAACACTCGCTAACTCAGATGGCTTCCCCTCTTTCTCATACCTATGAAACAATTAAAATTTGAACATGAAATTTCTGAGAATAATAACCGTGATGTGTGTGTGTGAGAGAGAGAGAGAGAGAGGCAGTACCTCAATGATAATCTATCAAGATATGTTTCTCGCTCAATTGGGAACCATTTTGGAAACTGATCTAATATCCATGATATGGCAAACCATATTTCACAAATTACTGATGTAAGCCACAATCCATAGGCATCGTTGACTGGATGAAGAATTCTATAGTGAAAAAAGAGGCTGAGAATCACAAGCCTGAGTATAATGATCAATCTGTATGGGCTAATCTTGCTTGAAGAAATTGGTAGTTTCCTTGAAAGAGGCTGCCTTCCTTCATCCATCCTATCAAATCATGGTGGACAATTAGTTTTTCTAATCCAAACTCTAGAAGCAGAAAGTGACAGAAAAAACAGGATTGGATGGACCTTCACTCGCTAAATTTGTTTAAAAGCTAGAATTTCTAAGTCTATACTTGACAATGACACCCAAAATACTGGACATAAAACCTGAAACGTGTCTAGTTATAATTTTAGAAACATAAAGCATCTATTTTCATATGCTTAGCAAATGCACAGGGGCATCCATGCTTGGAGTATATTGAGTATAAAACCAACTAAAATAGTTATTTTTACAAGCTGCAATGCTAGCACTTGAAGCTATAAAAAACATATAGTTGGCTGATACAAAATCATAAAACAGTTATGCCTTCACAGTAACAAACTTTTTGCAAGGACATATCACTAATCAGATAAACTTATCTCAATTCTCACCAATGATTAAACAAGTATTGAGAATTACATTCAGACATGACGACCAAATCATTGCTAGAAGTGTCAAATGGAGTATAACTTACACTATAGTAGATATTAAAAACACTTCTTAGCGTTTTGTGATTAACAACAGTCACTTTTAGAATGTAATTAAATTAAATGTTTCCTGAAGGCAATAGAAATTCCAATCAATAACTTCACATTTAATGTCATTGCAACAACATGGCACGCAAACCTAGTTCTTATCTTAGGTGGAAGTTCTACATAACAACAACTGTTTTTTTTTCACAGCAACTGCAAAATCTTAGTAATTGTTGCTGGTATTCTTATTTTGAATACAAAAAAGTTCAACAAGTTGCAAGTATACTTGTGATTACTTGGCATAATTTCTATATTAAAATGAAAATTTTTCATACTAGTGACCTTTTCCAGCTTTCTTCCAACACCAGGCTAATGATGAATAAATAAAAATAATCAGAAAAGGAAAAAAAATCTTCATGATTGAGATTGCTGTGTCAGACTAATTGAAGCAGCCAAGTCCCAGAGCAAATCAAGGAACAATATCCTTACTTAAGATAAAACAAAGGGGATTTGATAGGCTAAAAATCAAATAATCAAGCTCTGGAAAGGAAAAAGAATGAGCTAACACTCTGCAGAGCAATACTTGATCAGTTAGCGATCTTACATAGGCAAATCAGGATCATCCAATTCATCTCCACCATTGTTTTCACCACCCTTTCCTCCTTGGTGCTTGACCACCTGAAGTTTATCGCTCTGCTTTTTCCTCCACTCCTCCATTCTTTCCTTCCATGCAACCGTTCCATACCCATACACTGCCAAGTCTTTATTAGGATCCATAGGCCTTGGTGGCACTGCAGCGTCAACACAAGTAAACACACACTAGGCTAAGATGAGGCAAAAATCTAAACAGCCATTAAAGTCAAGATGTATTTCAGAAAAGTTGTAAATCATCAATTTAATGGACTTACAGGACATGGAAGAATCCGGAAATGGCATTGGGTGAATTCGTTTTCCACGAAATGGGGGTATAATAAGGGCATGCTTATCAGAAGAGATTCCAACATCCTACACCAAAAAACCCAGTCTCATCATGTGAACACCAAATAAGTAAAAATTACAGTTTTAACATACAGAAGATACAAATTGAAGAGTGAAATCAGAACAATCAAATCTACCTCTTCACCATATGTCAGGAGAGGAATTTCAGGAACAACGGAAGCAGAGTCGAACTCAGATGGTGTGGCAAACCCAGAAACATTGGATTGGGAACCACGGCCAGTGTTGAGGCGAGCAGCTAGCAAGGCTTCAGCGACCTGGTGAGGGTCTCTCCTGTCATTGATTCCTATGTCAAATTCATTCTCCAAATCATCCGTATCCTCCTCTTCCTCATCCCCGTCAACTCTAGGACTCCCTGCAATAGGTCGCATGTTTCAGCTATTGTTGAACTAATATCAAAATCTCACCTAGGGTTTTCAACGAATATAGCATAAAACGGTCAATATAGCAAAGACAGTGAGAGGGTAACCTTTGATACGCTTGTATCTGGTTCGGCATTGAGGGCAGGCTTGATTGCCCTCTCTTCTTTCATACTCATAGCAAGGTCTACACACAGGGAATGCACATTCATTGCAAGCAACAAATGGCTCCCCATCTACTGTAATCTCTATCTCATCCCCGCAGATCTTGCAAATCTGCCCGCTTAATTCTTTAACAGATGTGACCTGGAATTGATAGTAGCTATAAAATTAAATCTCAATCAGACCATGGAGCAACATCAGTTGATGAAATGAAGATTGCAAAAGCTTGAGATATTTTAGCTGCTCTATCTCACAAAAAAATAAAAAAAGCTGATGGGAATCAAAGTTGCAAAATTTCATACAACATTTCATTAACTAGCTCTGAAATCTAGAGCTTAAAGGGGAAAAAAAACAGGAACTGATTAATGAAAACTGTTTATAAAATACATTACCGCAGTGCACAAGAAAAGAAATTTGAGACAAAACACATTTCGCAAGAATATGATCCTCTATCAACCTAAAGAAATCAATAAATTAAGCATGAGTAGTATGCTTAAAAATCTTCCAAATATACACTGGAAAAAGAAAAAAGAAAAACCATTAGAATCGCTTTCACTGTTTAAAAACCAACTGGGATCCCTGAACTTTACACAAAATCAGTTGTCACGGCCAAAAGTACTCGAGATAGGCAAATGGGTGTGTTCAAAATGCAGAAATGGAGCCATAAAACGAGAAACAATGTTCTCCAGGATCATACTGTTTAAATCCACAAAACACTGAAAAGAGAGAAAAAAAATCCAAGTAGCACTTACTCTTGCTATTTCATCCGCATTGATAAGAACAAACTCGTTTCTATTGTGAGAACCAGCAATGAGTCTCCCTTTGGTCTCCATTTATAGCTTATCACACAAGAAAAAACCCCTCCAATCTCAACTCACAATATCACTATCTTCCCCCCTCTCTCTCTTTCTGTCTCTCATCACTCAAAAACCCACAAAACTCGAAACTTTAGCTCTTCTCTCTCTGTACTTTCAGTTTTATCCCACTCTCTCAGCCTCCCAGTTCAAGAAAACACGACATTACAGTACTACTATGAGAGAGAGGAGATATATATAGGAAGAGAGAATTTCAGAAGTGTCAATTTCAATTACAATAAAATACCATAAAGAGAAATTAGATTAAAAAAAAGGCTTGATTTCCCCCCTTTTTGTTCGATTATTTTGCTGGTTGATTCTTTTCTTCACGGATCACCCAGTTGGGTTCTCTCTGTTAAACTGGTTGGTCTTGAACTGTGACGCCACTTTGCTTGCCAAAAATAATTATACGCAAAATGTAATTTCTTTAGAAAGAGAAAAATATTATATTGATTGAGAAAAGAAGAGAGAGAGAGAATACAGAATAGAAAAGAAATTCAACGCGTAATACACAAGAGACGAGGTAGAGACACAGACAATAAATAAGATCAGATTAACGTATTGATCTACATGGGTGTGTCGGTTGGTATGTCTACCTCCACTCCTCATCTATGTGTATGTATATGTGTGTATGTATGTATGTACGTATATGTATATGTATACGTTTTTGCATCTGTGGGTTTTATGCGGTGAACAAAATGGATTAAAGGGATTTTAGTTTATTTTTATGGAGAGTGGTGGCTGCTGATGTGGTGGTGGTGGGGACAAGGGTGGTGCCCCACCGGAGCTGCTTTTTGGAGAGTGGTAAAAGGGTGTTTTTAGTAATTGCATACGCCTCTGGTTTGTGCTGTTGTTCGGTTTATGAAGTAGTGATGATGTGAGGTGATGTTTCTATATATAATTTATAGAAAATATATATGAATTTCTTTTTTTTTTTAATGCCTGTCTCTTATTATATTAGTATTGCTAAGAAAAAAAAAATATTTGTTTTTATTGAAGGTTTTTTAATTTACGTTGTGATGTTAAACCATTTGTGTGGTGGTAAATTTAAGTTAAATTAATAATTCTCATTAAATACAATAATTTTTTTTAATATCAACACGCACGCTTGATATCATGTTGAGTTAAATATCTTATAATAATTAATGAAATACTTGCTGTACTGATTTTAAGTGTCTATTTGTAATTGTAATTTATGATATTTTTTAATTAAAAATAAATTAAATAATATTTTTTATTTTTTATTATTAGCATATCTAAATCAATCAAAAACATATAAAATTTA
>Ga0307515_10014129_pt1 | contig 14844 bp, 2 predicted proteins | sample 17_EM_MG_FD_194513 | JGI IMG/M metagenome (GOLD analysis project Ga0307515, IMG submission 194513) | Populus trichocarpa ectomycorrhiza microbial communities from riparian zone in the Pacific Northwest, United States - 17_EM | ecosystem: Host-associated > Plants > Roots > Unclassified | place... | reverse complement strand
TATTCTCCTAATATGTTATTAATACGCTTTTAAAACGTTACTAGTACGTTTATAAGCCCAAATTATATAACTAATAGTTTATATAGTCCTTCCTTTAACCTAAAGGCTACCTTTTATTTATTACCTTCCTTAATCCTAATCTAATAGTACGCCTATCTTAGATCTATCTTTATAAAGATTTACGCGTTATTTATTCTATCTTAGATCTTACTAATTAAGGGTAAAAGATACCTATCCTTTCTAGTAATACTGTTTAACTATTTATAGTTAATACATAGCCTAAGCTTTCTATTTTTTTTTGGTATAAATAGTACTGGATAACCTGCTAATAACTACAATGGTCTAATATATCCCTTTTATAAGTTTTCTTAAATAAACTCTTTTAGTGCTCTACCTTCTTCTTTAGTAAGCTTATAGGTTAAAAAGAACCTTAGACTTATTCCTAGTTCTAACTCTATCTTATAGTCCTATACTATATAATCTAATAACTTCTTACTTTCTAGTAACTATAGTTTCTTACTATACTTATAGTATCTCTTTAGTATATAACTTAAGCCTTACTCGGTCTCCTTATATATCGCTTTAACTTAGTACTATACTAACTTAGTCTATTATTATATCTTATGGCGTTAAGTATTTCTAATATTAACTTAACCTATAATCTAATTAATCTTTAGATTATATTCTTATAACTAAGGCATAGCTAATACTGCCTCATCCCGTTCTAATAGTAGGATATTAAAAGATATCTTAATTTATCTTCCTTTAATAGTTATCTAAATAGGTCCTGTTTTAAGGTTAATAATCCCTCCTTTATAGGCTATTAGATCTCCTAAAATTATAACTAATAGGTAAGATTACTCCTTCTGTTTATAAGGTAGTCCTATTCTCTTAACTACTACTAGTAAGATATAATTTCGCATTACTCCACTATCTATTAGCGCTTTAAACTGCTAATCTTACTATTTTACTTATAAATTTAAGTATTATCCTTAAATTCCTTTAAGGGTCTAAGGCTCTACTACTAGCTCCCTCTAGTCCTATAGGCCTCTACTTTTCCTAACTATTAACTACTTAATTCTATCGCACTTAGCTTACTCTTTAGCTAATACCTAGTTCGCTTTTTGTCTTCTATATACTATAGACACATATTCTCTAGGTATTCCCACCACTATTATCTATCTAAGCATTCTTCTATAAGGAATCTTTCTAGTTAAAGTATTAAGTCTCCTAACTCTTAAACTTCTATTAAATGCCAGCCGTATATATACTTGGTATTTTTATACTATTGCTTATCTAGCGCCTAATATATCCTTACTAGGTACTTCCAATTCTTTTCCTTCGGATTCTTATATATCTCGTATATATCGTCCATATATATAATCTATAATAGCGTATAGTATACTAAGTGCTTTAGGTTAACTCTTAACTTATCTTTATCTTTAAGTTTAAACTACTATTATACTAATCTAAACGTTATAACTTTATTTATAGGTATTAAGATACATCTCTTACTTCTCTAGTCCTCTAATTATTCCTCTAGATCCTTTAATATTATAATTAAGGCTCCTTTAATATAAGTTATGGCCTTCTCTATAATTGGGTAATCTTAAATAACTCTTTTATCTAACTATATATAGAAATCTTCCCACTTATTATTATATCGCTGCCTATACTACTTTTAGTATAACTATTAGAGTATATACGGCTTATCCGTAAAGAAGTATCTTCTTATTACTACGTTATAACAGCCCTTTATATATCGTTCTTTAAACCTAATAGAAATCCCTAAATCCTCTTCGTTTTCTAGTTCGGTAAGCTACTTAGCTCTTAGTATACCTACCCTAGGCCTATTAGTAATTCTTTATACTAGTACTCTGTCCCTTATACGTTCCAATATACTAGATCTTTTATCTAGTTTCTATTCCTACTATGCGATAATTCTTTGTTTAAATTCTTCTATAGTTTCTTTTAGTTTGCGTCTTATAGATAGATCCTTAAAGTCTTCCTACTTCTTAATCTTAGTATTATATTCTTTAATAGTCCTTATTTGTGTTTAAAAATCTTAGTCCTATAGGATTCTTAATCCTAAGCTTGCTTCTATCTTAAGCTTAGCTCTAGCCTTAGTCTAATTAGGCTTATTTAGTATTATTATCTCGTCTTAAGAGTCTTAAATCTCACTTATCTTATCTTAAGAGTCTTATGCCTTTAGGAAACTTCGTCCTAAGCTTATTCGTATATTACTGAACTAAGCTATTACTCTGCTCTATTAGTTATCGTCTATTATAGGTCTTTAAGCTTACCTTATCTTATTTTAAGAATCTTAGTCGTCTTATATCTTATTTTAAGAGTCTTAAGCTTTTAGCCTTTTGCCTTTATTAAGTGCCGAAGTGGTTCGCTATCCTACTTCTCTTACGTCTCATGAAGTAATAGATATTATGTCTAGTGGGGTCTTAATCCCTACTAATATTCCCTATTCTGTAGTGGAATCATCCTCTGCCTCTTATATAATATCTTTAATGGCTGCGTGTTCCTAGTAAACCGCCTATATTGCCTTATTATCACGAAATGTTTTACCTACGTCAAATTTATCATCCTTAATGTCTAATCTACGAACTAGTTTATTGGTTCCTTTGCATTCTGCTATATATAGCTCTTATAGCTAATAGCTTACGCCGTACTTAGCGTCCTTATAAATTCGGTATGCGTTATTATAATAAAACGCAAAACTTTTAATTAAACATTCTTTTATTCCTTATAGCATATTATCATCCCTCTATACGTATATATTGTCTACTAGTCTTATCCCTTTTACTATATAGTAACTCTAACCACTTCTATAGTCTTTAATATAATAACCCTATTTTCCATAATTTATATAAGCTCCCTCTTTAAACCATTTTTCTTATTATAGAGTCCGTCTAAACGTCTTCTGCTACTAAGATCCCTAGTTTAGCCTCTGCTCCTTAGACCTTTAATTACTTAATCCTTATCCTTTGGGTTTCTATAGTCGTCCTTTAAACCATTTCTTTTCTTTAGTACTACTTAGGTCTATTAACTCTGCGCTATACCATAGTTTTTAACTTAGCTTTAGTTGTTGCGTACTTTACGCCTTATATAACTATAGAACTCTATCCTAACCTCTCTTAGCCTATTCCCTTTAGTAGATCCAATTATTAATCTTAATCGCTTAATCTATTAACTCCTATAGGGTATCTACATCTTCTATTAGGATAATCACGTCCTAGACTTTAGCCTTAAGTCCCTATTTATACTATGCCATAAGCGCCTTATTATTCCACTTAACTTACATAGCTAATGTTTAGAACTACATTATATACTTAATTACTAAGGTTCGTTACATAATATCTTAGAGTTTTCTTTTTACTATGGTTACTGCCTCTAGGTCTCCAAATATTTATATAAGTCGCTCCGTAAACCCTTCCTAGCTTAAGAATATAAACCGCACCTCTTAATTAGTGGTCGTTATTCCGTTTGCCTATATTTCCGTAAGGTAAGGCTTAAACCACTTAAGTGCTCTTCCTAATAGGAATAGTCCCGTATAGGCTATTTAATCTATAGGTATTAGTAGCTTTACCCCTTCTTATATAACTTTAAAGTACATTTACGTAAGAAATCCTTTAAGCTTTAATCTCTCTCCTAAGTATCTCTTAATTAATAGTAACTTAATCTTCGCTGCTCCTATCCTATTAACCCTTTCTTCTAGCGCCGCATTATTTGTTATTAACTGGTTAACTATCTCTTATAGTTGTCTAACCGTCACAGGTTGCTATAAGTCAGTATCTATTATACTAGTGTCACCTCCTAACCTTAAAGTAGTTGCCGCCGTTAATGGCGTTATAGTGGCTGCTTTTGGTAGCATATTGTTCGACTTTCTATACTTAATACCATAACTAGGTAGTAATTATATAACGGAACCTTATAGCAGGTACTATAATAGGCTTATTAATAGGCTAGGTATATAGGTAATATAAGTTAAAGTTAACAACGTAATAATAACTGGTGGAGTAGTTGCCTAATAGATTAACTCTAATTATATTCTAAGAATCACTATAAGGAAGGAACTATCTAGGTAGGGACTAAGGGTCCTTAAATACACAACCGTACTCCTATAAAATCCTTCTTGTACGTAATATACGTATGCTCTATCTACTCTATTACGGATTACATAGATCCTATAGATTATACAGATTACGTCACGTAACCTTAGTTACTATTCCTCGTCACATAGCTCTATTGGCTCTATTCTAGACCGTGCTTAAATTAACCAACTAGCTTCTTCCGACTCCTCTTTAAGTAGTCGTAACATTGTACTTAAAGCGTCTGTAACACTAACTCTGAGACCTATAACTTATTTTAAACGTATCTAAGACATATAAGGGTAGTGCTAACGTAGGTAAAATAGGGTAATATGTAAGGTCTAGTAGTTGGTTACATATATAATTGCAAGACACTTATATTAAATAGTTTATTAGTGAATATATATATTAAGTATATGCTAAGTATATATATATATAACTGTAAGACACCTATATTAAATAGGTTATTAGTAGATATATATACTAAGTATATACTTAGCATATTTAGACAGTATAGTATACCCCACCTTCTTAAAATAGTAGTTATTTTTATATATATATTTTTTTACACCCGTTATATTATACTACGTATAATACTGCGCATACAGCCTCTATATCAGGTTTTTTTTTTCGGCACGTTGTTGCTGTTTGCGGCAATTTGCTGCAAACTGTACGATCGCGGCAGTGGTTAGCGATTCGCACAAACCGCGCGTTTTGCAGCAAACCCGCAGCATTCGCAGGCAAAACGCAGTAAAATGCCCAAACACCAAACCAGCACCAGCACCTCAAAATTAAATCGTAAGAGTATGGAGCAAAAAGATTGCATATAGGCGAAAAATTCGCTTGTTTTTCTCCAAGTCAAAATGGCGTATAATCTATCACGCATGCGTATTTCTTATATTGCCGTGATTTGCCGCCTTTACGAAGGAAAATCAAAACATTAGAACGCGTACTTCCCTAGTCTCCCAAATTGCTACCCCCTCTCTCCCCCCCAATATATACCACCACTATAATAAACAGCTCTCCCGCCCATGGCGGTGAGGCCCATAAGGGGTGGTTTAAAGAAAAAACACGCTTGAGAGTACGCGCTTACGACGAAGCAGGCTTAATACAGCGTGAGATTATTAAGAAACTATAGGAAGAACGCGGGATCTTTGTTAATTAATTAACCATAAGCAGATGGATTAAAGCTAAACAGAATCGTGCCACTAAGCCTTCTGGGCGTCCTTCTATATTAACAGAAAGAACCATTTAATATATAACAAGACTAGTACAACAGGGCTAAGCTAGGCGTCAAATAACCTTTACGCAGATCGTTAAACAGCTTTAGCTTAAAGTCTCCCATTAGACGCTTAGTAGAGCCCTTTAAAAGCCTAGATATTAACGTTATATTATATACTAAAGACCTTTTATTAACTCTAAGCAATAAAAGAAATGAATAAGGTGATATACTTTTATATTAAAATGCACAGTGAACTTTTAAGCAAAGGTTATTTAGTTAGATAAATGCAGCTTTATTACTAGTAAGCGAGGGAGGTTATATGTTACTAGGCGAGTACACGAGAAGTTTTAACTAAGTTACTTATAAAGTATCTACCGCTTAGGAAGAACGTTGTTTATAGTATAGGGAGCTATTAGATGGGGTTAGAAGTCAAAGTTAGTGTTTTTAAAAAGAAGGTATAGTAAAAGAGGTATTAGCTTATACGATTATACAGAGCAAATACTGGAGGAAAGTACCCAATCTTAATAATCTTAAGCTTTTACTAATAGAATTAGGCAACTATTAGCCTATTTCTTGCTAATATAGAACCTAATACTATATTTATAGAAGATAGCGCTAAGGTCCACCTCGGAGCAGCTAAAGCAGTACATTAGCGTCTTAAGATTTAAGGATTTAGTAGGCCTTAGCCACCTAACTCGCCAGATCTAAATCCTATTAAAAAGGTGTGGCGTTAGATAAAGGCTCGGATCTTATAGATAGATAAGTTTCCTATAACTCTTAAAGGCCTTAAGTAAGTGGTGTAAGATCTTTAGGACGAGATGGATCCTTATAAGTTTATTAAAGAGATTTAAAGTATACTAGAGAAGTGCAAAGAAGTCCTTAAGTAGAAGGGTTTAGTAACTAGATACTAGAGTTTTAATTTTATATAAGAATTGGTGTCGTAAATTAGGTGTTAACTATAATATACATAGGCGTGATAGATTGTACACTAGTTTGACTTAGAGAAAAATAAGCGAAATTTTCGCCTATATGCAATCTTTTTGCTCTATACTCTTATAAATTATATAGATTGTATAAATTATATAGATTATATTACAGATTAATATAAGGTACTTTTAATATATTTATATTAAAACTATATAAAATAGCTACTAAAGCTATACTATATACTGATTTCCAAACTAGGCCTAGTGCCTACTCGCCTACCTACTTATTTACCTACCTGCCTATCTACCTATCTACCTATACCTACCTATCTATACCTACCTATCTATATCTACCTGTCTATACCTATACCTACGTGTTTATACCTACCTATCTATATCTACGTGTCTATATCTACGTGTCTATACCTACGTATCTGTACTACCTTAATTTAATTAATTAATCGAATTATTTATAGTATTTGCTAGCCGGTCGTCCGAACGGTTATCGTCTGGCTTTAGCGACGTCGTCTAATTCTGGCGACAGTCGTCTAGCTCTAACGACGGTAGTCTGGCTCTAAACCGTTGTCTAGCTCTAGCGACAGTAGTCTAGCTCTAGCGACGGTTGTTTAGCTCTAGTAACGGCTGTCTAGTTCTAGTAACAGTTACCTAGTTTTAGCAAGGGTTATCTACTAGCTGCTATTTTGGTGCCTTACTAGGTAGAGAGGATATAAGAAAAGAAGGGTAAAAAATAAGGTGGCTACTTAAGTATATATAGGGGGTATACCTAGTAGAGGTATATATAGAGGCTATTAGGAATATAGCGGGGACCTAATATAGAGCTTCGCTTAAAGCCTTATATAGAGCTTTATAGTAGATTATAGTAACTAAAGTTATTAGTATAATGTAGTTATAGCATTAGATTTTGTTTAGGTATATTATTACAGCTAAAAATTAGGGCTTATTTAACTTATATAAGTTATAATTTTAGTAATTTATAGCCATTTATAGCGATTTGCTATAAATATATAGATAGGGTAGGCAGGTATATAAATAGCTTATATATTTATAGCAAATTGCTATAAATTGCCGCAAATTACTAAACTCGTGACTTACGTAGGTTTTATAGACCCTAATTTTTAGCTACCTAAAAAAATCCTAATATAGGCTATAGCGCGATAGTTCTATATATATAAATCCTTTTTAGGCAGCTTAGTATATACTGGTAGCTATATCCTGGTAGTTTATAAACCTCTAGGTTGGGGATTTACTGCTTTTTAGTAGAATTAGATTACTAATTATAATAAAGTCTTATAGGAAATACTATGGTAGACTTGTTAATGGGCTAGGTATATAAGTATAACTAGTAGAGTAGGTTACCTAATAGATTAACTCTAATTATATTCTAAGATTTACTATAAAGAAGAGAACTATCTAGGTAGGGACTGTAGTCCTTTAAGCATTTAATACTACGCTTAAGAAATATACTAAGTACGTTAGTATATTAGTATATTAATATATCCTACATTTCTATATTCCTATATTTCTATATTCTATATTTATAATATAACTAACTATATAACTTAGCTACCTCTTATTTTATAGCTTAATTAGTTCTAATATCTTTTATACTATCTTAACTAAACCGTTTATATCTTTTCGTAATAGCTATGCTACTACTAATATAAGGTCCGTAGTACTATCCCCTTCCCTTTTATTTTTATCCTTAAAGATATTATCTATCTCTAAGTTATTTATTAAAGGTATAATATTTCTAATTTTAATTTAATAACCTTTATTACTTTTAATACCTTTTATTAAATCCTTTATATTTAATTATTATAACTGACTAGTAACTACTATATTATTATTTAGTAAAGTTATACTATACTATTCTTATTAACCTTCTTCCTATATTATTTAATTTATCTCTAATGCTAAGTATATATATTTTATTATTCTTTATAGTCGTCTAGTACTTTATCTAATTTATTATAGGGTTTTATATTTAATCTACTATATTTAATCTTAAGGATAAGTTAGCTATAGCCCTTACTAAGCTATAAAAGCTCTAAGATAATAGAGAGTAGATTTATACTAAAGAGTAAAAAGTATTTAAAGCTTAATTAGTTACTTATACTTCGCTACTTTATTTTAAAAAGGGTTACAAAAAGGTATACTCTAAGGAGCTATATCTTACTAAGTAAGGTCTTTATAAGCTTAAGGCTAAAAAGGCTAAAAAGGATTTTAATTAAAAAGAGGTGGAAACAGTTTATACGCTAGTAGTAGATCCCTTAGATAATCTAGCTTACCTATTACCTCTAACTAATCCTTTTATCTTTAGCTCCTTCTTAGTATTACTTAACCCATTTTTTAATACTCCTATACCTTTTCTATAGCTTTCTTTAAGTTTTATAATAGCCTATCTACTTTACTTTATACTATAATTAATAATCTTTAAAACTTACTATTTGTCTTCCTTTTATTCTTTATATATATCTACTTTATAAACTAGTAGCTCTATATATCTATATACTAGCTCTAGTATTATAATATACTATATAGGGTAGATCTTTATTTTTGCTAGTAAGTTAAGTCTATATATTACTTCTAAAATCTTAGCTATAATTTTAAATAGTCCTAGTCTAATATAGTCTAACCTTTTACTTAGTTATAAACTTATAAATTTTTTATATAATAGCTATATTTTATCTCCATCTTTAAGATCTAGTCCCTTAGATCTCTTAGTATTATAGGTCTTTTTTATAATATTTTATTTTATATTAACTTTATTATAAAGTAGAGGTCCTTATAAAGATTTATTAGAGTTTCTATCCTTTATTTAGCTATACTACTTATCTTCTTTATTTAATATAATAATAATAATAATATTCTAAGCTTATATTTATAATTCGCCTAAAATAGTAATATCCCTATACCTTTTTATAGTATTATATTATATATAAACTGCATAACTAGTAATAATAATACTTAATTATTTTATATATAATTAACATAAGGCCTTAAATACTGCTTTAGAGTCTAATTTAACCTTTCTACCTATCCGTCTATCTATAAATGGTATATTATAAATATTGCTACGAAAACCCCTTATTCTACTAAAAATAACTCCTAAAATACTGCTATAAATCTTAGATCTCTATCTAATATAATCTTGCTTAGTGCTCTATATCTTATAAATACTTCTTTAATATAGATTTTAACGATATCTTTTACTAAGATTTCTTATATATATGCTATAAAGTAGCTCTATTTAGTTAACTTACCTACTATTATAAGGATTACGTTATAATCCTATCTAAAACTTATTTTTTTAGTAATCCTTTTTTATTAATACTACCTAAGAAAAAATTAGGGAAGAGGAGCTCTTGCTACACCCGGCCCAAAAAGACTAAAACCAACCAAAAGAACACTGAAAAACACCTAGAAAATCCCCCTAAGATGCATGCATTGCAGGGAAGGCATACGTTAAACGACGGTAGTTTACACTCGCGCGCGTCTACTAGAACCACGCCTAGTAATAGCCCTCCATAATAAGAACAGGCGAATACCACACTATAAAGTAGAAAGACCTCTATTAAGAAGGCATCTAATAAAATATAAAGCCTATTAAACGCGTCTAGTATCCATAATTATAGGGGAGTAACTATTAGCTATAACGAACTAATGCAGCTAGTAGAATAGCTCTGCTAGTCTAGTAAACCTTAGGCGCCCCTTTAGCAAACCCTTAATTAAATCCTCTAACGGCTAAGCAAAATTAAAAATAAATAAAACCCCTTTTTACTGGCGAACCGTACCTAAGCCGCTATAGCTACGCTTCTATAGTATAGGGAACCCACCCCCCTAAAGATAATATCTGGGTATATAATTATAATATAACTAAATATAAAAAAAAGTAGAGGGGCTTAGGGGATAATTAGAAATAGAAGTCCTTATAAAGATTTATAAAGAGGTCTACAACGCTATTATAGTCTAACACCTTAGGAGCGGAGATATTAGAGTTACCCTAAGGGACTAATAGGTAAAGGAACGAGCTATAAGGGTAAGGGATAGGCTAGGAGAACGTATTAGCATAAAAGTACTTCGCGAAGATTACTTAGTTAAAGTCCTAGCGGTTCCCCTAAGCCTTAAAGTAGAAAAGGGACGCTAGGCGGATAATATAGTAACTATATATAAGATAGTAAAATAGACGGAACGCCTTATACCAGAACTTAAGATTACCTAAATTTAATAGCTTTAATAGAAAAATGCAAACTAAGTATATAATAAGAATAATAAAAGAATATAAGGGTCGCTAGAGACTTGCTAGGGAGATACTAGTTAAACGCATAGCTCCCTTATTATTAGCATACATACACTAGAAATACAAAAACTCTTTATCTAAAAAGGTATTATTATAAATGGCCTTATATACAATATACGGCTCTATAACCACAGACTCCACCTAAAATAATACTATCGCTGCGTATAATAGGGACATATTTAATCCACATACGCAGTATAGGTGTGTTGCGGCTACTATATAGGCCCCTATAATATAAGATACTACTTAAATTAAAACTAAATAAAATGCGTAAACTGCTACTAAAGCATATATAAGGCGTAGGAGAAAGAAGACTATATTAAATATAAGAGACGGAAGGTAAGGGCTTAATAGCTATAGGAATAACTGCACGCTAGGTTATATAAATAGAAATAATAGGCAATAAGCTAAGGGGGCGTAGGCGCCTTTCTAGCATTTCCTACCTTTAATACTAGGGGACTAGGCTAGTTATCCCAAGCCTTAACGGGCCAGAAGCGACGCCGCGTAATATTACTAAACTATATAGGGATATAAGGGTCATAGGGGATACAAGGAAGAAGACGCTCTATAGGAAAACCCTTATAGATAGCTACAGCAAGCTTAAGACCAGGATAATTAAGAATTAGACTTAACGCGGCAAATATAATATTCATAGCCAACTCTTAAAGGGCATATAGCTAACTAGTAAGAATAGGGGAAGAACCGGAGATAATAACAAATTTAGATATAGAAGCGCTAGTAGGAACACAAAATATAGGAATAGAAAGCTTTATATAAAATAAGTAGTAACTAGGGTATAAATATAAGAGACAGAAGTTCTAAATATCCTAGAGAAAGTGGAAATAGAAAAAGTAAGGAATAAAGAAAAGGCAAAGGATCCTTACTAGGGGTCCACTACCTATCCATTATATAGTATAACTACAGTAATACAAACCACCGTCTTATAAGGCCCTTACTAGACAGCCTAGACCTAGAGAAACACTATATCCTTACTATATAAGAGCCGTATTACAATGCCTATACATAATTAATATACTACCCTTAAGGATTCCAGCTCCTATACAAACCAAAAGCAGCTATACGCGTATACTTTATAATCAGCAAGGCTATTAGCCTATCCTTATAGTCATAATAGGCAGTTAACCTAGATATTACAGTAATAACAATCCAGATATATAGGGGACTAGTACAGATTATTAATGTATATAACCCTAGGGTTAAAGGGGTCCTACAAACAGAGAATATAATATTAGTAATAAGCTTACTAGAAACTAAAGGCACAGAGTTTATCCTATTAGGAGATATAAACCTCTACTACCTGCAGTAGGGGGGTATCTATATTGCTGCTAAACAATAGGTAAAGTGCTTACTAAGAGCTATAGATACCTAGGGCCTTAAGCTAGCTACCCCCCTAGGAGCAATTATATAGCAATAAGGCACCTTTAAAAGTATAATTAACCTTATATTTATAGACGAAGGCCTATACTAAAGACTTAAAAGGTATAACCCTAAAGAAGAATAGGTACTCGCCTTAAACTATATCCCTATCCAAATACAGCTAGATCTAGATATTAAGGCGTAATTAAATAGTAAAAAATACGCAATAAGAAAGCTTAAGACAAACAGCTTCCTTAATATAGTTAAATAACAACTTTAAAACTTAGAAGAAATCTACCTAATACTAAATAAGCGAGGCTTACTAGCTACCCCTAAGGAAATTAACTAAAGACTAGAAAGGATCTAGGCAGCAATTAAAAACGGGCTAGAAGAGCACTGCCCGGTCTTAAAACTAGGCCCCTATATATAATACGCATGGTCCGCATAATGCGCAATTTTTATTACTAGCTAATAATGAGCAAGAAGAAAATATATAAGTAGCTATAATCCTAAAGACGAGAGATAATACAAAGATATAAGAAACCAGCTAAAGAATACCCTAAAAAAAGAAGTAAGGAATAGCTAGAGACGGTTTATAAATAAGCATACTATTAACCTAAGCCTTCCCTATAATAAAGGTCTTTAGAGGATAGTAAAATAGGTAAAGAAAAAGGCGGGACGTCCAGTAGAAGACCCACACCTTCCGCCCCTATAAAGACTAGGTAAATTACTAACTATAAGCAACAATAATAAGAAGGTAAAGATCCTTATAGAAAGATTTTCCCCTTAACCAGCTTTAGTAGACCTTAGCGATATTACGGTAAAGCACCGGTAACTCGCCTAAGGGTTAATAGCAATATAACAACCGAAGAAATGGCCAGAACTATTAGCCGCCTTTTAAATAATATAGCACTAGGACCAGATGGGATCTTAAATAAAGCCCTAAAGACCTACGGACTATTAATAATACCTTAGCTTACAAATGTAGCTAGAGTATACTTTATAATAGGCTACTACCTAAGACTTAGAAGAGCTATAATAATATTTATTCTATATAAAAAAGGTAAAGTAGACTACTTATTCCTAGGGAGCTACCGCCCTATTACCTTAGAGAATACCCTTAGCAAGATCTTAGAAAGGGTAATAGCGGACCGTATAGTAAACACGGCTAAGGAATACGCCCTACTACCACAAAGCTAAATAAGGGCAAGAAAGAACCGCTTAATACTATTAGTACTTACACTACTCGCTGCTACTATTAAATCTACATAGGTAATGCGAAGGGACTTTATAGTATTAATACTCAGCTTAGATATTAGTGGCGCCTATAACAATATACCCTATAAGCGTCTTCTATATATCCTTAGGGCAAAAGGCTTCCTAGAATAGATTATATAATTTATTTAAGAGTTTATAGGTTAAAAAGAAATATTACTAGTCTTTAGCGGATACTAAAGCCCCCCTATCGCAGTTATAACAGAAATACTATAAGGATTACCCCTCTCGCCTATACTCTTCCTTTTCTTTATAAGCAATCTACTTAACTTCTTTAAGGAAGGGGCGACTTAGGGGATAGGCTTTATTAATAATATAAACCTAATTATATACGGGCTAATAGCCGCAGAGAATTGCAGAATACTAGAGAAAGTATATAATACCTATATAGAATAGGTAAGACGATATAGAGTCCAATTCTTACTAAAGAAATACTAGCTAATCCATTTTATAAGAAAACGTAACTAATCTGCAGATCTCTAGCATATAATCCGCATTTAAGGCTTTAGGGGTTAACTAATTTAGGGCCTAAGAGTATTAGGAGTATAGGTAAACAGTAAGCTCCGGTAAAGCGTATATGCGGCGTAAGCGGCCTATAAGGGCTAAGCACAGTATATCGCATTATCTAGGATCGTTAATTTTACATAGGGTTTATACTTCTAGAGGTCACGCCTACTATACACAGCAGTTGTCCGGCTAACTATAACGTATAGGTCTAGTATCTGGGCCATTAGAGAATCTAAGAAAGGCCCCTCTAAATCACTCCTTAAACCACTCTAAAAGGTCTAAATAGCCTACTTTTAGAGTATAATAGGCGGATATAAGCGAACGGCCACAGCTCTGCTTAAGAAGGAAGCTAATATTCCCCCCCTATAACTATATATTAAAGCCGCTATAATATAAAGGGCGTAAAAGAAACGTAACTCTAATATTATAAAGTATATTAAGACACGCCTATATAAACTATAGAGGGACCCTAGGGCGCCGCGTAGGAGAACAAACTAATAACCCTAAAGTAGGGAAGATATACTAAAGAAATAGGTAAAGAAAGTAGAAGAAGAATAGTACTGCTTTAAGGCCCAGGCCTATATAGAGGAGGAAGGAAAACGTGTAAGAGGCTAGTAAGGATAATAGCAAGAGAGAAAAAGGAGCTAAAGTAGAGCACAAAAAAACGCTAGGAAACTATCTACCGTAATATAATACTAGCTAAACTAACACTAGAGAGGTGTATAGGAGTTAAAAGCATAGAGGCTAACTAAGGCAAGAGGAACCTAAGCTATAGTATAGTTAACGCTATAGGGGGTAAATACTCTAGGGCTCTAAAAAGGCCTAACGAAGGTAGAAAATATAATAGTAATACTCTTAAGAATAGGAATAATAGGACTAAAAGACTGGCTCTACTAGGTGGGTATCCTAGTAGGTAGCCTAAGATATAAATATAGCTAGCTAAAACAGACACCAAAATATATAATACTATTATGCCCCTTATACACTAACTAAGAAGTAATACTCTTAGTAGCTAGCATAGAGAACTATAAGACACTACTCTTAATATAAAAAGGCCTTAAGGCGGTTACCTAGTAGCTTATTAGCTAAAATATACTAAACCAGTTCCGGGTTATA
>Ga0307515_10014128_pt1 | contig 14844 bp, 15 predicted proteins | sample 17_EM_MG_FD_194513 | JGI IMG/M metagenome (GOLD analysis project Ga0307515, IMG submission 194513) | Populus trichocarpa ectomycorrhiza microbial communities from riparian zone in the Pacific Northwest, United States - 17_EM | ecosystem: Host-associated > Plants > Roots > Unclassified | place... | reverse complement strand
AATTCCCTCTTCTTCGCATCCCCCTCATATGTGGCGTCCATCAAGTCCGCGATTGGCTGGTCATGCCCAGTGTCATTGAATCGGGGATGGCCTAGCATTCTTATGGTGAGATCTCCCGTCCGTGAATAAGGTGCAGGGCCGACCAGCGGCAGAGCCCGGGACGGAAGTGTTCTCTGAGGATCTAGCGCTTTCGTCCGGCCTGAATAGGAGTGTCTCCCTATGCCACTCGATTTATACAACAAATGAAAGTTGCCGTTGTCAATTTATCGTCGAAACTTGAATGTCACCCCATGTATGGCATTTGTGTTAGATCTTCGGCTGTCGTTGACCACAAACCAGGACTTGCGACAATTACAGTCGACTTCCGGGGTCCGTCCGAATTGTTGAAAGTCCCTGTGTACCCCGACGTTCTTCTTAGCCCTGGAGAGCTGTCCTCCAACAGCATGCAATCCAAAAGGCGCAGCCGTGGATCTGTTCGCTCCCCCTCTTTCCCATTTCACACAACAGGGCTATCAGCGAATGTCTGTTTTATTTATTTGGTGAGAAAAAGCGAGAATAAGTTAGAATAAGTATAATTTGAAGTGCACAATAAGTAGTCAATCGATAAGCCAGGTCTATTTGGTCAAAAGTAAACATCCCCAGGCGGTCATGTGGACGGGTCTAGCCGAATCCTTAGGACGCACACCGGCCAACGCATTCCCCCCAGGTCGTTCGCTCGGAATGCCGAATGTCGCCCACTGCAATGGAGACCCTCTCAACTGCTTTCGGGAAACATTTTGGTTGCCCTTGTGTTTGACCGCCCCAGAAGAACCTCTGGCCAAGCCGATGAGTTCTGCGCTTTTTTCATCCTTTCCACCCTGTGTCCAAGCCGGCGGGTTTTGCACTTTCTTCATATTCCTCCCCTATTTCCTACTGGCTCTTGCCACCGTGCCGGCGTCACCGTCAAGATGCGCACCAGAGAACATGACCTCGCCATTTGCTCGATCGCCACTCAGCTTGGCACCTACACTGCTGGAGGAGCGAACAGAAAGCATGGGCATTGTGGTCCGCCTCCGGTCCGACCGTTCCCGCCCGCTCCCCAAGGGCGCATTGCATTCGCATCGTCGTCTCTATACCCGCTTCCACCCTGCCGATGAAGTCTCTCGCAACATATGACTCTGGTGGCCATTATGGGCATCGAAGACCCACTTCATCTCGGTCTCTGCGGTGCTGTCATAACCTGCCGCTGCGCTGGCGTCATCATCAAGACACGCGCCAGAGACAACGTCCTCAACGCTCGCTCGACTGCCAGTCAGCGTGGCATCTACACCGCTGGAAGTGTCATCATGGAGGGTCACCTTTCCACGTTCTCGCAACCCTATCGCTCAGTCCCCGTCTCAAGTGACCAGAGATCACGTCAAGAAGCAGTCTAAGTCTCCCGATTCCGACGATGACGACATTTCCAGCCTGTCACTCCCCCTCCCACGAAGCCGGACCTTCGAGGAGTAGGGAGGAGATCCGCCGTCTGCAAATCGAGTTGGAGCAGCGTGGACGTGAGGAACTCCGGGAGGGTTACCGTCACCTCAAGGACTCTCCCCCCGTCTCCAACCAGAAATCTAGCAAGGTTTCTCTTCTCGACCGTGCTACCACCCACATCAAGTGCCTTGAGATGACCCAGGGTCAACTCTCCTCGAGGCTTCAGCAAGCTGAAGCTGAAATTCAGGGTCTCCGACAGTAAGCATTCGCCTGATCCCGATCCCAGAACCGTCCATAACAACGAATTGATTTGCAGAGTTGACGAGGCCCTCATGCTTGGTACTGCCGAACAGCGCCAGGCTGTTGTCGCCGCCGCCGTTGCAGCTGTTTCTCAGCACACGAGGGTGTTCTGATTGCCCCAGATCCCCCACGCAATCTCGTAAAAGTCGGGTGAGTCATGGTCGCGGCCACGCCCTAAGCAAACGCTTAACGATTAATCAATAACTCCTGCCCGGCCTGCAGGCGATGCTATTCAACCCCTCACGGACCTTGGACGATAACTTGATTTCTTTATTTATCATCTGCCCCCTTCTTTCCACCACCACTGGTCCGCCCACCGGCATCCCCCATCTCTATTGCGTCTTCCATGCTCTCACGACTCTTACGAACGCCGGCACTTCTGTCTACCTTGGCTAGGTTGAAGTCGCTCTCGATGTCGCCTTTCCCATATTGTTTCGGGTGATTGATCACCCCTGGCTTTCCTTCCCTGCGCCTGTGTAGGTTGAAGTCCACACGGTACCCGGGATCCCGAGTCGTAATAAAGCGGGTTGATGCTGGGACTATCTAGCCGATATCCCACCTGTTCTTGTGGGAGCTGCTTGAGGTGCCCAGCTGTGCCTCGCGACTTGCACCCGGTCAGCGCTATTTATTCACATCGATCACGATGTCTCGTTCCTCGCGATTCCTTCACTCCACGTATGGGTAGATGGCAGCTACCACTTGGTTGTCGGTTTCGCTGCCTCTCCCGTCGTATGCTAACACACCGGCAGCTCCCCCTACATTCCCTCACGCCATATACTCCTGGAGATGGAGTCACTGATTGACACTTTTGGCTCTCCCCTCTTCGTTCTTCGTGTGCCGGCCTCATATCGCGCATGACTCAAGTGATGTCTACAACGCAACCTACCTGGTTCCCATGTGCGGTTTCGACAGGTTCCACAAGTTTCCGTTCTTCCCACCAGTCACATCACTAGAAACGAGCTTAATCAATAGTGGCCTCAAGAATGACTCTGCGTGTTGGCTGGGCCAAATCCAAGTCCGGTGAACTGGTCTACGAGAAAGATGTAAAGAGCAAGTTTCAGAAGGGCATCCTGGCACACGTTTTCATCGGGTTGATTGGTAAGAAGCTCGTTGCCTCTTCTTGATCTAATTCTAACGGTGTACACACAGGATCAGGGTTACGATATGGGAATGATTCCAAGGAGTTCTTGCCTCAGGAAGTTGAGCTTGTCTGTTCAAGAGTGGATTATCGAGAAAGTTGTTCTTCTCGGACAACGAACGAGTCAAGCACATTGATCTAGTTACATGTCTTAAACTTTCGTAGAGTATGAACCAGAGAACACCCAGATGCCCGTGCCTGAAAGTCATTGTGCTGCAGACAACAGTCGGGTTCCAGTTTTGAAGGCGACGTCTGATAGTCGCAATGTCTGTTTTGAGAGTCGAGAGCAGAATGCCGGTGGTGATTTCGGACTTCCGAAAGTCACGGCGGGTCTCCGGAAGTTAGGAGGGACTTCCGACGCTTTGAGCGGACCCCGGAAGTCGACTGCAACTGTCGCAAGTCCTGGTTGGCCGTCGACGACTGCCGAAGATCTGACACAATTGTCATGCGTCCGCGGCGACAACGCTTTGATGATAACAACGATGGCAACTTTTATTTATTGTACAAACTGAGTAGCGTATCTCCCTGCACACGTTCGAATAGACAATTTCAAGCGGGGTAAGTAAGCTGTCTTCAAATGAGATGTTGAGCAAATCCAGGAACAGCAAGAATATGGAAAAACGCACTCAACAGTGGTGCGTATGATTGCCTGCCATGCCTTGATTGTGTGATGGCCAATCACAGTGGAATTTGTTTCGAAGTAGACGGGACCATACAAGTCGATAAGCCAGATAGTGCCATGTTCTTTGACCCAATCGAAAACATCACGAATACATCCAGTTTTGAATTGGATATATCCAGAAATTATACCAGAGTCGACGCAAAGTGCAATGTCGTCAAACTCAACGGCCAACTGTGTTCGCTCGCGGACTTTGGAACAAATGTCACGAACGAACATGGCTGTATAGAGAGGGACGTGGTTGTCGCCGTTGAGTGACAACAAAAAATGCGCACAGAACCTTTCGGTGTTGTCAATCTTGAACGTTCCCCGCAAAGCGGGGCGCAAGTCCCAAAACCAATAAGAGACGTATCCGGATGTAGCCAGATTTCCGGGGGGATGAAGGGGGAACCGATGTTCATCAATCTGTTGGCGGGTCACAACGGTTGCCCCTTTCGTAAGTAATGCAGAGACGAACCTGGAGTGACCTTGCAAGAAGTAAAAGACCTTCCACATCCTCTTTATCCTGAGCCCGTAGCTCAGCGGCCGTGATCTGGTGAATCTTTGCTTCGTACCACATGTGGTGTGGTGGAGCAATTCCTCGCGCTTCACGGATACCCATATCAGCCAGTCACACAGACTTCAGTGAGTTACAAGACTTACCAGTGAGGTTGGATGCCCTTGGGGAATACAAATAGTGGACAGGCAGCATGTCAATAGGTGTGAGCCCCAGGAGAAAAGCGGGGACTTAAAACATTAGCAGCAGTGCTTAGTTTTGGCGTTCGTCCTCTGACACGAAACGGGTCACTTGACAAAACGTGTGGCTATGTTCCAAACTTTGAGCAGACGGATGGAATCACTCCGTTGAAATGGAAGGCCAGGCACATATGCAAACCGGGAGTGGTTCCAGAAAAACGTGGGGACTAAACCCAGTTCCGAAAGAACACTATTGCATCGGATCTGCCGAAACCACTTCACAAACGAGAAGAGGTTTCAGTGAGGGTCTTATAGAAAGTGGTATGCGCTTGACGCAAAGTGTCCCACCCCAAACGGCCCGTTGTTGCGGGCACCATGAGCGACACACTAAATGGTGCACATAACCCGAGTATATTACTCACCATCTATCCCTGGTGTCCAGAATACTCACCCACCTTCTGGCACCACCCTAGCCGGAATTGCAGAGCCTGCGGCTTTAAGTGTGGATCCTTTCTGTACAATCCTCGTGGAACTCGTTGGTCGCGGCCCAGCCCATATTCATTTTCTCATCAACCGTCAGACCGACTCCAATCCGGTGTGTCTAAATAGCGATTAACTTTGTTTAGTTGTAATCTAAGTTTGCAATATGCCAGGTTGCGGATCACATGACAAATGGAGGCGGGGAGATGGATGATTTGGAGGACGTGATGCCTGATCTGGTAGATGTTGTTACGGATGAGTCGAACCAGCCCAGCATTAACCCAGCGCTCACCCATTAAATATGGTGGTATATTTCTGAAAGGAAGAGGCTTTGACCGCGGTAATCTCATAGCAGAGGGGATTGATAAGGTAGAGGAAATGCCAAGGTACTGGATCCCAACATTTGATCGATGATCACCGGACTCAATGGGTGGCCTCACTCACATATGTTGTCAGCGGCCGGGTTTAAGTCAAAATACAGCTGTTCCGGAAAACCCCATCCTCAACGACTTTTTAGTATTGACAAGTATGACCAATGGTCAGAATGTCAAATTGTAAGGAACCCGGAGCTGCCCAAGTCATGCCTGGATTAACCGAATTCCCTCAAGTTGCAGTTAGTACGTACTGGTGGGGTACGGGTGCTCGGAAAAGAAATTTGCTTTTTGTGCTGTTTTATCCCCCACCAATGGTATACCACGAGCTATCAACGAGGATCTCGAGGATCATGCGATCATTCTGTACTAGGGTATCATCCCAGAACTCAACGTCTATTTGTGGGGAAGTCCCAAAGCTCGGACTGCTCATACCCATTTCGTTATTCACTTCACACTCAGGGAAATCCGGCTGATCTGGGCGGCTGCAGGTTCCTTACAGTTTTGACATTCCCCCTATTGGTCACACTTGTTGATATCATGCGAAAGGAAGCAGTTGTTAAGGGCAAGTTTTTCCGGAATGGCTGTGTAGTGAGATATCACAAACTTAAATCAAAAGCGGTTGCGGTCCGTATTGAAGGGGAAGACAAGCGGTGTTTGTACATACAGTAAACTCTGAGATGAGCACGACAGCGGCTCCGCAATTGACAGCGGTTACAGTTCGTAGTGGGCGGACAAAGAAACATAAAGGTACTAGTACAGTTAGGGGATCAAATCGACGAGCGAGGGAAAAAAAAATTGAGTGGAGGGAAGGGTAATCCGAAAGCAGAGACCATCAGGCCATGGGCTCCTATCGTCCTATTTCCTGGCGTTGGTGGCAGGGCGTTTGGCCACGGGCCTGCCGGCAGTAGGTTGATCGGGAGCGGTTACCGCAGATGTGGAGGCAGGGTTAGATCCGATGGGAGGCCCCACCCCTCGGTTAGAACTCCCCGCAGCCATATCCTGATGAGAGGGTGTGGAAAGGAGGGAGAAGAGCTTCGATGGCGACTGCACCTTCTGTGGTGTAGGGAGGATGGGGGTGATAACTGGCCCAACCTTCAACGGGGATTCTTCAAGGATCCTGATACGACGACCCTGGATCTGGAAAACCTGTGTGATATTTAGCTCTGTGGTTGAGCGAAGACGGGTGAAAGACGTACAGTGGAAGGCTTCTCACCACAAAAGCTGTACACAATCAGTGTCGCTTCAACATCCACAAGAGTTCCAGGACAGAGAGCCTTTTGCGCATCCCATGGGGCGATCAACTTGTCGTCGATGTCACGTAGGTCTTGCTGGGCGAGCATGGCCTTTTTGAGACTAAAAAGGTTTACGTCGTAGTCGGGCAAGAGGGAGGGTTCATACAGACCCTTGAGCTGAGGCTCAGGTTCTGGAAGCAAGCGGATGAGCACAACAACACCGACCGGCGACCGGGAACACTGACTGGGTGGTTTTGCGCCGGACGTGGCAGCTGTCAGACTTCGCTTCAACTTGGGACGGACGATATGGAATTCTTCATCGGGGGCCTAGCCTGCCAGATGAATAATACCAACGCACAACAAGAACTAAGAACACGTACCCTGTATTTCAACGGCAAGGTGATGACGATTGTCGACCCTTCAGAGTCCGTTGGCCGAGCACAGTGGGTGACTTTGGCGGCCTACAAGACAAAATGAGCACAGAGAGATGAGAGGAAGCGGCACATACCTTGGGAACAGGGAGGGCAACGTTGTCCTCCATGTCCTCGATTGTACGGATCTGGTTCTCATACAGGATTGTCAAGGACGCTGTCGCCATCATTGGTAGTGCCAGAACCAGAACATCCCTGACAGAGGTTTTGTCGACAATCTTCTGGTTGGGCCTCAGCCACGCGTTTCCACGTGCACTCAACTCGCTGCCCTCACGGGCGACCTCGCCAATAATGTTTACAACAAGTTCTTCAGTGGCCTCTTCGGGAGTCTGGTCCGTTGCAGAGAAAGTCGTTCGATAGTTCTTTATATCTCCGTCGCGCCATCCAGTGGAGTAAGCAGTGAAGTGGGTACCGTAGTCAACAGTAGCGAGTGAATCCGTAGCCCCGTCGAACATCGCCGCCAACTTGTCATAACGACCAGAGGTGGCGCGCTCTTCGAATGAAAGGGGGGGCATGAACGGCAGAGTGATAAGAATGGGACTGGGAGGGTGTGGGCTCAGGGGGGGGGGGGAGGGACAGAGTGACCACTTCTCGAACGAATGGGAGCGGTTAAATACCGAAACACCCTTAGGAGATTTTCGTCCTCTTGGATGTGCATTCGTCGGCCGACTCTGGATGGGGGACCTTCCTTTTGCTGCGGTTTGGTCCTACATGGATTGTGTCATATGGCCAGGTCGGGGAAAGAATTGGGGGTGACGTACCATTCCCTCCCTTGATGTCCCATATCTGGCTTAGGAGCTGGCTCGCGCTGCCAATATCTGGAGGCGAAGGCCCCGAAAATAAGGTTGTGATTCGTGAAACGCTCCCCGCATGGGGGTTTTCGTGGGTGGTTGATCGGTTGACATCGCCCATTGTGGGATCTCCACACTCGACCATTGTTTGGAAATTGAGTCTGTCTAAGCGGCGGAACTCATCCCGAGCCTCTTGTGAACGGTGGGTTGTAAGCTTGCCGATAGGGAACGGTCGGAGGACCATCAACCCCTCGAGGCTCGTACATCGGGAGATCATGACGTATGGGGCCTCTGTCCCAATGCAGCTGGCCAGGTCAACAATCACTTTCTCCAATGTCTGACCTTGCGCCTTGTGCGTTGTGATCGCGAACCCCGCATCCAGAGGTACCTGATATCGACGGAGTGTGCAGCTGCGGCCGGAATTTGGATGGCGGAATGGCGTCATCTCCACTGCGTCAGGTAACACAGCGACGTGTTTGAGAGGGAGGTTGGGAAGGGCGTCGGCTGTGGCGTCAGGGAGTTCTACAATGCAGGAGGTGAGATACCTCCTGTTGGCGTCATCAGTTCGATACCGGACCTTCCGGAGGATCCCGGTACTTCCGTTCACAATGCCTCCAACCACGTCAAAATTTTCAGTGATTATGACCGGCATGCCCAATACCAGAGGCAGAGCGCGGATTCGACCGCCGGTCTTGTTGGACGGCAAAGTATCGAGGAGATTGCTGATTGCCTCATCCTCAATTGGTTTCCCGTGGTAAGTGTCCACGGCATGGTACCAATGAACCGGCTGACCAGTCCTCCTCGAAAATGCCATCGTTGCCTCACGGTTGATTGCATCCTTAATTGCATTTTTATAGACTACCACCGGGGCACATTGCCATTGCGACCGGTAACTGTCATCCAACGCGGTGTTCAACAGTCGAGTATTCAAGAGATCAAAATCGATTGGTGTACATCTCCCATCACGAAGTCTCGAGAGCAGTTCAACAAAACGCTCATTATTGGAGCCCGCCTGGCGCATCTGTTGAGTGAGCATAACAACCGTTGTGATAGACCTCCATAACAACTGACCGAAAACGATAGCTTCCTTCATTGATTTCGTCCGGGTGAAGAGCTTGGTCTGACCGACGGGGGGCAACTGAGCAAAGTCTCCCGCAAAGATGAGACTCATCCCACCGAATGGGTCTGTGCAGCCCCTCGCTTCCACCAATGCTGCGTGGATCTGGTAGAGCAGATAGCATCCAATCATCGAAACCTCATCTACGAAAAGGTAGTCTACACCCGACCACATTGCGATCAGGTCAGCCCTAGTCTTTGCATTTCCCCTGTTGCGGTTTTTCTGATCCTGATTCAGACCAAGCGCAGTGTGCAGTGTCGTTCCGTTGATGTTCTTGGCTGCTATACCGGTAAATGCGGCTAGGCGAAGTCTTCGAGTTTCTCCGCACTCAGCAAAGTAATCTGTCAGTGCCGCTATCACTCGAGACTTTCCCGTTCCTCCAGGGCCACCTAAATATAATCTCAAAGGCTCTGTGCATGGGTTTCTTTCTGAATGAGATGCAATTAGGGAAAACGCACGGGCCTGCTCCTTGTTCAAAGTCCATTTCGCAACTACGTCTTCAATAGCGACACGTGACCGTTTTGGTTGCATCCCGAGGTGTGTCACTGCAGGAGGGTATGTCGCCGTATCAAAACTGGTTATGTGAGGGTTATTAACGGTGCAGGGTGCAGAGGGTGGTTCAGGAGGTGTACACAGATTACGTTTCCACCTCGTTCGCCGGTCATCATAGGCCGTTCTCCACATATCTTCTAGTGGTAGATCATCGGGGAGCATTATTTCATTAATATTACCCCGTACATCTGCCACCTGCGGCTGCCGTTCTGATTGAGATAGAAGACCAGACTGCTGGACCTCATTCAAGCATTCGATGATCTCCGCATCCGTCCTCAATCTACGGTCAGCTGCATAGTTGACAACGGAGCCGAGGTGTTCCAAAAGGTCATCGTCAATACTGTCGCCCGCAAACTCTTCAGTTTCATTCCTACCTGACCATCTGGATTCGGTAACGTCACGGCGAGCATCCCTCCTGCGGCGGTCCTCAATGTCCTTTGCATCTTTACATTCATGCATGACTTGCATGTTGTCAAGGACACGTCTAGTACCTTCAGTACATATTCCCATGAACTGGTCAAAAGCTTTGACCCACATTTCTCCAGCATCTCGCAAGTCATCGACTACACGCCATGGCTTAAACAAGATTAGCATCAGGCGACAATACTTGGCATATCGTGGACCGGGATCTCGTCGGGGCAAAGCTGGACCTATTGGTACTGGGATGTAGTGAGTTGATGGATCGCTCCGCAGCCTTTGTACCCTTTTCCCGTTCTGCATGTGCTCCGAGTGAAGTTGGAACGACTGTGACCTTCTCCCTTTCCGGCCGCCTCGAGGACCACACCCCTGCACGTCTGGGTCCACATCTTCATCATGATCATGCGAGACCATGTCTTCATCCTCATCACTGCTGACTGTGTCATTGCTATGTATGTATCGTTGAGAGGTACGGTTCAATACCTTGTCCACAGATGAGATGAACTGCCAAACGGATAGGTGACTCAACCCTGGAGCACGAAATCGGTAATCGTGGACTTGCGAACTGCACTGGACGACAGTTCCACCGCCTACTATTGCAATCGTTACGTCTTCGTTCTCTTCACTCTCCAACAGCGGGTCACTGTCTCCAATTTCAATGGCTGGACTGTCCTCGTCAGCTGCATCGGAGACCTCGTCGGGATCAGACTCATCTTGGTGATCACCCGGGTTGGCCACATCCTCCTCGCTTTCATTGGAATCAATATCCTGCAAATGGTAACACTCCGGTGATGGGCTATCATTGTTCACACTTTTCTCAAAAGCTGTCCAATACAGGTTTCGATATTTGTGGCTGGTATAGTGGTCTCCATATCCCTTCAGATACGCTGCAACTTGCTGACCGGAAAGTTCTTGGTGAGACAGGATCGCATAGACACATTTTTGGAGCATCTTCTTGGCCCTAAGCTCTGTGTCCGTGTCCGTCGGATCATAGTCACCGAGTTTGTTCAATGCCACCTCAAGTGCTCCGAACGAGACATGCGCCCTGTTTCCCGTCTTGGTCATATAATTTGTTACATAGAACAGGACAGAATTTGCGGCATCTCCTGAGGCCATGAACTTGAGGTCCATATTACAACGAACACCTTCTGACATTGGCGGGCAATAATTGTTAACCATACCATCCAAGTGTCGCATGGCAATCACACCAAGCTGTTCATTGAAATAGGTCTTTGGCTCAACGTTCTGCTCGTCTAGGTTGAAACGGCATTTTCTTTCATTGCCTGACCTGTGGTGCTTGTAACATGTGCCTGTGTGCGAATGGCGTTGCGATTCAAGAACAACATTGCGTAAGTCTTTCAGCCGTGCCTTCAGTGTATCCTCTGAAACTGGGTTTGTGGTAACGTCGATGCCACGGACAGCACATGCGTGATGCTGCGATGACTGTACGAAAGTTGATGGACCAGGGTCTGCAGGGATCACATTGCACACGGTGTCATCCAAGAATTCTATGAGACGATCTCTCCAGCTGTGATCGGCCAATGCTCGTTCCCTTATCTCGTTGGATGTCAACCCTCCGTAAACCCATACTACCATATGGCAATGCAGCGAACCACGTCCCTGGGCCTCCACGCAGCCATAGTAGGCTTTCGTCACACCAAGTATGCCCGTTTTCGTTGATTGTCGCTTTGGATCATATTGAAGGAAGGAACGAATAAAGGCATTAATGTACGTATCAAAGAACTCTGCAGCAATACAGGGGTTACGCGCGATGGTCCCGGCCTGTTCCCAATAAGTCGGAACCTGATCTGGCAGAAGGTTATCGACGTCAATGTTGTTCCCCGCAAGAAACTTAACAATGGGATTGTAGACATCCGCTGGATTGACCGTAACAAAGAAACTCGGGACACCCAATGATAAAATCATTCCGCGAATCTCATTTCTCATTGTTAAACGAGACTCTGGTGATCCAGGAATGTTACTAGAGATCGCTTTGACCTCTCTCATCAACCCCAGAGCCAGGTGTTCTTCATCGGTTGTTGCAGTGGGTTGGGCACCGTCGGAGGCCCGTGCGGTCAGTGAACTTATTGCTTCTGCAGAGACACGTGCAAAACGTTGTGCCCATGAGTTGAAGTTGTTTCGGTTGACTCTGAGGCTCGTGTGGAGCAAAAGCCTCCTTCGCTGAAGAACATTGAAAACCACAAACACGAATGAGTAGTGTTCCTGAAAGCGTTTGTCCGCAAGGGCAAGCATGTGCTTGACGTGATTCCCCAGGCCAATTGGGATCAACCTGTGTCTGTCTTCGAAGCCGCCAATTCCATATGGAAACAGGGTCGGGTAAAGCATTGGAAACATGGAGGGATTGAAGAACTCGTTGACAGGCTCGGGATCATGAGGGACTTCGATGAAAGAGCCCCCTCGTTTAGCATGTCGGAGAGCTGCTGCCTTCAGTTGATGTGATGGTGCGTGAGCATTAACGTCGGTAATCACAACGCTCTCGAAATGCACACGTTCGTCAGAGGGCTGTGGCGATACATCATCCATACTGGTAGACTCGCCCGGGGCATCGTACCGAGAAACGAGAGCTCGAGATGTTGCTGACAATGGTATATGTTCAATGTTGTAATCGAGTACGTCCTGCTCAGGCAGCGCAGAGATCCGCATAGCGTCAATAATAACATCCCGGTATAAAGGATTGTGCACACACAACCACTCCAGCGCTTTGAGCACAGCTTCCCGACGAACTACAAGCGGACGAGCCTTCTCTTTCAGCCACTGGAGAGTCGGTTTTGTCGATCCGCAGAAGATGATGCAAATGGGGGTTACAATATCGCTGAGCGGGGCAGGCATTATATTCGACACTGCTTCTGGATGTTGCGGAAATACAATCACATGGCCTTTGATCCCCCGCTGTACCGTTGGTAGCTCGACGTCATCACGATGATCTTGAAATTTGACAACGCACAGTTTGGCTCGGCACCGGGCCACAATAATCTCTTCAACCAGGGTAAGGTCCTTCAATTCGGTAGGGACGGGACCTATGATGTTTAAGTTTGCAAGTGAGAACCGAGGGAGCTTATCCCTAGAGAGAGCACTTTTGCAGGGAGGACAAAGCGCTAAACACACACCACGGTCGTCATCGCAGAAAACACCAGCGGGGTCAACAAGTACACCTTCAAGTGGACCATCTGAAAAAGGCATGGGTGGAGCGATGCAACCGACATCAGGTGTGGTCCATGCAGGACGGCGGCGGAGAAGTTCAAGATTGATGTCCATGAGGGGAATTTCTGACCGTTTGGTATCACAAACAGACTCGGCGCAAGAACCGCATGTGAAAGATTTCAGAGCGTTTGACGACGTCAGAGAACGGAACTCATGTATCATATCTGCTTTCTCACCATGAGAAATCCGTTGTGGCCAGGCCTTCGCAACAGTTGCGAACGCAGTGTCGCGATCCCTCTGAACATCCAACTCGTGATGGTGAGTCTGGACCGTCTGCCCGCCAGCACGGAGATACGTGCGGTGCTTTCGCAACAGTGATCGAAAAACTTTGATGGAATCTACGGGAGAATGGGCGACATTGAGTACACGTAGGATGCGTGAAAATACTTTCCGGTGTGCAGTTTTCAGTACACCATCCAGGATGCGTAACTGCAAATCAATGGGTTTGGACCGGTCTGAACTGGCAAAAGAGGTGGAATTGACACTAAAAGGACACAATTCCCCATCCGCATTGTCACAAGCACCAGTTATGAGGTGGCAAACGATTGCATCGAGCGCGGTATCCTTTGTGGAGAAATTGAACTCGATGCCATGGAGATAAATGAATTCGGATAGGGAACCGACGCCGAGCTGCTCTAGCTTGTTCAGCATGCCAAACATATCCTGACATTCGATCAGAGGCTTCCGATGTTTCAGCCGCTGTTGCAACTTAGATTGTAGTTCACGTCCAGGGAAGGTGGTGGTGGCATGCAAACCGATAGATTCGCAACAGAGAGAAAAAATGTGAAAAGGAATCAACGCATTTTGGTGGGCAGCCAGTAGCAGTGAACAAAGGTGGTACGAAAGATGGATTGCGGATGAAGCATCGTGAGCGAGTAGCTTACATGAAGGGGTGGATGGCACAGAAGTGCACTTCCCATTCAATAGGTGTATCAGAATAGCAGCCCGCCGTTCGTCGTGCGAGTCGTTGAGAACGATGGCGTGATCATTCAACAAATCAAAACAAAACATATCATTGAGACAGCATTCAGTTAAAAACGATGAGAGTGCAACCCGCGCTCCCACAGCAGATCCCCAGAGCTCCTGGGAGAGATCTGCAGGTGCTAAGGGGTGTGGTGAGCACATGGAGCAAGCGAAGGGAAGGGGGACAAACCTGCGACAGGATACCAACGATGTGGTGATGCGGGATCATCCAGCAAGTGCGGCGTGGGCTGCTGCAAAGAATAACAGCCCTCTAGTTGGATTGGTTCACATGGAACCATCCAATCGTTTCCGAGGACCACGTCAGTAGGCAGGTCATAACCAGCCACAAAATCCAATCTAGAACGATAAAAACCGTTGACGGTGGGGACAGCGAGTATTGTGGAGCAGGTTTGATGGCCAGATTCCGTGAAAATACACGGCAGGTTGAGCGCGTGTGCGAGGGCGAGAGATATTGATGAGGTGGGGGATGATGGGTCAAGATCAACGGTCACTCGTGTTTGGCCGAGGAAAGCTTGGAATTGAGCGCTCATGTTGGTGGTAAGTATACGTGATGGAGGAAGGGAGCAGAGAAGAACCGCACGGGGCCGAAACCGACCGCTAATATATAAGGAGAGGGGGGGGCGGTGCGGGACAATAAATACGAAGGCGAAAATGCGAAAACCAAAATGCGAAAACCAAAAGAGGATGACGTGACGGAACCGTGACGTGTGAATACTTGCCGTGAAATCAAGTTTTTGGCTGTGGCGCTTGTAATTCTGCACGATAAGACCCGGTACTTACGTCCCGGGAATTATACTTAGGGTTCCGTGATCGCAGGCCGCTTTCTAAGAGTGAGATGTCTACTTTCCACATGTTTCTTTTTCACGGGATGCTAGTGTTGTATCAGGGTAGGCATACATAGTACAAACAACTCTTAAAGACTGCGTAACAGAAATCGGACACGAGAGTGATGGTTCCCCATGGATTCATGCCTAAGCCGGAGGAGCCAAATACATCA
>Ga0307515_10014127_pt1 | contig 14844 bp, 11 predicted proteins | sample 17_EM_MG_FD_194513 | JGI IMG/M metagenome (GOLD analysis project Ga0307515, IMG submission 194513) | Populus trichocarpa ectomycorrhiza microbial communities from riparian zone in the Pacific Northwest, United States - 17_EM | ecosystem: Host-associated > Plants > Roots > Unclassified | place... | reverse complement strand
CTGCTCCTGCTCCTGCTCCTGCTCCTGCTCCTGCTCCTGCTCCTGCTCCTGCTCCTGCTCCTGCTCCTGCTCCTGCTCCTGCTCCTGCTCCTGCTCCTGCTCCTGCTCCTGCTCCTGCTCCTGCTCCGGCTCCGGCTCCGGCCACATCGTCAGCGCGCATCGCCAACATCGAGCTCGCGCAGTCACTGCTTTTCCCGAGCACTGACAGCGCCCTGGTGCTGGTCGCGGGCAAGGCGGTTTTCGTGAAGGTCAACGCCACCACCACCCAGCAGCAAGAGGCCAAGCCCGCCGGCAGCCTGCGGGTCGAGACGTCCACCGGGCAACTCGTTCAAGAAATCGCACTCACGTCACCCACGGGCAAGCTGCCCACTGCCGTCTCGGCAGTACCCAGCTTCACCGACTCGTACAGCGCCATCGTGCCGGCCAATCTGGTGGTCAGCGGCCTGCGCTTCACGGCCAGCCTCGCGAATGGCCAGCCGGCCACCACCATCAACCCGCGCGTGAGCGCCAGCATGGCGATGAAGCTGGTCGCCATCCCCGTGCAGATCGGCGGAACCACCGGCCAGGTGGTGGCCAAGGCCGACACCTATGTGCAGGCCCGCATGCCGGTGACCAGCGTGACGCTGCAAACGCATGTCACCTACGTGTCGAAGAGCGTGACCACGCTGCCGACCACTGAGTCGGACTGGAGCTCGGCCTTCGACAAGGTCCTGTCCGAGCTGGACGACCTGCACCTGCTGGAGCAGGCTTCCAGCCAGAGCTACTACTTCGGCTTCTTGCCCAAGCGCACCTACGGCCTCGCCGGCCTGGGCTACATGCCTGGCAACGCGGCAGTGGGTTTCGACATGCCGAGCAACGCATCGAGCGTGAGCGAAGCCATGACCCACGAGATCGGCCACAACCTCGACCTGGCGCACGCCCCCTGCGGCGGCCCGAGCGACGCCGACCCGCAGTACCCGTACGCCGATGCCACACTGGGCGCGTCCGGCCGCTACATCTGGGGCTACAACGCTGAGTCCAAGACCTTCATCGACCCGAGGAAGACCGACATCCACGACATCATGAGCTACTGCAGCGGAGACACCTTCTCCGACTACAACTACCGCAAGGTGCAGGTCTTCATCACGCCCTCGGCGAAGTCCGAGAAGGCGGCGTCGGCCAGCATCGCGTCCGGCCCGCAAGAGCTGCTGCTGGTCAGCGGGCAGATCGAGTCGGGCAAGGCGGGCCTCACGCCGCTCAAGTCCCTCTACGGCGAAGCGCGACTGCCAAGCGCCGGCCCCTACCTGCTGCGCATCATCACCGCGCAAGGCACGGTGGAATACCCGTTTGCCACCAAGCAGATCGACCACATCGCGAGCCAACGCTTCGGCTTCACCATCCCGCACCCCGGCACGATCTTCAGCATGACCATCCTGAAAGATGGCCAGACGCTGCTGCAAAGCGAAGCCAAGGCCACGGCCGCATCCACGACCCAGGCAACCGAGCGCGCAGCCAGCACGAAGCCGCAGGTGCAGGTCAGCGAGAAGAACGGCACGCTGCAACTGAGCTGGGACGCCACCCGCTACCCCTACCTCACGGTCACGCACGTCGGTGCCCAGCGTTCGACGCTCGCACAAGACCTGCAAGGCGGCACCGCGTCGTTGCCGTTGGCGAGCGTGCCGGCCGGCGGCAGCTTCGAGTTCAGCCTGTCCGACGGGTTGAACACGCTGCGCGTGCCGCTCGCGCGCTAGTCAACTCACCGCGCGGCTCTTGCAGACAGCACGGTCTCGGCCACTTCTCCAAAGCCCGCGCCGCGTTCGCCCTGCGTGATGTAGGCCGGCCAGGTGTGCAGCTGCGCGCTGAAGTGCCGCACGTTCGCCACGCCGACGCTCAGCGGGAAGTGTCCGAACATCAGCTGGTCGTTGGTCGAGTCGCCCACGTAGACCCACTGCGCCAGTTCTGAATCGACCTGCCGGCCGAACAGGCGCTGCACGGCCCAGCGCGCACCGCTGAGCTTGGTGTGGTCACCGAACCAACCGTTGATGTGGATCGAGCTCACCGTGGCATTCATCCCTTCGGCGCGCATCACCCTCACCACCTCGTCGATCTGCACCGTGCTCAGGTGCGCGAACTCGCTGTGGTCGATGGCGATGTCGGTCACGCGGCCAGGGCTGTCTTGCGACAGCGTTGCGCCCGGCACCTCGCGCAGCACGCGCTGAGCCACCTCGCGCAGGCGGCGCGCGTTGTGTTCGCGCGTGGCCTCGTCTTGTGAGTATTCCGTGTGCAACACCTCGCCTTCACGGAACAGCGCCACCGAGCCGTTCTCGGCCACGATGGCATTCACCGGCCACGCGCGTGCGAACGGAATGCTCCAGCCCATCGGCCGGCCGGTGATCGCAATGACCGGCAGGCCGGCATCGCGCAAGCGCTGCAGCGCGGCCAACGCATCGGGCGTGATCGCCCCTTCGGTGGTGAGCGTGTCGTCGATGTCGGTCAGCACGCCGGTGACGGCGCGTGCCGCTTCAGCGGGCAGCTCGGCCCAGGGGCGTGGACGAAGGTTAGGGATCGGCAAGGCGGGCTGCATGGCTCGCGGGTCGGGCATGGAGTTTCCTCGTGTGGCTGGCCGGAACCAGCCGGTCAGCAAATTCTCTGTCAAGCAGGTTGGCGAGAGGGTGATAGCGAAATACGACCTGGATATCGACCGGGTGCTGAACTACAATTCGCCCCACTTTCCGAGGAGCGTTGCAAGGCACGAGTCGCTACAGAGCACATGTGCCCCAGGCTCGGAAAAGTGGCAAACGTGCCACTTGCAACTGCGCTCACCCGCATGCTGGTTCTTCGTGGGTGAGTCGAGAACTTCCCCTGTTGTGATCCGCGTGCGGGTTCCTTGATCGACTGGAGCCTGACATGAACGCCGTTCTCAAACCCACCACCGACCACGCCGTGCGCGACCTGTCCCTTGCCGCCTGGGGCCGCAAGGAAATCAAGATCGCCGAAACCGAGATGCCCGGCCTGATGGCCATCCGCGAAGAGTTCACCAAGAGCCAGCCGCTCAAGGGTGCACGCATCACCGGCAGCATCCACATGACCATCCAGACCGCCGTGCTGGTCGAGACGCTGCAAGCGCTCGGCGCCTCGGTGCGCTGGGCCTCGTGCAACATCTTCTCGACGCAAGACCATGCTGCGGCGGCACTGGCCGAAAAGGGCACGCCGGTGTTCGCGCACAAGGGCGAAACGCTGACCGAGTACTGGGACTTCACCCACCGCATCTTCGACTTCGGCCCCAAGGGGTCTGAAGGCGAAGGCCCGAACATGATCCTCGACGATGGCGGCGACGCCACTCTGTTGATGATCCTCGGCCAGAAGGCCGAGAAGGACGCATCCGTCATCAGCAAGCCCACCAGCGAAGAAGAGACCTGCCTGTTTGCCGCCATCAAGGCCAAGCTCGCGGTCGACCCGACCTGGTACACCCGCAAGGCCGCGCAGATCATCGGCGTGACCGAAGAAACGACGACGGGCGTGCACCGCCTGAAGGAAATGAGCCTGAAGGGCACACTGCCTTTCCGCGCCATCAACGTGAACGACAGCGTCACCAAGAGCAAGTTCGACAACCTGTACGGCTGCCGCGAGTCGCTGGTCGACGGCATCAAGCGTGCGACCGACGTGATGATCGCCGGCAAGGTGGCCGTGGTCGCGGGCTACGGCGACGTGGGCAAGGGCTCGGCCCAGGCCCTGCGCGCCCTGAGCGCCCAGGTCTGGGTGACCGAGATCGACCCGATCAACGCCCTGCAGGCCGCGATGGAAGGCTACAAGGTCGTGACCATGGAGTACGCCGCCGACAAGGCCGACATCTTCGTGACGACCACCGGCAACAAGTCGATCATCACGCACGACCACATGAAGGCCATGAAGGACCAGGCCATCGTCTGCAACATCGGCCACTTCGACAATGAGATCGACATCGCCTCACTCGAGAAGTACACCTGGGAAGAGATCAAGCCGCAGGTCGACCACGTGATCTTCCCGGACGGCAAGCGCATCATCATGCTGGCCAAGGGCCGCCTGGTGAACCTGGGCTGCGGCACGGGCCACCCGAGCTTCGTGATGAGCAGCTCGTTCGCGAACCAGACGATCGCGCAGATCGAGCTGTTCACGCACAGCGATTCGTACGACATCGGCAAGGTGTACGTGCTGCCCAAGCACCTCGATGAGAAGGTCGCTCGCCTGCACCTGAAGAAAGTCGGCGCGATGTTGACGGAGCTGACTGACGAGCAGGCCGCGTACATCGGCGTGCCGAAACAAGGCCCTTACAAGCCCGACACATATCGGTATTAAGCCCCCCAGTCGCTGCGCTCCTGCCCCCGAGGGGCGCCACCCAGCGGACCGGCAAAGCCGGCTCCGCGGGCGTTGCTTGATGTGGTGCGTTGTCGCTTCGCGACTCGCCCCATTTACTTCACAAGGTAATGATGCGCGCTGACCAGCTTTTATTGCAAAACGGCCTCGTGCCGACCCGCTCGGCGGCACAGCGCCTGATCGAGCGCAACGCCGTTCGCTGGCTTGGCCCCAAGGGCTGGGCCGTCGTCAACAAGGCGGGGCTCGATGTGCCCGAGGGCTGCGAGATCGAGATCACCGACGACGCGGAGTTGCGCTTCGTGTCGCGCGGTGGGCTCAAGCTCGAAGGCGCGTTGAAGCATTGCGGCATCGATGTCACCGGGCTCGATTGCCTCGACCTCGGCCAGAGCACCGGTGGCTTCACCGATGCGCTGCTGCAGGCCGGTGCAAAGCGCGTGGTCGGCATCGACGTCGGTCACGGCCAGCTGCACCCGAAGCTGCAGGCCGATGAGCGTGTGGTGTGCTTCGAAGGCGTCAACGGCCGCGACGTGACAGGCTCCGCCTTCGAAGCGGCCAACACGCCGCACAGCTTCGGCTTCGTCACCGCCGACCTGTCGTTCATCACCTCCACGCACGTGCTGCCAACCATGGTCGAGTACCTCGCGCCGGGCGGCCATCTGCTGGTGCTGGTGAAGCCGCAGTTCGAGCTGCAGCCGGCACAGATCGGCAAGGGCGGCATCGTGAAAGACAAGGTGCACTTCGCCGAAGTCGAGACCCGCCTCTGGCAGGCCTGCAAGGGCCTGGGCCTGAAGGTGCAAAAGTACTTCGAGAGCCCGATCAAGGGCGGCAACGGCAACACCGAATTCTTCGTCTGGGCCAAGCAGCCCGCGTAGTTCGAGGACACCCACCAACACACGGTGGACTGACAAGAGGTTCAAATGACCACGACCCGACTCCCGTTGAGCCTGGAGTTCTTCCCCCCCAAGACGCCTGAAGGCGTCACCAAGCTCGCCGCCGTGCGCCAGCAGCTCTACGCGCTGAAGCCGCAGTTCTGCTCGGTGACCTACGGTGCCGGCGGCTCCACGCAAGACGGCACCTTCGCCGCGGTGCAGGCCATCCTTGCCGAGGGCGTGGAAGCGGCCTCGCACTTCACCTGCATCGGCGCCAACCGCGAATCGATCACCGAGAGGCTCGCACAGTTCAAGGCCGCCGGCATCCGCCGCATCGTGGCGCTGCGCGGCGACCTGCCCAGCGGCTACGGCAGCTTCGGCGAGTTCCGCTACGCATCAGACCTGATCGGCTTCATCCGCGAATCAACCGGCAGCCACTTCCACATCGAGGTCGCGGCCTACCCCGAGATGCACCCGCAGGCGCGCTCGCCCGAGGCCGACATGCAGGCCTACCTCGCCAAGGTGCGCGCCGGTGCCAACGCAGCCATCACGCAGTTCTTCTTCAACGCCGACGCGTACTTCCGCTTCGTCGACGAATCGCGCAAGCTGGGCGCCGACATCCCTGTGGTGCCGGGCATCATGCCCATCATCAACTCGGCCGGCATCATCCGCTTCGCCGACTCGTCCGGCGCCGAGATCCCGCGCTGGATCCGTTTGCGTCTGCAGAGCTTCGGCGACGACACCGCATCGATCAAGGCCTTCGGGCTGGACGTGGTCAGTGCGCTGTGCGAGAAGCTCATCGCCGGCGGCGCACCGGGGCTGCACCTGTACACGATGAACCAGTCGGTGGCGGCGCTGGAGATCTGCCGGCGTCTGGGGCTCGCGGCCTGACAAGCGCCGTGCCTTCCTGGCTGCGCACGGCCCTCGCCCTGGCCCTCGCCTGGGCAAGCAGTGCAGTCGTTGCGGCACCGTCGCCCGCGCAGGACAGCGATCCGCCTTCGGCCCTGCAGCGCTTCCTCGGCCACGACGGCCTGGGTGTGGGCAACGTGCACCGATCCGACCTCGAAGCCCTGTGGGGCCGTGCCGACATCGAGAAACCCGTCGCCGCGTCCAAGGCGGCCTGGCGCACGAGCCACGCGCTGCTCGAATACAAGACACGGGGACTGCTCTTCGCGACGGTGCCCAACTCCTACGGCAAGGCCGACCCCGTCGTCGAGATGGGCCACTTCACGCTTCCCTTCGAGGACTGCACGCCCCAGGGCCTGTGCCTGGGCATGCCGGAGGCGCAGGCCATGCCGATCATCTCGGCGCACTACAAGATCAGGGGTGACAACGCGTCGAGCTTCGGCAACTCGGGTCGCATCACCGGCCGCTCCTTGTGGGGCAAGAACAAGGGCTGGCGCCAGACCCACTCCGTGAGCTTCGGCTTCAACGAAGGTCGGCTGTACACGATGAGCTTCCAGTTGGAGCCCACACCGTTCATCACCGTGGCACAAATCGGCTCGGGACTGGCGAGCCTGTTGGGCTTCGCGGTGCTGGTGCTGGTCGGCCTGGGCATCGAGGCGGTGAAGAAGAAGCGGGCCGAGCAAGACGAGCCGCTGGAAGATTCGCCGGCCTGGGAGATCGGCCGGCTCGGGCTCGGCATCGCGCTGCTGGTCGCCGCCGTCGGCGGCATGGTGCTCGGCTTCGGATCCTTGTCGTCCGGCGACGGCTACGCAAAGATGGCGTCCCTGATCATGGGGCTGGGCGCAGTGGGTCTCACCCTGGTGGCCCTGGTGGTCTTCAGCGGATCGCACAACGCCATCGTGTCGCGTGGGGCGAGTGCGATCCTGTTGATCGGCCTGATCGTGCTGGCCGCAGCCAAGCTGCTCTGAGCCACCGCGTGCATGGTGAGCGTGCAGCGCACCAACGGTTTGACGACCCGCTTATCCTTGCACCAATGACTACTTCACACGCTCCTGGCCTGCCGACCCTGCACACGCTGCCCAACGGCCTGCGCACCGTCGCCATCCCCATGCCCTGGCGGCAAACGGTGAGCCTGAGCGTGTTCATTCGCACCGGCAGCCTGCACGAGCCGCGGCTGCTCAATGGCATCAGCCATGTGGTCGAGCACATGGCGTTCAAGGGCACGCACACGCGCGATTGCCAGCGCATCAACCTCGACGCCGAGCGCTTGGGTGCCGAGGTCAACGCGCACACCGACAAGGACCACACCGCCTTCCACATCGAAGGCCTGCCGCGCGACCTGCCCGTCTTCGTGGAACTGCTGGCCGACATCGTGCGCAACAGCAGCTTCCCGGCGGACGAGCTCGAGCGCGAGCGCCAGGTGCTGCAGCACGAGTTCACTGAGTTCGAGGAAGACCCGGTCAACATCGCCTTCGAGCTCTTCGACCGTGCCTGCTACGGGCCCAACCACCCCGCCGGTCGTTCGGTGATCGGCAACCGCGCCAACCTCAAGCGCATCACGCGCGACGATCTGCTGGCCTATGTGCAACGCCAGTACAGCGCCTGCAACGTGGTGGTGGCTGCGGCCGGGCCGGTGGATGAAGCCGCCTTCCTGCGCGCCACCGAAGCGGCGTTCGGCAGCATGCCGCGTGGCGAGCCCAACACCGTGCCGCCACCGGTGTGGCAAGGCGGCGTGAAGCTGCGCCGGCTGTCGGGCAGCGAGCAATGCCAGATCGTGCTGGGCTACGAAGCGCCACCGCTGGCGGACGACCGCCATGTCAACCACGTGCTCGCCGCCGCGCTGCTCGGCGAAGGCATGAGCTCGCCGCTGCTCGATGAGATCCGCGAGCGCCGCGGCCTCGCGTACCACGTGGCCTGCTCGGCCGACGTGATGCCGCACGCTGGCCAGATCGTCATCGACGCCGCGACCGACCCGCAACAGGCCGACGCCTTCTTCACCGAAACCGCGCGGCTGCTGAAGCAGCACGCCGACAGCCCCGACCCGGTGGGCCTGGAACGCGCCCGTAACCAGATCACCGTGCGCACGCTGCGCGCGCTGGAGCAACCGGCCAGGCGGTTGGAGTCGGCCGCGCAGGACGTGTTCACCTTCGGGCGGCTGCGCGACGCGCAGGTGTGGCTCGAGCGCCTGCAGGCCGTCAATGCTGACGAGGTGCGCGAGGTGTTTGCGCAGATGCTGGCGAGCCGCGGTGCGGCAGGCCTGGCGGGCAGCGTGACGGCGAAGGCGCGGGAACGAGCGACGGCCTTGTTCGCAGCGGATTGAGGGAACAGGCGGTTTTCAGCCGCTCCCGCATCACCGCGTTCAACGGGTTGCGACTTCCGGTTGCATCGAATCATCTCGAGTGGCGCCAGGGGCGATCGCCACGGTCTCCGTGCGGAATCGGTCGCGCGAGATGTCGGCTGTCGTCACAGAGGCCGCAGCAGTAGAAGCCCGCTCGCTCTCCGGCAATTGCCAGATGACGACGACCCACAAGCCGACAGCCACAAGGCTCAGTACGACTTCCGTCGACAGCTTCAAGAGAGGAATGTGAAAGAGTTTCATGCTGGTGAGGTGTTGTCAGCCGAAGCAGCCTCTCAACCGCTTCGGCCTCATTGATCCTGTGACGTCAGAAGGTGTAGGCCGCGAACAGACCCGCCTGGCTCTGCGAGACCTTCTCGGTCACCGGGCTGCCTGCCGCATCGCCGCGCAACCTGTTCGTGCTTGCGAACACGCCCATGCCCCAGTTCGACGACAACCGCACATTCGCACCCACCGAGAAGCCGACCGAGTTCAGGCCAGCCTTGGCGGTGCGAACGGCCAGGCCGGAGCGCGCGCTTTGTGCCGCGTCGATACCGAAGAACGTCTGCGTGTACTTCGCATCGGCCCAGGTGACACTCGGGCCGGCCGAGAGCGTGATGGTGTCGCTGACCGGGTAACGCGCTTCAGCGCCCAGCGAGAGCCGCGTGCCTTGCTGCTTGCCGCCGATGTCGGTGAGCACGTTGCCGCGCAGCGTCCACCAGGTGTCGCTGTAGCTTGCGAACACGGCGCCGAGCGCGGTGCGGTCGATGTCGCCCAGGCCTCGCAGGCGCGGCGAATCCGTTTCCTGGCGCGGCTTCTCGAAGCTGCCGCCGAGGCCCACGCCCACGCGCCAGTGATCGTTTTGCACGAGGTAAGCGCCAATGCCTGCCGGCACGCCGGCACCGGGCACACCGCCGATGAAGTAGCGGCCGTAGGTCGCGCTCAGCACCGGAAAGCCGCTGCTCTTGCGGTCGGCGCTGCCGGGGTAACGCGGCTGGCTGGCTGCACCAAGGCCAATGGTGAATTGCCATGCGTCGGCGGATGGGGCAGCCTGGTCCGACAGCTCGGCTGCGTTGACGTTGACAGATGAAACGGCGACGATGGCCAGCGCGATCGCGGAGGTCTTGAGGGATGACATGAAAGCTCTTTCGGGTTGTCTTGAAGCGAGGTTCGGTATGAACGACAAACCCGTTGCTTCAGAAGATCGGTCGTCGTTGGCTGCGAGCATTCCGCTTCGTTGCGGCCACTTGTTTTCACAGCGCCTTCGCAGTTTCTCGACCTCACCTGAAGCCTGTCCAAAGCCTTCCTGAAGGTTTCATGAATCGCCCTCCGTGCTGCGCTTCATGTGATCTTTAGCTTCGATCGGCCTAATCACGCCCATGAACATCCTGTTGATCGAAGACGACATCGAGCTGGGCAACGGCGTGCGCATTGCGCTTGAAGACCAGGGCCTGCAGGTGACCTGGGTGCGCCGTCTGCAAGAAGCCGTGCAGGCGCTGGACACCACCGCCTGCGATCTGGTGTTGCTCGACCTGGGGTTGCCTGACGGCAGCGGCCTCACGTTGCTGACGCGCCTGCGCCGCGACAAGCAGGTGACGCCGGTGCTCATCCTCACCGCGCGCGATTCGCTCGAAGACCGCATCGCCGGCCTCGACAGCGGCGCCGACGACTACCTCGTCAAGCCCTTCGCGCTGGCCGAGCTGCTGTCGCGCGTGCGGGCTCTCGCGCGGCGCAGCTACGGTCTCGTCAACGAGACGCTCGAGGTACGTGGCCTTTCGCTGCATGAAGCCACGATGCGCGTGACTGTCGACGGGAAGGCCGTGGACCTGTCGCGCAGCGAGTTCGACCTGCTGTGCATCCTCGTCAAGCGCGTGGACCGCGTGCTGACGCGGCGCGTGCTCGAAGAGCAGGTGCTGCAAGGCGGCATCCACAACGAGAGCAACGTGCTCGACGTGCACATGTCCAACCTGCGCAAGAAGATCGGCGCCGGCTACATCCGCACGGTGCGCGGCGTGGGCTATGTGATCGACCGCGTCGAGACCGCACGAGGTGCCGGCTGATGCTGCGCGCCTGGTTCGCCAAGGTGTTCTCTTCGCTGGTGACGCGGCTCGTGCTCGCGCAGATGGCCACCGCGCTGGTGCTGTGGTTGGCGGCCATCGGCTACGTGGTGTGGGACACGGCCCGCTACGACATGATCTTCGAGCCGCAGCACATGGGCCCGCGCGCCGACATGATCCTGGCACTGGTCGACGGCCTGGCCGACCAGCCCGACAAGCTGCAAGACGCGCTGCTCAAGCTCGACGTCTTCCAGCGCCGTGAAAACCACGAAGAAGACGACCCCGCACTGCGCATGTCGATGAACGTGTGGCGCGGCGACCGCCTGCTGTACCAGTCACCGGGCGACCCGGGTGCGCTGCGCACTCGGAAGCTGCGCGAGTTCGAACGCGTCGAGGTCGATGGCAAGCTGTGGCGGACCTACAGCCAGCAATCAGCCGCCTCGGACGCACGCGTCACGCTGATCCGCTCGGGGCATGCGGTGTCGATCTTCTTCGCGTTCGGGTCGCGCGGCATCGTGATCCTGCCGCTGCTGATCAGCCTGCCCTTCTTGTTCCTGCCGGCATGGCTGTCGGTGCGGGTGGCGCTGCGGCCATGGCGGCGTTTTTCGCAGGAGATCGAGTCCCGCGGCCCGGCGGATCTGACGCCGTTGCAGTTCGGCAGCCAATACCGGGAGCTGCGACCCCTGCTCACCGCCGTCAACACGCTACTGCAGCGTGTGCGAGGCAGCCAGATGCGCGAGCACAGTTTCATCGCTGACGCAGCGCACGAGTTGCGCACGCCGCTCGCTGCCATGCGCATCAACGTCGAAGCACTCAAGGCGCACCGCCAGGACCCACGCGACACCGAGCTGCTCGACGGCCTGGTGCGCAGCGGCGAGCGTGCCAGCCGGCTGGTGGCTCAGCTGCTGGGCCTGATGCGCAGCGACGCCGACCGCATGGCCCGCACCTTGGTGCCGATCGCGCTCGACGCGCTGGTGCAGGACCGGCTCGCCGCGCTGTCCGGCCTCGCGACGCAGCGCGAGGTCGAGCTCGAGCTGAGCGCCGACGACGCCTGCGTGGTCACCGGTGAAGCCGAGGGCCTCGTCTCGTTGGTGGACAACCTGGTCGAGAACGCGATCAAGTACTCGCCTGCCGGTGCGCGGGTCGACGTGCGCGTGACGAAAACACCGGCTGACATCTCACTCAGCGTCGAAGACGCAGGCACCGGCATTCCGCCCGAGCTGCGCGCCCGCGTGTTCGACCGCTTCTTCCGCGTGCCCGACCAGGCGCAGGCAGGCAGCGGGCTCGGGCTCGCCATCGTCAAGGCCGTGGCCGAACGGCACGGCGCCGACGTCGAGCTGCTCGAGGGCCACCGCGGGCAAGGCCTGCGGGTGCTGGTGCGCTTTCCGTTGCCATCGACCGCTTGACCTGCGCCGGTCAGGGACCGTGCTCGTCGGCGTAGGGCAGAAGCGCCTTGGCCGCTTCGATCCGCAGCGCAAGCGCCACGGTCTCATCGTTCATGACCTGCAGCAAGAAGCGCTTTGCTTCATGAGACCCCACCGAGGCCGCTGGTTGATCCGGCATGCGGTCCGCATCAATGCTTAGCGTCTCGCGCGTGACACCAGTTGGCTGAGTCGTTGCTGGCCTGAGCGATTCCAACGCAGCCTCGAAGGCGGACGGCTTGATGCTTTCCAGCCGGCTCAGCAAGTCGGCCTGGCCATCGTTGCTGGGCGAGATGTCGAGCCAGGGTGTGTCGGCGAAGACCGGCGCGAGGTCCGGCGCCACGAACGCGGACCAGTTGCCGGTTTGATCCTGCTCGGCGGGCACGAGGCGCGCGTGAAGCGCTTGGTGCGGGGCTGAGGCGTCCACGGCGGGCATCAGGCGCAGGCGCTTCGTTGCAACGTCCGCAAGAAAGCGCAGGCGCAAAGACTCCAGGAAGGCATGGGCTTGCGCGATGGCGATCGGGTCCGAGAGCGAGAACCAGAGCTGAAGGCCGTCCGTCCCCGAGACGGCGATGGCCGGGGCCGGCAGTTCCAGATCGACCTGAACCCCGCGCCACACCTTCGACAGCACGTCCCAACTCGCCGGCCGCGAGACCTCCAGCACCATCGCGCGCACCCTGCCCTCGGGATCGATCAGGCCCGATGCCTCCGCATCAGCACCGGGGTCGACTGAATGAGGGAGGTACAGGCGACGCAACTCGGACTGCAGTCGGTTCATGGCGGTGGAGAGAGCGGCGGGATGGCGCAGGTGACTCTACTTCAGACAGATGGAAGATAAATGGGGAGCCGCTTGATCTGGCTGCTCTCAGCCATGAGTCATCGTTTCCTACGCTCCTTGGCATCTCCTCGACGACCTCGACTCGACAACCGCCGGGCGGTCACCAGAAAAGAAATCCTCCTGAGGAAGGCGTCCTGGGCAGGTGCCTTGAGCACAGCGGGCGCATGTAGGGAATTTTTGCCAAAGCCGACGTGATGCCACGCAGCGTGTGAACATCGCGCCGCAACCAAGAACGATGGAGACGACATGCAGACCTCAACCGCGCCGCGCCTGGTGCACGTGTTGTGCTGGCTCGGTGCGCCAGCCGCCGCGCTGGCCCAGGCCACCGAGACAATCCAGCCCGCTCCAGCGGCCACGCTGCCGCCGGTGGTGGTGACCGCCACGCGCACCGAGACACCAGCCTTCGACGTGCCTGCCGCAATCAGCCGCGTGGATGGCGAGGACGTTCGCAACGACCGCGCGCAAGTCAACATCTCCGAAAGCCTGGGTTCGGTGCCCGGCCTGCTGGCGCGGGACCGTCAGAACTATGCGCAGGACGTGCAGATCTCGGTGCGCGGCTTCGGCGCGCGCTCGACCTTCGGCATCCGTGGTGTGCGGCTGTATGTGGATGGCATCCCGGCCACGCTGCCCGACGGGCAGGGCCAGATCTCCAACGTGGAGTTGGGGTCGGTCGGCCGCATCGAGGTGCTGCGCGGGCCGTTCTCGGCGCTGTACGGCAACTCGTCGGGTGGTGTGATCCAGGTCTTCACCGAAGACGGCCAGGGTGCGCCGCGCCTCGGCTTCGAGGTGGCCGGCGGCAGCGACGGCCTGCTGCGCATCGCCACGCAAGCCAGCGGTTCGGAAGGCAGCTTCGCCTACCGCGTGGGCGCGAGCCGCTTCGAGACCGATGGCTACCGGGACCACAGCGAGACGCGGCGCAACCTGGGCAACGCGAAGCTGAGCTTCAAGCCTGATGACGAGGGCAAGCTGACGCTGGTGGTGAACAGCATGTCGCTGCCTGAAGCACAAGACCCGCTGGGGCTCACGCGCGTGCAGTACGAAACCAACCCGCGCGGCGTGGATGCGTCGGCGACCACCTTCAATACACGCAAGACCGTCGACCAAACCCAAGGCGGCCTGACTTACGAACGCCGCATCGACGCCGGCAACTCGCTGCAGGTGATGACCTACAAGGGCCAACGGGGCACGGTGCAGTTTCAATCGATCCCGACAGCGACCCAGGGCAGCCCGCTGCACCCCGGCGGCGTGATCTCGCTCGCCCGCGAATACGAAGGTGCCGACCTGCGCTGGACGTGGAAGGCGCAGAACCTTGACACGCCGCTCAGCGTGGTGGCCGGGCTGGCGGGCGACTGGCTGCACGAGCGCCGCCAGGGCTACCAGAACTTCATCGGCGCGACGCTCGGGGTGCAAGGGGCGTTGCGCCGCAACGAAGCCAACGACGTGACGAGCTTCGACCAGTACGTGCAGGCGAACTGGCAACCCGCGCCGCAGTGGACGCTGAACGCCGGCCTGCGGCACAGCAAGGTGCGCTTCAAGTCGACCGACGACTACATCGTCGACACCAACCCCGACGACAGCGGCGGCGCCGACTACCGCGCCACGCTGCCGGTGCTGGGCGTGCTGTATGCGGTGAACGAGAGCGTGCATGTCTACGCCAGCGCCGGCCGCGGCTTCGAGACACCTACGCTGAACGAACTGGCCTACCGGCCCAACGGCGCCACCGGAATGAACTTCACGCTGCAGCCGGGGCGCAGCAAGAGCATCGAGGCCGGCGTGAAGACGCGGCTTGCCAACTACGGCGAGGCGTCGGTGGCGGTGTTCGAGACGCGCACCGAGAACGAGATCGTCACGCTCACGAACACCAGCGGGCGCTCGACCTTCCAGAACGCTGGCGCAACGCGGCGCACCGGTCTTGAGCTCGGCTGGTCGGCGCAGTGGCAAGACTGGCAGCCGCAGCTGGCCGCCACACTGCTGAATGCGCGCTACAAGGACGGGTTCATCACCTGCACCGCAGCGCCCTGTGCAACGCCCAACCAGATCGTGGACGCGGGTAACCGCATCCCTGGTGTTGCACGCACCACGCTCT
>Ga0307515_10014126_pt1 | contig 14844 bp, 15 predicted proteins | sample 17_EM_MG_FD_194513 | JGI IMG/M metagenome (GOLD analysis project Ga0307515, IMG submission 194513) | Populus trichocarpa ectomycorrhiza microbial communities from riparian zone in the Pacific Northwest, United States - 17_EM | ecosystem: Host-associated > Plants > Roots > Unclassified | place... | reverse complement strand
GTCAGCGCCTACGTCGGTCCGAGGACGTGTCAGGCAATTGCAAAGGAGATTGGTGCTGCTCCCTTATTACGTTGGGCGCGAACGGTGCGTGTGTACTCGATTTTCTGTGCTCCCGTCCAACGCTCACAGCGACTTACATGCTAACTTTTCAGCGCGCAACGCCAATTAAACCCGCAGTGCTCCATCCAGACGCGATGGCCTCGGTACCTCGTGCGCTGACAGGTTTGGTGTACCACTATCGCTCTCTGCCTGTGGCACGCAAATTCGTACACACATTTTTCCTCTCGCGGGAGGCCGATCTAAGGAACTTCATCAAGTTTCGGGATCCGAAGCTTGCGCTATCATTTACTGTTGCGCAATTTGGGCGGGAGAGGCCCATTTCGAGGTGGGTCGGATTTTTATTGCATATGAATGGTATTTATGGGTGTGGTAGAAGGGGTGTACGTGCAAACCATAGGCCTTTCATGTCCTTCGTGGTTTCCCCGGTAGCATTTCCGCCCTCTCGCTTTACTCTCAACCTGTCTGAGGCCTTCATGTCCAAGTAGTTCAGGCGAATGCCAGGCTCCAGGCTCCTTTCTCCTTTCTACATCTTCTTAACTTTAATTAACCCTTGAAAACTCGACTAACCTGGCTTACAGGTTGCTCCGCGAAACCGGTCGATTATCGTCGACACCTATCTTTGTGGTAGGAGTATTCACGGGTAAAGACAAGCTAGGAGAGGGCTTCGGCAGCTCACTGAAGATGGCCGAATACCGAGTACGTCTGACACATCCCTCTCTCCCAGCCCGCCGAACCCATCCTCTTCTCCCTGGAGTTCCTTAACTTAGATTACCAATGAATAGGCCTGCGAAGACGCCCTCCAACGGCTCTATCTGACGCGAACGCCCTCCAACCAGCTAAGCTTACCAACCTCAACCTTCCTAAGACCGAATGCGGGACTGACCGCGTCTGTATATGACACGGACGTGCCCGGCGTGATGGGGTCGTATGTGCCGGGTGCATTGGGGTCGAGCGAGATCCGGTACGGGTCACTGGACAACGTCGAGGGCGGTGAGGACGAGGGGGCGTTAGATTCGGACGATGAGCTCCGAGATGCAGAACGGTATCATGAGTTGTGAGAGGAGATGCCGCTCGAGAGTGTGTGCACGCGTACCCTACGGCGACCTGGAGTATAATAGACCTGTTAGCAAAATGAACTTGTTAGATCCAAAAGGAAGAGAAGCGTGCAGCGTCCATCTCTTCTTTTCCAGAGCCCCGTGCTTTTCATGACGGGCGCATCTTATCTCCTTCCAACCTTTTGAGGACACATCTCCCTCTCCGCCCGCGTCTCCCTCTCCGCCCCCAGACGGAGTCCAAATTCGTGTCACTGTGAAAGCACCCTCGATCGCCGCCTGAGTCCTTTGCCCTGGGTTTTGTTTATATTGGCCTTTTTCCAACCGAGCGGATAGAGGAATATTCGTGCTTTAATCTTAAATTTGCCGACGGACATTGACAATGAGCCCACAAGCTGAGGAAGTCGAATACGAGGGACTCCCTAATTCTGCTGGTCACCGCGTGCACATGTTCGCCGGCGCGTTGGTGAGTTCTGCAGCCAGCATAACGGCGCGCAAAACTGTGCCACAATGGAGGAAATGCTGACGAGATGACCGGAAATTAGGCAGGAATAACAGAGCACGCTATCATATTCCCCATAGACTCAATAAAAGTGCGTCAGCAGCGGCAGCAGCAGTGGCGGGGTGATGACTTGAACGATTGCTGATGGCCCTCGTAGACGCGGATGCAAGTGTTCACGACGTCCCCCACAGCGGTCTATAGTGGGATGACCAACGCCGTCTCACGTATCTCGTCGACTGAGGGACTGCGGACCCTCTGGCGCGGCGTAGCGTCGGTCATCCTTGGCGCTGGCCCTGCGCACGCCGTCCAATTCGGCACTATGGAGGCAGTCAAGGAGTTTACGGGCGGAAATCGGGGGACCGGCCATCATATGTTCTCCACAGGTCAGTTCTAGTCCCACCGTCTAGACTAGTCGCGACATTGCACGCCACCCTGTCCATCAATTAATACTCTCTGACCCACCCTGCTTTCCTATTTTGGCACTCCATCCAGTTATTGCTGGTGCTTCTGGCGCCGTCACGAGCGACGCAATAATGACCCCATTCGATGGTAGGCGCAGTCTCATTTTGTTGCTGGGGTCCCGAGTTTAATCCTGGTACCATATACCCCCAGTCATCAAACAGCGTATGCAGATCTACAACTCGGAATTCCGCTCTGTCGCTACCTGCGCCCGCACAATTTACGCTCGCGAAGGTCTTCGCGCCTTTTACGTCGCGTACCCGACAACGCTGATGATGAACATTCCTTTCACGGCCGTGCAATTCACCGTGTACGACCACCTCAAGGCGTTCATCAACCCAGAGAACCACTATGACCCCCTCAAGCACGTCGTCGCAGGTGGTGCCGCTGGTGCGGTCGCAGCGGCTGTCACCACTCCGCTTGACGTCGCCAAGACGCTGCTGCAGACCCGTGGCACATCGGACGACTCACAGATCCGCAATGCGCGCGGGATGCGAGAGGCATTCCGGATAATATGGCAGCGTGATGGTTCACGTGGCTTCTTGAGAGGTCTTACACCTCGCGTGTTGACGCACATACCGAGCAATGCTCTATGTTGGATGTCATACGAGTTTTTCAGTACGTATCGCGTATTGCGATCCATCCACCCACCCCGCTGACCCACTTGTAGAAATGGCACTACGATTGCGAGGCGATATCAGCAAAGCACCATAGCCTACTCAAAAAAAGGACCCTCCACCTCATTTTTGTTTGGCCCCGTCGCGTACCCCTTGCATTTCACAGAAGTTGTCCTCCTATCCAACCCTGCTCATCTTACTTCCATGGCGCACTCCGGACACGCATAATCAAGTTCTATCTCATCTAGAACATGTATCCTCACGAGAAGTTTAATGCAACGACCGACGCACCTGACAAGGACAGGCATGGCCTGTGATCTCCTTATCATCTATGACCACCCAATTCAGACACGTACACTTTGACATTGTGATCTGGTGTAGCACACCCTCAGGCTCAACGTTGAGGATTAGCGTCGAGTAAAGATTGATCATCCCGGCAAAAGCCGTCATATAATTGTATCTCCCACACAACCTCCGTATGGTCGTACGAATAACGGAAAACGTACCGGGTCAGTTTCCAGTAGCGGTGTGTATTGGCGTTCCCAGGATAGTCAATAGTCCGACCGCACTGACACCACTCATCCAAAAGAGTGCCTGGCGAGCCCGACGTCACAGACGGACCCGCAAACACTCAACCCCTGCCCGTCTGTATTCTCTATAACGAGAGCCATTCCACTCGACAACCTATACGACGCCGCCTTCTCGTTTGTAGGTGTAACATGAGGCTCGAGGGTCGTCCCCCAACCTCCGGCCACCTTTCGACGGCCGAATTGAGCCCTCTTAGCGAACACCGTGAACGTCACACCCATCTCTGCTGCAAGAGGCCCGCTCAACCTCCGTGGATCGTCCTTGCACCGCGCCGACGACTCGTTTCACAGTTCGAAAGGGACTCTAGACATCATGCAGCGCGCGATTGTCCGTCGTCGAGCGTTTGATCGTGTGACGCAGTGAGGTTGGTATGTATGGTGCGTGTTCGCCAGTGCTTCTGCTCATGTCAGTGTTTGCCGGCTGAGGTGCGGAGAACAGAGCAGGCGGCGATGTTGACAAAGGGGGGAGAGTGAGCCAATGCACTAAAGCAGGGTTAGTCAGGTTGGGTAGGGTTTACTGGGGCAATCCCTTGGTAGAAACCTCGGTGCGAATGTCGCGATAATAACCTTACTCTCCAATCGTTAGAGTAATGGATATGGCACCATAGGCTTCGTCTATTCCACCGACTGGAATACCTTGAGATTTGCTTCAACATGGGCATTTTAGGGCGATATACTTTGTCGGAGAGCATGACAAACCGGGGTTCTCCGTATTCAGACAGAAGGTGCCCAAATAGAAAGCACTCACACAATACTCGCAGCGCTGCCTAGCCATTTAGCAGCAGTGTCGACGATCGAAATTCTGTGAAAGCGGGCAAATACCAAGGGAGATCGCCGAGGACGCAACGCCCTTGCTTGACCGTACAGGTCTCCATATTCATCATCTTCCCACGAAACTTTGATATTCGGTGGTTCCAGCTTGGACTGAACGAACATTGGGAGCCCGGCAAGGACAAAAGAGGACAGTTCATACGGTGCCCCATTGAGGCACTTGAGGATAATAGAGCAGCGGCGCCATTTGCTTTTTATGCTGCGCCCGAATGTCAGCGTTTGCTATCCTGGGGAATTAGCCCTGTCTACTTGGCTGTGACATACAAATCAACTCATTTGAAGAATTGTACCATTATGGGCTTATCCTTGATGTCTTAAAGAGATGTTTCGGGACAAAGTGAGATGTTTTAAAAAGTAGGTACTGGAAGGGCAAAAACGAAAGGGCAAAAAATACACAAAAAATACAAACACAAGCTCCAGTGGAAAGAAAGACTAAGACTGTACACCAGTGAAGATTTGGGTCCAAGAGGTTCCGAAGGCAAAGTCTTCGAAATCAAGAGAAACGGACTTTGTATTAGGGGTAACCGAGATTGTCAGGAGGGCAGGTGAATGCACGGATGCACGATAGTCAGGGGGAACCCAATATAGCAAACCATTCTCTGAGTCCCTGACCCAACCATCTGGGTCTGGCTCCGCACAAAAGATAGGACGTATGGGATTAACGGAGGGAATGTGGTCGTCATGATGTGAAAAAGAGCGCCACACACAGATGGTGCCGTCATCAGATCCGGAGACAATATGCTGGCCATTTGGCGAGTAAGCAATGGACCACACAGAGTCGGTGTGCCCCCTAAGGGGCTTTCCAACTGCGACACCAGTCTTGGCATCCCAGACTCGAATTGTCCCATCAAAAGATCCAGAGGCGATATACTGCCCGCTTGGAGAGTAAGCAACGGAACGCACATTATTAATGTGTCCCTCTAGAGGCCTAATTACCTCAGCACCGGACTTGGCGTCCCAGATGCGAATGGTGTTGTCGGAAGATCCAGAGAGGATATGCTTTCCATCAGACGAGTACGCAACGGACTCCACCCAACCAGTGTGCCCCTCTAGAGGCTGGCCAACTAAGGCACCAGTCTCAGCATCCCAGGTTCGGATGGTCCTGTCACCAGACCCAGAGATGATGTGGTGCCCATCGGGAGAATAAGCCACTGCTCGCACATAGCCAGTATGCCCCATTAAAGGCTCCCCGACTGTAGTGCCAGTCTCGGCATCCCAGATTCGAATGGTTCCGTCACAGGATCCGGAGATGATGTGTTGCCCATTGGGAGAGTAGGCAACTGCCTCCACCCCACCAGTATGCCCCTGAAGAGGGCTGCCGATCGCGGCACTAGTCTTCGCATCCCAGATCCGAATGGATTTGTCCTTGGATCCAGAGACAATATGCTGCCCATTGGGAGAGTAAGCAACAGATTTTACACTCTTTGTATGTCCCTCAAGTGGTTGGCAGGTTGCATCACCTGTTTCGGCATCCCAGATGTGAATGGTTCTGTCGTTACACCCGGCGATGATTTTCCGCCCATCAGGAGAGTAAGCAACAGATAGGAAACGCCAAGAAGGCCCCTCTGGAGGTTCGCCAACTGCAACACCAGTCTTAGCATCCCAGACTCGAATGGTCCTGTCACCGGATGCAGAGATGATGTGCTGCCCATCGGGAGAGTAAGCAATAGCCCGTACAAACTCGATATGCCCCGTTATGGGCTTGCCGACTGCAAGCCCAGTCTTGGCCTCCCAGATTCTAATTGTGCGGTCACAGGATCCCGAGGCGATGTGCTGCCCATCAGGGGAGTACGCAACACACCGCACAAAGTCGGTATGTCCCACTAGAGGCTCACCCACTGCAGTACCGGTCTCGGCACCCCAGATTCGAACTGTCATGTCGGCGGATCCGGAGATGATGTATTGTCCATCAGGGGAGTAAGCAACAGAGCAGACACGCCTATCATGTCCCTCTAGGGGCTGGCCGACTGCCGCGCCAGTCTCAGCATCCCAGATTCGAATGGTTCTGTCGGCAGCCCCGGAGACGACGTGCCTCCCATTGGGGGAGTAAGCAACCCCGTACAAACCCCGGGTATGCCCCTCTAGAGGCTTTCCAATTTCGGTACCAGTATCGGCATCCCAGATTCGAACGGTTTTATCACTGGAACCAGAGACGATTCGCTGTCCATCGGGAGAGTAAGCGACGCAGTTCACACTCCCAGTATGCCCCTCAAGTGGCTTGCCGACTGCGGCTGCGGTCTCGGCATCCCAGATTCGAATGGTGTTGTCACTGGATGCGGAGATGATGTACCGCCCATCGGGTGAGCAAGCAACAGACCACACGTCGTGAGTATGTCCCTTTAGAGCCTCGCCAACCACAGAACCAGTCTCAGCATCCCAGATTCGAATGGTTTTGTCTATGGAACCAGATATGATGAGCCGCCCATTGGGGGAGTAACCTATGCAAGTGACAGCATCGGTGTGCCCAATCCATTTCAATGGCGGGGCTGGCCAAGAGAACGCCTTCCCCTTGTGCATTTTGATGGCCTTTTTAAATCCTGTGCTGAAGGCAGTTGATAAAGGTGACTGTGAGGGAAGGAAGGGCCCCGTGGAAATATAGGTATGTGGTGTACTAAGGGAGAGAGGGGTACGGAAGGCGATGATGAAACGACATAGGTCCCGAATTGTCTCAATAACCGTCGATTTGACATCCTAGTTCAAATCGTAATCACCTCAGAACCCGTACTAATGGCAAGTTGAGGCTGCACTCACCTCAGTCCACGATAGCACTGTTCGAAGGCTTGGAGCACCAATATGCACCATTCCCATAACGCTCAATATTTCAATCCAATATAATGGGTACAACCCCTCAAAGAATTCCTTCAAGCTTCCCCACACGTATTGATTACCATTATCCGGAATAAAGCAAAGATGGTTCGACCAATGAAGAGAACTATATTGCAATGAGTCGGAAATGTTCTGCTTGATTCAGTTCTGGAGATCTTTAACGTCCGCATTAGCGAGCCGGGAATCTTCGAGTCTGCAGATATTGAAACGGAGTTGTTCAGTCATCGTCTTGAGGCAAGAGATGCCCAGTCGCATGTTCGCGCCTCCGAGGTTGATTCGATAGTCACAATGACAAGCGCCGCTAATAAAGAAATCGGAAATAGACAAATGCCGGACACGAATCTGTCCATTGGCTTCTTCATCTCGATATAGCAAAGAGCTGAGGTCATCCACCCACTTTTTGACCAGATTCGCTCTCACCTCAGCCAGCTCTGCAATCGTTTCTTCACACAGTGGACGGTGTGGAGCCGTTGCGAGAAGTACTCCAATCATCCGCCGAAACTCCGCATCGTTGTGCACTACTCGTGCTTTTAGGATACTGGAGTAGAGTCCATATAGAGAGCTCAACCCAATGCCAGCTGATGCTTGTAAGATTGCTTCCAAAGACTTTATGGGATCCCCACAGGCCTCAAGGGCAAGAAAAAGAGTCGTGATAAAGATGAACAGGCCGTTCGCACGAGAGATGACTCTGTTGAAGAGCGATTCTTCTGGCCAAGGAGTCGAGAGATACCATGTTGAGGCGAACAAATCAAACTGGCTTCGCGCAAAGGTTCGCAAATCAGGAATGGCTGCTTGATCAGTGGCCAAATCGCATTGCAAATGCGACGACTCAGTGGGAGCATCAAAGAATCGTTGGATATCGGCTTCGGGTCTACTGGTGATGATAATCTTGAGCCACGGAGCTTGTGCGGCCGCGCTGGTTAAAACATTCAGGATGCCCAGACGACTCCGAGTGCTGCCACACTCGTCCAGTGCATCAATGACAAAAACGAGAGTACGCATTGGGTGGCGAGGATGAGGAAGGGAGCCAATGAAGTCAAGGAATAAAGAGTGTTTCATCGACTCTGGTGTCAAGTTTGGGTCATTGCGCAGTCGTTCTGCTACGATCTTCCGAAAAGGGGAGTACATTCTTGCGAGCTTATAGATGAGAGTTGGAAGAATGTTTCTGGCCTCGCTCAAATGCGGGTCATCCCTCCGGCAGAAAAAAGCACCAGCAAGCTGCTCTCGATCGTGAAAGCTCGCACAGATCGAATGAGCGAGTGCCGTTTTACCGATTCCAGGTGACCCGTAAATCCAGTATGTATTGCTCTCATCCTTCTGCCCCGATTCATTGGTCGCCCAGGCTATGATTCGATTGAGGAGAGATTGACGGGTGCCTTCCATACAGCGGAGGTTCCAATTGTGGCCAGTCTCCGCACGCTTAAGTGGCCTGAGCAGAAGGTCTTCTTCAAGTAACTCTACAGGAAGCACTGGAAATCAGCCATCGCCAAATCGAGACAATGAGTACTGACCGTGCTTTTGGGCTAGGCGGAGAGCCTCGACATTGACCGCACGGTCGAAGTCTTCGATGGCCTTGCTCAATTCCGTGTCCAATTCTTCTATCGCCGCTGGTTGGACTAGCCCGCCCACCGTCCTCTCTACGATCATCAGCACTTCCAAATCCAGGACGGGTGACTGCTTACCGAAAAGCCCGCGTTTGACATAGTTACAAGCAAATTTCGCGACCCTTTGCATTACTTCAAACAATTGCTGAATGGCCTTCTCCAAGACTTTTGTGTATTCGTAGACGACCGTATCCGCCAGGGGCAAGATGCGCTGCAACCGACTGAACAGTTCCGCGGGGATCTGATCGTATTTGTTTTGTTCTTTCAAGAGCTAACGGTCAAGCATTACCTCTGGTACTAATACGTCATGAGCAAGCACTTGCCTCAAATGTGGCGCTAGCAACGGCGGCGACCAGCCTTGAGATTGGATTCAACTAAGAGGTATGAACGTCATGGTGGTTTCCATAAAGGAGAACTGACCTCTGATAATGCAACCCCGTATTTAACAACCGTATCCAAAGCCCTCTCCGTCGATTGTTCCATCAACGGAGAGTAATTTTCCAACAATCCTTCGAGCTCATGAAGCCACGAGCGTATGGATTCCGCCTGCATATCACGTTAATAGCCGGGTTGGGATGGGCGGTTTCAAAGGGACGGACGGTAGCATTTGAAAGGAATTGTACTTCTAAAGACCAATGATACTTTCCAACGACAACGGCCGCTGCGATTCTCTATCAGATATGAGCGGGCTAGTTAATGATCACGACTGACTCGACACCGTGAACTTGTGCTCCTTGGAGGCCCAATAATCACTGAATAGACCCTGAAGATCGACGATCTCACTCGTCTGTGGGTACTTCGTCCAAACTGAATGACCGTGCTTCATTTGAATCTCCGCACGCATCTCGGATGTCGGAGAAACATCCCTACAGACATATATACGTCAGTGAGTGTATGTGGTGGGGAAGAAAGGGACATACAGGCGTTGGGCTGGTGTCCAGGTCCGGTTGTCTTTCTTCTGTAGTTCTCTCTCTACATTTCCCACGAACAACCTGAGCGTGTACTCCCGATTTGGGACGTCTCGCAACGTAATTTCTGTATGGTGCCCAAAATCAGCGGTATGGACATAAAATGAAGTGTAGGCACGAACCGTCTAGGTGCATGCTTGAACGTAATCGACCATTAGCCATAGTGCGGCACTTCTAGCCATCGAGGGTACTCACAGGTTCTCTCCCTTGGTTGGTTGAGTTGCCATGTTTGATTTTGAAAACTTGGAGATGCAGATGGAAAGGGAAACACGTGGTCAAGGCCGAGCTTTCGACGCCTGACTACCAAGGGTTTGGCTCGGTCCCGGGGCTCTGGTCGTTGGCCGGTGGTGGAGTCGGACTATGGTGGCGGCCAAGGCGAGGCGCAACCTGCCAGCGCAGACAAGGTGTGTCGCCATGTTCGCCGGGCCGATCGACCAACCCACCAACCGCAATTTGCTGATGTCTTCTCACTAGCAACACCAGAGGACAGACGGGAGCATTACAACGAGTTAATTATTGTCCTTTCCTTACTATGATATAACGAATGACACTGGCACCAATTGTGACGTGTGCCACAATGGACAACCTCGAAGCACGCGATGGCGAGACTCTGTTCGTCACCGAAGTTGCCTCTCAAATAGTGTCGCAGATGGTGCCTGCCGCTTCTCCTCAATATCTCGACCATGATTGCGGCCAATTAACGATGGACAATGAGAGCTTGGAGATGACGTAACTCAAACATTTGGTTGTAATTACTCAAGGTCCAATCCCCCTGTTCCCTTCCATGGAGCCATTGACAGAAGGATCGAATTTGTTTGGCATGCCTCAAGAACCGCATCTTGAAATCATCGACGCTCGGACTCTGCAGTCAGTCGTCCGCCCCTGATTAGGAGCGCCGTGATACCATGCTCCTCCATATCCTCTGATAATGACATGTTCTCCGCCACCCATTTCTACGCAGACATGGATAACCTACACCCATTGATCACACAAGGACCAAAAACCATAACCATCTCTATGGATGTTGTTCCGCAGCTTATTCAAGTAACTTCCTACGAATATGACCACCAAATTTCATTTGCGAGTATACGACAATTGATTAACGGAAGGTGTAGTGCATAGCTTATCGTCCACATTGGTTGGCCTTGGAGGCACGCAACCCCTGTCTCCGCCTTTGTATGGCGCTTGCTGTTGGAGGAGCATGACCGACCTAACGCAAGGAGAGAGCGGGGAAAACACCCGTGAAGGCAAACATGTCGTGCAATACATACAAAACAAGAACCAAACAACTAACACGTGTGATAAGTCATCTTGTTTGGGACACCCAAACAACGCCCCAACTCTCCTCCAACTCCACACCCAATTCCCGAATATCACAGCGCTCGTTCGCATTACTGAAGATCAACTATGCACCTATACACTTGAGAACATGAGGTCGCAGCTCGAGCAAGCCGATTAACTTTACGGGTTGTCGGGTGTATTGAAGAACCATGGCCGTTGAAAACGGAGCTCTTTCGCTCCACTGGACACAATCGTCAGACGATGACGGTTGAGCTCTTACAATAGCTTCTACTTTCTGTCAAGTTACTCTCCCAAGCTCCATCGTCGAGGACTTGATTCTAAAACGATGGTGTTTTCGTTTATTGAAGACAACAAAGTCGTAGCAGCAGCTGTCGGCGGTCTTTCGTTTCTCAGCATATTCTATGTTTATTGCAAGACTCGCCCTTCCGCTGTTCTCCCGCCAGGTCCACCACAGGCACCCGTGGTGGGAAACCTCTTTCAAATACCGAAGGAGCGACCTTGGCTTAAATATGCAGAGTGGGCAGAGCAATATAGAGCGGAGAAGGTAGTAAATGAGGCGTATTTGGTCAGGAGATAGTGCCCAATACAAAGTTCAAGATACGGAAGAGACCTGGTCGTCCAGGACGTATCATCGCAGGCTCGCATATCAAAACGCCTCGTTTATTCTTGTCGGGGTGATGTCATTCCTGATGCTTGGCGCAACGCAACGCAACATCAAATGGTCTAGGGCTTTGCCTTTCTCTTCATGGAGCACTGTATTACACCTCTAACTCCACACTCGTTTTCTGAATACCCCAGAGCGCGTTCGTGTTATCAAAGATCGCCGAGCGGCTATACTCGGACAAACATGCTCGCAGCTCGATTTTACGGAAGGCCCCCAATTTATCGTTCAGGACCGAAGGTACTTCATTGGTTGCCAGATAGACTTATTCGTGAAAGAGCGCCTCAAGGACACTTCATAAACAGTCTTCTTTCACCAAACAATCGTCAGCCGATGACTGTCAAAGTCACCGCATAACGGTTGAGCTCCATTGGTTGCTCTTATATACCTTCGGTTTAACTCCTCTCTTTCCCGTCTCCACCAACGATTTGGTTCTGAAGTATGGAGCCCTCGTCTACTGCAGATAACAAAGTCGTAGCACTTGCTATCGGCATTTTTGCTTTTCTCAGCACACTCTATGTCTACCGCAAGTCTCGCCCTTCCGCTGTTCTCCCGCCAGGTCCACCACAGGCACCCGTGGTGGGAAACCTCTTTCAAATGCCGAAGGAGCAACCTTGGCTTAAATATGCAGAGTGGGCAGAGCAATATGGTGAGAGTTATTTGGCCAAGGAGTGGGAAATGATTAAAACCTCCGGCTAGGCGATATCGTGCATGTTCGGGTGTTCAATCAGCACGTGATCATTCTGAGCAACTACTCAGATGCAACTAGACTTATGTATGAAACAAAGTATTCCGATCGGTTGCAGACCGTTATGCTAAATGAATTGTATGTTTCAGTAACGACACCAATCATGTCACTGATCTTGTTTTACAACAGGATGGAGTTCGGCTGGACCATTTCGCCATTGCCCTATGGTCCACCGTGGCGTCGCTGCCGCAAACTCATACATGAGCAATTCAACCAACATGAAGTCGCGCATTACGCCGCTCAACAAGAGGAAAGCACTCGTGTGATGTTACGAGACCTGTTGAGTACACCCGATGACTTCTGTGCACATGTGCGACAGTGAGTCTTTCATCGCCAACTCCGTCTGATCCTCCTAACACTCTGGTAATACCTTATCCAGGTGGGCGGCCCGAATCGTTGTAGAAATTGGTTATGGGATTGATATCGGCGGTGACACCTCTTACGTCGCCCTCGCTAGAAGAGTCACTGGATACTTTTCGCTCGGTGTGGAACCGTTCCGCTGGCTCGTCGATAGTTTTCCCCTTCGTGCGCAATTTCAGCTCAAAAACACGTCGCAATCGCACCTGACTACATCCTTCATAGTCAAATATGTTCCCGACTGGATGCCTGGAGCCCACTTCAAACAAGTTGCAAAAGGTGCCAGAGCTACCAGCAAAGAGTTCCTCGACGAACCGTTTGCGGAAGTTGAGAAGCGAATGGTAAGTATGTGACCGCGGCTCTGCGGGGTTGTGCTTAATTTATATAGGCAGAAGGGTCCGCTCGAAGGAGCTTTGTCAGCAATCTCATTACACAGCTGGATAAATCCGACCCAACATACAAGCAAACTGAACAGGCAATTAAGGATACTGCCGGCACATTCTATGCGGGTATGTTGCCCATAGTTCGAAGCCAGATGTGACGCTGAAATTATGTGGTTTACACGGCAGCTGGTGCTGATACTACAGGAGCCACTGTGGAAAGCGCATTTTTGTATATGGTACTCCACCCTGAAGCCAAGAAGAAGGCACAAGCGGAACTCGACGCAATTATTGGGAAGAATCGTTTGCCAGTACTTGGCGACCGGCCAGAGTTGCCATACGTAACTGCATTTTTGATGGTACAGTGTTCCGATACTGCTCATCATCAATATAACTCAGTTGGGCTTCAGGAGGTGATGCGGTGTTTTGTTACTCTGCCATTCGGTGAGTGACCGGAAAGTGGAAAGTGATAGGCGATTTGACTGCTGTGCGCAACGCTCTAGGTGTACCCCATCTCCTCAACGAAATGGATCATTACAAGGGATATGTATTCCCGAAAGATTCCCTAGTTATTCCGAACGCACGGTACGCTTGCGCATCCATAACCTTATATTCTGTCTCGTCACGTGTACATTCAGGTCAATGCTCCGGGACTCGAGAGTCTACGTGGACCCAGAAAAGTTCAACCCCGACCGCTTCCTGGCAACTGAAGACCATGTCCCGGAGATGGATCCCAGCGGGGTCGGTGTATTTGGATTTGGGAGGCGGTGCGTCAATACACGAGGTGGAACGAGAATGGAGTTTACTGAGTGTTTCTCTTCTTTCAGCAAGTGCCCCGGCCAATATCTGGCCGAATTGTCGGCTTGGCTTGGTGTAGCATCTGTGCTCGCTGCCTTCGACGTCTCCCCAGCGTTAGATGATAACGGAAACCCCATCGATGTGCGATATGCTTTGAGTGGAGTTAACCATATCGTCAAGTGAGTTGAGAGGTTCTTGTGGCGCAAAGAGTCGCTCACTGTCCTTTTGTTGCAGTCGGCCGCTTCCTTTCCCCTGCTCAATCAAGCCCCGATCCGAGCAAGCGGCGAGTCTGACTTCTGCAAATTGAGCGGTCATCCAACCCATTGAAAACCACATTGCTCCAGTGGAGACCAAGATGGAGATTATGCGACAGGCTTCCAAAATTCACAATATCATGACCCCAACGAAAAGCATAAATACAAAACATTCCTTTCTTCGGGCTGCGTTGTACTATACATTTTCTGGTAAGAAGTTTGCCGAGGCCGATAACTAAATACCAATTTTCTGGTAGTGGGAGAGAGCTAAAGATACTGTTGCTTTTGGAAAGTTTTGCGGGCTCATTCTGTCATTCTGTTGTGATCGTTGTGCTGTTAGGATATATTTCATCGGTGCGGCTTCGTCCCCCAATCCTAGAGGATCAACACATAAAACCAATTCCAGTAGTAGCCACTCATTTTCATTGTGTAGTATGTCCTCCTTGCTGGATCATTGGCAACGAAATAGACTCACTTCTCATATGAGTGTATGCAATGTCCACACTGTGCACTCAAAAGCATTGGCTCACCAATTTAGCCACACCATCGAAGGAGTGGTGGAGGGGAACTCCGCGGACACTCGCGTATCGTGAACTGCTTCCATAATGTCAAAAATCAATGGGAGTGGCCAGTCGGGAATCTTGATGTCCTATCTTGACATCTCTTTCGGGTGCTTGTTTCTTGCTCCAATCCAGCGCAAACCCATTTATACGCCGATGGTCCTTTTGGGCTTATGTCTTCACCCAATCCTTTTCCTTTTCGCCAGAGCGACGCCGTTTCACGGGGTGGACGCCAACGGGGGGTACGTTTCACTGAGCCTGCGCGAACCCACTGGTGA
>Ga0307515_10014125_pt1 | contig 14844 bp, 4 predicted proteins | sample 17_EM_MG_FD_194513 | JGI IMG/M metagenome (GOLD analysis project Ga0307515, IMG submission 194513) | Populus trichocarpa ectomycorrhiza microbial communities from riparian zone in the Pacific Northwest, United States - 17_EM | ecosystem: Host-associated > Plants > Roots > Unclassified | place... | reverse complement strand
CTATTATATCTTACGGCGTTAAGTATCTCTAATATCGACCTAACCTATAACCCAATTAATCTTTAAATTATATTCCTATAACCAAGGCATCCCTAGTATCGCCTCATTCTTCCCTAATGGTAGGATATTAAAAGACATCTAGATTTGTCTTCCTTTAATAGTTAACTAAATAGGTCCTATTTTAAGATTAATAATACCATTTTCATAGGCTATTAGATCTCCTAAAATTGTTACTAATAAATATGGGTGCTCCTTTCTTCTATGCGGTAGTCCCATTTTTTTAACTGTTGCTAGTAAGATGTGGTTCCTTATTGCTCTACTATTTATTAGTGCTTTAAACTATTAATTTTACCACTTAACTTATAAATTTAGGTGTTGTTCTTAAATTCCTTTAAGGGTTTAAGGTTCTACTACTGGTTCCCTCTAGTTCTATGGGCCTCCCCTTTTTCTAACTATTGGCTGCTTAATCCTAGTTATACTTGCTCCAACTTAGGCCAATACTTAGTTCGCTTTTTGTCTTTAATATACTATAAACAGGTATTTTCTAGACATTCCTACCATTGTTATCCATCTAGGTATTTTTCCGTAAGGAATCTTCCTGGTTAAAGTATTAAGTCCCCTTATTCTTAAACTTTTACTAGGTACCAACTATGCATATACTTAGCATTTTGGTATTTCGCCTCGTCCGTTATCCAATACATTTTTATTAGATATTTCCGATTCTTATTTTTTAGTACTTTATACATGTTGCACGTATTATCCACGCATGCTATCTATAATAGTGTGTAATATGCTTAGTGTCTTGGGTTAACTCTCGGCTTATCTTCGCTCTTAAGTTTAAACCTATCTCGTGCTAATCTAAGCGTTGCGACTTCATTCGCGGGTACTAAAATTCGTCTTTCGCTTCTCTAGTCCTCTAATTGCTCTTCTAGGTCTTTTAACATTATAATTAAGGCTCCTTTAATGTGTGTTATAGCCTTTTCCGTAATCGGGTAGTCTTAGATAACTTTTTCGTTTAACCACATATAGAAATCTTCCCACTTATTATTATGTCGCTGTCTATACCACTTCTGGTACAGTTTCTTAAGTGTATATACTTTATTCGTAAGGAAGTATCTTCTTATTGCTGCGTCGTAATAACCTTTTGTGTGTCGTTCCTCGAACCTAGTTGGAATCCTTAAATCCTCTTCTTCTTCCAGTTTAGTAAGCCACTTGGCCCTTAGTGTGCCCGTTCTTAGCCTATTAGTAATTCTTTATATAGGTGCTCTGTCCCTTATACAACCTGGCATGCTAGATCTCTTGTCTAGTTTCCGCTCTTGCTATAAGGTAATTCTTACTTTAAATTCCTCTATGGTTTCTTTTCATTCGCGTCTTATAAGTGGATCCTTAAAGTTCTCTTACTTCTTGATTTTAGTATTGACTTTTTAATCTTTAAGCTGAACACTGCGTTCTCTTAGTAAGTCTTCTGGGTTTATATATTTGTCTCCTAGTCTAACTACTGTTTATACTGCGGATTCTCTAATCTCTTTAATAGTCCTTATTTATTTATTAAAATCTTAGTTCTATAAGATTTTTAATCCTAAGCTTGCTTCTAACTTAAGTTTAGCTCTCGCCTTAGTTTAACTAGGCGTCCGTAGTGTTCTTATCTTATCTTAAGAGTCTTAAATCTTATCTATCTTATCTTAAGAGTCTAATGCCTGTAGGAAACTCTATCCCAAGCTTATTTGTATGTTTTTGAACTAAGCTACTGCTCTGCTCCATCGGTTTTCGTCTATTGTGGGTCCTTAAGCTATCCTTATCCTGTCTTTAGAATCTTAGATCTTTAGCTTTTTGCCTTTATTAAGTGGTAAATTAGCACTAGCAGTCGTCTACTTGCTTAATCTCCCTAAGATACTTTTCCTGCCGTCTTATAAAGCGATGGATGCCGTATCTAATAGTGTCATAATGCCCGTTACTAAACCTTATTCTGTGGTGGTCTTAGTTTCTATTTCTAATGCTAATGTCTTAAGATCTTCTTTCTTGATATTGCTAAATGGATTTTCTTTAAAGTCCCTTTCCAAGTACTGCCTTACTGACACTGTACTAAAAGTTGCTGCTAGATCTTTATCGCATTCGTAGAGCCTATCTTGCTCTTCGTGGTCTTAGGTGGCTCTCAGTTTCTCTAAACTGGGTTCCTGTGGCCAATAGCTTGCGCCGTACTTAGCGTCTTTATAAATTCGGCACGCGTTATTATAACAAAACGTGAAATGGTTAATTAAACAATCCTTTGTTTCTTACAGTGCATTATCGTTCCTCTATACGTATATGCCGTCTACTGGTCTAGTTTCTCTTATTACATAGTGATTCTAACTATCTTTACAATTTCTGGCAAAATAACCCTGTTTTCCGTAATTTATATAAGCTCTCTCTTTAAACCATCTTTCTTATTATAGAGTCCGCCTAAATGTCTTCTACTGCTGAGATTCCTGATTCGGCCTTTGCTCCCTAGACCTTTGATTACTTAATCCTTGTCCTCTTAGTTTCTATAGCTTCTTGCTCCCTCCCCTATGGGTTTCTTTAGTACCACTTAGGTCTATTAGCTCTGCGCCATACCATGGTTTCTAATTTAGCTTTGGTTAATGCGTATTCTGCGCCTTATACGACTATGGAACTCTGTCCTAACCTCTTTTAGTCTGTTCCCTTTAGTAGATCCTATTATTAATCTTTATCACTTAATCTATTAAATCCCTTAGGGTTTCCGCATCTTTTATTAGAATAATTACGTCCTAGACCTTAGCCTTAAGTCCCTATTTATACTGTGCTATAAGCGCCTTGTTATTCCACTTAACTTATATTACTAGCGTCTAAAACTACGTTATGTACTTAATTGCTAAAGTTCGCTATATAAGGTCTTGGAGCTTCCTTTCTACTATAGTTGTTACCTCCGGATCTCTAAACATTTATATTATTTGTTCCGCGAATCTATCCCAACTTAAGAATATAAACCGCACTTCTTAATTTATAGTCGTTATTCTATTAGCTTATATCTCTATAAGGTAAAATTTAAACCATTTAAGCGCCCTTCCTGTTAAGAATAACCCTGTATACGCTATTTAATCTATAGGTATTGCCAGCTTTGCTCCTTCCTATATTACCTTAAAGTGCATTTATATAAGGAATCCCTTAAGCTTTAATCTTTCTCTTAAGAATCGTTTGATCAATAGTAACTTAACCTTTACTGCGCCTATTCCGTTAACCCTATATTCCAGTGCCGTATTGTTTACCATTAACTAGTTAATTATTTCCTGTAACTGTCTAACCGTCACGGGTTGCTGCGAGTTAGTGTCCGCTATACTAGTGTCTCCTCCTAACCTTAAAGTAGTTGCCGCCGTCAATGGCGTCGTGGTGGCTGCTTTTGGTGGCATGTTATTTGACTTTTAATACTATAACCAGGTAGTGATTATATAACGGAACCTTATAGTAAGTACTACGGTAGGTCCTGTTAATGGGCTAGGTGTATAGGTAATGCGTAAAGTTAATAACGTAATAATAACTGGTAGAGTGGTTGCCTAATAAATTAACTCCAATTGTATTCTGAGAATTACTATAAGGAAAGAACTATCTAGAGTAGGGACTGTAGTCCTTTAAATACACAACCGTACTCCTAAGAAATCCTCCTTGTACGTGAGGTACGTGTGCTCTATCTGCTCTGTCATAGATCTTATAGATTATACAGATTATACAGATCATATTACGTAACTCGGTTACTATTCCTTGTTATATGGTTCTACCGGATCTATCCTGGACCGTGCCTGTATTAACTAACTAGCTTCCTCCGACTCCTCTCCAAGTAGTCGTAGCATTGTACTTAAAGCGTTCGTAACAGTTTAACCGTCTATCTACGGATAATATGCGGTAGAAGTTGCTGCTTAAACTCCTTGCTCCGCTAAAAATACCTCCTAAAATGCTACTATAAATCTTAGGTCTCTATCTAATATAATTTTACTTAGTACTCTATATCTTATAAACACTTCCTTAATATAGATTTTAGCGATATCTTCTACTAATATCTCTTCTATACACGCTATAAAGTATCCCTACTTTATAAGCTTATCCACTATTACTAAGATCGCATTATAGTCTTGTTTAGTAATAGGATCTCTTAACTTTAGTAACTTTATAATAAAGTCCTATAATATAACCTCCTATAGTCTTTCTAGTATCTTAATAGGTTATAGCCCTCTATATAGCTTATGCCTTATTAGTTTATTTCTCTAGTAATCTAGATATTTTTTTATAACCTTTTATGCTAGGTTCCAGATTCTATTAATAATGTACTTCTTTTAGAGTCTTAACACTAAGCCCATAGCTCCATTATGTCCTTAAGTTAGTCCCTTATAGAAATCTTTTATAAAGTGCTTTACTATGCTTTTTGGGATATACTTTACTTCTTAGTTTTTATATATCTATTTATAGATCTTTTAGCTACGCTTTTAGAATCCTTTATACCTAAAAGCTTTCTAGTAACTTATAAATTTTTTCTAACTTATCCTTTTAAGTTGCTGTAATTTTCGGGTAATTATACCTAATTAGTTTATCTATATCTTTTCGTAGTAAAGCCCCTAATAGCTTTTTATTATTTTATAGTTTAGCTTTTTAACTTAGAGTATCTGCTTTTATGTTGTCTGTTCCCTTAGTATACTAAATCTTAAAATAGTATTCTATAAGCATCTCTGCCTATTTAACCTATCTTTAGTTAAGCTCCTTTGTTATTAGGAATCCTATTAGGTTCTTATAATCCGTCTTAACTATAAATAGTTTCTTTATGCCTTGTAAGAATACTCTCTATTTCTTTAATACTATAACTATACCTAATAACTCCTTGTTATAGATGTTATAGTTTAACTCTAGTGGTATTATCTTCCGACTATAGTATGCTACTGGGTGCTATCTATTTAGATGCTTTTATATAAAGTATACTTCTAGTATAAAGTCTAATATATTTGTTTCTATAACCGTCTCTAGTCCTAGTTAATAGATCTTAAAAACTAGCTCTTGGGTAAATAACCTCTTAACTTTCTTAAATAGTTCTTGTTATTCCTTTCCCTATACCTATAGTTCTTTTTTCTTTATTAATCGCGTAAATGGCTTAATGTTTTTTAACTATTATGCTATAAACCTTCTACAATAATTGCAAAACCCTAGAAATGATTTTAATTATATAACGTTCTCTAGTTCCTACTAATTCACTATAGCCTTAATCTTTTTTGGATCTATATTAAGTTGGCCTAGTTTAATAATAAATCTAACAAAATCGGTCTTCCTAGTGAAGAACTTGCATTTTTTAATTACTACTAGTATCTATTCTTCTTATAGTCTCTTTAAGACCTATTTAACGTGTTCTTTATATTCTTCCTTAGTTATTAAGTAGATAATAATATCGTTAAGATATACCATAATAAATTCATCTAAGTATTTTTTTAATATATTGTTAATACGCTTCTAAAACGTTGCTAGCGCGTTTATAAGCCCGAATTGTATAACTAATGGTTTATATAGTCCTTCCTTTGACCTAAAGGCTGCCTTCTATTCATCGCCTTCCTTAATTCTAATTTAATGGTACGCCTATCTTAGATCTATCTTTATAAAGATTTACATATTGCCTATTCTGTCTTAGATTTCGCTAATTAAGGGTAAAGGATACTTATCCTTTCTAGTAATGCTGTTTAACTGTTTATAGTCAATACACAGCCTTAGTTTGCTATTCTTCTTTAGTATAAACAGTACTGGATAACCTGTTAATGACTGCGATGGTCTAATATATCCTTTTTATAAGTTTTCTTAGATAAACTCTTTTAGTGCTCTACCTTTTTCTTTAGTAAGCTTATAGATTAAAAAGAACCTTAGACTTATTCCTGGTTCTAATTCTATCTTATAGTTCTATACTATGTATTTTAACAGCTTTTTACTTTCTAGCGACCATAGTTTCTTACTATACTTATAGTATCTCTTTAGTATATAGCTTAACCCCTTCTTAGTTTCTTCGTAGGTTGCTCCTACTTAGTACTATACCAACTTGGCTTATTATTGCATCTTATAGCGTTAAGTATCTCTAATATTAACTTAACCTATAACCTAATTAATCTTTAGATTGTATTCCTATAACTAAGGCATTCCTAACACTGCCTTATTATTTCCCAATAGTAATATATTAAAAGATATCTCGATTTATCTCCCTTTAATAGTTATCTAAATAGGTCCTATTTTAAGATTAATAATGCCTCCTTTATAGGCTATCGGATCTCCTAAAATTATTACTAATAGGTAAGAATATTCCTTTTTCTTATATAGTAACCCTATTCTTTTAACTGCTGCTAGCAAGATATGGTTCCTTATTACCCCACTATCTATTAATACCTTAAACTGTTAATCTTGCTACTTAATTTATAAATTTAGGTGTTGTCCTTAAATTCCTTTAAGGGTTTAAGGCTCTACTACTAGTTTCCTCTGGTCCTATAGGCCTCTACTTTTCCTAACTATTAGCTACTTAATCCTATTTATACTTAGTCCAATTTAGGCTAATACTTAATTCACTTTTTATCTTTAATATACTATAAACAGGTATTTTCTATATATTCCTACTATTGTTATCTATCTAAGCATTCTTCCGTAAGGAATCTTCCTAGCTAAAGTATTAAGTTCCCTTATCCTTAAACTTCTATGGGGTGCTAACTATATATATACTTAGCGTTTTAATATTTTGCCTCGTCCGTTATCTAATATATCCTTATTAGATACTTCTAATTTTTGTTCTTAGGTGCTCTATATATATTACACGCATTATCTACGCATGCTATTTATAATAGTATATAATATGCTTAATATCTAGGGTTAACTCTTAGCTCGTCTTTGTCCTTAAGTTTAAACCTCTTATATATTAATCTAAGCATTATAACTTCGTTCGCAGGTACTAAGATTTACCTTTCGCTTCTCTAGTCCTCTGATTACTCCTTTAGATCTTTTAACGTTATAATTAAGGCCCCTTTAATGTAAGTTATAGCCTTTTCTATAATCGGGTGGTCTTAGACAACTTTTTCGTCTAGCTATATATAGAAATCTTCCTACTTATTATTGTGTCGCTATTTATACCACTTTTGGTATAACCCTTTAAGTGTATACGGCTCGTCCGTAAGGAAGTATCTTCTTATTACTGCGTTATAACAGCCCTTAGTATATTGCTCCTCGAACCTAGTTAAAATCCCTAAATCCTCTTCTTGTTTTAGTTTAGTAAGCTACTTGGCTCTTAGTATGCCTACTCTAGGCCTATTAGTAATTCTTTATATAGGTGCTCTGTCCCTTATACGTCCTAATATACTAGATCTCTTATCTAGTTTCTGTTCTTGCTATAAGGTAATTCTTGCTCTAAATTCCTCTATAGTTTCTTTTCTTTTACGTCTTATAAGTGGATTCTTAAAGTCGTCGTACTTCTTAATCTTAGTATTAACTTTTTAATCTTTAGGCTAAACACTATGTTCCCCTAGTAAGTCCTCTAGGTCTATATATCTATCTCCTAGTCTAACTGCTATTTATATCGCAGATTCTCTGATCTATAAAGAAGCTCCTTGCCTCTTGCCTATAGGTGTCCTTATTCGTACTTTAAATTTTTGGTCCCTTAGATTCTTTAATCCTAAGCTTGCTTCTAACTTAAGCTTAGCTCCCGCCTTAGTCTAACTAGGCGTCTATAGTGTTCTTATCTCATTTTAAGAGTCTTAAATCTCACTCGTCTTATTTTGAGAATCTTGTAACTGTGGGAAACACTATCCTAAGCTCATTTGTATGTTTCCGAACTAAGCTACTACTCTACTCTATCGGTTTTCGTCCGTTATGGGTCCTTAAGCTATCCTTATCCTGTCTTTAGAATCTTAGATCTCTCTTATCTCTTCTTAAGAATCTTAAGCCTTTGGCCTTTTGCCTTTATTAAGGGGTAAGCTAGCACTAGCAGTCGTCTGCTTGCTTAATCTTTTTTAGATATTACTTCTTTCGTCTTATAAAGCGATAGATACCGTATCTAATGGTATTATAATACCCGTTACTAAACCTTGCTTTATAGCGGTTTTAGTCTCTACTTCTAATATGATTTCTCTAAGGTTTACATGTTCCTAGTAAACTGCCTTTATTTCCTTATTATCTGTAAATGTTTCGCCTATGTTAAACTTGTCGTCTTTAATATCTAATCTGCGCGATAGTTTGTTGGTTCCTTTACACTCTATAGATTTTAGCTCTTATAGCTAATAGCTTGCACCATACTTAGCGTCTTTATAAATTTAGCATGCGTTATTGTAGTAAAACGCGAAACTTCTAATTAAACATTCTCTTGTTCCTTATAATACACTATTATCCCTTTATACGTGTATATCTTCTACTAGTTGGGTTCCCTTTATTATATAGTAACTCTAACTATCTTTATAATCCCTCGCGAAATAACCCTATTTCCCGTAATTTATATAAGCTCTATCTCTAAACTACTGACTTTGCTATAGAGTCCGCCTAAACGTCTTCTACTGCTAAGATCCCTAGTTTAGCCTCTGCTTCTTAGTCCTATAATTACTAGATCCTTAACCTCTAGGTTTTTATAGTTTTTTACTCTATCTCTTATAGGCTTCTTTAGTACTGCTTAGGTTTATTAGCTCTGCGCTATACTATAGTTTCTAAACTAGCTTTAGTTATTGCGTACTTTACGTCTTATATAACTATAGAACTCTATCCTAGCCTTACTTAGCCTATTCCCTTTAGTAGATCCAATTGTTAATCTTAATCGCTTAATCTATTAACTCCCTTAGGGTGTCCGCATCTTCTATTAGGATAATTATGTTCTAGACTTTAGCCTTAAGTCCTTATTTATACTGTGCTATAAGCGCCCTATTATTCTACTTAACTTATATAGCTAGCGTTTAGAACTATATTATATATTTAATTGCTAAGGTTTATTATATAATATCTTAGAGTTTTCTTTCTACTATAGTCGTTGCCTCTAGATCTTTAAATATCTATATTAGTTACTCCGTAAATCCCTCCTAACTTAAGAATATAAACCGTATATCTTAGTTTATAGTCGTTATTTTATTTACTTATATCTTTATAAGGTAAGGCTTAAACTATTTAAGTGCCCTTCCTAATAAGAATAGTCCCGTATAAGCTATTTAATCTATAGGTATTACTAGCTTTACTTTTTCCTGCGCTACCTTAAAGTGCATTTGCGTAAGAAATCCTTTAAGCTTTAATCTTTCTTCTAAGAATTTTTTAATTAATAGTAACTTAACCTTTACTACTCCTATCCCGTTAATCCTTTGTTTAAGTGTCGCATTATTCTCTATTAACTAGTTAACTATCTCTTATAGTTGTCCAACTGTTATAGGTTGCTATAAGTTAGTATCTACTATGCTAGTGTCACCTTCTAACCTTAAAGTAGTTGCCGCTGTTAATGGCGTTATGGTGGCTGCTTTTGGTGGCATGTTGTTTAACTTCTTATATTAATACCGTAACTAGGTAGTGATTGTGTAACGGAACCTTGTAGTAAAAACTACGATAGGCTCGCTATTGGGCTAGGTATATAGGAAATGTAAGTATAAAAGTTAATAATATAATAATAACTGGTGGAGTGGTTGCCTAACAAATTAACTCTAATTGTATTCTAAGAATTACTATAAGGAAGGAACTATCTAGGTAGGGACTAAGGGTCCTTAAATACATAACTATACTCCTATAAAATCCTTCTTGTACGTAATATACGTGTGCTCTATCTACTCTATTATAGATTACATAGATTATACAAATTACACAGATTACCTTACGTAACTTATACTACTATTCCTTGTTACATGGTTCTACCGGCTCTATCCTAGACCGTGCTTGTATTAACTAACTAACTTCTTCTGACTCCTTTCTAAGTAGTCGTAACATCGTACTTAAAGCGTCCGTAACAATTTTATTCTTTATTAAGGAGGGAGCTAATATAATAATAACTTGCTAACTAGCTTGTTAAATTATAGGAGATTATATAAGAATTATCTCCTTACTATTGTAGTTATAATCTTAGATAATAAGCCTTAATTTCTTAAATAGGGCGTTAGTAGCTTTACCCTTAATCTTATTAACTATCCTTAACTTAAAGATGCAAACTTTATTAAAATTAGTAGGGTTATACTTCTTAAATTTAAAGACTCCTCTTATAATAAGACTATTAATCTCCTACTTATCGGATGCTTAGAAAGGGGCTTTAGGAGTTATAATACAACCTTCCTTTTAGAGCTGTTTTGCAAGCTTAAAGTTAGCCTTCTCCTTAGCTGTTATAAACGCTATTAATAACTTAACTTTATTCTTAATGGCGGCAATAAATTGCTCTTTAAAATTAATAAAATATTAGCGATTTTGTAATCCCTTTAGGCAACCTCTACCGTGTTATAGTTATGGGATATCTACTATAATTATACTAAAATCGTAGTCGCCTTTTAGAGCACGTTAATTGTGGTTCTTCTTTAGGGTATCTTCTAGGGTATCCTATAAAGGCTCAGAACTATCATCTTTATAGTAGGGTTTAATAATAGTTAAATAGAATTAAGTAGGTCTATAAGGCATCTAAATAGTATAAGTTTAACTATTAATTATAATAAGTTAATATAGGCCTAACTATCCTCCCTTTTTACGCTATACGCGTACCTTAGACTAGAGTGGCAGATTAAGCGTAGTTAAGGTATTTAGGCCATTTCTTATTCCTAGTGCGTTATTAACCTAGCGTATAGTATAGAGATATTATACCTCCTTTATTACCTTATGGATAGCCTTAGCTTATTATATAATAGAGGGAAATAGTAAAGAATTATTAGTTATTTAAGGGTAGGCGCCAAAGACTAGTAATATAGGTATAAGTCCATCTAGGCTAGTAGAATTATAAACGGCTTTAACAGCTATTTATAAGGTAAGTTCTTTATTAGCGTCCTCTAGTTCTAAAGAGATAATCTTATATACGTGGCGTAATAGTGTATAATATCGCTCTGCTTTTCTAACGCTATTATATGCCTTAACAGGAACTTCCTTTATCTATTATCGAAACTCTATAGATAAGAAGTTCTTTTCTACGTCGTAGACGATTTGGTTAGGGGGTCCTAGGTAGACATTAATCTAGTATAATTAAAGGGTATCCTATACGTTCCTAGCTAATATATCCTTTAAAAATTATACGGCTTAGAAGGAGGTTAAGAAGTTAATAACTTAGAGTACTGGCTTGCCGCTAAGATATATAACGTTAATAATAATATAAAAGTTAAAGTCGTAGTTATCTTTAAGGGTAAACTTAAATCGGCTAGGGGACTTCTAGTTTATTTAGCAGTAATAGCAGTATTTTATAAGATGCTTAATTGCCTTAACTTTAACTTTATAACCTATTCGCTAAAGAACCCTAAGCAATTAATAAACGGATAGGTAGCTAAAACGACGGTATAGTTAGCGTAACTTTAACTTAGTTAAGTAGCTTTAAGTAATACTCTTTTCTAGTTAATAAAGGAGCAACTAGGGGTAACCCTATTTGCGTATAACGGGCACCTAATTATCTCCTTAGATAAGTATATTCTTAAAGTTATTAAGCTTAACGCCTAATTTATTTATATCTCTAATGCAAAATAAAAATAAGGTGTTTATAGGAATAATGTAAAAAGTAATATACCCTAAGGGGGTTTAAACCCTAATTATGCTAAGATAGATTATAGTACCCTTGCTAAAATTAATTATATATTAGCCTACCGTTAAATAGTTAATCTAAATAGAGCTATTAAGCTGCTAAAGGGCTCGAACTTAAGGTTCTCCTACTATAGATACTCCTACGGCTTTAGTGTCTGACATAATACTATAGAAGACGTTCGCCGAGTATCTGTTATTAAAGGAGAACGTAGAACTCTCTCTTAGCTCATTAAAGATATCTAACTTTATAATAGAGTGGAGCGTAGATTAGTCATTAAAAATAGCGACGGTTTGTGTCCTATTTACCTTACTATACTTAGTAAAGTATTAGTTAGGTAAGTAGTCCTCAATTTCTATATCTATAAGGAGCTATTTAGTCTTATTAACCTTACCCTTAAGATCTTCTACGCCTTTATATTAAACTAGGAAGCTTTAAAAGTAGGCTATAGTAACCTTATACTTTTTAACATTTCTTATATTCTAACGGAACTTATTATATACCTCCTTTCGCTTATTAAGGGAGTGTCTAGTTAACTAGTAATTTGGCTTCTTATAAATATAGCACTTTTTTTTAGCAATTACTTTAAAATAAACCTCCATAAGGGCCTCTATAATTGCCTTATAATTAATAATAATTATACCCTTTACCGTATTCCCTACTACGGCCACTATATATTTAGTTAGTCTAGTTATAATTATATTAATTAGGAATACTTAGTTAGGTAGGGTTTTTAGTATAGAACTGTTAAGATTCTTATATTTATATCGCAGTACCTATAGCGGAGCGTAGCTTGGTATATACTCCTTTAAACGTATCCATAGGTTTATATAGCGCTAAATTATACTTAGGAATACTACGGCAGGCTAAGATAACCTAGTCCCTTAGACTATTCTTATTTTAGTAAGTCTTAATAAGGCCACATTAGATTTTCTAGAGTTTATTAAAGAGTAGTTAAAGGCACTCTAAATAAGTCTTTATTAAGTTAGAAGCGATAACTCTTTAAAATATAGTCTTCTGCTATTCGGATATATAAAGCTAGCGATTCTTATCGGTCTTAAAGTAGGCTTTAATAAGCTAAAGTATTATATTAAAGCTATAGTTTCTACCTACAATATAGTCGTAATAAAATATCGCCGCTCGTCTCTTTAATATAACCAAGAAAGTATAATAAAACTAATAGCATTAAATTTTAACCTTACTATAGCAGTTATAAAAGACCTATAGTTTTATTCCAAGTATATCGTATAGTTCTCTTTTAAACTTCTTCTTCTCGTCTAAATATACCTTTATTAGATTCGTAACTTCTTATAGTAAAGGCTTACCGGTTAGTTGGGATAGAGGAGGTAGAGGAAGAGCACCTCTAGATAAGAGGGCACTTTTAGGTAGGAGGGTAGCGTTCTAGGGGTTTAGATATAAATTAAAGTTGCCTTCTAAAGAATATAGGTTAGTTTTAGGTTTCCGTAGTTAATATATAATCTTAGCTTCCGTCTATACTAGTTCTTCTATACTAATAATAAAGGCCTAAATATTACTAGTAATTGGGTTACCGTTCTTAGTAATATATACCCTATTCCTACGGAGGGAGTCTTAAAAATCCTAAATAATATTAATATTACTAAGTGCCTAGGTGTTAGCGGTCCATTCTATAAAATCCTCCCTAAAATATTCCCACAGCTATAAATTGGTATAGTATCTACATTAGTAGAATATAATACGGTGTAGGAGAAAGCTATTAACTTATTTTGCGGTATAAGTTATTATATTAATAGTAAATTCGTCCTAATCTTTATTGATAAGTTTCGTATATAAAGCTACCCCTAGTGGTAAAGAGTCTTCCTAGTTATTTAAGGTAGGCGTAGCCATGTTTTCGGAGGGAGGGAAGTGTTATTAGTATAGGGATTATTATTTAGTACGCGTTTATAATATATATTTACGATTATAGGGCTTAGGGCTAGTTCTAGCCTTAAATTATAAAGACTTATAAAGCGTGTTATTCTGCGTAATAGACGTAAGAATCTATAATTTTAAAAAGGCTTAGGACCAGTTCTAGCCTTTAAATCCTTAGATTTATAAAAGAGTTCTATTTAAGGTTTAGGACCAGTTCTAACCTTAAAAGATAGCTTCCTCTAGTATAAGTAACACTAGTATAGTAGCTTGTTTCTTCTTAGTAGAATACCTAGCTATTCTATAGTATAATAGTAAAGTTAACCACTAATTAGTGTTGGTTTTATAAGGTGATATTATATATCTATAAGTTGTAGATAGTATAATGGTTGTTATTCTATCTTCTTCTTACTTAAGGAAGGGCGAGGAGCTTAGGGCTCCTTGCCACGCTAGTGCCGCGGCAATACGTAACGGCAACTTGCCTATATTCCTAATAGAATCTATATTTACAAACTTTGTATTTAAATCTACAGCTACCCTCTTACGCCTTTTTAGGCCTTTAAGGTCCTTAAGCTGCGATTATAAGCTTTGTATTTAAGCCTCCTTATATATAACTTGCGTAGTAAGTTACTTAAATTATTAAGCTACTTTTTATAAAGCTGCTCTTATCTTCTAATTAGGCGTACGCTTAATGCGAAGGCCCTATATTATATTGTATATATTACGGGGCTTCTTTAGGGTGGCGATAATATTATAATAATCAATTTTGGGTTACTCGAAGCTTAAAGCCTTTATTAAAGCCTTCTTTTTAACCTATAAAGATTTAAGGCCTTTGCGCGGATAGTAGAGGTAAATACTAGAGGCGCACTACCCAGATTTAATTACCCTTGCGGTTAGGCCTTTTTTTTTAATACCTTATAGTAATACTTAATAAAGCGGTGTTTCTTAATTAGAGCTGCATCGTTAATATATACAAGCTCGGCAATCTACTATTAATACTTTAATTTAACTGGGTAAAAGTATAATAGATTTAGGGGTTATAGAACATACGTTAAATAAGGAGGAAGAAAGATAAGCTATACGTTATTAATCTTACACTCCTATAGAAACTCTATTGTATAGTAGCTACTATAGCTATTAAGAACAGGGTTGTTAATAATATTTTTATTTATTGCTTTATAACGATATATTCATTTATAAAGAGTAATAATAATTAAATATTTATACAATTATTAATATATATAGAG
>Ga0307515_10014124_pt1 | contig 14845 bp, 17 predicted proteins | sample 17_EM_MG_FD_194513 | JGI IMG/M metagenome (GOLD analysis project Ga0307515, IMG submission 194513) | Populus trichocarpa ectomycorrhiza microbial communities from riparian zone in the Pacific Northwest, United States - 17_EM | ecosystem: Host-associated > Plants > Roots > Unclassified | place... | reverse complement strand
GTATGCCAGTGAAAGGTCAACGCCAACCATTTTTCGTGGAGATGTTCTGTCACTCCCCAGAGTCTTGGACCCAGATGTGGGAAGAGCAGATCTTCGAGAAGGGTCAGGTAAAGGTCAACGTTATCCTCAAGGACATGACCATACTCGCCAAGGGGTTTGAGAAACGTGCTTCTGTTGAGGAAGGAGCTATGTACTATTGGCTTGTGTGGTCCGTGGAACGGTTGTGAAGGGGGGTACCGGGTAGTATACCCCGATGCACGGATACGGAGTTAAATATTCAGATGAGTACGAGATATCCGAGAATACATTGATCGTTTATGCGTTTTAACTCGATGGCGTATCCGTGGAACGAAGGAATAACCCAAGGACGAAGGACCTACATCGACGTGCGATTCTCTATCTGAACTATTTTGACTCCCGCGCTGCTCGTCATCTCGATTCACCGCCTTTGCACGCCCTTGGCGATTGAGCATTCTGCGATGGCCCCGACTCACGCGCTCCCCTTGCACCACGATTTGCTTCAACCCAGTGTCACACGGATCGGGTTGCGCAGCTGTAGAAGATGCGGGTGCCTTCCCGAGGCGAAGGAACCTTTACAACTCCATGTCGTCGCTGGGCCGGTGTGGGCGTTCTGTCCTTCTGTGAATATTCAAAGCAGTTTTTCCGGCTTAAGTTCGGGATTCGCTTCACCGCGTGGGGAAACTCATCGACATCTTCTACCAGTTTCCTGCTCAAGTTTTCCTCCCGCGTATTCTGGCGCGACCAATGGTATACTTTCCTTCGTTTCGTCCAAGTTCTCATATTTTCTCGCGTGTGCGGTACACTCTATGCCAATGCCAGTGACGCTCAGCTTGATGCTACCCGTGCGAACGCTCCACTTCCTCCATTCCCGGACCAGGTCTCCTCTCTTGGGTCTCGAACAAAGACATCAATATCGATCCAGATGTTTTACGGATGTTAGGTATTGTGGGCCCCCCATTTTCGAAAGAAGAGCGGTGCAAATCCTATGAGGCACAATACGGCCAAACCACCAATAGTCCCTAACAAACGCAATGCAAACAGGCAAAGTTCTAGCAGAGAGGGTTAATAATGTGACAAAGAACTTACCACCGGCAATTGCGCCAATCGGGGTTTTCGGCTTCGGGACATTCGTGATGATAACAAGTTAGATCTGGCGGTGACGCTAGGCAGCCGCATGAAAACCTGGTGATCTTATACGTCCGGGGTGACACTCACATGATCTGCTGCTGGTCATATCGTCGTCCGAATTGAAGGGCAACGGAGCATGGAAATTCCCTGCAAAAATGTCAGTGGGGTTTCGAACTCGACCAATGACCCGCACGAAATCCACCATCGCCAACGTGTCCACATATAACCCCGAGCAGACCAGCTTCTTCGATCTCTTTCTTCGTTTCATACACCAACTCTGGTAGCTTCGAGACAGGAACGCTGAATCCTACTTCAGGAATAGAGGCCAGTTGATGACTAGAGAAGACCAACCAAGCATCCATAAGCCAGCTCTTGGAACCTGGCGTAAGAGCCAACCCCGCGTAATGCGCGTTCTTAATATCTGTCCACAAAGCCTCTGCTTCCTTCTGGTCCTTGGCTGTCTCGAATCCGGTCGCCCCGTGCTACTTTGTTATCTCTTTCGCCAGTTTTATGGATTCCGAGATCGAGGACTCGGTCGGTCCCTGGAATTTGATGAAGAACGAATTCTTTTCAAGCCACTTTCGGATCGATTGACCGTATACGTTGATAGCGCCCATGAGCTTGTCATCAAGGAGTTCGATGCATTCTGTGTTCCATCGCCTGTCGGTTCAGCGGAGAAACGAGGGGAGTAGAAGCTATACGCACGAGTCCCGATACCCTTGTTCAGAATGTCCTTCACCGCTGCGGTTAAATCCCGCACATTAGGGAATTGGACAACAGCAACATCTGTGTTGAGGAGCGGGGCGAGCCTCACCGTCACTGAGATAATGAGGATCTAGTGAGCACGAATCTTCCTCCACGAGGCTCTCAAACGCACCTTCGGTAACAATTCCGAGTGTCCCCTCTGCACCGATGAACAACTTCGTCAAGCCGGGCCCAGCGGCTGACTTACCCGCTCTTGAACGAGTTTTTATGATTTTCCCATTTGAAAGCACGACCGTCTGTGGAATAGACATCGAACCCTTCAGTAGAGAATCCATGCGAGCATCACGCAGTGTTGAGGAATCATTCAGCCTTCGCAGTCCCATATCGAACTACATTCGCTGTAAAAATAGGTCAAAGGAAGTTGGATTCAGTGCAAAGCGTTGGAACTGACTTCCAGATCCACCGGTGCTTACGATGCCTCCCATTGTAGCTCCAGGTCCCGGATCAAGCTATGCGGCTTTTAGGAGTATCCCGGAAGGCAGCCGCTGAAGGCTAACGCTCACTGGGAAAAAGAGAGGAATCCCTGTACACCAAGTCTTAATCGAAGCCATCATTCACGCAACCCGAACGGACCTTTTTCTTTCAACGTCTCGTTTACATCCATCTACCGAGCTCTTGCTTGACAGACGAGGTCCGAATCCTCCTCTGGCCAGGACGATCAGCTTATATACGTAGGTCTCATTTTCGATGCCATACCGTGAATCTTGAGAATCTTGTCCATCCCGGACATATCTATGCATATTCCACCGGCCGGGTGCTACAAGATACGGTTCAGCGCACAGAACCAGGATTGACGGAGTTACGCGTACAGCTCTGAAGTTTCCCTCCAGGCTCGAACCTCCCGAATAAGATGTAATAGGCATCTTGTACTTGACAGCTATCTTGACGATCTTTACACATCTTCAGTAGATTCCGGGTGAACTACCACGGTGTGGTTTGACACTAAACCCCCATCAGTATGGATCAATTTCGAGGATGAAGCGGGGATCACCAGGATGGTAGTCGCTCTCGGAGAATCCATGGAGTTTAAGTACTTCAGGATCGTCAGAAACTCCACCAGGTCCCGGAAACGTTGCCTTGAGCTCTTCTATGGTATCGCGGAAGTCTTTTGCAGTGCCGTATTGTGGGTTATCGAGACCAGGTGCACGGACCCCCGCCGCTCCCGCAGTGCTTCCAGACCCCTCGGATCCATAAATTACAAGGAGGTATCCCGAAGTGACGCTCAGAAGAGTGGTACTAGCAAGAGGCAACATCATGTTTTGCGGAGCCTGTTGAGAAGACCCATCCCTCATAGTATAAGTCCACCTTAGTGAGAGTCGCCTTGCGAGAGAGCTCAACGGAGAACTCTTGGACAAGAGCGCAGTGCGTCGTGCAACACCCTGCATCATGATGGTTTGTGTAGAAGTGAAGGGGACACCTGACTCGCCATGGGTCTTGACATAACTTGAACGCATTCATCGTGATCCGAGTCGAGGCAGTGGAGACCGGTTATTAGAGTGGTAACCAGTCCCTCAACACCTGATCACGTCCTCACGGGTCGAGGGACCGGTCGGCGGTCACCGGTCACCACTGTCACCAGTCTAACCGGCTATCTGAATCTGTACCAAAGTCCCGGAAGCAAATCATGAACGCGGTCACCTGCGGCTCAGGAGTTCGCAATGTCTAGAGAGTTACAAAATGTCTTCGGTCTACACTCATCTTATCGGACAGTCGAGGTGGAATGGTGATGCCGGCGTCCATGCTGTTCATCAACCGACAGCCGGTGGGAGGGTCTCAGGATATCCTGCCTGCGCAATATCATCTGCATTTCATATTCCTGGCCACAACTAGGTTTGCCATCCCGCTCGGGCCACTCGCACAGAAATTTCTGTGGCAGATATACAAAGGGCGAATAGGTATAGAGGCCGCTATAAAGAACACCTGACAGGAGTCAAACTCAACAGGACACTTCCATAGTTCCCACTCGTCCTCTGGCCGTCATACATCAAGGTACGTTTTGTCGTGGATATCCTAAGAGATCACTACATATAGCCTGAAGAGATAGGTGATATCCAGTCAACATCGGGATCTTGGATCGAAACGATCCAGCTACCAGATGTCTGAGGGCGAGTGTCGCAATCACAGGTCGCTGATTTGCTGTCGGCGTCATCTTGTGGGATATACGCCAGTCTGCTGAATAGATCGTAGGAGACGGCAGATCGTGTTTTTGACCTGGGTTTCGTGGTAGTGGGACACGCATGGATACCAAGGCACCAGCTGTCGAGGTTTTCTATGATTTGACAAGAGTTCAACGTTCAACGTTCAACCCTGCAGTATCGTTCATCTAAGGCTGTTTGAAGCAACCTAAGTTAGTCTCGGGTTGGTCGGCATAAATGCAGTAACACACACTCAGTCTCATCCTTTTCGACACGCAGTCTGTGTTGCCAACAACAACAGAACAAACGCTAGCACCTTAAACGAAGTCATCGCGCCTCTACTTTTGCAGGGGTCGGGAGACAAATAGACATTGTGCAGAGGGAGAAGGGGGAGGGTTCACGTCGCAACAAAACTGGAGCTGGAAAAGGATTTCGTATGCGTGGCCCTCAACAGGCGGCGAAAAGGGTAAAAATTGCGATTTTTCGACAAGGAGAGATCACCTCGCTTCTAGCGTCTTTCTCTCATCGGAGTGTTCCTGATGGTGACCGTCGGTCCGGCGAGGGCGGTGGTTGAACGGGGTACAGGAGGACTGCTCGGCGTTGGCATCGAGCCTCAAGTTCAGAGGCGGGGAGAGCGCAGTTCGAAGGGGGTAGGGTACAGGGGAGGTGCGGTGAGAAGAGGGTCAGCAGCGGAGAGTCGATCAATTCGATCGCATGACCTGGCGAGCTGGGCTTTTCGCCGTCAGCCAAAGAGGCGCAACAGCAAGACCATGGATGTTTATCATCCCACCACCCCGACGGGGATCATGGACAACACCTCTCTAAGGCGAATCTGGTCTGCCTCCACGGTTCACCGTTTTGTTTGGGACCACCGCTTCCGCCACGCGAACGACTCTAGATCCGACGGCTGCGCCAGCAATACTGATTCATGCTGGATAGGCAAGTGAACTCTATCCGTATGAGGTCGGACAGAGTCTAATAAAGATCACAAAAATCACTTCCATACGCGTCGCATCTTTATGGCCTATCGCGGGCCTGGGACCAGGCATCCACTACTACTGTAAGCTTGTCCACGAACCAAGTCTGAAGGTTGAGCGTTAAACGACCACGACAGTTAAAATGTGTCTGCAACTCGGCCAAGGAGCATTTGGTGGGTGGAGTAGCTATGTGCTCGGTGTGCTGTTCGGTCAGCTCAGGTTGGTATACTAAGTAAGCATAAAAGTCCGAATTACCTACCGCAGGGCACTCATCCCCCCCTGAATACTGGTTTCTTTTTTTCACTGAACGCCTCCAACGCCTCCATTCGATCGCGTGTCCCAAGGAATCTCTGGTAGCAACTCCGTTCGTAGACGACTCTCTCTTCGACCATCGAGCCCTCCGCGAGACCTTTCACGACCGCCTCTTTCTCGGCGGTGAGAGCAAGCGGGGCTGTTTGTTAATCATCGATACAGCGGACACGTCGACATCTCGTCAGATACGCGTTGTATCAAGATCCCCACATCTCTCGCCAAATTACACGCCCCGCCCGACGCGGACCCACCAGGCTCCGCAATAGCTGTCTCCAAAGCGCGTTCTTCGCATCCGGTCTATCCAATGCGACTCAATACGCGCCTGGGCGGCCGTTGTCGCGCACACACACACAACTGCTTTCTCTGACTCGGCCTCGGCCGCCAGGGCAGATATCGCTCGCAGATCCTCGTACCATTATTTCCGAAGTGCTCATTGATCATCGGGAACTTCGCGGCGATCTTGAGGATGATGACGATGGGAAGGTTGCATTGATTGCGATTCCTGGCGAGAACAAGGGAATTGCTCGAGTCGTGACGTTGAAGTGGGGGAGGTGTGAAAATCCCGAACGTAGTGTTCGTGACGTGAACGCGAACACGGGCTGGGGATCTCTTTAGCTTTTTGTTGACGCCTAGTGTATGCGCTGAAATGGGATAATTTGTGCATTAATGTTATCCAGAGGATCCTTTCGAATGTCAAAACGCGTGTCTCACTCTCTAGAGGGTGAGTTTCATTCCGCACCGCTCGTCGTCGAATCTTCATATTTGTTCATTATCGTTGGAAAGACCTGGATTCCAAAATAATAATAAATCGAAACAGGCATATTCTACGGTAACCTACAGGGAACAATTCTATTGAAAGCGATGGTTGCCATGCATTCGGATGACCTGTAACAGCTTCGACCGAAGCTCGATCTCTTTCCAACTGCTCATCTTCTCCCAATGCACCTTTGTCTCGCCCTCGCTCACATCCGTCTCAGCACGAAACCGAAAGAACGGGGAAAACTATCCTGACTCTCTACACCGTAACTGCCTTCATCATCCTTGACACACACGGCAACTGCGTCCTCTCGGAATACTACCGTCCAGAGACCAACCCGTCTTCCTCCAAAGGCCTCGCGAACACCAAGGAACAACGAGCGTTCAAGCAAGGTCTATGACAAGGGACGAAAGAAATTGGAGGTTCGCCGATAGCTCTCTCCCCTCCACGTATGTTCGGTTGCTCTTGCTGGCGTACGAACTTTTTGTGCACTATCGAGAATCCTTCCCCCCACTAAGATGTTCCCTGTCTGTGTTGCGTTTTTCACGGATGATCGGTTGTTCGGTCATGCTGTGCTTTACCTCCTTTCAAACGGGTGGTCCCAAAATACCTGAAATCCGCAAAGTGTCCGGACTGATGTCCTTGTTTGACAAGGTAGAGTTCACAGGTCCACGCCGAATTATAGAAGCCACTACACCCTGACGGTGGAACGCAGGGTTCCATGGGGCACTATTATTATCACCGCATCACCCTTCACAACCCCTGAGCTCGTCAGGCGACAATAATTCTCGGTATGGTGGTCTTCCTCGAGCGCATTAACCCCCCTCATCACACCCATACACGCCGCGCAACCCTTCACTCACAGGGCCGAAGGCCTATCACCGTTTTCGCAGATTCTTTGCGACACGAGAACGCTCTTCTGAGTTTTTCCCTTGCCCTAGGCCGGAAAGAAACCTAATGTTTTGTACTGCTACACCAGTTAGAGTACTCTAAAATCACGATAAATGATTTCTCGACTCTAGCGATCGCATTGTCCCAAAAATCTTGGACGCCATTTGGTCAGGTTATGGGTCGAGGTTGTGCGGACACTCGCACTCAAGCACTCAGTCAACTGTTGCCGTCGAGTGCCGTTTACAAAAATCTGTGGATTTCGTTGGGTTCCAACCCAGAGTGCACACATGTGTAGTACGGAACTGACGTCGCACTGGATGAGACCCTTTGGCGAACTACAACGATCCCGCCCTAGCTTGAAGCCCGAGCGCCCATACCCGGGAAATTATCGCAGGCTCTCGGACTTGGGCGCGAGTGACTACTACGGGCCTTCTGCTACCCTCTCAACGCATCCGGGCGTGGATTTCCCCACTCCTGAGGAATCTGCGGAGTTCCGGTCTCCCAAACACCGGGAGGACTTCGACGGAATATTTCAACCCAAAGCCGTTGGTCTCGACGTACGTCTCGAGCGCGGAAGGGGGACATAACTGTGTCCGTAAGGTCCCGCGTTGTTGGGATTCGGGGATATCGGTTGAAGTCACTCAAAACCAGCAGCGTCTGACGCCGAGCGCGATCAGGAGCGTCGTGAGTAGGGCTAGGGTTGGTCGGGAGACTTAATAGATCAGTCGTGTCCATGAGGATACGAAACATGCGCACGGCGTAGGACCAGGCTTGCCATCACTGATGTTGACATCGAGCGTACTGCAAACGCGAGAAAATATGAGAGCTTGGACGAAACGAGGGAAGTGCACCACTCGTCACACCAGAATATGAGGAAATCATAGGCAGGATACTGGCAGAAGATGAAAGTTTCCCCACACGGCGGGGGCGAAGCCAGAGAAACTGCTTTGGATGTTCGTAGAAGAGCGAAACGTCTCCGCGCTTAGTGTTGACCCAAATGGGATGAATGCCACGAGGCCAGCTATCTGTTATCAGACCATCGTCTACACCGACCCAACGACGATATGAAGTTGTTAAAATTCCTCTGTCTACCAAAATGCCACCGTCGAGCACGAAGCAAGGCCAGGAGGGAGATCGGCCCCATCGAAGACAAAAGCGGAGCCGACCCTGCCATACCACCTCCTGGCACGGAATCAACTCCAAATCTTCGCATTGGTACCTCGACTTTGCCAACGCCCAGTCCCTTGACCTCCCGTGATCAGGAATCAAACGGTATGTGAACTCTTTCATCCCGGACGACTCATCTGAGCGCACCCCCTCGCGTAACACAGACCCTGACACCGTTTCCAACCAAAATTTACCCGTTCCCGGAGGCAGCCTCCAGAAATCCCCAGATCATACTGTTGACCAAAAAGCAGCGCCCGAGAGCGGATCGGACTGGAAGTCCACCGCGTATGCCACAACCAAGCTAGCCATCGACCTGGTGAAAGAAACTTCGGACGCCTTCCCCCCTCTCAAAGCTGTTGCGGCAGGCCTTTCGGCCATCTTGAATCACTGCGACGTAAGTTCCATCTCTCCGAAACCAAACAATTTGCGATTCTTACGACGGTCCTAGCAAACGACCGCCTGCCGCCAAACGATAGAATCTTTGATGCCCCGAGTTGAAGGACTGGCAGAATCCCTGAGCGCGCCAGTTCCCGAGGGTGAGATTAAGGAGGAAGGGAGGAGGACGGTCCTCAAACGGTAACTTGCCCTTTTCAGGGCCGATACCCAGTCTGACGTGCATAACCTGCTAGGAAACTCGATAATATCCATCGGGACCTCGCTCCACTGGCACAACGAGGCAAGGTCACACGGTTCCTGAACAGCGTCCAGGATGTGGATAAACTTGGCGGCCTAATCGAGGATATCCGTGATGCCATGATGGATTATCAGGTTCGTTCTCAGAGCGCTCGCTCGCAACTTGCCTGATCTCTGTGTCAGACATCGTTGCAACAAGATACCTACGACAAGAGTTGTCGCCTCATTGTGAGTTTTGTTCCTCGAGTATCAATCTATGTGTGGTAACCGGCAAACAGAACAGAGCGGACCTCACTCTTCTCAGGGGGATGTATCACACTCCAGATGCGGGGTATCTCTGTGGAGATAGGCAAGGGTGCATGAAGGGTACCAGGAGAGATGTACTCTCCCAGCTCGAATCCTGGCTAAATAGCGAAAACGACAAGCACGTGTACTGGCTCAACGGTCTCGCCGGGACTGGAAAGTCTACCATCGCCCAAACATTTGCGGAGACGAGCTTCGCAGACGGGAAGCTTGGTGCGAGCTTTTTCTGTTCACGCAATTTCGACGACAGGAGCAACCTCCGGAAGATCTTCCCTACCCTTGCCTTCCAGCTTGCTCACCGCTATCCGCCCTTCCGAGAGAAGCTACTTCCGGTGTTGATGGCGAGCCCTGACGTCAGACGAGAATCCCTCTGCTCTCAAATGGAGAAACTCATCGTTGGCCCGCTCAAAACCACCCATACTCCAACTCTGATCATCATCGACGCCCTCGACGAATGCAAGGACGAGGAACCTGCCTCCGCTATCCTATCGATACTCTCCCGCTACGTCGACCAGATACCTCATGTCAAGTTCTTCATCACCGGACGACCCGAGCCGCGAATCCGCTCTGGGTTCCGTTTGGAGGCCCTCCGACCCATCACGGAGGTATTCAAACTCCACAACGTTGAACGCCCTTTAGTGGATGTTGACATTAAACTGTTCTTTCGGACAAGTTTAACCGAAGCAGCCAAGAACCGGAGCCACTGCAATTTCACAGAGGATTGGCCACTCTCATCCGACATTGACATCCTCTGTGAGAAGGCGGCTGGCTTGTTTATCTACGCATCAACAGTCATAAAATTCGTGGCATCCCGATATCACCAGCCACCAGAGAGGCTCGCTATCCTCATCTCCCTCCCACAAAGCACTACTCATGAAGGGGAGTCTGGTATTGACTCTCTCTACACTGAGATCCTGAGGCACGCTTATCATGACATGACTTCAGACAACCAGAAACCAGAAAGCCAGGAAGGGTATCACTGTTTCAGGTCTGCGGTTGGAGCAGTGTTACTAGCCTTCAACCCCCTCTCAATGAGGAGCCTTTCAGACCTCCTGGATGATTCCAACACACCATTTCATGTCTCCACAACTTTGGGCTCTCTCCATTCGCTTCTCCTTGTCCCAGATGGCATAGAAGACTCAATTCATACTTTCCACAAATCATTTCCTGACTTCCTAATGGATTCAAAGAGATGCCATGACACACAATTCTATGTGGACCCTTGGGTTCATCATACAGAGATGTTGCTCTCATGTCTCTGTCTGATGGAAGAGAGGTTAAAGAGAAACATCTGTAACTTAAACAATGGCACTGTTCTTGGTGATGTTGATGATCTTCCCACCTGCAGGAAGGAACATATTGGAGATGCATTGGAGTATGCCTGCCAATTCTGGGTAAAGCACCTTGTGATGAGTCCCAGCAGTGGCCCTGATGCTGGGAGAGTGCAGAAGGCAATTGACAAGTTCTTCACAACACATCTACTATTCTGGATTGAGGTCCTCATTATCATGGGAAAGCTTGATATTAGTGTGCATTCAATCAATGATATTCAACAGTGGTATATCCTGGTGAGTTTTAGATATGTTGTTTACTGAAATGGATATTCACCTCTTATTCAGGGGGGTTTTGTCTGCAAGTGGGCAGATGATAGTCAGCGTCTTATCTTGGAACACTTTGATATGATCTGTAACTCCCCTTCCCAGATATATGATTATGCTCTCCTCTTTTCCCCTTCCTCCTCCTGGCTCCACAAATACTATGCTGCAGAACTGTTACATATGCCTAAGGTAGTCAAGGGAGTAGAATCTGGATGGGGAACATATTCCCATACAGTTTCACTAGGTACTTATGCATTGGGTCTCTCACACTGGAATAATGCTACTGCAGTTGGGTGTGCAAATGGGAACATCACTATTCTTGATGCAATCACCGGCAGCCAGGCAGCTGTACTTTCTGGTCATAGTGCTTGGGTTAACTCTGTAGCCTTCTCATCAGATGGGAGATCACTTGTATCTGGAAGTGATGATAGGACCATCAAGCTCTGGGATGTGCAGACAGGTGGGGTGGTCAAGACCTTCCATGGTCACACTAGTTGGGTTACATCTGCTTCCATCTCAGCAGACTGCACCAGGATTGCCTCAGGATCTGGAAATCACAAAATCCATTTGTGGGAAATTCAGACAGGGGAATGCCTTTGTACCATAGAGCAGGTGGATGAAGTGTTTCATGTTATGTTCTCTCCCATAAATCCCCAGCACATCATCTCTGTATCTGATAAGAAAATCTGGAAGTGGGATTTCAATGGTCATCAGGTCCCACCTACATATGATGGTGCCCATGTTGCTTTCCCCCCAGACCATACCCAATTTGCTCTATGCAATGAGAAGGTTGTCACAGTTCAAAACTCTAATTCCAGAGAAATTGTGGCTGAGTTCCATATAGCCAATCATAGTGCTAAGTACTGCTGTTTCTCCCCTGATGGCAAGCTCATTGCAGTAGCAGCTGGTCAAACTGCCTATGTTTGGGACATCACCAGCCCTGGCCCTCACCCTATTGAGACCCTTGTTGGCCATACCAATCACATTAAATCCCTTGTATTTTCCTCCCCCTCCTCCCTCATCTCAGCATCTAATGATGAATCAGTCAAGTTCTGGAAAATCAGCACCTTGTCAACAGACCCAGTCACGGTTGATCAACAGTCCACTCCATTAACTTTACCCCCAATTCTATCAGTCAGTCTACAAGCAAGGGCTGGGATTGCTGTCTCAAGTGATGAAACTGGAGTGGTGAAGACCTGGGATATTTTAACTGGTCTCTGTAAGGCATCCTTCCAGATCCCAGAAATTAGAGGAACAAACTCAATCTACAGAGATGCCAAGCTAATTGATGGCAGGTTGATCATTGTCTGGTATAGAGATGACAAAATTTATATATGGGATACTGAGAAGGAGGAACTCATCAAAACACTGGATACATCAGAGTGTGGGGGTCTTAGGATATCAGAAGATGGGTCCCGAGTCTTTTGCCTGCATGATAGAAGCATCCAAGCATGGCCTATGTGGACATGGGAGCCTATGTGTGAGGTGAAGTTGAGGTTGGAGGGAACACTATGTCTGGACTCCCTCAGTATAAATAGTTCAAAAGTCCAGGCTCAAAGTTGCAGCTCATTAGCCCAGGAGGGATGGGACTTTGGGACTCTAGGCTCTTCTCCTACCCCATTTGACCCATCCACAGGAAGACCACACCTGGATCTCATTGATGATGAACTATGGCAGACTGATGGTCCATGTTGGATCAAGGATACTGTTACTGGAGAAGAGGTTTTTCAATTGAGAGGGAAATATGTAAAACCTTCTAATGTACAGTGGGATGGCCAGTACCTAGTTGCTGGTTATAAGTCTGGAGAGGTTCTGATTTTGGATTTTGATCATGTACTCAGTAGGGATATGTAGTGTGTTGTATTCTGTAATTGACCATGTCAATATACTAACAAGTGGTTATTAACCTGTTTTGAGAACCTCTGCTGAGTAACACATATGCACCTTCAAGCCTTACTAGCTAGGTATGTCATATCAGAACACTGCTTATCAGCTATGTTTAACACTAACCCAACTGCCCCTGGGGTACAATTCTGTGGGTATCTTTTGGCCGGTTCATAGTGGGGATATTAACCAGGGGTTAGGTTCTTGTGGAAGCAGTCCCTGGAGGAAACCTGAACTACAATGAACTTGTGGTCTACAACAACAATGTGGTCCAACCATCATACCCTGTCATGTATGAAAGCCCCTCATCAGCAAACCTCAAAATTTCTTTTTTACTTTTTCAGCACTTTTCTGTTACTTATCACCTTTTTGGGTTACCTTTTTACTTCTCAACACTTTTTCACTTTTTTGGGTACTTTTTGGGAAACTTATTTCTTACTTAAATTACCAAATACTCTATGACTGGAGTGATGTAAGATACATGCACAGACAAGCGCACATGCACGCTCAACCCAATACGAAACCCTGGAATTTAAGCATTCAATAAAGGATAACACAAGGAGGGTGTCCTGATTCTCTTCGTTGTCACCAGTTGGATCCAGATTGATGGGGTCCGGGGAACTTGGTGAGTCATCTTGTAGGTCATTGTCCTCAGACATTGAGCTATCCTCATCTGGAGAGAGGTACTGTAGTGACACAACCACTCTGGTGTTATCCATTGTCACTTCCAGCCAAAACTGAATTGACTGGATATTTTAGTGGCTGGAGTGGTTGTGCATGTACAGTATATGAGAGGGGGTCCAGGATACGAAGATTGGGGTGTACCTTCATAGCATTGAATAGGAGGTAAAAAGTTTGTACCAGGTGGGGTGAGGGGTTGCTTTGTGAAATTGCAGGCATGGATGAGTTTGATTGGGAGGGTGGTGTAGGTAGTGTAAGAGATGGATGAGGAGGATGAGGAGGGAAGATCCCACGATGCAAGAGTCCAGTGGCAGTTGCAGGGTCCAGTGGTGTGCCATCATCCTCAGATGTCAGATCAATGAGTTGAGCAAGGATGGGGAGGATGTGATGACATTCCATTTGGAGGGAATGCAACACTTTGCAAGTGTTTGGGGAGGATGTTACAGTGGCAAATGCACCTGAAGCTGCAAGTCTCATATGGAGATCCTCAATATCTGATAGGGCAACGAGAATTTGTAGTTTGGATTTTGAATTCACAGTCTCTTCCTAGCCACCGTTGTACTGCCTCCATTTCTCTTGTCTTTGCTACTCTCAAATACCACCAATGCCAGTCACGCATCTTCCCCAGTTTCCCCATCATTCCCCACATCTCTTTCACCATCGCACAGGTTCCATGTTCTCCAGTCTTCCCCACTATTTCGTGCAGCCTTCCTATGGATATTCCCTAACATCACACACTTCCCTCATTCCCTGTCCCCTCGTCACTTCCCTTGATCATATCCCGCAGTCCTGCACTTCACCAGTCATGCAGTCCCCATCGCCCCTATAGACTTAGGAGTAGATTCCTTATTTCCCCTATCCTCCCAGTATATATATAGCTTGTACTAGGTAGTTCTCAGTAACAAAGTGAATGACCAGAGTTCCCAATAGCTGCAGCCCAGAAATTATAAATGTCCAAGTCACTAAACCTAGCAAGATTTATAATAGGTCAGGTTTATTTTTTGAATTATATTTGTTGAACAAATATAAAGTACGACCACCTTAGGTCAGATTTCAATCCACCATCTCAGGCAGGTGGGCCATTGTATTGGACCTGGGGATCAGTACTGGTATACTGGGCCATCAGATATTTCCAATTAGGGGGTTCCTATTATCAGATGAGGGGGGACCTACAATACAGGTTAGGATAGTACTAGAGAGGTGGGTGGTTAGGTATGGGGTTAGCTTACATAATAAATATTAAAAATACCGAAAAAAAATCTAAAAATAGAAATCAATTTCTAAAAATAGAAAATAAAAATAAACAAAAATCAGAAAAATTCAAATAAATTCAGGAAAATTCCAATAAATTCAAATAAATCATAATAAATTCAAATAAACACATAAGATCAGAAAAAATAAAATTTGTTTAAATTGTTCAAGTACACTTGTATACTAAATTTGAATCCTTGAATAATATTTTGTTACGTTGACCCGCTCCCATTCTGGGGAGCGCTCGAACGGTGCAGTTTCGCTACCCACTCCCAACCAACCGACACCATTCGCCACTCATCCCCGACTTGTCGCGACTATTCGCCACTCTTCGCTACTCCT
>Ga0307515_10014123_pt1 | contig 14845 bp, 12 predicted proteins | sample 17_EM_MG_FD_194513 | JGI IMG/M metagenome (GOLD analysis project Ga0307515, IMG submission 194513) | Populus trichocarpa ectomycorrhiza microbial communities from riparian zone in the Pacific Northwest, United States - 17_EM | ecosystem: Host-associated > Plants > Roots > Unclassified | place... | reverse complement strand
CCTAAAGGCCCTGGGATACGGCCATAATACGGCCGTACGTTTTTGGTATTGCTTTCAGTATTGGAATAGACGTTTCTCACGTTCAAACTGCTCTATTCAAATACTGGCTTGGGGCGAGGCCTAGGTGCTGCCCATCGGGAGAGTACGCAATGGATTTCACAGAGCCATTATGCCCTCTAAGATGCTCGCCAACCGAAGCGCCGGTCTCGGCATCCCAGATTCGAATGGTGCAGTCGGAGGATCCGGAGACGATGCGCCGCCCATCAGGAGAGTAAGCAACGGACCACACCGGATCAGTGTGCCCATTGAAAGGATTTCCGACTGAAGCGCCAGTCTCAGCATCCCAGATTCGAATGGTGTGGTCGTCGGATCCGGAGATGATGTGCTGCCCATCGGGAGAGAATGCAACAGAATTCACATCCCCATTATGCCCTACAAGATGCTCGCCAACCACAGCACCAGATTCTGCATCCCAGATTCGAATCGTCTTGTCGCCGGATCCACTGACAACGCGGGTCCCATCCGGGGAATAACACACACTGTAGAGGACCCCCGTGTGTCCAGTCCACTTCAATGGCGGTGCTCGCCATGATGACAGGTTTCCCGCTTGTACCTTGATGGCACTAGTGAATCCTCTGCTCAACGTCCTCGATAAAGGGCACTGTGAGGGCAAGAATGGTCGGGTCGAAAGATAGATGTGTGGAGCGCTGATGGAGATGGGGGTGTGAAAAGTGATCAGAAAATGACGAATATCCTGAATTCTCTCAAGAAGCGTCAGATCCACATCCTACGGCCAATTCGAATCAGCTTGGAATCAAACTGGTAGCAAGCTGGGATGTACTCACCCTGACCCAGGATTGCAACCTTCGAATGCTTTGAGCGCCAATTGGGACCATCCCCATTACACTCAATACTTCAACCCAAAATAATGGGAACAATCCCTCAAAGAAGATCTTCAAGCCTCCCAACACCAATAGGCGCTCTTCACGGGTAGCTGAAGAGCGAAGATGGTTCGACCAGTGGAGACAGCTATACTGCAAGGGGTCGGAAACATTCTGTTTCACTCGGGATGGGAGATCTCGAATGTCTGCATTGGCGAGTCGGGAGTCTTCGAGATTGCAGATATTGAAACGGAGCCCTTTTAGCATCGTCTCGATGCAGGCGATACCCTGCTGTGCGTGCGCTTCTCGCAGGTTGATTTGATACTCGCAGCGATCGCTAAGAAAGAAATCGGAAATGGACAAATGTCGGACACGAATTGCTCCATTGGCGCCTTCGTCTCGATATAGCAAAGAACTGAGGGCATCCACCCACTTTCCGACTAGATTGGGTTTCACTCCTGTCAGCTTTGCAATCGGCTCTTGGCACAGTGGGCGGTATTGAGCGGTTGTAATTACTGCAATCATCCTCCAAAACCCACTAATCTTGCTATGCGCTTTCAGGATACTCGAATAGAGTCTGTGTAGAGACTCTAAGCCAGTACCGGCTGAGCCTTGTAAGGCTTCCTTCAAAGACTCCTCAGCGTCATCGCATTCCTCAAGTGCGAGAGTAAGAGTCTTGATGAAGATGAAAAGTCCATTCGCGCGAGAGATGAGCTTCTCAAAGTCCGATTCTTCTGGCCAAGACTTAGAGAGTCCCCAATGCTCGGCCACCAAGGCGAACTGGCTTCGGGCGAATGTTCGCAAATCATCACTGGTTTTCTGATCGGCGGTCAAATCATACGATGAATGGGACGAGCCGGTCAGACCACGAAAGAAGCGTTCGATATCGGCTTCGGGTCGACTGGTGATGATGATCTTGAGCCACGGAGCTAGTGCGGCTGCGTTGTTCAGGGCCTTTAGGACGTCTTGACGATTTCGATTGTTGCCACACTCATCAAGTGCATCAATGACGAAGGCGCAAGGATGCTCATTGGGTTGGCTAGACATCGAGCGGATAAAATCGAGGAAGTGGGTGTCTGTCATCGACTTCGCTGTCAGGTTTGGTTTACTAAGAAGTCGCTCTGCCACATTCCTTCGAAACGTCGGCGAGTTTTCGGCGAGTTTATAGATGAGAGTGGGAAGGATGTTTCTAGGCTCGTTCGAATTCGTGTCATCTCTCTGGCAGAAAAATGCTCCAATGAGTTGATCTCGCTCATCGAGTGTTTTACAGATTGAATGAGACAACGATGTCTTGCCGATTCCGGGTAAGCCATAGACCCAGTATGTATTGCTTGGCCCTGATCCATTGGCTACCCAAGCAACGACTTGATTGAGGATAGATTGGCGGGTGCCTTCCATACAGCAGAGCGCCCGGTCATAGTCGGTCCTAGTAGGTTTAAGACGCTCCTTAAGCAAGAGGTCTTGCTGGAGTAACTCTACACAAAACGATTGAGAATACACTGTCATCCAATTGAGATCAATGAGTGCTTACTGGCTAGGCGGAGGGTCTCAACATTCATTGCACGGTCGAAATCTTCAATGACCTTAGTCAACTCTTTGCTCATTTCCTCGATCTTCTGCGGGTGCGCCAGCCCACTCAACGTCCTCTCTGCGATCATCAGCATTGCGAATTTCAAACAGGCCCACTGCTCACCGAAACGCCCACGTTTGACATAGTCACACGAATACTTTGCGACTGTTTCCATCACTTTGAACATTTGCGAGATTGTCTTCTGCAAGATTTCTGTCTCTTCATCGCTAATCCCGTTTGCGACCTTGTCCGCAAAAAACAGAATGCGCTGCAACCGATCCAAAAGATCTGAAGGTATCTGATCGTACTTGTTTTGTTCCTGCAAAAGCTAAAACAGCCGGGCGTCACCTCTGCTCCTGAGGCGCAAGAGCGGGAACAAACCTCAAACGTGACTGTGGCAACGCTGAAGGCAGCCTTTGCAATCTCGTTTAACTAAAGGTATCAATGTCTTGATGGTTTCGATATGGGAGAGCTGAGGACTGACCTCTGAGAATGCAGCCCCGACTTTAATGACCTTTTCCAAAGCCTTCTCCGTCGATTCTGTCATCAGTGGGGAGTAATCCCTTAACAATTTTTCGAGGTCACGGAGCGAGGAGCGTAGATCACCCGTCTATGCGAACAGGATAAGCAGCCTGCGGTGAACAATTGTCAGAAGACGAACGGTAACTTCTGCAGAGAATTGTAATTCCAGGGAGCAACTATGTTTCCCAGCAACAACGTCCGCTGTGCCCTTTCGGTCAGCGATGAAAGGACTGGTTGGTGATTCCAAATGACCTTGTACTAGGAACTCGTGGTCTGTGGTGTTCCAATATTCATTGAAAAGTGCTTGACAGTCGATCTTTGTGGTGCCCTGTTCTCTCCTCCCCAATGAGAGATGAACCTTCTTCACTTGGATCTCGACATGCATCTGGGATGTCGGAGATATATTTCTATATATGTACGGACTTGAACAAGTGCACGTATCAAAGAAACAAGGTGCATACAGGGGCTTCGCTGGTTCCCAGGTCCGGTCGTCTATCCTCTGTAATTCTCTCTCCTCATCGTCGACTAACAAACTGAGCGTATACTTCAGTTTTGGAGCGACTTGGAGTGTAATGTCTGTATAATGGGAGATCAGCGGTATGCGCCGGAATTGAAGTGAAGCGCCGCCGCCTACGGTCAAGATAGAGGCTTGGAGTATGATCAGCGATCTGGCGCGCGATGCATCGAGGGTGCTCACAGATTCTCTTTCTTGGATCGTGAAGTCGCCATGTTGATCAGTTGTGGAGACCTGGATGCAGCAACGGACGTGTGTAGTTGTGTTTGTTCTGGCTCGAGTGGCAGGTGACAGCTGCCAAACGAACTTCGCTCCCTCCGCGTCTCCAACTGGTTTCAGAGGTCTAAGTGGCATGTTCTCTTCCTCCTCCTCGAGTACCATGCGGAGCCACGGGCGCCGCCGCTGCGCTGACGAGAAGCTAGTTACGGTTCGATCGGACTCTAGAGTTGCGACGGTTCGCGACTCAGCTCGTCTCTTTGAAGAGTCTGTCGCCTCCCAAAATGAATGATTGTAGATAGAGCTCGAAACATGGCTCCACTTCGCTGCATGGGGTTTTTTTTTTCAAGCTTGAAACTCTGAAAATCTAGAATTTGTTCGACGGCTCCGCTCATAATTCTGCTTACTCGCCAACCTACCCAGATGCCCTGTGGGGACTCACACTGTGGATCTAGCCCACGAATGCAACAAGTTCTGCGCTCACTCGCTCGTCGACACGCCTTATTTGACGTCTCCGCGCGCTCTTCCTGAGCTGAGTACTTCACCTCTGAACCTAGCTACAGCACATCAGCACGCTCACCTAGCGCGTCGCTGATTCCAGAACACCCCTCGTCGATGATCCTCGCCCCCGAATACGCAGAACTCCAGTCTCAGATCCCGCAAGACTACCACGACCTCCTCGGCGTTGTCAGTAAACAAATGCGTACTACCCTTCCGCCTCGATGCCCCCACGACCACCATATCGACCTTATGTACCACACTCCTCCATATGGTCCGATGTACTCCTTCTCCGAAGTCGAACAATTGGCTCTTCGGGAGTTCTTGGATGAGTCCTCCTCTATCCTCTACTGGTCTACCCGTCCGTTTGTCAAAAAGAAGGATGGTTCTCTCCGCCTCGCTGTAGATGACGGCGGTCTCAACAAAATCACCAAGAAGGATAGGTATACTTTCCCGCTTATTCCTGATATATTCGACCGTCTCCGCTCCGACCGCGCCTTCTCCAAGCTCTGTCGTCGCGGCACCTACAATCTCGTGCGCAGACAGTGATGAATGGGAGACGGCGTTCCGAACTCGATATGGGTTATGCGAGTTTCAGGTCATGCACTACGGCTTTACAAACGCTCCTGCATCCTTCCAACATTTTATGAACGAAGTTTTCAAGGAGATTTTGGACGCGTGAGTGGCTGTCTACCTAGATGACATTCTGATCTACTCTGACAACCCAGACAAGCACCTCAAACATGTACGCGAGGTCTTGCGGCGCGTCCGTGTAAGCAACCAATACGCCAAAGTCGAGAACTGCGCTTTCAGCGTGGAACACGACGGACTGCCTCGGTTTCGTTATTGGCCCTGACGGCCTTCGAATGGACACCTCGACGATCCAAGTCATCCGCGACTGGCCGACACCAAAGACGTCCAATCGTTCTTGGGTTTCGCAGACAGTTTATCACCTCATAGTCCGATATCACCGTCCCACTGACTCGGCTTACGCGCAAGAGCGCCCCGTGAGTCTGGTTTCCGCGATGTGAGCCTTTCAAAACGGCCTTTCGTTCGACACACACCCTCCACGATTTCGACCCGTCCCTTCCTCGACTGGTCGGGACAGACGCCTCTGATTACGCCATCGTCGGTATTCTTTCGCTCCACACTGAGGATGGTCAAGTTCACCCTCTCGCGTTCTTCAGTCGCGCCTTCTCTTCAACTACGACACTCACGACAAGGAGCTGTTCGTTACCTTCGAAGCTTTCAAGACCTGGCGATACTATCTTGAGTCCAGTCCATACAATCGACGTGATCACGGACCACAGGAATATGGAATACTTCACTTCGAGAGAGATGCTTATGAGTCGTCAAGCGAGCTGGTCGGGGTTCTTCTCTGCCTTTACCACAGTTATTCGCTTTACGCCTGGAACACTCGGTGTAGCGAACGGATTTCTACCTGACAAGGGGGGATAGGGACTATACACTAGCGAACCCGTCAAATCTGCGCCCCATCTTCACGCAAGAACAATTCGCTACTTCGCTCCGCGCTACTCAGCTGCGCGACGTCGCGATGAACGTTGCTGCCCTTGTCGACTGTTCCGTCCCGATCCTCACTATCTCGGCTGGGTTATCCGTCGATCCCTCTCTAGTAGCGAACTCGACCTCTGTCTCAAAGGAAGTCCCTCCCTGTGCCTCCCCTTTGGTTTACTGCTGAAGGACCGCCGTGCATACGTACCAGAGTATCGACATGAGCAAGGAAACTTCCGCACTCGCTGCCTCCAGGCGAAGCATGAACACTCAACGGCAGGTCACTTCGGTTACAACAAAACACTGGAGTGACTACTTCGCGACTACGTTTGGCCCAGAACGTGGTCGGATTGCAAGAAGTTCGTCTTACACTGCGTCCTGTGCGCTCGCAAGAAACCTGCTGCAGCCTTTACCGGTCCCGGGGGCCCATAGCACTCTATCAGTTATTAAGCCGCTACCCATCTCAAACATGTACGCGAGATCTTGCGACGCCTTCGTGCAAGCAACCTATACGCCAAAGTCGAGACGTGCCCTTTTAGCATGGACACGACGGACCGCCTCGGTTTCGTTATTGGCCCTAACGGCATTCCAATGGACACCCCGAGATTCCAAGTCTTCCGAGACTGGCCGACACCACGAAAAGGTAAGGACATCCAATCGTTCTTGGGTTTCGCAAACTCCTATAGACGGTTTATCGTCTCGTACTCCGATATCACCGTCCCACTTACGCGCAAGGGTGCTCCGTGAGTCTGGCCTCTGCAATGTAAGCCTTCAACCCCTCAAAACGGCCTTCACTTCGGCACCCATATTCCACGATTTCGACCAAGACAGACGCCTCTGATTACGCCATCGCCTGTATTCTCTCGGTACGCACTGAGGATGGTCAAGTTCACCTCCTCGCGTTATTCAGTCGTAGCACTCTCTGCACGACTCCACTTGGATTCCTTTCGATCGTACCCATTCGAACTCTGGCCAAGCGAAGCCAATGTGAGCCGCTGAACTAGTTTCTTCCTCAGTAGCTCGCTGATAATGTCCACGGACCTCACACGAAGAAAAGCTCTGCGCTGTCCCATTTCCTCTTGATGTTGAATACGACGCATCACTCTCGAAAGTATGTTGAGGTGAACGTTTTGCGGGCGACGGACGGCGGGAGGGCGAGGGAGTTTCCCACAACTTGCTTCTCCACGAAGCGAGACACAAACACTGGAAGCCGCTGACCGGTCATGGGGGGACTGGGATCGACGAAAATCTTGGAGGCATTACCAAAAGAAAAGGAATGACGCTACTGAGAGCTACCACTTGGGTATTCAATTGGTCTCTAACTGCTTTGAAGCGAGTCACTGAAGTGTCTAAACAGGCCGCTGAGCGAAGAGCAAGGGACAAGAGAGCTCGCGGGTCTGTTTTTGTCGAAACCATACAACGGAAAGCCGATTAAGTGCTGGAGAACAATATTAACGTCGATCGTCTGTATTCTTCCTCCGTTTTGATCCTACGCCGCCTCCAAACCGACCAACTTCGACCTCAAACATCGCAAATGAAGCCCATAAAAAATCTCATTAGCATGATCCACAACCGCAGAACCCCAGTTCGTTCCATGCACACTCCTCCTTCACCGGATGCCCCCTCAACTCCATCCAAATGCCCGCATCGTGGGGCCGACTGGCTGTGGAGAAGAGGCCAATGAGGTACGACTATTCAAAACCTCTCAGTAGGCCTTGTATCGCTTGCAATTGAAACAGGTCAGTTCCCACGTTACAGGAGCAGAACTTATGCCAGCCACTTCGCCGCAATTGTACCCCCCCCGGCGACCACGTTTCATGGCGATGGCCCATCAAAGCGCCATGGGAGGGATGCTATAGCCACCAGTAAAGTCATTGAGGTGCTCCGTTTATCAATGGAGTCACGAGGCACGGAACGTGGTAGTTGTGCCACCACTCCAAGTTTATACTCTGGCCCTCACGGGCACAGCTATCAGGCCCATTGCCTGTAGTATCCTATCATGCCCACTCACTCTACTAGACGTGCTGCAAGTCCCTCGAGCCAGGTAGTATGACAGAAGTCGGGACGAACGCGTTGAACAAAAATGTCCCACTCACCATCAACCAGCTGTGCTCGTCCGAAGAAAAAGATTTCTGTCTGAGATGCGCTGCTTTGTATGCAATTCGACTCTGGTATAAAACGCCCACTTGACGAAGCCAGCCTGGACGTGTTCATTTCAGAGTGAACGCGAGTATTTTGAGGTTAATTCCTCGATTGAGGTGAAGAGCAAACTCCACCCAACAGCGGAGTCCAGTGGTATATGAGACACCGTGTGTTCGCTGGGTGATTTTGCACGTCAGGCAGGTCGAAACGTCGGCGAATTAAAGGCCAATCGTTCCACGGCCAAGAGTGACCGCTGGAATGAAGGTATATACGTAGGCGTTCTTCCGTTTTGCGAAGAGTATTAAGGATTGAGGACATGCTAATTGATTTCAGTCGATTTGTTGGGAGTCCCTTGGAATCAAATCGATTCGGTCGACAAATAGCGAGTTCAATATTGCACCAGAGCACTCTCGGAGCCAGCGAGAGCGAAAGTGAGGCAGGAATCGTGGTGTTTTCATTTATACAGTAGAAACAAACCCCGAGGTCAATATTTGGTCGGTGTCGAACCTTGTCTCCACTACCTCACCCAGTGCCACATCATCGCCCAGAGCAAGCCCAGAAGATGTCAAACAGAAGAAGAAATGTTTGCTAGGTCGTTAGCGACCCAGAACATCGCCAGAGCCAATCCCGAAACCTTTGCCCAATCCGCTGGTCCCAGGCTAGAGGGTAACGGTAACGCATCCCTCGATAACATTCCTAATGCCCCCTAATTCATAAGTGCCTGTACAGTGGGGGCATGATATATTAGATATTAAAATTATCTGAGAAATGAACAGCAATACGCACCAACACCACGTGGCCACAATATTCTCTCGTCCTCCTCACCTTCCGGAGGTGGTGCGAGGCTAAGGCTGTATGCCTCATTCCAGGCCTTGGTGGCGAGAGTATCCCTGTCTGGGAGCAAAGGCTGCCCAACGGTGGATGCCCAGAATTCTTTGCCGTGATGCACCTACTTACGGTAATCAGCCAGGAGATAAACGTTGCTACGCAGGAGGCTGCCTACCGTCTGGGAGTGCCCATCGCTCCACCTACTCGTACCGCTGGTGACCTGGGGGATGAGACGATTCTGAGCTCTATCACATAAACTCTCGCGGAGATTCAAAACTTACTTCAGCGGTGTTCTCGAGTGGGCTCTCATGCAGAAAGCCGGACGCTTGGGGAGTGGGCATGAACCTTGGTATCGACGAGCAGATCGGGTACGGGGCCGCGGGGTTTGTCGACGTTACGGTCAGGACCCAATCGAGTACTGCAGCCCCTGCCGTACTCGTCCTGCAAAGGGTGCAGTTCATGACGGCAGTCGGGCTTTGCAAATGTGCAAAATGAGCCTCTGCTCTCGACGCGAGCGCTTCTAAGGACCACTTTGCTGGAATTTGTTGACCCATCACCGTCCTGGCTGCTTGCTCCTCCATCTCTCTCAGCCCTATCTGGGCCGCGTACTTTCTCTCTGGCAGGGGACAGATCTGACGACAACAAGCCAACATATGAGCTGAGGCTCGATCGTGACTAAAAAGCCGGAGATACAGCTCACTTACAAGTTCGGGTCGATAGGGGAACTTCCCGTCTGCTCTAACAGCCACGTGTGGTGGATACCGGAATTCTTGTTGAACGCGGGACGCGGCCATATAACGCGCTGCCATATATGAGGATCTCATTGTGATTGAACAGTAATAATCTTGTGGGTAGAACAGAGTATAGCGATGAGTAGCGATGGAGAGGGTGGAGGTAGGGGCCAAAGTGGTTTCAAACTCCGCTGATTGATGTGCCATACGCCATATTTCCCGAAGGACCCCGTCCACCCAGCTTTGTCAACCTCTCTCTTGCCTGTTTTGGCGTGTCAAATATGGTTCTCGCGCGCTTCTAAGGAAATCCCATTCTATGTTATCGAGCAGTTCCTACCGCACAAATTGTGCCACGTTCTTGAGGAATCCAAAGGAGCGTGTCCTGGAGTGTTGTTGACGCCATTTCTATTCTCTCCAATGGCGTTGCAGCGGCATATCTCCTGCGGTGAGAACAGAGCCTCATCCTCGCCATCCCAGGCGACCCCTCCCTTGGTTGAGTTACCACCATTCTTAACCGAGGCACCCATCTCAGTGTCCTAATCGTCACTGAGGTTCAGTTTTGCGGAAGAACGAGCAAATATAATATCTAGCTATCCCCTGTAATCGACACATATCGAAGACAATATATTGTGTCAAGATTGCTGTTAATCGCTGCTAGAGATGATCAGTCATGATGGTGTGCCATCCCGCAAGCTGGATCGACAGAACGAGATCCAAACGTTTCGTGGTATGCGATTCCCATTCCAGTTCTCGAAATAGCGGCCGAGATATTGTAGTGTACTATAAGCTACGTACACTGAATCGCTCCATGGCAAATTCTTTCAACTCCGTCGCGCCCTGGTAAAATGCTACAGAAAACGCCTTTAAGGCGGGGCGCGTTAGCTCCGTTTCCTATGCCCTCTCCGTGGTTGACCCGGTTATAACATGCAGGGCCATTTCGTTACTATCAGCCTCCAATACCTCCCAGTAATTAATTCCAGCTAAGTCGGCTTTCGGGCGTAAGTCCCTGTTACCCGCTACCTGTTATCAATACCAATGAATATATCGCTCTATTGTCCCCGTTGAGGATCTCCAGAGGCTCCAGCTTACTCTCTGCCATTAACCAAGGGAACCTTGTGGAGATGCGGGACTCGCGTATGTATGACTACGTCTCAAATGGACATGAGTGGGTTCTACTCCTTGTTTAGCTTCACAGAAGCGGACAAGAATCGACGCGCGGGTGGACTGGGAAGAGGGATCAGAATTCAGGGGCTATGCGTATCCCAAGTCGCGTCCGGACGTGTCTTGTTCTGAGCCGTTCGCTGGCCGCATACTTATCCCTCGGCCTTCCATGAAGGTTTGATTCATGAAAGGAATTTGGACTAATCGGAGCAGATAGTCTCTGTGCATTACCCATGGTATTGCGGCATCCTCGTCTCGATCAGTATTTGAGATTCACTGTACCTAGTATACTTCTTCATGTCCACGTGGTTGGACTGTCTAAGTTGCATGACTTGAACCGGACGACCCCTAAAGAGGCTCTTACTGTTACAGCGCACCCGTCCCATAGTAGGGGCGATAGTCATTAGTAACCTCAGCATATATCTGCGTCTCAGTCACGCCAGTCTAAACTTGGGAGCGTTATTATAACGACCGGGATCGGCCTTTTAATTTTTGAACCGTGAATGAACCGGTGGAACCGCGCTCTAGCTGTTATACACAAGTACTCGATGACACCTCGGCTAAACTGACAAACATTTGGTCACTAGTCCAGTGCAGTAGTATGTTCCCCTCCTGCCCTGGTTCTCAGCTCCAGTGTTTCCCCACGCGAGACAGTTGGCTGTTCATCCCTACTTTGGTCGCCAGTATTGTCCGCTCTCCAAGGTGCACTTCTCTCGCCACTAGTGTCCCCATGGATGTCGGTTGTCATCCCTGTTCTCTGTCTTCGACGGGAGTCACTGTTCAGCGGAGAAAGTTTGTCTAATGCGAAAGTCGTCCCCGTCTGGGTTGACACATTAGTAGGGTCATTGTTATAGACAGATCGAAGGTTGAGGAAAAAGCGGGATATGAGGCTATAGGAGTTGTGAGTACTTGGTGTTTTGCATGATCAAGAAGTTGCATACGTTGATTCAAGACACCATTCTATGTTAGTAGCAGCTTCCAACAGTGATGGGCGGAGTACAACCCATGCCACTGAGCCAAAGCCACGAAGCGTAGCCTGCAAGAACGTTTGTAAAATCGCACCAACGCCGTGAAAATCACATACGATAATAACAAAGTACCTATGTATAGCTCGATTAGAAGTCATCTAAAGGTATTTATATAACAGACTCACACTATCCCATCACGGAACATTGTGTACAACTAAAAACAATTCAGTGCATGCACTTAGAGACCATTGGGCAATATTAACGTACTATCGGAGACCTAGATGACTGTTTCAGCAAAACAGCACTCCGATACGCTTTACTGGTCGTAAGGATGACGAGGATAATGTCGAAAATGAGTGGGACCGCCCAGAGGAAGATTCCCAAAACAATATCGTTGGACGTTTCTGCAAAACATATATCGCCAACAGGAGAATATTTGAAGTGGCCTGTGGGAGATGTTTCACTATGCAGCCGTTATTTCAAGGGGGGTTTTGACTTGCGAGATAAAGCAGCGGCACCTGAAATGGTCAAGCCCCAGCGCAATACATAAAAAAGTATGAACAAAATCCACACAAAATAGACCACCCATCTCGTATTGTAGTATAATGCCTGCACTCGAAGGCAAATAAGTGCTGGGGAAAAGTTAGGCTCGCTGTGCAAGATTAAATTGTTAGATTCCCACCCATTCCCGCAGTTTTCGTAGTTACATGAATTGCAACGAACGCCATGAGCTGGGCTTTACAACTGCATTGATTGCTGATCAGCCTTCGATTAATAAATGGATAAGGAGAACGAACAACTAGATCTATTTTGTAAGCGGCGACTTATAATCTATAACAAAATGAGAGGTACTTGCACTATCCGAGAGTGGTGGTCGAAAACCAGCCAAGTCTGATGGTTGGTTGAGCTCGCTAGACTTTTCGCGATTGTAGTATACCCACGGTAATTCTTAAATATCATGAATGCAACGACGAGGTAGCGGTTGATGTAATAAAGGAGCTTTGGTACTGAGAAGTCGCCTGGCCAAACCAAGTGGACCTGGAATTGTTCTAAACGCGAAGGGAGTTGCAAAGGAGGTGACTACTGACCTCCTCTCTCATAGTGAGAATGAAATCATATAGGAGAATTACGGAGCCTGCAACGGCAACGTAGCGTGCAACTCTACCATTGAAGGCTTCTGTTACAGGGTTGGGAAAGGAATGATCGGGAGTACCATCCATTCCGTGTCTGATTGAGTAGAGAGTGCTTGGAGGGGGCGTCCGGTGCGGTTCAAGTCGACGGGGGGGACTTCGATGTGGGCTCCACGGTGAAGAGAGTCAAACCGGTAAGCATTGATAAGGCTTGGATATTTGTTGAAGACCATTGGATAATTTAAAGTTGGGTCCCCCAGTAAGGTTTTTGATTTCAATTATTAGCCTTATGTCCGAAGTGAAGTGTTAACTGTTCTCACCTGCCCGATATGTATGGCGATCAGGAACATTAGCACGATCCTCAACAACCAATCCCTGGCGTGGTGAGAGTGTGTGACTCGATTGTCCTCGGTCATGGAGTTTATCTTTTCGATGTTGGGCGTCGTCGTCAGTATACCAGCAAGATGGCAAGGAAGGCTTGAACTAGCTGCTTACCAATGTTTCGTCTTATTGTACATCCGCCGTGGGTTTCGGTTTGACAGAACAGCTAGATGCCACCCTCCACATCCACATAGAACGAGGAATTGCAATAATGTGTTTACCCAGAACAGAGGCGACTGAACGATGATCTTAGCTATCGAAATCAACTACTGCGAGCCTATTCGTTCATGGTTGCGCGTGGTTGTCATTGGTTTCGGCACAACCAGTTCAGTTGCGGACACCTGTTGCAGACTCAACACACGGAGGTTATCATAACGTTGATTTTCGGTCGAGCAGCTAGCCCCATGCCCGGCGCCTCTTGTCGTCGGCAATCAGTGATGATGCAAGCCAACTCGGCGACTCGGAGGACACATCATCTCCGGTCCACCAACTCAATCTCTCGACTGCATACTGGCAGGGGTAGAAAAGACTTGGGTTCCTCTTGGCTTTCTGTCCCAGCGAAACAGGTCTCCTGGAACGCGTGAACCTAATTGGTATACAATCTTCCCCATAATGGGACAAAGTCGTCCGCGCCCGCCGGACGTACGTCGGCCACTCACCGAATCTCCGACACGTAGATCTCATGATCTCACGATATTCTTCCCACGTTCGTTGGATTATCGCTTATTTCCAAATCTCGCCTACTCGCCTGTCTCATCTACGGCCGATGGAGAGCATGAAGACGCCACAGGCACTCAGGGTGAGATGCAAATGAATGCGCATTACTTTGATTTTGACCCGGATTAATTCTGATTCTGATTCTGGCGAGGAGAAGTGAGGTTTATTGCCTGATAATTCCGCAGTCACACTCACGGGAGTCCTCCATGCTCGGTCCAAAACGCCGTTCCTATTCAAATTCAAAATTTCATTTATAAATAGCCCATTGTCACGAGGCTACTGTTCTATATAGGCCCCAGGTGTGAGCGGTTACGCAATTGCTTCTCAATGGTATCTGTACAGACTCCCGTTCGGACTTCCTTATCACACGTAGAGAGCAATGCACCCTGATTATTCACACCTCATTGAGCACCAAGGTAAGGGCCATCAATGCAGGAGAGATGGGAGAGCAATTCAGAGCCTGGGTTCAGGGTATACAATTGAAAACAATCTACACTACTAGAGTTTTAGACTGTGCAACAGACAAGAAGAAACGTTCAAGTACAGCCTTTCCCTTGAGAAGATTGTTCACCGATATTCGTTCATTCTGGAGGTGCGCTTGATCCTGATGAACGAGTGTATCAGAGAAGAGATGGGTACCCCATATATACTCGACTTACGGAGCTTTGTCCCATTGGCAAGTGGAGTGCCCCACACCCAAAGCACTTTTCCAGGAGCGGGATCGACGGGATACTTCCACCTTCCCGTATTCTAAGCGGCTTGATGCCCCATTCAGCTTCAACTGCAGATTCGAGTGCTCTGAACCAAGGCGACTCCAAGTTTCCCAGCCAAAAGTCGGCAGCACGATCAATGGAGACCTGTGAAAGGAAATGAGCGAGGAGACACAACCCAACGGTGTGTTATGAATTCCTACCATGAAAGAATTTGGTGACTGTAGGCCCTCAAACGCTGAAACCAAATGATTTTCCACTGAGTTTGCGATTTGATGAAGACTTTGATCAGGAACTATGCGAAGGGATACCTGTGCATGTACGCGGGATGGAATGACAGTGCGATCTTGATACTGGAGTTAGC
>Ga0307515_10014122_pt1 | contig 14848 bp, 7 predicted proteins | sample 17_EM_MG_FD_194513 | JGI IMG/M metagenome (GOLD analysis project Ga0307515, IMG submission 194513) | Populus trichocarpa ectomycorrhiza microbial communities from riparian zone in the Pacific Northwest, United States - 17_EM | ecosystem: Host-associated > Plants > Roots > Unclassified | place... | reverse complement strand
TTTAGCTTATTTCAATTTTGTTATCCTCGGGAATATATGAGACATGGAATGCTAGCGTGCTCATGATAAAAAGCTGGAGCGTATCCTAATCTTGCAGTCAGCTAGCAGCAATATGTTATTCATAAACAACTTTTTATTAGAACAGTATAACCAAAGGTGGACCAGTTTACTTTAAACTGATGAAAAGGAAATCCAGTGAGTGGGAGTCTGAAGAAGCGGGTACCTAGTTTGGGATTGTAGTCATCATCTTACGAGTATGCTTCCTGCATGACAGACATATAGTAGCAAAATACATGGTCTGCGTATGGAGTACTCGGCATGATAACTCTAATATAATGATGAGGTTACTGTATATGCAAGAAACACAGGAGGGTTCCAACTTCCAACCACCGTAAGTGTTTTTCAGGCGATGCTAACTAAGGGCTGGTGCTGGGGAAGGAAGACAGACAACTCTCTTCCTTTAAACACACGATGGCAGAAAACAATTTGATTTGTCTCGTGCATTTTGCCATTTTTCAACTTTTTTCTCATAGCAAGCATAGAACACAAACCCAGCGGCACCAAAAATGGATTGTGTATTGATTATGACACTACTTGAAAATCTCTAGCTTCCTAAATGTCTACCGTCAAATTTGAAGTTTCTTAAAATCTGGTCATCCAACAGTACACATTTGGGATGAGACGTATAATGCAGGATAAAAGAATGATTCATTTAGCATATACTTACGCAATGTATGTGTCAATCAATTGGGTGTTTGTCAGCCTGGCGAGACGTGTAATGTGCAGAAAGCAAAAGAAGAGAAAGGAAAGCACTTGCTACAAAGATCGCATCAAACCACCGGTGATAGAAGTCAAACTGAATTTCTCCACCCAAGACAGCTGTTATGGTTATCCTACCAATAGACACCAGTTCAAACAAAATCAATAATGCTTTGAAAGCAGCCGACTCAAGCAAAAAATAACTAACAAGTAGAACAAACTAATCTGTATTCTTTCACTTTGCATTTGCATAGTTGCTTTAATTTAAGAAAAGATCAGGTGGGGGAGATTTTCAGAAACTAAAAGGTTTCAATAATCTGATTCCAAGCAAGATCATAGAATGTGTGTGGTTACATGCAGAGCATAAATAGTTCACAGTACAAAAATTGTTGTAAACTGAAAACAGGCAAATCTATGAGCCATCAAGAATAACTTGGGGGTTTCAAGATTACATATTTTGGCAATGCAAGACTATTTCAGCAACCACATTAAAGACTATTTGAGATGCACTAAGGACATTTCAGAATTTAGGAAATTGGGTCCTCAGCTTGACATCCAAAAGATGTTCAGCAGTTTCTTTCACAGATATACAAAAGAAGGGGAAAATGCTAAAGGCAAGCTAGCTGCTAAAGAACTGATCATGCACTGCATAAATTCTTCTAATTGCTGGGAAATTGTGTCACAGCTGCAATTTTGACAACTTTCCCTCACTGAGAAAGTTATTGTTTCATTATGACAAAATAGGGAATGAGAAAGTTTTCTGGTTTTACTGCAAGGGTGTCCACTTGAAAGCTAAAATTAATAGCATGTTTAAATCAATCACAGAGACAATCACAAATAGATCGTTAACAAAATCTAATATGCAGAATCAGTTATTTGACCTTTCATCAACAATTACCATACCTGTACTCAGTTGCTAAGCTTTTTCTTATCAAAAGTATAGAAGAGACAAAGTACATTCCCATAATTTCAGACAGAAAAAGTACAACATTGCTTGAAGATCCACTCCCAACTCTGGAAACGGCAAAGAAGAACTGCATATAGCCAAACAATATATGTTAATTACTAAGATAAGCTACTTCTTACTTGCCATCTATAAAACCATCAGCTTCAATAGATTATTGCTAAAAGTTAGTTGAGAACAACTTAGGCATGCATCTGTAGCAGTCAAGTAAAAAAAACTCCACTACTTTAGGCTTGTGCATTGATTTGATCTGGTGAGGACAACAAGTCTAGTTGCTAATCATTATCGTTACAGACTCTCATAGAGTTTGGAGAGTATCTTGTAATATGAATTCAACATTCACCTGGACTAATTAAAGCCATTCATAGCTTAAGTAATCCATAAGGTGTGGACTCAAATTTGTCCCTCTTTCGGAGGTTCTTTGTTGTCCATTATTTATTCACTTATCCGATAATAAAACAAAGGAAAGAAAAAAAAATACAGAGCCTTGTAGATTTCTCTCTTCAAAGAGTTCATGTCCTATTAAAATCTGTCATGATTAGCAAATAAGGCAAGATAAGTCTCCAATACACAAATTAACAAAACAGGAAATGGAAATCCAAATTACCTTCATGAGATTAGTTAAAAATCCTCGAACTGATATGACGACCAAGATGCCAATGAATAGTAGGGAAATGTACTGTACACCATAAAAATATGAAAGACAACAGCTTCAGCCGTGCAATACTTATTACAATTCTTTTCACAGAAATATCTTTCAGAAGAAACTCTAAAGACTGCATGCAAAAATACACTCTTAACTTTAGTTGATGGTCAAGCAATATTTGCATCACGTGAATATAGCTTTCTAAAATAATCTAAAGCATCCACCATGAGCGAACAGTTTATTATGTAGAAGGCAAGAATCATCTTTGAATTTTGTAAGAATGCATAATCAGGAAACAATCAAACCAATTCTCATCATTTTAAAACCAAGAAATTTACTTTAAATTACTATCTGGTATTGCCACACTTTCTCAACATCATGTAAGGTTCACTTATCATTCTCACTTCAGTTAGCTCCAGCAAAAGGACATGATTTAAACTGCCTAAAATCCTACCATAAAACTCAGACCTTTTTGGCAATGCATCACTGACCCAACTGTTGATAGATTAACTTTGTGGCCCTGTCTTGCTGGAATTTTACTTATGTCACTTTATTTATTAAGTTAGTGATCCTACAAAACATAACAAAATACAATTACAACCTTTAATCATTACAAAAGGTTGCAGGTCACAAACAACACATGCTGGGAGCTTGAACAGTGAAAAGTAACATGCAAGTGATAACATATTTACTATTACAAGCAACATTTATAACCAACCTGCGATAATAATGCAGCATTAATTCCTATGTCAAAGAACTGCAAAAATAAGCTAATAGTCCTTGTCACAGGATCAACTGAGCCAGCCTGTAAAAAGAGTATATTGTATAAGCATTGGGTAAAAAAGTTGGTGTGAAATGATTTAGGATTTGAAATCATACATTGAATTACAAAGTTGAACATGTCAACAAAAGGAATCATTTAGAGGCAGGAATTTACCTCCTTGAATATAACACTTTGCAAAGACTGCACCAAGCAAATAGAGTAATCAGTCACCTTACTTTATTCATGCATTGAATTGAAATTAGAAAAGGAAAAGCATATTAATGAACAGCTAAAAAAGTTCTTTACATTGCCAAGGCAAAAATTATAACATCACATTCAACAGAATTTTGGAATTGAAAACAGTAAAATAAATTATAAAGAAAATTATTGTGTTCACTAAAATGGCAGGTTGTAATTTAATGACAGATCAATTGTTTTCTTTGGTTATAGGAGGTAAACCTTAGTTTTTTCACATTAAGTGACAGACTTCCACTAATCTCTCATTCATACTACAGAAAACATAACAATTCATCTCACATGAGAAAAGTTAGAACATCAAGAAAAGCGACTCCCTAAATCTGATACCACTTGACCAGAATCTGAATTTAATGACATTACTGCAGGATTTTGATTAGTTGCTAATCCATAAATTTAGTAAATCATTATGGGCTTGGCGCTTCAAACCCATTACTGGAACTCATTCAACTCACACAGTCGAAGAGCAATTCAAATTCAGATCTTCAAAAAGCACTTCTTGAACATTGTGTCCATAAAATAAAAATTTTGGGTGGCCAATATCCTTTCATTAAATGGGTACAAGATTTGATGAATAATTCAGAACAGCAACTAAGAATTTCATAAAAATAAAAATTTGATGGATTCAAAAGTCCATAAAAATGACAACTCAAACTAATCACAACCAAAGGAAGAATTGAGATTTTTTGTTTAAAAAAAAAAAACAAAATTCATAGATTTGAGGTATGGCTATTGGTTGATGCTTGGGTTCTGAAATTGGAAGTGGAAGCAAAATTGGCAATAAAGAAGACTCGTTGTGTCAATAATACCAGCAGTTTGCAATGAGCAAAAATGTCATCTGAATTTTGTTGTCAAATATGAAATTCAGTTTTATACACTGCACACAGGCATTTTTCTCAAGGAAGACAAATCTTAAATGTCTTGAGTACTTGTTAAATGTCCAAAGATAAATCTTACAAGTATTGGAAACTTGTTTATGGGTTAAAAAAGAAAAAGAAACCCTAATTGGTGCCACACTTTTGGGTTTAGTTCAAGCCCTAAGGGGTGAGGAGGGATTTGCTAAGGTCCTAGGGAAAATATTACCGATCAAAATTTATCTACTCTTCTCACAAATCTATCCTTTCTAGGAAATCAACCCATTAAAAAATCAAACCCAGGAATAAAAACACTTATCTGAAACAATTTTAATGGACCTTAAGGTAACATTTGTCTTCAACCCCCCAGCACACGCACATAGCCCTAAAAAACATGAGTATTAATGAGCAGCGAGGGTTTTTTTTACTATTCATTTCAATTTTATTCCGAGGGAGAAACACAATAGAAACTGAATATCACATGAGATAAATATTATTGCCACACTGGCATGCATAAATCAGTGCACACACAAAAGGCATCCAGAAGATCCTCATTCTTCCATCAAAGAATGTTTTAACCATACCTTAATCATTTTGTACACACAATAAACAGAACATGCATAGCCAAGTAAATTCTGCATGTGACCCCTCCAAGTTCGAGAAAAAGCAGCTGCCTCCTGCAAAGTAAAGGAAGTACAGATAAAAAAAATTGGTTGTTCACAAAGAGGGAAAACAAAACCATTATAGAGAAATCCATAGATTACAGAAAACACGTTCGTTGTTGTTGTTGTTAAAATGGAGATAATTAACACATCCACCTTGTCATATAAGTACCCCATTATCAAGACACACATATAAAACCCTCTCTTCAAGTGACCAAACTCCTTTCTCTGAACCTGACTACTATTTTCCCTATCTCCAAATTCACACCAAAATAAATCAAAGACTCAGAAAACCCTAATTTCAGTTGTGAAATGGCATATTTTCATCACTTCTAAAGTTTGGCAAGTCTAATAAGTCTTAATCAAGATATCTAAAAGTCACAGTTTGACCTGCTAGACATCAGAGTGTCATTTAATGTACTCTCAAGAAGGGTCATGACCTGAAACTCCATCTAATAACTCTCCCACTTATTTAATAACAAAATATCTCATCCATGAGCTAGAAAGAAATTGAGAATGATCTAGATTTGCTAGAGCCAAAGAGAATATACTAGAAATGAACCTTAGCTTGGCGAAGCTCATATATTTCCAAAAATAGCTGCTTTGAAAGCTCTTCTAAGGCTTCAACCTCTGCTTCCATGGTTTTGATATCTGAAAAGGGGGGAAAAGCACTCTGTAACTATGAATCATAAGAAGCTCGGGGACAAACTAAAAGTTAAATGATGATATCGTGGATGATAAAACAAAACCCATTACAATACTAAAAAATCTAAGGCCCTATTTTAACTGGAAGGAAAAAAAAGGGAGTAGAGATGAAAAAATGTGAATGGACACAGAAACAGGGAGATGGAATGGGGATTAATGAGAATAGTTAATGAAAGGCCATCATTGTGTTTGATATATAACTGGGATTGCAGTGGCGTTGGCAGTATGGTGAGATAGGGGGTTGGTGGTGGTGGTCATGCTGGTTGTCGGATTTTGAAAGGGGGTTTTTTAGACTGGAAGTGGTGATGGCAGCTGTATGCTGGTGCTGGTGCTGGTGCGACAGTAGATGTGCTCAAGTTAATATTGTTGTTTAGACTGGAAGTGGTGATGGCAGCTGGGTGCTGGTGCTGGTGCTGGTGCTGGTGCTGGTGCTGGTGCGACAGTAGATGTGCTCAAGTTAATATTGTTGTATTTAAAACCACATCCCGTGGTTACAGAAAAAAAAAGGCCAAACTCTTGTTCTCATTCTTTGATTTTTATTCTGAGCTTCATTTTGATATATTTCCCCTTCCTAGGCTCCAACTCCAAGATATAACTAGAGCTTAAGAGTATGACTACAACAATGACAAAACCATGTTCCAAAGCTATGTTGGGGAGAAAAAAATGTGTACACAACTATACACAAGCAGAAAAGGTATGAAGATTTTTAAGACAAGAATTACTCAGTAACTTCAGCCACCTTGCTGATCAAAATCTTCATCACCAATTCACTAAAATTACATTTACTTACAATTGTAACAACTTGTACACGATATCTAGATAATAACTGGAACTAACTAAACAATTAAAAGAAACATCATGAGATTACAAATAGCTACAAATTTAATAACCACTGAAAGTAAATACAAACAAAGTAGCAAGCAAAAAAAAACTCTTAGCCTGTGGAAAAACCACATCTTTTCATTTCGATATTTACTTGAGAATAACATATCAAACAATATTACCTTGCTCCTTTTGATCATCTTGCACGGATCGTACAACTGTGCCAACTATCCGTTTGAAGAAAGATCTAGCATTTAACTTCTGCAATGTACAACCACAAGTGAGAATGTCTATGTACTAGGATTTCTAACTATTGATAGTGATAAAAACCATGTGTAAAGTATAAGGTCTAAAATATTTAACAAAGGGGGAAAATATTTGTCACATAAAACATGATGGCAGGCGTGTCCCCATAAATATATATACACATGTTTATTCATGTGCAAGAGTGAGTGCATGCACTTGCAAACTTGCCAACACATGTGGGCAAATAGGATGGTGAGCCAAATGATGTCATAAAAAAGTGAGACAATCAGCAAACTCAGTTTTGCATCTAGTTTGGGCCTAAACCAAATACCTTATTTGTCACCTGGTCATTAATACCAAGCAGAATTCCTACAAGTGCTTTTTCCCAAAGTCAGAACTTCAGGGAAAAGAGGTTGCAGCAGAATTTACACTTTTTCCTCAAACCTGGAGGAATATAAATGTCTAGACCAGCCTCATTATGTCTAGTCTAGAAATGAGCTTTTTTGTCTAAGGAGATACATAATTTAGGTAATTGATAAGTGGTAAGATAACAGGATGAAGCAAAATTAGTTCAAGTTATCTCTTAAATGTTCCCTAAAACATATATTCTATCCACTAGAACTCCTTTAGGGTATTAAAAGAATTTCCTAGTATGTGGATTGATACTGACTTATGATTCTAAGATTTAACAACTTGAGGAAGGGAGCACAAATTTTTTAAGGTCATTTAAACATTGCTATACATTTTTCTCAACAACCACCAAGTGGAGTGGCAACTATCCAATTCTGCCCCTAGCATTACATAATTGTTTGATATACATGTCAAATTAGATTTTTCTCTTTTTTATTCATGTATTATAATGTCTTTTTATACACAGTCAAATAGCTATGCTCTCCCTAATAACATATTTGTTTCTGAAGTACATAGATTAACATTCTGCCCATGTTTCTAGTTTTATCTCTTTTGAATGTGTTTTATCCAGCCTAACTTTAGAACTATATGTAGAAAGTAAATTTTCAACACAATTATTTGTGCAATAGGTGTTGGTTGCTCCAGTTTAAACCTCTCACAATGAGATAACTTTTTCCATGTTTTCTCTACAGATTTAGAATGTGTTTGGGAACGCAGCTGACTGCACGTTTCCAAAATTTTGATTTTTTTTGCTTTAAATTAATTAATTTTTGTATGTTTTTTGATCATTTTGATGTGTTGACATCAAAAATGAATTTTAAAAAAAATAAAAAAACATTATTTAGATGCATTTTCAAGTGAAGCATTTTGAAAAGCAACTACTACCACAATAACAAACACGCTCTTACTTCAATAATAAAAAGCTGACAATAAAATTTGTATATTTCAAGCACAATGTCTCCCTAGGCAATAGATGCTTTGATAACTTTAAGACATTGAGCAAGAGTGGAGTGTAAATTGGAAATTGAATTTGATTAAAAAAAAAGACAATGAAAATCAAATCTCATCCAAGCATATTGATTTTTTAAAGACCTGATATCCAACATTTGCTGGAAACAGAAACACTGCCATGAAAATGCACAAGAAAGAAAGTAAGAAGAAAAATAGCAAGATAAGAAACCTCCTCCGATCCCTGGATTCGTTCCATCTCCATTTGAGAAAGGACAATCCTCTTTTTCTTCGCAACACAAGTCTCAATGGATTGCATTAATTGTCTTTCCAAGGCTTTGATCTCTGAATCCCCAATTTCTCTACCATGTTCAACATATCAAGTCATTAGAACAAAAAACCAGCAATTACATAATTGAATAAACAACAGACACAGTGAAAGAATCTGAATGATTTTAGCACCATAAATCTATTCCAGAATATAGCCAAGTGAAGCATCAAAACTACATGGCAATGCTTGTAGGCAAAGCCATGAAATATCATTGGTGCAGAGAAAGCAAACAACTTGGTTATAAAAACCCTTTACATGTCACAATAATATGCTGTGAATATCTAATTTCTAGTTTGGTACAAAGAAAGCAAATAAATTGGTTAAAAAACTTTTTATATGTCACACAATAATAAGTAGTGAATATCTAAAATATATCATCTGTACATAATGCAGCAAACTCAAGTGTAATTTTGACACTTCTGAAATATTAGCATGCATGGAAGAGCAAATCCGTATCGAGTGCAGTAGATACTTTGCTCAATTCCAGCACCACTTGTGATTTACCAGAGTGTAATGAATTCCCACCTACCCACTCTTACCAATAATGAACCTTAAATTTGACGATGCATAAAAAAACTAAGGCATGATCCCATCCACAGGAAGTGAGGAAGCTTTAAAATAGTACTGCAGATAACCCACTGAACCTATTCTCTAATGCAAAATTTACACAAAGACACGTCCTCTTTTGCCATTTCTGGTATTCATCCACATTTCTTGTCCAGATGAGATTATATGTTGACAATGTTTCTTCAATGTTCAATCCACTCTTTGGTCTGTCTATCACCCCACAGTATATCTGACTATGCTGATTCATGAATCATGCGACATCCTATCGGTGAAGGGTTCGGTTATTCTTGCATAAGGAAAAAATAGGTGAACGCTATGTGCCTTTCACTGATTAATTTGCAAATCATAAACATGTTCACTTGCTTTGTCAACACAGATGACTCTATATTGATATTAAAAGACGTGTTGTCAAATAATCTGGCACCTTAACATTCTCTAACAAAGCTACATATTACATTTATACTTCCACCACTATTGCCTATCCAAAGATAGTTGCAATGTCATATAAAAATGTTGGCTATAGAAGAATGGAGGTGCTACTGGGCAGAAGAATTTGAGCCAAAGCAAACTCTTTCTACAAGAATTAAAAGACGTGTTGTAAAATAACTCTTTTTCCAGTTAATCAGCAAATTGGTTAGAAAAATGTACATAGGATGCACCTGGTTTAAGATAAAAAGTAGTGCCAACACACAGCCACACAAATGGTATAAAATCTTGTAGAAAGAAACATTGGCCAGTATTCTTTTATTTGATTACCTAATGAAGAGAGATAAATAACTGTAGGGTAAATTCACAGCTCCAAAACCAGACAAAACAGCCATAACAGTGACACCAATAACCCCAATTCTGCTGACTAGCTGAGGCATTGTGAAGAAACCTGGAAATAAAATTATGAAGCATAAAAGCAGCAAAAAATGTAGGTAAGCTTCTGAACCACCAAATCAATAAGTGAATTCTTAGAGTAACAACAAGGTAAAGGTGACAGAAGTAACAAAGACAAAGGGAAATAAGCAGCAACTCGGGGAAAAGTAGATTCACTCCCATCTTTGGAGTAATCAGAGAATAGAAATTATGTAGCCAAAAGAAAACTTGCATTCTCATTTGGGCTAAACAAGAACCTTTATCAGGCGAAGGCATGGGGAAGTGAACGCCCATGCGCCAAAAAGCATAGAGAAAGGCAAACAAGAATATGATGGCTCCGAGTGCAGCCCTTTCCCTCCTCACGCCTGAAAATATATATCATGTATATATCAAAACAAATTCATCAATGCGATGGCACAAAGAAAAAAAAAACACACATACACACACACGCATACATACATACATACCGTTGTTGCGAAGCATCAAGTAGCAGTGATAATACGGCAACATGAAGACAAGTAACAATATTAAACAAAACAGATCCACCTTCCAATTTATCCATCTTGCCCTTCATTTTACCCCAAAAAACAAAACCCAATTATTAATTTTTGTAAATAGAAACAATAAAGAAAAGAAGATTAGTTAGAGTTACAGACTGTTTGGAGAGGAGAGGGATGATTTCGAAGAGGACAAGTTGAAGGAGATTGCAAGAGAAAGCAAAAACAACACTGAAAATGATCTGAACCAATGCTCTTTTCTCTTCGTATTCTTTGTAGAGTCTTCTGTTTAAGAACCAAAGACCTGCCCATCCTAATAGACACAGTGATCCTACCACCACTATTCCTTCAAATATGGCCCCCAATCCCCAACCCATTTCGGATCTACTCTTCTTCTGCTACAGCTACAACTACTACTATATTGACAAATCTACACTGCCCATCATTTTCTCTCTCAATCTTGCTTTTGCTTTACCCGACTTTGTTTCTGTTTTCATGGAAAATCGAGCGAAACGTTTCTTTCTTCCACTGTTTCTGTTCCTCTCTCTGCTTCCCTCTCTCTCTCTCAACCCCGAAGTACCAAGGACTAAGCTATAACTTCGTCACTGTAGTTTAATAATTATTAAAATAAAACTAATAATTAATAAGTCCTATTTGTTTAAAAAACTATATGTATTTATTCTCTATATTTTCTTAATTCATTTATAATTTGCTATTTTATCTTTCCATTTTTCTTTTAAAAATAATAAAATAAATAAAATAAAAGTTGGTAGATAAAGAGATTGATTAAAAATATTATTTTGAAAAAATACATTATATTAAAAATGCTAACAAGATGAAGAGTAATATTTTAAAATTTAAAGCGCTAAGTTTCCAGTAACTCAAGTAATCTAGAGTCTAAATCAAACTAAATTTCAATAAAATCCAAACTAATTTAGTAGATTGGCTTGGAACTCGAGTAATTCAAAGTTTAAATCATATTGAGTTTTAATAAATAAAAAATTTTGACCTGAACAACCTAGTTAAAAACTTGAATTGACTCGCAATCTGTTAGTCTAAAAAAAATTAAAAAAAAACTAGGTAAATAAATATTTATTTTATATATATATATATATTTTTAAAATAATATATTTTTTATTTTTTTATAAAATCTGACCCCGTGACTATAGACTGGGATTAGTTTTAAAAACTAAAGTCAAGAGACTATTTGAATATTTCTAATACTATCATGATTAATTGGCCTGCAAGTCGAAACTAATAAAAGAGGATGGATTTGCTTAGACAAAAATCAAATAAATCAGCTCAAGACTTAGAATCCGTTTGTTTATAGAAAAATTGTTTCTTTTTAAAATATGAATTTCGAAAAAAGTAAATTCCTGAAAAGTGAATTATTTTTCGATGTTTAGTAGTGTTATGGAAAATAAACTGGAAAACACTTTCCAGTGTTTGGTTATGTTATGGAAAATGCACTGGAAAATAATTTATTAATGAATTAATTTTTTTTTCAAGTTTATCTAATATATATATAATATTTAATATAAATATTTTATCACTTACAATAAAAGAATGAAATCTAAAAAGTATAATAATGAATTTTTTTTTATTATATCCTATATTCATACAAAGCTTATTTTATAAAATATAACTATATATGTCATATCATATTATAGAGAAATAACCTTGTGAAATATTTCTTAAGTAAAACCTATTAATATATTTTTTGTGGTTTTAAAAGCTTAAAATAAGTTTTTTTTTCATATGAAGAAAGCCAAATTAATTTATGGTAAGAGTTATATATCTGGGTTTTTTTTTTTGTATGAAGAATTTTTAAAAGATAAATAGATACAAAAATATTTTGATGGGTTTTTTGGATAAATATTAATTTTTTTATACGGGTAAAGACAATTATCCCTTTAATATCCATTTAATATATATCAAATAAGCATCAAGAAATAAATATAAATATCTAACATCAAACATAGTCATGTATAAATATTAAGTTTTGATGTCATATACATATATATTAGTTCAAATTACAAACATAAATATGCTAGACCGAATTAAACAAGTAAACATACTTGTCAAATAACAAACATAGTCTGAACCCAAATTTTGAACATAGTCAAACCATCTTAATAAGCAGGCCGGTAGTAGTGTTGGTTCATAAAATTATGAACCCAAATTTTCCTCAAATTAGCATTTTTTGCCATAAATGTTTTTGCCAACATTTGATTTTGAACCAAGTGATTAAATGCATCCCCGAGAGTGATCTCATCAAAACCTTCAATTTTCTTCACTTCTGTATACAGCGCATTAACATCAAGTTGATTTTTGTTGAGGCTTTAAATTGCAAATGCTATATCTCCAATTTGTTAAGACCATAACATTCAATTTCTCGATGATAAAACCGTTTTGAAAATTATACAATTCATAAGTTCACAACGATCAATAGACATTGCACAATGAAATCCATATAATTACCGGCATAGTCCCACAAATTTATCTATATGTAACAAATATAATCAAACACTAATCATAAATTAATCAAAGCAAAATAAAACACAAATTTATGTTTATTGGGTTCTGTTATAATTCCCCTTACATTTTTCTCGGTCTTGGTTTCTCTTCTGTTATAAACTTCCTCTCGGTCGGTTTCCATTCCCCCATTACATTCCCCATTCCCCTGTTCCCATCTCATTCCCCCGTTCCCATCCCATTCCCTCATTCCCCACCCATTCCCCTCTCCCTCTCGGTTTGTATAATTCTCCAATTCCCTGTTCCCATTCTGTTCCCATCCCATTCCCCCATTCCCCTCTCCCTCTCAGTTTCTATAATTCTCCAATTCCCCTGTTTCCATTCCCCTCTCCATCTCGGTTTCCCCCGTTCCCCAATTCTCTCTCCCTCTCAGTTTCTCTCATTCCCTCATTCCCATGTTCCCTCTCCCTTTCCAGTTCTCCTCCCACTCTCCCCCGGCTACTTGTTCTGGTAACGCTGGGACTTGAAAGAAAAAAAAAGAGCAATAGTTGATTTTCAACACATTAACTGATCCCCCCCTTTACTTTGCCTCTCTCTCTTTGTGCTTCCACCCGGGATATGGTGGCCGGATCCGGGACGGGGTAACAGGGAGGGGCTGCTTTTTGCTGGGGAAGTTTGGGGATTTTGCAAAAGTATATTCATAGTAATCTTCCCCCTGTTTTGCCTCTCTCTGTTCACAGAAATCTCCCCCCCCCCGTTTTGCCTCTCTTTCACAATAATCTCCCCCCCCGTTTTGCCTCTCTTTGTTTGGTTAGAAATTTCCCCCTTGTTTGGTTAGAAATTTGAGATGCCGAATGTGAGTGATGAAAAAGAAAACTGTCATGGAAAAAATGTGTTTTTTGTGGCTTGCTTGATGAATTTGGTTAGTTTTAACTAGTCGAATGTGATGAGGTAAGATGAAGAAGAAAACTGTGTTATGGAAATGTTATGGAAAAAATATGACAGGTAGCAGATTTATCAAGAATATCAAAGGATTTATGCCATAATTTTTACAGATCTAAACGAAGAAGAAGATAAAAACATAAAGGAAATAATAGAGGAAAAAAAATACTTGAAATCAATTGGTTCAGAAAAATGCTTCAATTGTTCCAGAGAAATGCTCTTCAATTGTTCCAGAGAAATGAATTGTTCAGCTTCCAATTGTTTTTGAAAAGAGAGAGAGACCGTGATTTGAGAAAATGGATGTAATGAAAACAAGGAAAGTGTTTTCCTTTCTTTATCAGAAGAAAAACACTTTCCTTCGATAAAATGACTTTTTTATTTTGACCGGAATTAAGTTTTCTTTGACTAGTTTTCCATATTGTTACCAAACATGGAAAAATAAGGAAAGTGAATTCCAGGAATTTGTTTTCCTGGAAACAAACACATCATTAGAAAGAAACTAGTTAGGTGGCCGGCGCTACACCGCGGGTTTACCTTATATTTTCATAAAAAAACTTGGGTCTTGATGCTAGTAGACCCATGGCTAGTTTGGGTCATGCACAACCAATGATCCAAGCCTATTTTGGGTTCTGCAGCTGCAAGACCCAAGGATAGTTGGGTCTTGGCACAACCCAAGCATCACGTGTGCACTAGGGCCTGCCCAACACACAGCAGACACCCAAGCGTCACATGTGCGATTGGTCTGCTGACACACAGGCAGCTCAAGCGTCATGTGTCCCCACGTGGTTTTTTTTCGATAGTGATAACAATTTTTTTAAAATTTATTAATAATAATAGTAATAATAATAATAATTTTTAATTTTACCTTTCAAATCAAATTTATAGCTGTTTTTCAATACTAATAATAATGTTTTTCTAATTTAGTAATTATTTTCTTAATAATATTCATTATTATAATAATAATATTTATAACACAAAAGATAATATTTTTAATAATAATACTTTTGATTATAGTAAAAATAATAATATTCATAACATAAATAATACTATTTTTAATTCTAAGAATATTTAGAACACAAATAATAATATTTTTTATATTAAAACTTTGAATTATTATAAAAATAATAATATTATAACAAA
>Ga0307515_10014120_pt1 | contig 14848 bp, 11 predicted proteins | sample 17_EM_MG_FD_194513 | JGI IMG/M metagenome (GOLD analysis project Ga0307515, IMG submission 194513) | Populus trichocarpa ectomycorrhiza microbial communities from riparian zone in the Pacific Northwest, United States - 17_EM | ecosystem: Host-associated > Plants > Roots > Unclassified | place... | reverse complement strand
TAATAATAATTAATTTTAAAAATAATTTTTACTTAAAAATATTTTAAATTAATATTTTTTTTTATTTTTAAAATTTAATTTTTAACATCAACACATTAAAACAATTAAAAATATATAAAAAAAATCATTTAAAACAAAAAAAAAAATTCAATTTTTTTTAAAACACATTTCAAAATCGTTCCACAGGCTCCTAAGTTATAATACTTTAATTGTTATTAAATGATTAAAAAATATATATTAAGGTTTTTTATTAAACTATGGGTGAGTGTGTTTAATTTTGGATATAATCGAGCTATTAAAATATTTTGGCGGACCACCAATCTCAAAATAAATAATTTAAAAAAAAACAACCAATTTTGGATGTATATGTGATTTTTTGCATCATTGAGAGACACTAAGCCACTCAAAATAACCTTGTGGATGATGAATGAATGCAGGCTAACTTGTTACACAAAACTGCCTTTCAGAAACAAGACAATTTTAGCGACAATAGCAGAATTATAGCAGCTAAATCAGACATCCTCAGAATAAAAGAGAATGTGCCTGTTCTTTTCCCTCACAGTGACAAAGGGTGTGTGTGCTAATTGTTTTATACAGAAAAATCGAGTTGTCCTAGACTTGCCTATTTCTTCCATCATTTAATTAGTCTACAAAATTGAAGTCCAGAAAGCTTCATGATATACAGAACTATCAATCGTTGGGTGCCCTTACCTTCAGAACTGGCAAGGACATCTCCCCATGTTTTATAGAGTTAGCTTTGCCACTTGATGCACCTCAATGGCTTTTATGACCAGTATTTGTGTTAACACAGAATAAAGCCTAGGAATCTGCAACGCACAACATCATCAGATAAATTTCATATAAAATCAAAACAACATTGATTATTAACACAAAATCCATTGTTAAGGAGAAGAATGTTGGTAAGAAATACAATACATGGTGAGTATGAAGCAGTGGACATGGGAATTCAAGTAAAAACAACTTAGTAGTGGATCCACTCAAATGATCCCAGAAAAAGAATTTCATAATCCATAACGATTCTGCTTATTGGACTGGGAATGGTCCAACATGTATAGAGATGGCCAAAATCTCAAGTTCTAGACTTTTATGATGAGAATCCCATTAATTTTGGGTGCCTTTTGAATAATAAAAAATTATTTATGACGGACAGGCTAGCTACTTTATGATCAGAAAATGGTAGACCTGGTTTTATGTCTCCTTGAGGGCTGAAATAAAGGATAGTTTACCTAGCATGCTATAGTTTTATACCAATTGCCCCTGATATGGCAACTTCACATTGTGTTGTTTTGGTAAAAGCCTAAGTGACTTATTTTTACCCCTAAGAATTCTTTAAAACCTAGAAAATGTCATGGATTAAAAATTTAGTAAATGCCATCTCATTACTTCTACTTCTATTTTTCCCCTCTTGCTCCTCTTCTCTTGTTTTTTTTAGTTGAAAAATCAAATAAGGTATTTCATCCCTGGCTATGTACTTCTATAATTAGAATCACACTTCAGCGGTAATGCGTGAAAAGGAAGCCCGAAAAAATCAGCCAGTGCCATCTCAGAAATCTGGTGTTATTACTAGAAACCAAGACATTTCTTCTACTTCTTACCCCTCTGAGGCAAAAGTAAGTTCAGTCCCACCAAAAGCAAAATCTTACTGTGAGTGGGTTCGCTGGGTTAAGGGTGGGGGTAATTAGCCAATAAAATGAATTTGGTTCCCTATGTCAGCTTCCTTTCCGACAAGCAAAGCACTCTTTCAATACGAGGATCGTCCTTAATCAATTTCACCCACACATTAGATGCTATTGCTCACTTTCATAATCACACTGAGCAATGATTAAATATTTTTCCAAAGTGAGATACCATTTAAGAACTTCAAAAAAGTTTGGAATGTCTATCTATAAGTAGAGGAATTCAATTACAAAAGGCTTGCTTTAAGTTGTATTTTGCACCCAAAGAGCACCTGAACCACATACCTTACTTATTTGGCAAGAAGGCATGACCACAAAAGTAAGTTCACTTCTGGGATGAACCATTGTTATGACCAGAACCAGACTTTCCTCCATTGCTAATGGCATCACTTGTCTTCACCCGTCGATAAAAGAGAACATATGCAGCAGCTGATTTCACATCTTCTTCATTTATAGGTGATATGTGGGTGTCATCAAAGTTGTACCACCTGTTCTCGTCCAGAAGCTGCACAATACAGGTATAAATAAAAATAAAGAGATTAAAAAAGAAGAAAAGGAATGCATGCTGAATCCTAAAAGTTTAAGAAATGAACCAATCACTGGAAAGCCCATGGCCCCACGATTAGATCTAGAAGCAGAAACTGGATAAACAGAAATGTTCTGTCAGCTTAGCTCCTAAATCTACTAATCACAACACATAAAGACTTGAACAGACTACCTTATCAAACACATGAATGAGCTGTAGAAAGGTCTTAATGCCCAAACATTTTATCTAACTTCAAATTAATTAGCACCACTATTGAACCTTTCTTTGGAAACTGTCAATACTAGCCAATAATATGAGCTGCACACCAATCTTCTAAATCATACACCTATTATCAGTTCCTTCCATGCTCACCTTGATATGTGCAGTGTAGTGCCCACTTCCCATGCCACCATAATGGTTGGTCAATGCATAAAGTTCATAGAGTTGACGTTGAGTGTTGTTCTTGTTGGCTATGTACTTTGTCAAGTCAAAGTCATGAATAGGAAAGTTGACAAAAGTTTCTAGTTTATGCTTCATTGATCTGCTAAACGAAAACCTTTTCAAATGGATGACTAACACTTCTGGAAGCCTCCATAAGTCAAGCTTTTTACTTGCTTGCCGTCGCTCCTTACATTTTGGGCAGTACCTGCATCAGATATATTCACACTAATTTTTTAGTGCAATGCCTTTACCTTCAACATGTGAACAATACATAATTCTATGACATGCAAATGCACAAGGAAAATGCCAACTAATGATATTCCATTAAGGATTGGTCTACATTCAAATAAAAAATTGCATGTGGGGGAATAATAGACACTAACCACATATCTTCAGGCACCAAAGGCTCTTCACGCAGAAAAGCTTCTAGACAGGTGTACAAGGAGAGAGGTTCAGTACGAGCCTTCTTATTCACGGGTCCATACTTGAACACTTCAGGCAAGTTTTCCAAGTAATGAGTATCATACTTTTCTAAGAGCTCCCGTGACCAATCAACATATACAAGTACTGATGTTGATGTTGAGGATAATTTAATTGCCTTGTCTTCTCCCACAGAAAGATCAACGCATGCATTACTTTCCTCAACCAACTGGAGAGGTAGTTTGAATAATGTTACTGCATTACCATCCTTGTTCACTGAATCTGACATAGAATTACTACACGCTTCACCAGAACTGCTGTCACGGCGCTTTTCTGATGCCGCCAAAGACAGGCAAGGCTCAGAAGTATCAGCTTCTCTCAAACTTTCAGATCTTAACAAAGGCGAGAGCATTGTGTTAACTACTGTCTGTATGTCACCTCTTGTAATTACTTCATCACGCGAGATCAGAGAGACAAGAGGTGTTCCAAAGGGTTTCCAATGTTGAGCAGCCTGTGTAGCACCCATTTCCCTGTCATTCAATTAATAATTAAGAGATCCAAACAGATGCATACACAAGCAAGTACAAACAGATAGAAATATAAAGCAACTTAATGCACAGCGCCTTCCAGACAAACAAAGGCAACAATTGGTGTAGGGTATGAATATCCAGATCAGATAATACATACTGTTCTTGGCGGCGATGAATCAACCTAATCAGAAGTGTTTTCTTCAGAGACTTTGGTATCTTGTAGGCAACAAGGTGGTCATCATCTTTGATCATGGAAAGGGATATTAAGGGGTCTTCTAAAAATCTTTGAAACAAATGGTTCCGTACCTGTGAACAATATGTTCCAATAAGTCAAGCCAAGGAATTGCACATCCATAATTTTATGAACGTGAGTAACAACAGTCAATGCTATTAACCTCAGCAAGTTTAAGGTCTTCATTATTCTTCAAGGAACAAGCACTGCTAAGCGCATTGATCAAGTCCCTGCATCGCCCCTGCTTTGGAACAGTCACAGTGCAAGAAAATGGCAGGGCACTTCCATCACAAGTAAAAATCGTAACAGTCATAGAACGTGTAGTGGTGGATTGAAGTGGCAAAGAGAGGTACATAAAGGGATCGAATGTAACAGAGATTTTATGGCACTCAGGGCAAACCAAAGTCGACTTGTACTGGCCCTGTGAATAGTGAAACAGTCAACAGTACAATTTAGCATGAATTTAGAACAGCAAAAACAGTGGAATGAGGGCAATTAATTGGTGTATGTGTCCACATGGAAGCATAACAATTAGCACATCTTTAGTATGAAGCAAGAATACCAAGCTTCACATCAAAGAATTCCTTGAAAAATTTGTATAGGTTGAATTTTGTGGATTTTGGAACGACACTAAATTCAATCACTCACCTGCACCAGTACATCCTCATATGACCCTGTCTTGACCTGCCCTCAATGATTGGCATATTTATCTTAATATTTTTTACTCTTCCTACAAATTGCAATCACCTCTTATTTAACCATTTCAAGCATTTTCCAACATTCATCTTAATATTCCTGCTGTATATTTTATTAAAAATTGCATCTTCACCACGAAGCATGGATTACCACATCATGAATCTAGCGCAGGCCTAATCACAATTATATAGAATGTACCCTTCAACAAACTAGGGATCCATACTTGCATGATACCCAGCAATGTTTCTTAATTTCACCACCCTGGGTGCCAGAAATGGTCACATTGAGGCGCCTTTACTCAAATCAAACTAACACCTCCATTCATGTTGCTAGGATTATGATACATGAACTCTATTTTAGTCCTGCTTGGATGAAACCTTGTACTCTAAAATGCTTTTCCATAACTCTAAATCTCTTGTTTTCCCCAACTTTGGTTTCATGGTTATCAAAACTATTTCATAAGAAAAAAACCATGCACAATTATTTGGTGTGCCTGTGCGTGTGTGCATCATTTAGCTGCACACTATCAAATACCATCCTATATATGTCCGGTCAGTTCATCCAAGACCAAAAAAACCAAGGATTTGATGTAAGCAAGTTTGAGTAATCATTATAATATGCACCTGGCAAACATCAACAATTATAGAATCATTACGAGCAATATGATTTGCCCAATACTCATCAGCAACTTCTTCATCTGGACGACCATCAGCATCTTTAGACTTTTTATAAGGCTTGTGTTTAACACGATTCAGATCTTCATGGAGACCATCTAAAAGAAATGCTAAAAGCTCCTGCAATGATACCAACCATTTAGCTTACACAAACTGTGCATAATCCATAGAAAATGCAACAACACAGACCATTAGTGAAAAGTTTATTGCACTTGAGAACCTGAGAATCATGCTGATTGTAGCCACTAAATTGAGGTGCAAATCGAGCCAACTTCATTTTAAATTGTCGAGGAGCAATTGCTGTTCGTCCAGGTGCCCACAGCCTTCGAAGTAACTCACCAAATGCTAGAGCGAGCTCACCCTACAAAACAGCTGACTCAATTCAATAGAGTATTAACAGAATAGTTCAACAATGACTTGCAATACTTAAATAGCTGAATAAAACTCCCATCAATAAAAAATCACTCCTAATATAATCCATCCATTAAAAATAATTTCCATTCAATCATTCTTAGTGATAGATGAGCTTTGCATCTCACTGTTTGACCTAGAGGTCTATTGATTGGCTGGAACTCATTTCCAAGGTAAGCTACATAGGTATCCAACAGCCATATCAATGTAGCCAAAAAAAAAAAAACACAACAACGAGGGGGTTTGGGGGGGAGAATCTTTCCTTACAGTTTTTAAAATCGGCCTTCTATTTTATCATTGATGAGAAATATCTTCAGTAAGCAAGCAATGTGTACAGGAAACTCAAACATGGACTCAAAAACATCAAAATTACGTAATTAAAAAAATTGCTCAAGCGCCAAGTTCTGGCTGGACAAAGAACTTAAAAAATCCATTCACTCAAATTTTGTGTCCCTGATGCCATTATTTTTATCATTTCTATGACCTTATTTTTACCGCAGTCTCAAAAAAATCATGTATCTCACAAAGAAGCTACAAAAAATTAGTAACAAAGCATGTTTCCATGCTACAAACATTATTATACAGAAGGTAGAAAACAGCAATGTGTGGGATGCAGAGATTTCCCAGGAAGTCCACAGATACATCTGTAAGCCTTCAAATATATGCTTGTACATTGCAGTACACAAATTTTGAGTGAAAACATATGCCGTCCCTTTATTAATTTAAACAATAGTTCATATGCCTATAAACATTTTAGGTCGCTGAGCCCACCAAGTTTGAAAGGGGCTCAAATTAGTTAAGAAGCTCTACTTGTGAATGGTACAAATGAAAGGTTTTATCTATTTTATACCTGACATAAAGTAAGTACCAAACTACCAATCACTGCCATCTGATCTAAACAACTCAAGAAAAAAAAAATAAGCATGAACACAACCTATGAAAGAAACAACAGACTGTACTTCCAAAAAAAGACGGTTATATTAATCAAAAAACAAATTGCCCCTCAATCAACATCTGAACTCATGCATGGCATAAAAGAAAACTGTGCTATTTATCAACAAGACACTAGATGATATCTAACAAACTCAAAACTAAGAAATTTTTGCTATCCAGTGGTACCTTTTCACTCAGAATTTTAAGTATTTCAAAATCATGCTTGGAAGAAAATAAGCATGATTTATACTGTTCATCAATTATCAAACTTACCACCATACCGAGTGGGTTTTGCCAATTTATCTCTTGATGATAATCCTCCCGAAAATATTTGGCGAACTCTGATGTGTGAACAAGACATTGTATTGCACTATTCATAAAGCATGTGTTCCCTAGGTTCTGCAACCCAATCAAGCCACCAGAAGACCCCCTTGTAGTAACAGTACTGATCCCATATGTGTTATCCAACTCCCTACCTTGAGATGTCAGATTCAGACTTTGTGATAGCTCTGTGCTGCCGCCTCTAGAAGCACCCCTGCTTGCAGATAAACCTCCTGCAATGGATAAGCTTGACTTAGAAGGCTCTAAAAGAAATGAACTAGCTTCCTTCACAGTAGATCCATTGCCCTGGGCAGATCTTATAAAACGACTCAATGCAGTACCATTGGCATTGTTATGAACCTCCACCAGAATCTGTATATGGTTAGAGAACAAAAGAAAAGTCAAATGTTAAAATAAGAAAGTAACAAGTAGTTTACACTATGGCACAGTACAAGAAGACTTACATCCTGATCCATCTGTAAGTTGGCGTCGTCAAGTGTTCTATCCATGTCATTCATCAAAGCATGTTTACGTTGGCCATAGTAATCCCAAATGCATACCTGTAAGAAAGAATACTAATTGATAAGAAATTGAATACGAGGAATAATTCAACATATCTTCACAAGAAACTTACCATCTATATTTCAAAATATAAAAATAAATATCTGGGGTATTTTCAAGCCTTTACCTGCTCTAAGTTCAGATCAAAAAGCTCACAAGCTCTTTTGTGAAGCTCTCCTATTGTCTCCTGTGAAAATGATTCAGTTTTTGATAAGCAATCACAAGATATACATGGGGAACATTTCATAAGATGAAAACTTACAATTGAGACTTTAAACTATTACCACTCAAATTGTAGTATTCAAATTCCAAACGCCATTTAGAACCGATACATTGGCTCTAATTATTTATTAGTTGTAATAATCCAATGTTGAAACTGCATTTATTTGGCGAACAAGGTATGCAATTTCAAATTTATGTCTATATCGCTGCAACAATTCCAACATAGTAGTTATAGAGGTGGTCAGGGTAATGAATTTGATGAAGAAATGACAATTTTGTGGTGGATTTAGGGTAACAGTTGTAGGGGGTGATGATGTGATACTCACGATGAGATGGGGCAACATTGTTGTGATGGTGTAAACATAATGTCAAGTGTTAACATTTTTAGCAATTTCCTTTTATTTACTAGTTTTTTTTAAGTGTTCTCGAGAATTAGTTTATTTCCAGAAACACACCCAATACTGATTTCAGAAACATTCTCAAAGTTACTCGAAAGATCAAGTGTTGAAATTTTGGATAGTCTATGCTAATTGAGTCGTCAAACATGTCCTTAAATCAAGTTACAACAAAATGAGTAGCTCGATAAAGTAGTAAATCATGAAAGATTTCAATTCATACCTTCTTGCTAATTCTTATTGTACTCTGATCACCCTTCGGCATAACAAATAGCCGAAGACGGAGAGGATACACCTCTACAGCATACTCTGTCTGAGAAAGACCTGAACTGATTACTTTCCGAGCCAATGCTGGACCACCTCCATACCTATACCCAACAGCGCCAACATATTATAAGAGCATTTCCCCCATTTTAGTTTTTCCTCCAAACAACAGTGGCCCATTGAAAGATGCAATTTAGCAATCTTTTATTGCTTGTGATGATGGGAAGGCAATAAAAAAAACTCCTACCTATGTTCTCTATTCATGTTGGCAGTAGCTATTTAATATGGGTATTGATCATAAAAATCCTAGCAAACATTAAGATTATAACCACTGATCCTGGTGTAAATAATGGAATTCAAAAATGCAAAGACTGAAAACAAAATAGAACAAGAGAGTAATGTCATGTTTTTTGTTCTTCCACAATTTCATACACAACTCACCACGAATACAACTGGTTCCAAACTTCTTGTGGAAGCAATATATAATCTCGGCCTTCTAATAAAGTATCATGAATCTCAAAGCCAACATTTGACTCCTCAGAATTTGCGTCATGTATCAAGTCAGAATTATCAATACTAGCAGGCCTTCTTGAAGAACTAACCGCGTCACAATTCTCTAACATAGATGACCCATCATTAGTAACATTCGTTTGTTCTTGGTTCACATAATCAATCCAATGTTGCCACCATCTATTATAACCAACAAAAAGGTATATCAGCAACCTTATTAATAAAAAATTACCAGCGGAAACTCAATTCAAAAAACACCTTCCATTCTCTACCACACACACAATGAACAACATTACTAAGTAAATTCCTAAGTTCTCACTTGGCACCTAAACAATAAAAGTCTCTTACTTCTAAAAAAAGACTTGAAACATACATTTTTAAGAAATTTCAGATAGCTAAAGACCTATTTTTATAGTAGAAAACAACAAAATAAAACAAGCCCACTTTGCACTTCTAACATTAAAAACTTCTTAACACTAAAAGAATCCAAACATCAGGAGAGAAAAAGACTTGAATTTAACTCTTTAAATCAAAACTTTGATATTTTTTAATTCACAAACTTCATAACACTAAGAACCCACACAGAGAAGAAAAATAAAGAAATTAATGTTACCGTTGAGTGATTAAATAAAAGCTATCGCCTTCTTTACTATTATTTTCTGAAGTAATTGCAATGTCTCTAATCAAAACCCTCTCTTCTTCTGGTGTCCGCTGTGGCCCGCCGCAACTATTGTTGCACTCCACCGTCAACTCCTTCATCAGAGAAGAAGAGAAATGATTCCTTTCTTCGATCTACTGATTTGTGAAATTTTCTCTTTCGTTTTTGGTTTCCCTGGTTTTTGTTTTTGTTTTCTCGGTAACCAAACAGAGAGCGAGAAAAATATCAAGGGGTTTTAATGTAATGTCATTTTGAAGTTTGTTAGAAAACTTGTAAATGGGTTGATTTTTCTTCTAAATGGGTCGGTTTTAACTTCGATGGTTAAGGAGGGTTATTTCACCCCATCCAATAGATACTCTTTTCCAACCTATCTGAAAAAAAAAAAACACACACACACACACGCAAACACCTGATATTATATGATTTTTAAAATTAGTATATCAAAATAATTTAAAATATATAAAAAAAATATTAATTTTTAATAAAAAAATTAAAATTTTAAATAATACAGTGCAATTCTCAAACATTCTCAAAATAGTGTTTGATACATCATTCTCTAACTCCATTAGAAATTAGATTATGAAAAATCTGAAAACTTATTTTTATTAAAATAATATTTTAAAAACAAAATTAATATTTACACCATTAGAATTAATTAAATTCAATCAATCAATTTTCACTAAGTTAATAATTTATTCGGATTAACTAAAATTTTCTTCAAAGTTAAGTTTAAATCCTACATTTACATTTTTTTACCAAATCTTCAAATTGAATTAGATTTAACAACAATAATAATTCGTAAAACAAAAAATTAATAATAAAATGGTTGGCTGTAGATGCTTGGAATTTAACTGAGGTGGTAGGTACATTCGTTCCTTATTATTACCTCGATTTTGAATCTTAAAAAACAATATTAAAAAAACACTTTAAGATTAAAAAAAAAAATTAAAGTATAAAACCAAAGAAAAGGAAGATTTGCTTATAGAGTTTCCAAAATTAGATGGTTTCTCTAAATGAGCCATTATGGTTTAATGAAAGTTGGATAAAAAGCCCAATAGGGTATTATCACCGGGCCCAAATAAATTCCCTAACCAGCCTAGCCCAGTTTCCATAGCCTATTGACCCAAATGCTGTATATTTTTTTCAGAATGAAAACGAAAAAAAAAAATAGAACACGCAGTCAATTTTTTTACCTTTTCTCCGTGTAAAATATGTTTTTTAAAATAAAAAAAAATATTATATTGATATTCAAACATTACTCCAAATATACTAAAATTTGTTCGGCTTAACAAGGCAATTTAGATTAAAAAAATTTTAAAAAATAAAATTTAATCTGATCAAATTCACATAACTCGATAAATTAATCTATTTTATAATTCAATCAAAGATACTGTAGTTGCAACTTAATTCATGGAAGAATGTCTTCACAGAAACTGGGTGAAGGCAAACGAGGTATGATGTTGTACAGTACAATTACAATGAAATAATATCATCAAACCTTTTCAGTTGTACCAAGTTCTACCTCTCCATTCCCTGCAGCACCATCTTCAGATGCTTTAAAATCTGCTTCCATGTCTTCTTCCAAGGGTTTGTAATTGTAAAACCAGGCACAAATTACAAAATACACAAAATTTACTAATTGGATGCCTGTTACAAGCCAATAATAATAGTCCAGCTTTCCTCTATTAAGGTTCCTGTCAGGTAACCAATTGTTCTTGTGGCCTGTGTACTTATGAACTAATGACACCATAAATGTGCCCAAGTAATTTCCCATAGAATTTGCTATCCAAAATAACCCTAAAGCAATGCTTCTCATGCTTTCTGGGGATTGATCATAGAGAAATTCCAACTGTCCAACAGTCATGAAGATTTCTGATATTCCATGAAGGGAAAGCTGAGGAACTAGCCAGAATACACTTATAGGAACAATGGCTTTAGGGTTATCCAATAAGTTATGATGCTCTGCCACCGTTCTTCTCTTTTTCTCAACCAATGCAGAAACAATTGACGTGAGAATGTTGAAGATTAGGCCTATGCCCATTCTTTGTAGGTATGTGATGCCTGCAGGGGTTCCTGTGAATCTACGCACAAAGGGCACGAAGAGGCGTTCGTAGAGAACGAGCCCTATCATCCCGGTCAGGATACCAAAGACGGACATGCTAGCTGGTGGAATTTGGAAAGAATTTGACAGATGACGTTTCATAGTCCAAGCCTGTTGAGTATTGAAGCTGCCACTATGTGAATTAGCTGTGACAAGTAGAATCCCTGCTGCCCAAACTGGAAGCAATCTGAGAAAGGATTTTAGCTCCTCTACTCGATGCACGGTTGCTATCTTCCATGGATTTGGTGGGTTGGAATCTGTTGCTTCACCATCCTTCATTACTGCTGCTTTATCAAGCCACCTGAAAAACGAGAAGGCCAGTTCAGAAATTCTTCAACAGCAAATTTAAGGTCAATGACCACATGGTACTGGCCTAGGTCGTGTTCCCATATTGTTCAGCATTCTAAAGATATTTTGAAAACATATAGCAACATCAGGAGCTTAACACAACTTACTTGAACTGAGGGGTGTGTAAAAGCCTTCCATGTACAGATATAGCAGCATCAAGTTCTTTGTTTTGGTACAAGAGACTTGAATCTTCTGGAGCCACAGCTTTTCTCTTCCTTATAGCCGAAACAATCACTTGAGTTACTCTGACCAATGGGCTTCCTCCTGGTTTCACCTTCGTATAAAGCGGAGAACCAGCTAGAAAGACAATGAAAGCTATACCCATGGCGATAGTAGGTATTCCAAGACCCCACCCCCAACTCACATTATCTTGTATGTAGACCACAACACTCACTGCTGTTAGTCTTGCTAATCCCAAGCTAAAATAGTACCAATTGAAAAAGTTCCAGCTTCGAGATTCGACGCTTGATTTGCTCATATCCAATTGGTCTGCGGCATAGGTCATAACACAAGGCCTAGTTCCACCCAAGCCAATAGCTAAGAGGAGTAGAGACAAGTAGAGGGTGCTTAGTTGGAAATTCGAAGCCTCTTTGCAGTCCACAAGCGTTGGACAAGGTGGAGGATGTAGTGATTTCAGTAGTGCTGTTGTGGTGAAGCTAATTAATCCCTGTGGTAATAATTACAGATGTGAATCTATTGGTGATACAGCGGAAATGGCATGCACGGAAATGTATTGTAGTTTCGAATTAAGCATTTCTGGGCCAAATTAATTCTTCGGCTTTCTGAACTAACTAGTTTGGATCGACCAATGAGCTTCGTGTCAGTTTGGGAACACAGTACAACCTGCATCAGAAGCTTACTGCATTCCCAAACTGTCTCCTCGTGCATGTAAAAGCCTTCTCTAGCCCATATCGGACTAGTGCATTCATGAGAAATTCTTCTCTCGCAATCTATTCTTAAATTTGAATCCAAAATGATAACATGGAAAACAAACGCGCGCATTCGAGAAAGATTGATTTGACGACTACATTGAAAGCCCAAGAGACCTTATTAACAGCTGCATCAAGATTCTACGTACTTTCATGTATGGATCTTCAGTTAATTAAAAACTTAGTGCTACAACATTAAACAAAAATATATGCAGAGAGAGTAAAGAGAATAAGAACCAGTTCAAAGATAATGGAACCAACGATAATGGCCCAAAATCGGCCAGCAAATGAGTCAGCAATCAAAGCACCGATCAAAGGTGTTAAGCTAGCGGTTCCATCGAAGTTTGAGACAATGTTAGAGGCCCTTACAAGAGGCAAGTTCAGCTGCTGAGTAAGGTATGTTATCATGTTGGCATGGAAACCAATGGTAGAGAATCTGTCAAATATTTCAGTTGCTGCAAAAACATGGAGGTTAAATAACAGACATTTCAGCTCTTGGCCGCCCAACTTAATAAAGCAAAACAAACTTACCAAGGATGAATGGAGTTGCTTTAATGCCTCCAAGTTTCTTTCTCTTATCATCTTCCTTGATCTTCACCTCCTCCTGCTTCTCTTCATGAGATTTCTTATTGTCCTGAGATTCCATTCTTGGTCCAATTCCCAATGTCAGGAAACCAACCAGGTGAATGGATATGGGGGCAGGCTACTGTACTGGAAGCTAAAAGGGCTACTTATAGGAGAGTTGAGACCCGTATATATTATTGACGTCAACGTCTTCACCTCTTATATCTACGGCATGTATGTCTATTAATCACATGCTTATTGACGAAAACTTCCTCAGATTATCATGATGAGCATCTTACAATAAAATAAAATAAAATAGATTATTGATATATTACATCGTATAGATCAAACCTGGGATAAAATAAATCTACTTGTGAATCTATAAGTTGTGTGAGTGTTATTCTATGTACACTAGGAAAAGAATATTTGGAAAAAATAATAAAAAATCCCTACTGAGCCCTACATGCATTTTGATACTCTCGTTCCCTACACTTGTGGATCTGTGTATTCCTATTGAAAATTTACAGAAGAAGATGAACCTGAGGAAGGTGCATGTAGGGGTGGTTTATATTGCCAACAACTGTATATATACAAGCCAGGTTTTACCTACCAGCTTGCAACAACAAAAACCTGATTTATCAAAGAAAACAAATCCCCAACGGGATTTATAAAATACGTAAATGCAAAATAGACAGGGAAAGGTATCGATGAGAATCGGCTGCAACAATTGAACAGCCATGGGAACAAAAAATAAATGGCATTGCTGACTAGACTTTGCTAGCTAGTTGTGACTGTTTTTAGTTCACGCAGGACAAAAGAAAGAAGCTTACAAGTCATAAGTCACACACCGTAGCCGCACCAGCTATTCTTGTTACAGTGTTTTTTGTATTGTAGCGTATGCAGGATATTTTTTAAAAATATTTTTTTTTTATTTGTCTATAAATACATTAAAATAATTATTTGAATAAGATCTAATAATTCATAAGTCACACCATATTTGACCATGTAGTATTCTCTCTCTTAGGTGTGTTTAGGCTATGTTTGTTTCTTGAAAAGTGGTTTCTGAAAAATTATTTTTTAAATTTTCATGTGTTTGTTTGTCATTAAAAAAATTGATCAACGAAAAACACTTTTCAGTCAAAGAAAAATTTGTCTTGGTTTCCAAGAAAGTGTTTTCCTTTTATTTTGGATGGAAAACACTTTCCGGAAGTTGTGAAAAATTTAGAAATGTCATATTATTTGCTGATTATATCAAATTTGATCCTCAAACTTTTGATTGCTATATATATTTTGTTTTGAATATTTGTTTTTCAATTTCATCTCTTAGAATTTAATTTTTATATTAATTTTGGTCCTCATTTTTATAATTTTTATTTGCTTTTCCCTTATCATTTTTTAATTGAAATTTTTTATCT
>Ga0307515_10014119_pt1 | contig 14849 bp, 9 predicted proteins | sample 17_EM_MG_FD_194513 | JGI IMG/M metagenome (GOLD analysis project Ga0307515, IMG submission 194513) | Populus trichocarpa ectomycorrhiza microbial communities from riparian zone in the Pacific Northwest, United States - 17_EM | ecosystem: Host-associated > Plants > Roots > Unclassified | place... | reverse complement strand
GTATCACAGACACTGCACCTGAAGCATTCGGGATGCCATCGTGCTCCCATTGCATTGATAATCCTCCCGAGAATCGCCTTCTCGCAAGCGCCGCAGCGACTGCCCCCCTTCTTCACCCTAGGCGGCAACGGCTTCTGCTTTTGCTGCGGAGCAGGCTCGTCATCTTCCCCGTCGACACTGAAGGAGAACGCCGGAACAACTGGTGGTGCCGCTGGCACCGAACTTTTCTTCTTTTGCTTTCCGACAGTTACACTTATCGCCGGAACTTTTGGGGAAGCCGGAGGTTGTCTAGGGGGTGTGACGTCCTTCTTCGGGGCACGATCATTAGCAGCACTTTGCACGCTGATCTGTGGGACAGCGGTGGATACTACGATTTGCGGATGAGAGGTGGTCTCGTTTTCATCTTCAGAGTCTGAGTATGGTGGTTTGTACGTGGGATAAGGCGCTCGGTCCACATCCTTTGACGACATCCTTTTCTGGTGGGCCGTCCGCGTCGAAGGGGGGCCTTGCCGCTGAGGGGCTGGGGTGGGCGATTTGGAGCCACTGGGTACCTTCCCGAAGGAGCCACGGTGTATGGATTGTGGTGGCGCATCATCAAGATCGAGGTCACTCGCGCTCCCAATAGACTTTGGACGTGCGGTCGGATCCGAGCGGGGACTGGTCCGAGGTGAGTTAGACGCGGCAGATTTTATCGCCCATTTCGCCCAGTCCTCGTTCTTATGCTCCTGCAGGGACATAGATGCCCTCTTCATAAACATGGACATCCGTGGCTGGTCGTCTCCCTCTCCTTGCGTTGGAACTTTACGTGGTCTTGGCGTGGCAGTAGCGGTAGCAGGTACAGAGGAGATTCTTTGATGCGAATGTGGTTTAGGGGCCACTCCTGACGTCGGTCGAGAGGTTGACGGCTGAGGTGAAGTTGCTTGTCGTGACGGACTCGGTACAGAGGAAACTGCCTTTGGGGTTACAGATACGATAGGTTGAAAAGTGGCCGGGAGAGATGGTGTCCGCTGATGCTGCGTCTGGATTTGTGACTGAGTTTGTGGTGCCTCCTGGGCGAAGGCCCCTGATGGGGACCTAGGTGAAGTCCTCTCCACCCGTCTATCTGAGGTGATACTCAGATTCGAAAGCGAGCTCCCTTGTGCACGAGGATCCCCAGCCGCTGCAGCCATTCTCCGCCATAGAGGGCGTCTGTCATCTTCGGAGGTAACTGCGGTTGTATATGGCTCCGAACTGGGGCCCCTTGACAGAGCGGATGGGAGAGACGAGGTTGTGGGGATGGAAGGTGGCGCTGAAGCCGTCGCATTCGGAAATGTCGTGGATCGAGGTGGACCAGTAGGGGTTTTCGGTAGTACTGATCCGGGCTGTATACCACCACCACCAGGAGCGGTGGGTAAAGATCTCTTGGTATGATTTGGGGAGGGCGTGCTGATGGCCGAGGCTGGTTGAGAAGGCGAAGCGGCGGGCGGTATGTCTTTCTCAAGTAGTTGCGCGTGTGATACAGCTTGAATGACAGGAGAATGCGGCGATACTGGCAAGCTCGCATCTTTACTGTGTCCGACCGCTCGCAGCCCTGACATGGAGGGAGGCAATGCGGGAAGTGGACGCTTTCCACTGTCGCTCTCATCGCCTTTGGAAGCGATATTTGACTTCGAAGCACTCGCTGGAGTGGGTATTGAAGCGTCCGTCGATGGTATTGCCGGAGGCCAACGATTTACTATACTTGATACATTCGCACCATTTGGTCTTGCACTGATGCCATCAAATGAGCTTCGAGGAAGTGCAGAGTTGGTTGTGGCTGGTGTCTGAGATGCCGAGTTGGTCTGGTGATGTGGCGGGTCCGATATCACAGAAACTGCGGGAAGCGAATTCGGGGGCATGGATTCTGGACGTGGACGAGAGCCTCCAGGACTTGGGAGTGGCCGTTTGGACGATGAAGTCGTCGAGTGAGGAAATGGAACCGTTGTCACTGGAGTCGTGGGAGGGATAGCGGGGATGGTGGACCCGTTCGGGATCGACTGGCCCCAAGGTTGAGACACAGCAGTTTGTACAGGGCTCATTACAGTCTGAGGGTATGCCTGTGGTGGGTATGTTGCCGCAGTCACAGGTTGAGGGGGGATGGCTGGTTGTTGCACCATATAACTATGCATCGACATTCGAGGATCGACGTAAGGTTGTGCAGAATAACCCTGATTTAGGTGCATCTGTTGGGAATAAGCGCTAGAGTAGTGCCCAGCGGATTGCTGTGGCCATTGCTGAGGTACAGGGGTGGCAGACGCAGGATGTGCGGCATATTGGGATCCTGTGGGCCACGGCGTAGTGGCCGGATGCTGATAAACTTGCTGAGCATGATAGGCTACTTGGGGGTGCTGCTGTTGCGGGTGTTGTTGCGGATGCGGATGCTGCTGTTGTGGATGCTGCTGCTGCGGATGCTGCTGCCGAGGATAATAGCCGCCAGGATATTGTGGATGGTAGTAGCCACTCATTCTTCATACAAGTCTGCAATTTCGGATCAGTGGACAAATCTTTGAGAATAATTACTGTGACATCCACAACCAGACCGATGATCCCGAATCTCTTGCTACTTCTGCTATAAGACGGGCCACACGACATCTTAGGTGGCTCCATTTGTTGTTTAATCCTATAGATCCCACATACGTTACTCCTTTCACCCGATTCCGAGAATGACGAATCGAACCCGTCTTCGACTAGGCCTTTAAGCCAACCTAGGAGAAAGATGACGACTCATTCGTATAGAAGAGCCTCCCAATTCCAAATGGCAACACTATGCCGAGATGCACATGCAGGAAACCTTCTAATAGGAAATTGGGACGCACTGATTCCTCGAATAACTAAAAATGCGCAGGAGGCCTGCTAGTCTATACTGGAAGGAGTTGTAGAGCGAAGAGAATTCAAATCGGATCTCCGGTATCTAAAGCGCCAGAGGAGGCAAAGAGCAAGCCAGATTGAGTTTGGTGCAGGTGGCACTTGGACTACTCCACAACCGAGGATTGCACATCTCGATGTTTGGACGCTCTCGAAAATTCGTTGTACCATTTGATCACGCGTTTTTTCCTGCTTCAGGTCGATGCCACGGGCAGGTGTTAAGGACATACATCTGGGACAACCGCCCGCTACTTGGGTGCACAATACATCCAACCCGCATAAAGAGGCGAAGTTAGGTTTCGTGTTTCACTCTCCATATTTGGAGTGTACAGTGGCCGAGGTAGCGATGGAACGTCAAGACGTCCCCAAGAGCGAACCGATCAGCGTGCGGAAAGAACTACAACGATAACCAGCGCTGTAGTAATACATTGGAGAGATGGATCTTATGGACAAGAACCGGTGTAAAATCTATCGTGGCATCTCGGCGTCCTGCTGAGCAGCCTGTCTCTGCATTGTCCATACAGCCAGATGATATTTCCAGTTACCATGACGAGCAGAACGAAGAGGTTCTGCCATGTGCATCACCTCGATTGGCAAGGTGTGCCTCAGCTTGTGGGCCTTGGGACGAGATATACGAGGGGATGTGGCTGGACGTATGTCCATCTCGTTGAGTCCAAGCAAGGACCTTTGACGAGGGGCGTAAGCACGCTGTGGCCGAGGCTTCATTCAGCAAAGTATGACTAATTTTGGCGAACATACCCTTGCACAATTCGTTTTGAAGCCACCCTTACTGACATATGACTGCGGTTCAGCCACGGTGTTCCCATGCTCCGTCTCATCCTTGGCAACGACAATAGGACGTACGACTCGGGGCAATTCCACTTTGGTGTCCTCTTTCCAATATGGTGTACCAGGGGCACGAAATGGATTCCCAGTGAACTAGGCGGGAAAATAAGTGCGGACTTCCGAAGTGCTGACAAGGTGTACTGACGCTAGACCACATTTCCCCCGAGCAACCGCCATTGGAAGTCATGGGTCCTTTGGCTCCAGAAACCTCTACTTTATCTTCCACATGCCTTGCAGTAAGCATTTGGCTGGGGACCGTAGCTGATTCAACGAAATTTTGAGAGGGGAACCCCTTAATCGGACATCTTGGTGGACCAGCACCTATGGCTGCCTTCTTGCGACGATTAGTAGCTGCTTTGATTCTATATGGGGACTGAATTCATGGTTATTGATCACGTCTGACCATACTCACACGTCCAAAGAGAGCGATGGCCGAGGACCAGGGGTGTTCTCGTGGGTAGAAAACTTCGTGACAGTCATAGCGTCGACTCTAAAGGTCGCAAATGCTCATGAAGCGTGATAGCAGTGTCGTAAACGGTCGTGAGGAAGCGGCGCGATGAACAAAAAACTGGCGGGGAAATGGGGAAATGGATATGAAGGGGTTCAAGATGGATTATAGAGTTTATCTGCATCTGTTGTTATATACCAGATCCCTTGGCGCGTACCGCGGCGTCATGAAACTCGGGGCTGCACGCTCTCCACGCTGCCTAAAATATATTCCCATGTGGCTTTCATGCACCATTATGGCGTGTAGTCGCATAGTATGATGAGGTAACGGCTAACTGTGCTCACCACCATGAGGTCTATTATGGTTACGTTCACGCGGCGGGGTTTATTTCAACTCCGCTCTTGGACGGACCTCACAATACCCATGGTCCTTCAGTGCATTGTGGTCATGGTCGTAGGAAAGAGTCTCAACATGCATGCAAAAAAAGGCAGCAGAATAAGGGACTGCGTGTCAGAGAGTACGTAAAGCAGAGTATCCATGGCGAGTTGTGGGTCACCCATGGCTAGGACTCATGTTCAAGTCCTCCCCTGAAGGAAGATCGAGGAGAGGTGGTCACTCACCAAAGTCCAAACAAAAGGATCGATCGAAAGGGGCTGTCGTTCGTCTATCTGTACCATTCGTTGTACCCTAGTTTCCATCGCGCATCCCTCTGTCTCTCCGTCTCCGAAAGTTGGACATCGCACTAGTAACCCTCCGCGAGGAGCAACGCTCGATGCGTTGCTCGTGCCCGAACTCGTCTATGGACGGCGTGCGGGATATGGTTGTTCACGCTCGGGATCAGCTTCTCAGCTACCGGTGTGACCACGAAATGAGGCTGGTGCGGGGACAAGCGTAATTAGGCGCTCAAGGTTGCACTCCACGTACGATGTCGCTTCTCAATAAGAAATCGAAACCAGGTGTCCCACTTGTCTTATCCTAGTCATTCACACGTACTAACGTCCTCTTATCGATCAAGAAGCTCCGCTTCCTGCGACCCCACCAGGTATATAGACCTGTTAATTCCCTGATCACCATATAAGAGTATTTCTCATACATCTGTGTTACCCAGAAGAATTTAAGACCCTCAAGAGTGTCTGGGAATACTACAATGAAGGCGTGTTAGGCGTTATGCAGCCACACCACGCACATCTAATATCAGAACCCCCAGGAATGGAGATCACCGACCGCGAGCGCGAGAAAGAATGGCTTGAACACATGGATACCATACTCATCTTTGTAGGTCTTACCTCCCTTTGACGCCAACCTGATTTGATGGGTTGTCAGGCCGCATTGTTTGCAGGTTTCTTGAGCTCTTTCCTGATGGAACTCCTCGGTCGTCTCGAGCCAGACCATATGGATATCATACAGGACGTCCTCATTTACCAAACGCAAATGATGCGTAATTCGACCCTTGGGCCATATGTCCCGTCCGACTTCTCCCCTCCAGAACACATTGTCGTCGTCAATGCTCTCTTCTACGCCAGTCTCGGAGTGATGCTCCTGGCGGCATTCATCGCTATGCTCATCAAAAGCTGGGTACGCGAATTCGACCGCGGCTTACGGGCGATGTCTCTCCCAGAACAACGAGCGAAGACGCGTGAATTCCGGTACCTCGGGATGGAGCGCTGGAGGCTCCCAGAGATGGTCGCGATACTGCCACTACTCATCCAGATATCTCTTCTCCTATTTTCGATCGGTCTCATCGTGTTTCTTTTTTACACCAGCAAACCCTCGTTTGGTGTGACCACAGCGATTTTTGGCATTGGGATCCTCTATTATGCCATGACGATGTCCATATCTGTGTTCGTTACCTCCTCGCCTTTCCACTCTCCTCTTTCGCGTACCTTGGCCACGCTGTACCAACGTGCGCATGCTTATTTCTGTCGAAAGTCTGATCATTTCGTACTTCCAGAAATGGATATTACGCCAGCAACAGTGCTGGGTCGTGTCCACCAGTCTGTCCAGATCGTCCTTCAAAAATCACGCCCCTATCTAGAACAAAAATTTGAATGCCCAGTTGCAGAAACATGGATGGACGAAGTACAGCTTTCCACGGTAGCATCGGCCTTGCAGAGAATCCATGATAGTGCCCCGGATTCTCGACAGAGCGAAGCGCTGCAGTGGTCTGTGTGGCAGGTTGCAGGCAGCGCGGCACTTAACACCCCACCATTATTCAACCTGCCCTACTGGGTTCTTAGGAGAGAGAATGATGAAGAGTACTTCTCTTCCCGCCCTCCAGCAATGCTGATCGCATTGGTAGCAATTTCATTGCGTGTACCTTACAAATGGCGGGTGAGGGATATGACCACCGTACGAGCTGCCCTTCAGCACATGGAAACCTCCAATGTTCCTTTGGCTCAAACTGTAGTTGCGGTTTTTGACTACATCAACTACAACCACAACTTTTGGAACAGTGATGAAATTGAACGTCTGAAACCAACTGAGTCCAACCTCACAAACTTGGCACGAAGAGAGGAACTGTCAGCAGAAGAATCGTTTTGGCTTTTGAGCACGCTATCAGAGCACCGTAGCGAGTGGTGGCGACCAGACAGGGAACCATTCTTGATCGTGATATGCCTAGCAATCCTTTCGGGTCATGCGCGGAAGTTGGACGATTACAGCCACCCTGACATTGAATTACTTGAAGCTGTGGTCACACTCGCCGCTATGTCATGTTCTCCAGATCTACTCAATCGGCAACACATTCTCACTAGCAGTCGTGAACACCCATGGTTGCTCCGAAATCTTCGGAACCCTGCTCTATTCGCTAATTGGTTTGAAGACACTCCTGCCGACTATCACAAGCAATTCATCTCCCTGCTCTTCCTGGTCATCTATGCTCTCATATATCGAGGTTCATATCCATTAGCGGTTCAGTATCTCACTGTCATCACATCAAAGGGTGATTTGCCCCTCTATACCTCTGCACTCACTGCCATTGCCCCGGCTATGAGAGATAATACACTCTCCGCCATCGGCAGGATGCTCGTGGCGCCTCAGACGCAAGAATTGACACCGACCATCCGTTATTCCATGCTCGATAGAGACCACGTTTTTCCGGGGGAATTGCTTGAAAACTATGACCTTCAGCTTGGAGCTAGTGAGAACCCGGACCCAAACCTCTTTGCCATCCTGTTCATGGTTTCCAAACACGCTCCTTCAGACATAATAGAGGAATTGAAGAACGTGAATCTAGAGTTGAAAAATCCCTGGTTGAGGCTGGGTGCAAGAGTGGTTGCCCGACTGGACATTCCTGACGGATCAGATCTGCCAGTGGGGTCATTTTACGACCATCGAGTCTCCAATATGATCGCAGCTCTGTCCCTTCTGCGATACACACAAGGAACGGTCACCCAGTACACAGAGTTACTCCTCCTCGAGTCATTCCTCGAATCACAAGAGCTCTCCATCTCCTCTGTGGCGCTGGAATACTACATGAAGACTGCGATATCCTACCCTGGTCCCCAAGCACCACCTCATCACCTCTCCGCAGCTGTATCTGCAGCGTTCAACTTCATATTACCGGACTATCCACTGTGGATGGGGTGGACAATACTAGATATATTTGTGAACGGGTTCGAAACACTCTCGGTCCAATGGCGACGATCCTTCGCTGAAGCCTTCTTCACCCTGTCGTGCCGACCGCTGCTAAGACCGCGGGGAGACATACAGTCAATGACACAAGAGAGTGGGCTTGAGCAGATTCTTACATGGGAATATTTCCACGAAGAGGAACCGGAACGAGAGTGGACAGATTCGAAGTTTAGCGGGTTGGATTGGATGGCGATGGCATGGTCACTCCATTTATCACAACATTCTGGCAGAAAGACAGACCGTTCAGGACAGGGAGAGGCAAATTCACGGAATTTGAGTGGTCCTGCAGTTAGTGAGGAATTTGCGCTCAGAGCACTTTGCAAGCTCCTCGATGCAGTTCCGCCCTACCAACTCATTCCAATCATCACTAAGCTTTGCGAGTTTGTCCAGTGGTTTGATGATGCCGAGCTCCCTGAATACCGTCGTATGATCTCCACACGGATAAGGGAAGCGATTCGTATGCACCAGGAATTCCAGGAACTCCACAAGTTCCACAAGTTCCATTGTATGTGGTATATTTAGGCACACCTTCGGAACTTTTTTGTAAATTGAGTACTATGGACTGGCTCGTGGTCTTCATTCGTACGGATCTCAGTCGTCACACTCAAATACAGTCATTCACTCGTTTCAATCAGACACTCAGTACTAGCATCCTTCCAGTACAACCAAAGTCCATCCAACCCCGGCCCCCCGGGCTCGCAAACGGAATTAACGCTGAATCACTGTTTCTTTGCTCACAGCTTCAGTGGCTCCGCCTCCTCCCCACATTCCACGGACCTGCAAGTGTCCTCATTACACCGTCCCTGCCGCTCTGCAAGATTGCACATTCTGCACTTGCGGCCCTGCTCACTGCAATAGGGTTTTACTGAGCGTGTGTATTTACTGAGTGTCCTTTCGTGTCCTTTCTCGGATGTTGAAGACAAGTACTTGCATTGCTCATCAAGAGTCGTCCCAAGTACAGAGCTGTTTCACTCAATTAGACTGAATATTGCACCACCAATCCACACCTCGAGGTCTCTTTCCCTACTCGAATAGTACAGTGGTGGTCGAGCCTCAGGTTCGGGATATGTATATATATATGTGTGAGACATGCCTTTGTAATAAGGGACCTGGTGAAAAGGTAGACCACGGAAAGATCCAAGCACGCCACGAAATACACTGCCAGATGGTACTGGTAAGGAGGCGGTTTATTCCCAGTACTTCACTCTGGTTTCCAACGGGTCCAGCCAAAGCCCTGATACGCGCCTAGAAGAGACGCTCATTGTCTAGTCTTGTCTCCAGTGCGTACAGAACAGAGCATTGACCACGAAGGCACTCCTTCAAGGTGGACCATCAGACGTGGACCGTGTCACGTTCGGGGTTTTGGTTAAGCCGGGGCATGGCGTGTACAGGGCTATCTGAGTTCGAGGGAAGTGTCTAGTAGGGTATCTCGCGGGGTGTCAAGCAAGGTGTCAAGCAGAGACCAAGATCGACTGAGGTTCGACCTAGCGCGATTCGGATATTTTATACATAGACTAGGCTACACGTGTATACCAAAACGAGACAGGAATATATCATATTACAATATTACGATCATTGTGGCCGTGTCCTAAATGTCGACCGGCAATCATCTCAGACCAAGGCTGTGCCAAACGTAACGGCAAACCGGAGACGGCTTTGACTCTTGCCTCTCCCTTTGCGCTCGAATCAACCTTCGTCAAATCACCCCATCCATTTGAAGTACCCTCACTCTTATCAATGCCACGTCGCCACCGTGCTGTTAACGTTCGTCCTCCTGCGGACTCCATTGTCCACATCATTCCTGTGGAAATACTCTCAGAAATATTCCTGTTTGTTATCCAAGACGACCCACGTTATCAAAAGAACCTGATGCTTGTTTGCCGCCGCTGGCACGACGTTATGCTTTCAACTCCAGGCAATCGTTCCCAATTGAAGATTGGAAGGTCAACACAGAAAAAAGAGGTTGAGGCTATCATACGTAGAACCAGGTCGCTCCTGGACGTGATTGTTGATATGAATATTGAGGCACGTTTCGTTGCCCGCAAATTTCATGCATGCTTCATGGCTGCAGCCCAAGCGGCACCCAGATGGCGCTCCTTTGAGCTGGTTTCGCCTCCACCTCGTGGAGGATATGAATATCTACAGACCTTGCAGCCTTTGCAGCACCTGGTATACTTCAAATTATCCCATGGGTGCAGCGTTGGCAATTTCCTGGAGTCAATCATGGCTGCGATTGCATCCAAGGCTACTCCACGTCTCACTGTACTAGAGGTCGCTGATACCGATGCTGTATTCTACGTTGGGAAACCTTCCTTCTTGCATGTCTTCCACTCTATCAGGAGTCTGAACATCCGACTGTCCAAGAGGATGGACAGTTCTGTTGATATTCTTCCATCCCTGCAGAGACTGGAGACCTTTGAGGCCCATCTCCTCTGCCTCCCGATCTACCCGCCTGATGCTCACCTCCCTCTAACCCAGACCCTCCATTACTTGCATCTGAAGTCTGTTTCCATCCAATGGATGGCTGAGCGGGTTTTCCCTCACCTTGAGCAATCCTCTATCATATTCCCACACCATGCTGACACTATTCAAGCTGTGGATATGCCTTCGTGCTCCTATCTCAAGTATGATTCTAATAATCTTGGCGCACTTAGGCACTTTAATCTCCCACTACTTGCCAGATTGGAGGTGAAATGTGGTCAGTGGAGTTCTCGGAGGGGAAATTTGCAGCTCATGGCCTTGTATCCCATTCTTTCCACTGGACACAGTCTGACCGACTTGTACCTGCAGGTTCAATGCAGTGAAAGGATGCTGGTCCATATACTGAGACTCGTTCCAGTTCTGAAAAAGCTATGGCTTGGACTTTCCTTCCCGCATGCTCTCAGTCAGGCTTTCTTTCAGGCATTTGTTGCCAGGAGGCCTGACGCAAGTGCAATCATTGGGATATCAAGCCAGAACAATAGGTCACTCTGTGAGCAATTAGAGAGACTTCATTTGCACTACAAAAGATGGCTGAGGGGTCTTGAGAGAACGGGGATCATCCAAGTGTTCGGTGATATTGTGGCATCTGCACCTGACTTTTCATTCAATTTGAGCTTCGATGAAGGGCCTAAAGGGCAGATCTGGAAAGTCCATAAACCAGTCGCAAGACCCGACCAGTATCGTAATCGTATTTGCGTTGGATTTTCAAGCCTAGATGGCATAATTCCATTCTCAGCAGCTCTAGACAAGAATGGTTTTACCTCTCCACCGTTTAAGGAGTCAGAATATCTCCAGGTTGCCAAACATCCTTCAGGCGGGTTTCCAATTGAATGTCTCTTTCCTTTCCATAACCTCAAAGAATTGAGGATATATCCCTTATCCCTGACAAAGCAACCAGGCACCCAGCTTCCATCTAATTTGCCCCTTTTCCGTACACTCAAGACCCTTTTTGTTCAAACTATTCAACGCTCACTGTTGGCTGGTCACACCCTTCACAGCCTTGAGAGATACTGGGAAGATGTGGCATATGGTAATCTAAGCCAGGTGCCATTGACAGTAATGCCTGTCTGCACTAGATTGGTTTTGGCGCTCTGCAGTCTTGCTACCTTTAAGGTCCCACAAATCAGTGAATTATGCATATGGTTTGATCATCCGGAACCTAACCTGATTTGGGAGAATCATGTCGCAGTCAATGCAAATCTGTCAGAACTAAGACTCTTGCAGGTGTGGAGTTGGGTTCCATCGCCAAATATGGATTTGATCAAGGTCCTTAGGTCCTTACCAGCATTGGAAACTTTGATTGTTGTCTGGAGCCCTTTGGCGCTTCCAAGTGTCGACTTTTTCAGGGCGTTCATCCCTGTGGGTACACAAGGAACATCTGGTTTGAATAAGGAGCGTGGGGAGGATCACCTACCAGCAGTCCTCTGCCCGAAGTTGGAGAGTTTGCAAATTGAGGATGTTGATCCAACCAAGCATGTAGGGCTAATAGATGTTCTCCGCGACGTCGTCACCATGCTTGCTGTGGTTGGGGCCCCTTTGAAGAGTTTCACTTTTATGGATTTAAAAAGGAAGTGGGAGCTGATTGGCACGGATGGGAGATTTAGTATGGAAGAAGTTATTCCAACTCAGGTATTCGAGCTTGACGTATGAACTATGGTGCTGGCCTTGTCAACACAATGTGAATGCTTAAGGTGTTGTTGGACATAGATATAGTTGGTGTTACTATTAAAAGTAGAATCGTGCAATGTATGCAAACAGCGAGTGCAGTGTATGCGAGCGACAGGTGGACAAGACGACGGGTGCGATGTATGCCAACGACAGTGCGGTGTATGCGAGCAACAGGAACCACGACGAAGACAGCGAAGTGGACGGCGACAAACGGCGGCCTTTATTAACCACCAGGCAACAATGACTAGAATCGAGCCGACACATGTACCAGTACATGATAGAATGAGAAACAACTTTTAACAGTTACTCCACGCGTAGGCGAGTCTCTACTCTTAGGGATGTGAATATGTACAACTCTTTGTTGGAGTGCTATGACTCGTCACACTTTTACGTATTTTGTTTGGTCTCTCTGTATATATTCTGCATGATGTTTGTCCCACATATATTTACGGTTGATCCCCCCTTTTCTCGTTCATCACTCTGGCAAGTCAAAAGCAATACAAAAGGGTGAAACTCAGACGGATTGCGGGACAACATCTATACTAGTTATGGACCTATAAAAGGGCAAAACTAATATACATATGAAGCGAGTCGTAGCGGAGAAGACTGGAACAACCCTCAAATGTGTTGCAGGACAACGTCTGAGGAACCTGACAGTGGCAAAGCCCACTGTAGTCGTGGGTTGTGTCTTCGCTTGGAAGACTATCTACTTCTAGCAGCAAGAATGGTCCTCTGGTATAGCTGAGTAACAAAAGGGGGTGGTACGTACTTTTTTTTTTTCTTTTTTTTTTATGTCCAATTTATTGTGCTAAGAAATATATCTATGTTACACATTCCATTGGATGCGTGGTTAGGGGTTTGTACCATTATGCGTTCAGTTACTGCCCTAATCTTGCTGGGGCTCTGGCTGTTCGCATTTCTGGCTGTGGTTTGGGGTGCGAGTGGGGGGGTTTGGTTAACATCTGCTCAAGGCAGGGCGATTACCACTATCTACGCATGGTCTCTTCCATTAACTCCATGATTTTTATCACTGTGTCTCAGAGGTGCCACTCCGGAATGGCGAAATGTGAAATGTTGATTTCCCTGGAGTCAACATGTACGTCGCACTTGGGGAACCACCGAGGCCCGTGCATCTTGATATGGGTGGCTGGTTTGCTGCACTTTTCCGTCTGACTTCCTTCGCATTTCATAGTTTGCCCAGGGTTTTTTTCTTTCCACTGTAACATGATATTGTCAACATCATCATTCATTTGTAGGACAAAGAGCTGATAGTCAGTGGCTGGATAAGGACATGGTGTTTGGGTTGGCTGTGGTGGTGCGGGTGTTGAGGGTGCTGGGACCAGTGGTGGGGGCACCATTGCTGGTGGTATTGGTGGTGTTTGGGTTGGGATCAGTGGTGCTGGCGGAGTTGGGATTGTTGGAGTTGGGCATGGATTCGGAGGTGGAGGGGTTTGTGGCTTTCGGGACAGCGGTGTTGCCAGGGATGGGGTCAGTATTGCTGGGGCAGCTAGCAGTGTTGTATGATCCTGCAGTGTTGTGGTCGGTAGGGTACTTGAGGTTGGGGTTGGTGGTGTGTCGGAGGCCTCAGCGTCAGCCAAGGGTGCCATTTTGGGGGTTGGTGGTAACTCAGCGAGCTTGTTATCATCGCAACTGTGTTTCTGTTTCTGTTTTTTATCATGCCTGTGTTTGCAGGCAGGTCGCTTCTTCTCATGGGAAGCACAGTTCTCCTTTGCATCTCCGCATTTTGGAGCAAAAAAGGTGTCCTCGTACTCCTGGTTGAGTATTTCTAGGATAAAGGTAAATATGGCCCTTTTTAGCTGTTTCTGGGCCGAATGGGTGATCGGTGCATTCAGGAGGGAGAATGCACATTTGACCAGGTGCGAGTGGAATCCGGGCTCGAATTCTACCCACGAAAAATTACCCTCTTCATCCTTCTGTGCCATGATGGTTTGGGCCACGATGTGTGTGCGAGCAATGGACAGGCGTTGTCTTAGAAGGTTGAGGAGCTCGGTGCTTGAGGCGTCCTCGCGAGGTTGAGGGTTGGGAGTTAGTTGCGGGGTTAGTGCATTGTTTGAAGTCGACTGTGTAGGTCGCATGTTTAAGTTGAGCTGACGCGGATGTGGTCCGGTCCCACGTACTATTTTAATTTACGAATGTTGACGGAAGATATGTGCTTTATATTCCTAATACCAAATCACTCAGCTGTGGTTCATTATGCCTAATAACTGAAAACGCCAAATCTATTAATTGCAGCACCAGTTCTTCAGCCCGTCTGACCTAACCAATGGGGTCAAGTCCCCGCAATAATGGTAACGAAAGCACATCACAACGATCAAGTCCATAGTCATACTAACTAGTTGTCAACTCGAAAGAAGGGTAACCAGATACCACAGCGGGGTTCACCAGTTCGAACATTCACAAAAACACAAGTCCTGTAGATTCTATTCCAGGAGATTATACGTGCATGACGGCGACACATACGAGCTAGCAGAGTATATCATACCCCAGCTACTTCAACAAGGGTCAAACGTAATACATCACCCATATTTCACTCATGGTCCCGACAAGCAAAGACCCTTCCTCCTCATTGAAGTGCACATCACAGATGGTCGCACCGTTTACGTACTTCTCTCGCAGGTCTTCCGGCAGGAGGATCGGGAAGCATAGCTCGATGATTTCGACGCCGTCGACTGGCTGTACGAGTGGTCGCAATACATGGAAACAGCTATTTGCCCGAGTGTGAGATCAACAAACGAACATTCTTAGAGGAAAGTGTACGTACCCAGGCAGCGAGTCCTTGAACTTGTCAATGTAAATTGCCCCGCGCTCCTCTGCCTTCTGGAACTTAACAGGTGTAGGAGGAGCGACAGAGTCTTTTGCGACGATGACT
>Ga0307515_10014118_pt1 | contig 14849 bp, 9 predicted proteins | sample 17_EM_MG_FD_194513 | JGI IMG/M metagenome (GOLD analysis project Ga0307515, IMG submission 194513) | Populus trichocarpa ectomycorrhiza microbial communities from riparian zone in the Pacific Northwest, United States - 17_EM | ecosystem: Host-associated > Plants > Roots > Unclassified | place... | reverse complement strand
AATAAAACATTAATAAGTTATTTTCCAGCTCATTTTCCATAACATAACCAAACACTAGAAAGTGTTTTCCAACTTATTTTCCATTACACTACCAAACATCGGAAAATACTTTCCCGGAATTCACTTTCCCGGAATTCACTTTCCAAAAGGAAACTACTTTCCTGCAAACAAACGGGGCAAGAAAAATGGAATTTAATTTATAAATTCGTACAGAATTAAACAAAAGCTGTCGAGATCTTTATTCCAAAAACACCCCTGTCTAACTTAACAACCCTATCTTGCCCACTCTAGAGAAAATTTTTACTTCGAAAATATTTTTTACTTTGGAGTTGGTAGGGAAGTTATTTTTTAAAATGTTTTTAATTTTAAAATAATAATTTTTATTTTTAAAAAATAATTTTTAATTTTAACATATCAAAACAATTTAAAAATATTAAAAAAAAATTTAAAAAAATAAAAAAAATTATTTTTTTTAAAAAATATTTTTAAAATATAAAAACAAACAGTTATTTTTAATATTTCCCAACTCAAACTCAATTGAGGTGTGATAGAAAAAAATCATTTCTTTGTCTTTTTTATATTTAATTTTTTTTCAATGTATTAGATATTGAGATAATTTTTGTGGTATAAAAAAAAAGTTTAAAAAAATTAATTTTTGTTATAATTAATGTGATTGAAATATATGTTTGGTTAAAACTCCGATTGAATTTAAAATTTATAAAAAAAATATATTTTCAAGATGTTTTGTTAAAAAATGCAGATGAAATTAAAACCATCATCCCACAAGAAATGTTACATAAGCTCATGACATTTGGGTTTATAAAACTAGTTTGATGTTGGCTGATTTATTTTGCGGATCTACTGTGTTAAATTTATTGTTGTCAATTAGAGACAACGTTAAAATTAGGGTTTATAAAAAAAAAAAAAACATTTTGTTTCAATTCAATGTTAGAACTAATTGATTTTTTTGGAACACGAGAGAAAGGAAATTGGAGAAATTCCTGATTTATATTGTTGTGAAATTAATTTTAACTTTATGTAGTGTTTGTGCTGTGAGTGCGCGCAGCCTCTTTTCCTGTGACCCGACAAAAAGAGGAAGAAAGCTTTTACATTGACTCTATCTGTACTTTTCATACTTCTATTCTATGTTTTAAAGCACTGAAGCAGAAGAGGAAGAGGCCGCCAAATTCAGAGTGGGCGAGGCTGAGGGCCCGAGGCTTAAGAATTGGTGAAGGTGGGCCTCCATTCGTTTCGAAACCCAATTACTTGGGCCTAGCTTCAACTCTTCTTCATCGTCGGGCCTTCATAAAAAGATATCGGTAAGTGAGCCCAACTTTTATATTTCTTCGTAATCAAATCCAACTTCTTTTTTTTTTTTTTTTATTAACGTGAGTGTCTAGATCAATTTATGTGCATTTCAACTAATCTCACGGGTCATGTAGTTAACGACCATATAAATCTTCAGCGGCCCTGAGATCTGTGAAATTCAAACTGATGACCTCTAGAAAGTACACCCAGAACCTGACCAATTAAATTATATCTGTCAGAGTTAATCCAACTTCTTTTTGTAACTTATTTGAGTGGATCGTGTTTATAAACACACGTGTATGCATGTCTTGTTTGATTGAAGTTAGTTTTAGATTTTTTTTAATTTAAATAAAAAAATATAAATATACTTGATTAAAAAAATTGTTTTGATCCATTTTTTTTTGTGTTAAAAATACTTCTAATTTAACTCATTATTTTCAAAAGTTATTTGTATAAGTAATATATATATATATATCTGTTGAATTATGGTTCAGGGTCCAAAATTACATTTCTCTGGAGGAGTACCAGGGAGACTCCTGGCTCTTTCCATACAGCTAGATCAAACTTATTTTCGTGCTGTCTTTTTTCTCTAGGAGGTTGTCATTATGTCGTGTACGTGATAAACGTGTTGGACGGAGTTATATCGGGACAACCACCCCCCACCCCCCAAAAATGTGATAATATTTTTTTTTTAATATTAACAACGATATAAAAATGTTAAAAATTTTAATTTAAAAAAATATATTTTTTAACAAAAGAAAAATGAAATTCACTTTCAAATACTTTCTTAAACCATGTGGTCTAGATTTAATGGATTTGAGTTATTATATTATTGGTTAACCTATATTTTTTCAATGATAGATAAAAAAAAAAAATTCGTAAGTTAACGAGATAATTTATTGATTAATTTAATATTAAACTTGGTTATAATTAATTTTTAAATCAATTTAGCAGACCTAATTATATTTTTAAAGTTAGCTTGGTGGTTACTGAAGTGTACTTTCTTCTTCTTTTTTCAATCCTAACATTCTTTAAAAAATAAGCCCAGCATGATTTGTCAGGTCCCTCTTATTTATTTTGATGCTCGGACAAATTATTGTCGTTTTGAAAGCCTGTCCCACAAAATGATTACTTTGTTCGCGGCAGGGAACATGCCGCGTTGATTGCCTTGAGCTCTTTTTTTTGTCTTTTGAGCATGTTATTTTATTACACTGTCTATTTAACTCGTTTTTTCGATGCTGGCTGGGTAATTATTTTTCATGTAATATTATTTTTTATGTTTTTTTAATATAAAAAAATTCAATTACAAATTGAAAACTCATGATCCTCATCATAAACTCAACTAAACTAAATAATTATTTTCAAAATTGAAAGGAACAGATAATTATAAGTGGGAAAATTTGGGGACTAAAATAGGCATTTTCCCCCAATTTTGTCAAAGCCGCCAATTCCCAAATGTTTTGCATTTTGATCTCACGTCTTTTAATCTCACCTTTCATTAACTAAATAACCTAAATTGGCCTTCAATTTGCCAGTTTAAGGGGAAAATTAAAAAAAAAATTAGATGAAAAATGTAACAACTCGGCCCAACCTGCCAGATATTGTCCGCTTTGACCTTACCACCCATACGGATTTGTTCTTGGTGACCACGCATGGCCCCAAAACACGTCTGACAAGTTAGCAATTAGCACTACTAATAAGGCAAGCTCCCAAATCCTTACCTGCTAATGTGGGATATTACAATTCACCCTCCTTAAGGAGCTCGATGACCCCGTTGGCACAACCAGACTGCCAGTGAGGCCGGCTCTGATACCAAATGTAACAGCCCGGCCCAACCTGCCAGATATTGTCCGCTTTGGGCCTTACTTCTCTCACGGATTTGTTCTTGCTGACCACGCACGGCCCCAAAATGCATCTGACAAGTTAGCAACCAACATTACTAATAAGGTCAGCTACCAAATCCTCACCCACCGATATGGGATATTACAATAAAAATTCATTGTGGAACTCCATAGTGAATCGCGAAACAGATCTGAACATATCTCAATGTCGTTGTCCAAGTTAGTGTTGATTGCGCCTTACAACTCTCATAACGGTGGTGAGGAAAGTGCGGTAAGATCACCGGTTGAGCTCCACCCACATATTTTTTTCCCTTCCTCTTTCCTCTCTCCCCTCGTAGAAAAACATGCTGGCCCTTTAAAAAAACAAAGAAGTATGGTTATTTATTTGTTGAGTCAAATTATATCCTCAATCTTTTGATTGCAATGTATCTGGTCTTGAATTATTTATTAAGTTAATTTTATTTTCAATTTAATCCTTTGACATTTGATTTTTATATCAAATTTATAATTTGTTTTTTAATTGTAATGTATTTGGTCTTGAATCGTTTATTGAATTAGTGTTTTTTTTCTCAACTTCATCCCTTGACATTTGATTTTTATATCAAATTTAGTCCTCATTCTTTTTATTTTTATTTTAGTTTTTTCTTATCATTTTCTTAATTGAAATTATTTTTCAATTTCATCCTTATAATTTGATTTTTTTTTGTTAACATTTGTTCTTATTCCTTTCAAATCTACATTTTTTTTTATTTCTCATCTATTTTTTTAAATTTTGTTTTTTTTCAAGTTTATCCCTAATTATTTTGGTTAGTTAAGAATTTTACATTGTTATTTTTTTTGTTTTGCTTTTTATATTATGATCCATCCTCATGATCCATGTCAGAAGTTTTTAAAGATGGATTAGGTTAGCTTTGGTTAATTATTTTTTTATTTCATCCATCGTCACTAGGTTGGTTGAAAATTGGTGTTCTTTATTTTTAATATTTTTTTATAGAGTTATCCCGATATCATATCTCGGGTCATGGATTTAGCAGGTTTACCAAGTTTGACTCATGGATTTAGCAGGTTTACCAAGTTTGACTCGGATAATTTTTTCATTGTTTTTTAATTATTATGTTTTATCTCGAGTCAATGACTATGTAAGAAAAGGAGAATTGTTCTGCACTGTTTATTTATTCTGCAGTTACAGTAGTATATATTACATGAGAAAGGGAAAACACGATCCTATATCTCAGCTAACAATTGCTGAATATCTGCTAATGATTCCAAAGATCAAGCCGAAATATATATGTTAATAACTGTACAATAATCTATAGATGGAAGGTGAATATATGCTGCTAATACTCCCCCTCAAGTTGGAGCATGGAGATCCGTAATGCCTAACTTGCGTGATAATGCCTGGAAAGCTTCACGGCCTAAAACTTTTATGAAGATATCTGCCAGTTGACTATGACTAGGGACGTGCTGGGTGGAGATAAAGCCGACTTTGAGCTTTTCACGAACAACACGATAATCAATTTCTATGTGTTTTGTACGTTTGTGAAAGACAGGATTCTGAACAATGTGAAGAGTTGCTTGGTTGTCACAATGTAAAAACATAGGCCGGGAGTGGTGGACACCAAGATCATGTAAAAGTGTTTTGAGCCATGTAAGTTCACAAGTGGTGGAAGCAAGAGCGTGGTATTCGGCTTCAGTAGATGAACGAGAGACCGTATGTTGCTTCTTAGTGCGCTAGGAAATAAGACTGGTGCCAAACTGAATAAAAAAACCGGTGGTGGAACGACAAGTGAGCGGGCAACTAGCCTAGTCCGAATCTGAATAAGCTAACACTTGAAGAGTGTTAATAGAAGGGAAATATAAGCCTTGGCCTGGAGAAGCTTTGAGGTAACGAAAAACACGGACAACAACATTATAATGGGATTGTCGGGGTTGGTGCATGAACTGACTTAAAAGGTTGACAGGGAACACAATGTTAGGACGAGAGATCGTGAGATATATCAAACGGCCAACAAGGCGGCGGAAAGAACTGGGATCATGGAGCAGATCACCATCAGTATTATTGAGCTTGAGATGTTGTTCCATTGGAAAAGAAAAGGGACGTGCACCAAGGTGACCGCTATCAGCAAGTATGTCAAGGGCATATTTGCGTTGAGTGAGGAAGATGCCAGTGGGAGAGTGAGCAATGTCAAGGCCAAGGAAATATTTGAGTTGGCCGAGGTCCTTAAGCTTAAAGCGTTGAGCAAGCAGGGCTTTGAAGTTATTGATGTCAGAGAGATCATTTCTTTCCAAGAGAATGTCATCAACATAAATAAGTATGAGAGTGAAGGACTGTCCCCGATGGCAAGTGAAGAGAGAGTGATCCGCTTGTGACTGGGCGAAACCTGCAGTAAGTAAAACAGATGATAATTTAGAGAACCAATTGTGAGAGGCTTGCTTGAGGCCATAGAGTGATTTCTGAAGATGACAAACACGGGCATCCGTCTATTTGGAATAGCCTGGTGGAGGAGTTATAAAAACATCTTCATCAAGGTCGCCATGGAGGAATGCATTGTGGACGTCCAACTGAAAAAGATGCCAATAACAAGCTGCAGCCACTGCAAAACACATCTAACAGTAACGAGTTTAGCAACAGGAGCAAAAGTGTCATGATAATCCAAATCTTCTACCTGAGCATATCCCTTGCCCATTAAGCGAGCTTTGTGTCTCTCTATGGAACTATCAGCCCAAAATTTTGTTTTGAACACCCACTTACACCCACTTATTAGCAGAAAAAAAAACGTTGAAGAAATATGCTTATAGAAATATACAGAGAACCAGGCTCTGATACCATGTAAGAAAAAGAAAATTGTTTTGCACTGTTTATTTCATTCTGCAGTTACAGTAGTATATATTACATGAGAAAAGGAAAACACGATCCTATATCTCAGCTAATAATTGCTGAATATCTGCTAATGATTCCAAAAATCAAGCCGAAATATATATGCTAATAACCGTACAATAATCTATAAATGGAAGGTGAATATATGTTGCTAATAGACTAGAATATTAATTGTTTTTTTAAAAAAATATTTATGTTGTCTTAATATCTTTTTTACAAAAAAAAAAAAAATTAAAATAGAAGATTTCCGAGCAGCTAAAATGTCAATTACCTCTCAAAAAATCAATAAACAGTGGAGAATATGGTAATTTGGTGTTTAATCACCTCTTATGCAATCGTAATCAACTAACAATTAAACTAAAGATTCCAACTTGTATGATCGTCACCATTACGTGGTTGGGAATTTAATCTTGTTAAAATAGGTTTTGGACATTTTAATATTTTAATCGAGGGATGACGTGGATAAGATGTGATAACTAAGATATAAAAAGTTGATAGTTAAGTGTGGGTTTAATCCAAAATATTTAAATTATGGTGGGTTTAGTATATTCTTAATTTTTATTTTATTTTTATTGTTTTGGTTTCTTGTATTTGTTAGATAAGGGATAAATAGTATCTTCGACAGTACTAGCCTCCTCACCTATTACTACCCATGGTTTAGGCTTTATAGGATCTTCAATAAACCACTAGATTAGAATGGTTTTGATTAACAAATTAATTAATTAGAGTGCACGTACATGATTTTTAATCAATAAAACAAAGCATTAATTAGTTTGAGTGTATATTTTATTGAAAATTAAAAATAACAACTGACTTCCAATCGTCTTCAATAAATTTATGTGTACTTAATTAAGAAATCAAATCAGTTGTTTTTTTATTTAAAAGCAGTGTTCGGTGAACTTTATTTTGAAAGTAAATCAGATGTAACTTCAATTATTGATTGGTAAATAAGTTTTATAGTTTTAGTTACTATTTGTTTTTGGTAGGTTTCGTTGTTATTATGATCAAGTCGTATATTTGACATACTAATTTAAATAAACTTGAATTAAATTTTTTTTTTAATCTTTTTTTGTTGTCAAGTTTTTTTATTAGTTTATTTATTGTCATTATATTTTTTTATTTATATTATTTAAATTAGACGAGCTAATTAAACTCAGTCAATTCCATAACCTAACTTTTAAATATGTTTTTGTTTTTTTAGGAACGTCTATGTCACTCTAACATCTAGCTATCTAGTATACTCTAAAATATGATGTGTTAAGAATGGTAAATAAATGCTTTACAAGTTTTTTTATTTTATAAGCTCCTATTAAGATTAAGAAAGTATTTGAGAATGTGGTAATAATTGTTTTAAAACAAAATGTTTTTTACTCGATAATGCATTAAAATAATATATTTTTTAATTTTTTTTTGACATCAACACATTAAAATGATTTAAAAACATAAAAAAAATAATTAAAAAAATTTAAAATTTAAAAAATATAATTTCAACCGTATTTCCAAACATACACTAAAAAATCCAAGCACTTCCTTAGCTACTTTTAAAAGTTAGGTGACATGCGATGTTTTATACATTTGCCAGTCTTGGGTGCTTTGTAATAGGTTACATTTTTAAATGCTAATAAACTTAAGCGGACATAATTTTTTAATTTGTTTCATCTTTGCCCTTTGCAACTAAGATTATGCTTGGTGGTAAGCGTTTGCTTTTCAAATAATTTTTTGTGCTGAAATACATGTCAATGATGTTTTTTCATTTTTTAAAAATTATTTTTGACATCAGCACATCAAAACGATCCAAAACATACAAACCATATTAAATTTTAATAAAAAAAAAATTAAATTTTTTAAAAACACGGTTTGCTCCGTGTTACCAAACAATTTCTAAATAACTAACAAAATGGGCAAAATTTCGACCAAGAATACCACGATTATTAAAACAGAAAAAAGAAAAGGCAATGTCGGCAGGAAAGTAGCGAGAAGATCATACTAAAGAGCGAGTGTATACAAAAGACTGTAAAAATTAAATCTTAAAGATAGTAAAAATCAAATGCCAATAGCATAATATTGCAAAGTAGCCTTGGTGTCCATGCTTTGCCGTGGGTCTAGACTATTTTTTTACATGAAAAATGATGTTGAAGTATTGAAAGTTTGTTCTTTTAAAAATAAAAATATATGAATAAGGTCATGGAATAGACTGGATCGAATAGATGGTTTTGTTTTAATTAAAAAAAATAGAAAATAACAGCAGAATTTAATTAGATAAAATAATTTTAAAAAATATATATTAATATTGATGATTTTTAATTTAAATATTGTGAATTTAACTATTGCTATTACATCATGAAATAAATCATATTTAATAAAAAATATTTTTTATTATTCCATAAAACCATCTACAATTCCATTACGTACAAAATATATCCGACAAGAACTACAGTTTCCATAATTTTTTTAGCGTATAATAAAATTAGATAAAATATTATCAGGTATAAAATTCACTCTAAACTAATTAAAAAATATATATTAAAAAACTTACAAAAAAAAAAAACCGCAGTGCATGTGAACAGTGCAATTCTCTTGCACTGTTCACATGAACAGTGTACTAATGCATACTCTTCATGTTAATTGCATTGTTCATTGAACAGTGCAATTACATGAACAGTGCAAGAAAAGAGCCTTCAGCTGCTTCTTTTAATCCCGCGTTTCAAACACAAAAATTGATGGGGCCCATGAACAGTAATCAATGATTTTTCCGTTACCAAACACTTAGCTCCTGCGTTTTACTTTAAACACAACTTTTAACGCGTAAACAAACGGTCTCTAAAATAACCTGATAAAAAAAATAAGGAAAATTATAAATTCCTTTTAAAAAAACAATATTAATTTTTCAAACTCGCGATTCAGATTATTAGACTTGAGGCATCCTATAAGGAAAAATCATGAAATCCATTTGACAATCAATCAAATATTGAATGATAAAATTAAAAAAAAAATTAATTATACAGAAGGATTAAAAAAAAGTAATTAAAAGAATGATGATTAAAATTAAAATACAAAGTAAATTTTGGAATAATTACAAAAAACCTTCTATATACTTTGATCCGGTTTTTGTTTTCAAGTTAAGGTTTGAGAAATTACGGTTTCTCCTGAACTTTATACACGCACTAACACTTAACATCCTAAAAAAATCAACAAAAAAATATCTAATTATTTATAGGTTTACCTTTATATCCATTTTAATAACTAAAGAGCCATTGGAGCATCAAAATAACAAAATTATCATCTATAATTTATAATTACAAAATATTTTGTCATTGCACTATATAATTAAAATAAAAAAAGTTTCATTCATTCCCGATCAATTTAATAATAATTAATATGCCATTTGAAAATAACTCAATCTCTTGTTAAGTGTTTTTTTGGTTAAGAGACCAAATTGTCGTTGCATTGTTTAAGTAAACAGTACAAATAAATCTAGAGATACATAAAGGCATGCATAGTGCAATTCAATTCCCTTCATCTAGACCTCAGACCACACAACCCAGAAGAAAACGACAGTCTGTCCAGACATGATGGAAGAAGAAGAAAGAAAACATGCAAGTGTCAGACAGACACCTGTGTTGCAAAGAGGGCAGTCCAAAAACATCTCAATCATTCATTAATTCCACAAAATCACTTGGCAATCGCAAGACAGATTATAATCCACTAACCAACCATTCTGCATCGAAATCACGGAATCGTGTCAGACTGTCAGTAATTTTATCAGCCTCAAGAAATAATTAAAATACCCAACCACTTCCATTCCTTCTTGTCGCCTTTCTTTCCTAATTCACGTTTTACAAAACGTTGTAGTAAATTTGTCATGCTCAACAACCCCGTCTTTATCCTCATTACACTCATATTCTGATACATACATTTATACATATAATCATTCGTTACATTTCGTACCATTTTTTGTATGTTTATTTTTTGTTTTGAGCAATGAATACTATCGGTTTTAAGCCAGCACTGCCTGTAATTTCGGGCTCGAAAAAGCTCGGACTTTTTAGCTTCAATGGTGGCAATCAACCCATTGATTTTAAACCGAGAGGGGTTTGCCTGATCAAGGTTGCCATGGAAGAGACACAGACGCTTAAAGTGGATGTTCAGGGCAAGGTGGATAAGTTGGCAAATGGGCATGCAGGTAACTTTTTTTATTGGGTTTAATTTGTGTTTTGTATTAGTAATTGAATTTGGACCAGTTTATTAAAGTTTAGTTGGTGAAAAAAGTACAGAATTCAAGGTTTTTGACTTTTGATCTCGTTTTCTTTCTTGAAAAGTGTCTTGATTAAGGTATTTATTGAGATTGGGATTTATCGATTGGATTCTTGTTCTTCTTTGTATAGTTTGGATTTTGATTTGATTCTTCACATGAGTTTTGGATACAGGGAAAAATCACAGCCATTTGTCTACAATAGGGAATTCAACAAACATAAAGTGGCATGAGTGCCCAGTTGAAAAAATTGACAGGCAGAAGCTTCTCCAACAAAAGGGTTGTGTTATATGGATCACCGGTCTCAGTGGTTCAGGTTTGTCATACTTGGCTCCATTGAATTCTTCTTGTGGTTTTTTTTTTCAAATAAAAAATTGGGTTGATTGTCAACTGATCGTAGACCAAGTCTGTCTGATGTAAATCAACACTGTTTGACGAGCTTTTTAGTTTTGAGTAAATTCCTGTAGTGTGGTTTTTGTTCTGACTTTTTGAATCAAGGATGGCAGGTTAAATTTTTCTGATTTTAAGTGCTCTCGCACAAACACCCATGAAGCTTAGCGTGCATCGCATTGATTCTATTTTTTGGTTTTTTATTGCCTGACTTTGGGTTTCTGGTGCCACTGTGGGAAAAAAGTTCTAGATTTCTAAATATTTTTTGTATTTAGTCCTCTACCTTTCGTCGCCTTCTTATGTTCTGAAACTCAATTGATAGGGAAGAGCTCTGTGGCATGTGCCTTGAGTCAAATGCTGTACCAGAGAGGAAAGTTGTCATACATTCTTGATGGCGACAATGTCAGGCATGGCCTCAATCGTGACCTTAGTTTTAAAGCAGAAGACCGTGTTGAGAACATAAGGAGAGTTGGTAAGCATTGTATTAATTGCTTACATCTTGTGATTTTTCCTTACAAGTATTACTTGTTATACCATCACGCGTGACAGTGGGGATGTCTACTCAGTTAATAATGGTTGATTAATAGTAATCTGCACTCATGGACCTTTGGATGGTTGAGTATGGAATTTTGTATTGTCTCCTTTGTGTTTAGGGGAGGTAGCGAAACTATTTGCAGATGCTGGATTTATTTGCATCGCCTGCCTGATCTCTCCGTACAAAAGGGATCGGGCTGCCTGTCGAGCAATGTTACCAAGTGGAGATTTCATTGAGGTTGGTGCTTCTCCAGTTTGTGATTGCTTTATTTAAACTGCAAAGTTTAGCAAGTCGGATTTTATTGCAGTTCTTTGTTATCTTTCCTTTGCTACTTAGTTTGGGATCCAACCTTCAAATGTTGCTCATGCTGCCAATTATGCCTGATCAGATGATGAAATGTTGCTCATATTGCTAAATATTCTGACGAGGCTTGTCATAACAGGTGTTTATGGATGTTCCCCTCCGAGTTTGTGAGGACAGAGACCCAAAAGGCTTGTATAAGCTTGCTCGTGCTGGGAAGATCAAAGGTATTCTTAGGGAACTGCAATGCATCTGAGTTGTATTGCATGAATTAACTGTAAAGAGCTCTGATGTTCATCTATATCCTGCAGGTTTTACTGGCATTGATGACCCATATGAATCACCATTGGATGCTGAGGTAATTGTGCAAAGTAAAAAAGAATATTCTGGTCAACATAAATGCTCAGATGCACAGTAAAAACATGCTTATGGATCTGCTTTTTGTTTTTCTTTCATTTGGATGATCGATTTTAATGGAACCTTATTAATGATACCCCCAAAAAGTTCAAGTAGGTTGGAGTAAGATTTATGTCTTGGATAATTGGTTAATTTTTTAGTTCTGACAATTTGATTTATTATTTCTAGCCTAGGTAGCTGGAAGCGGGTACTTGATACTTGCAAAAAATCTAATTTGATGAATTTGAACTCTCCGATGATTAAGTTAGTAATTTTTTTTAGAGATAATACAATAATATTACATAAAGATACTCTGAAAATAAATATGCAATAGAAAATAAAGATTTCAAACCTTTTATTTAAAGAATTCATGGTCTATTTATAACTCATAAGTCTTTTTATAAAGAGAAGAGGCTAAAGTGCAATATATTACATTGATAGTATTAAATAGGAAAAATATCATTAATATATGTATTAATATTTATGAAAAATATCACTGATATACATATTAAAGAAGAAAAATATCTCTAACATATGTATTAATGTTGATTGAAATATGGTGGCCCTTAAAAAACTTTTACACAATATCTCTTACACACATTAATATTAATATTGATGGAAATATGGTGGGTTTTTAAAGGATTTTTATATATACACCTAATAAGTGTAGGGAGAGTAAGATCCAAAATATAATTGTACTCAAAAGAGGTAAGTCTTTCTCTTGGCTAAGCCCAAAAAAGTTGGGTCTGTCTTTTGGCTGATCTCAAGGGAGGTTGGGTTTTATGTGGGGTTTTTTGGAGCCCTTAAATCTGGATTTATAAATAGCTCGCTTAAGTCTTTGTGATGTTTATATGCAAAGACTTGTAAAAGTATCTAGTATAATGAGTTTATCGATTTTTTTTTGTATGAGAAGTGGGGTGAAAATCTCGGTTAATATACCAGGGAGCCTATGTGTAAAGGTATGCTCCATGTTTGAAATTTTTTTTTATAAGTATGAAGAGGTGAACCATGGAGGAACTAATACTTAGAACATTTTCGAAGAGAGTGAGGTGAAATCATGGAAGAATCTATATTTAGAAAACTTTTATAATAGGTAGAAAAATCCAATAAATGTGAGCCTATATTTAGAAAATATTCTAAGAGGTTGATGAGAGCAAATCCTTATCATCGTTCATATTTAGAAAATTTTCAAGGGGCAAAGAGGACATACCTATGTCGACGCCCATACTTAAAATTTTTTCTAAGAGGTGGAGGGGAACTCAAGGAGGATGATGATGTTGCATTAAGGAGATCAAGTCAATCCCTTTCTTAGAGAATTATTATATTTTTTTTAAGAGATGAAGGCATGTGGTCTTCCTAGTGATGACATGGGGCATAAGAGCCCCCTCTAGAGAGAGAGAGACCCAACCTGAGAGTGTAAGATTCAAGATCATCCATGGAGATAACATAAGGCTCGAGAGTTTTTTTGAGGACTCTTTAATGATTCATAATTTATTTGTAATCCATGAGTCTTTTTATAAAGATGAGAAGATAAAGTGTAATATTATCTTAATAGTATTAAAGAGAGAAAACATCTCTAATATATATATTAATGTTGATAAGAAATATCTCTGACATATGTATTAATAAAAAAAAATATCTCTGACATATATATTAATAAGAGAAATGTCTCTGCCACATGTATTAATATGGATGAAAATTTGGTCTGCTGTTACAAAACTTTTACATACTATGTTCTACACAATAAATGGAGGTGGGTCCTTTTCTTGACTGAACCCAGAAAAGGTTTAATTCTTTTCTTTACGGAGCTTAAGAAAAGGATGGTTTAATTTATAGATGGTATTTTGTGCCATTTAATATGGGTTTATTACTTATAAATTGTGGGACTCCTGGTTTGGTTCTTCCTTTACTATAATTGCCTCTATTCTGTTACCTTAACAATTATGTTGCTGGCTTGTATTTATATTTACCGATGTGTTCGGTTCATCTCTTACTGAGTTACTTGTTTCACTGTCATTAACTAATTCCTCTACCTGCTCGCAACATTCATGCATATCATCAATATATGTATTTGGTGTTTAAATGTTCGTTTACTTTTTTTCAGATAGTATTGCAATGCAACACAGGAGACTGTTCTACCCCATGCGACATGGCTGGAAAGGTGATTTCTTACTTGGAGGAAAAAGGGTATCTCCAGGCATAAAGTTATTGCTGCGGCGGTCTTGACTCTGAGCCGCTGACGTCTTTGTTAATGTTGTATCAATGGCAACGGTGGAAGCTGCTCACTTCCCTAGTTGCTAAATATCAAATATATTGATTAGGCTTTTGGTGTTTCGTCAGTTAATTTATCGATTAGCTAACGCCACCATCTTGGCCGATGGAAATTTCATTTCTTTTGATTTGTATGTATTAATAAAGCTGGAATTGGTTTGGGAAATATGTTGAAAATGCCTACGAAAAGCTTGTTTGCCATGTAGTTATATCTAAAAAAAAGAAAGTAGAAGAGCGTGTATTAATTCGTATTTGATTTTTATTATTATTAATTAATAAAAACAAAAGTTATTAGTTAGTGATGATTTTGGTTATTAAATAAGTTAAAATTGGTGTTAATAAATTTTATTATGTGAAGAGAGTTTTATGGTATTTGTTTTAAGTTTTAATGTATTTTTTATTTAATGAATAATAGATAGAATATAAAAGAAATAAGAACCCGGCCGAGAGTATCTGGTGATATTCCTATTACTTAGCCAGCGTAAGGAGGTTTCTTAGCTAAACATTTCACAAGTAACAAGAAGAAAAGCAAAAGAACGCATTGATTTATGCATCTGACCCTATGACTTGTTACCCAACAAAATTTGCAACAAATAAATAACATGAAAAAATAAATTCAACTAAAAAAATTCATATGAAAAAAATTTAAAAATCCTATAAATAAATCAACTAAAAATT
>Ga0307515_10014117_pt1 | contig 14850 bp, 13 predicted proteins | sample 17_EM_MG_FD_194513 | JGI IMG/M metagenome (GOLD analysis project Ga0307515, IMG submission 194513) | Populus trichocarpa ectomycorrhiza microbial communities from riparian zone in the Pacific Northwest, United States - 17_EM | ecosystem: Host-associated > Plants > Roots > Unclassified | place... | reverse complement strand
GCCAAGTTCGAGCGCGAGCCCGAGCCGCTGGCGGCGCAGTGGTATCGCGCGCTGCGTGGCGTGCTCCTGAAGCGCTTCAATGTCTAAGCCGCGCAAGCCCTTGTCGCTGGAGCGCCCGCTCTACCCGGAGCGCGACGACGTGCTGCCGCAGGGCTGGCTGGAGGAGACGAGTGAGCGCCTGCGCGGGGATGTCTCACGGTGGCGGCGCAGCTTTGGCGCGCTGCGCAGCGGCATCGTCGAGCGCACCCGCCACCACGAGGAGGCCGGCATCGGTGTGCTGGACGCCGCCGGCCTGCGCGAGGCCGCGCGCGAGGTCGGCAAGGCGCTGCGCCGCGACGGCTACGAGCCCGATCTCGTCGCCCAGGCCTTCGCCCTCGTCAGCCGCGCCGCGCAATTGACTCTCGGCTTCAAGCACCACGACGTGCAGCTGCAAGGCGGCTGGGTGCTGTTGCAGGGCATGGTGGCCGAGATGGAAACCGGCGAGGGCAAGACGCTGACCGCGACGCTGCCGGCCTGCACGGCCGCGCTGGCCGGCGTGCCGGTGCATGTCATCACCGTCAATGACTACCTCGTCAGCCGCGACGCCGAGGAGATGCGGCCCATCTACGAGGCGCTGGGCCTGTCGGTCGGCGTCGTCGTGGAAGACCAGCAGCCGCCCGAACGACAGGCCGCCTATGCCTGCCGCGTGACCTACGCCAGCAACAAAACGCTGGTGTTTGACTACCTGCGCGACCGCATCGTGCTGGGCGACCGCAACAGCGCGCTGCGCCTGCGGCTGGAGAAGTTGGGCGGCAAGTCCTCCCGTGTGGGCAAGCTGCTGCTGCAAGGCCTGAGCTTCGCCATCGTCGACGAGGCCGACAGCGTGCTGGTGGACGAGGCGCGCACGCCCCTCATCATCTCGGCGCCGGCCGAGGGCGGCGACGAAGCGCTGGTGGCCGAGCAGGGCATCGCGCTGGCGCGCGACATGCAGCGCGGCGTGGACTTCACCGAGAACAGCGCCGAGCGCAAGATCGCGCTGACCGACGCCGGCCGCGAGGCGCTGGAGGCGCGCTGCGCCGAGCTGGGCGGCGTGTGGGCCGGCTTTCTGCGGCGCGAGGAACTGGCCACGCAAGCGCTGTCGGCGCTGCACCTGTTCAAGATCGACGAGCACTATCTCGTGCGCGAGGACAAGATCCAGATCATCGACGAGTACACCGGCCGCGTGATGGCCGACCGCACCTGGGAGCGCGGCCTGCACCAGCTCATCGAGGCCAAGGAGGGCTGCACCGTCACGGCCCAGAAGGAGCCGCTGGCGCGCATCAGCTACCAGCGCTTCTTCCGCCGCTACCTGCATCTGGCGGGCATGAGCGGCACGGCCAGCGAGGTGGCGGGCGAATTCGGCGCCGTCTACGACCTGCCGGTCGTGCGCGTGCCCACGCACCGACCCAGCGCCCGCACGCTGCTGCCCGAGCAGGTCTTCCCCGACATGGAACGCAAGTGGCAGCACATCGCCGAGCGCGTCGCCCAGATCAACGCCGAGGGCCGGCCGGTGCTGCTGGGCACGCATTCGGTAGCGGCGTCCGAGCATGCCAGCCAGTTGCTGACGGCGCGCGGCCTGGCGCATCGCGTGCTCAACGCCAAGCAAGACGCTGAGGAAGCCGGCATCGTCGCCGAGGCCGGCCAGCGCGGCTGCATCACCATCGCCACCAACATGGCCGGTCGCGGCACCGACATCAAGCTCAAGCCCGACGTGGGCGCGCTCGGCGGCCTGCACGTCATCCTGTCGGAGCGGCACGACTCCAAGCGCATCGACCGCCAGCTCGCCGGCCGCTGCGCGCGCCAGGGCGACCCCGGCGTGTTCGAATCCATCCTCTCGCTGGAGGACAGCATCATGGCAGTGCTCGGCCCGCGCACCCGGCGCCTGCTGCTCGCCCTCGTTGGCGGGCTCGGGCCGCGCGCTCGCTCATGGCTGGTCGGTCATGCGCAGAAGCGGGCCGAGACGGCGCACTCGCGCGTGCGCAAGGGCCTGCTCAAGCAGGATCAACAAGTCAGCAAGCTGCTGGCGTTTTCAGGTCGCCCGGAATGAAGATGAAGTTCGTTTCCTGCTCTCCCCTGGTGTTCGCGCTGCTGGCCCAATGCGCGCTGGCCGCGCCGCCGCTGGAAGTGCCGCCGGTCGTGCCCACGCGCGGCGTGGAGTGCCTGCTGGAGCCGCACAAGGTCGTCAGCGTCGGCAGCCCGGTGGACGGCGTGCTGCACAGCGTCAGCGTGGACCGCGGCGACACGGTCAGCGCGGGCCAGGTGCTGGCGCAATTGCAGGCGGGCGTGGAGGCGGCGTCGGTGAGCCTGTCGCAGGCGCGCATCGACTTCGGCCGCCGCAAGATGGAGCGCAACGAGTCGCTGTTCCAGAAGCAGCTCATCTCCGCGCAGGACAAGGACGAGATCGAGACCGAGACCCGCATCCGCGAGGAAGAACTCAAGCGCGACCAGGAGTACCTGAAGCAGCGCACCATCGTCAGCCCCATCAACGGCGTGGTGGTGGAGCGCAAGCTGGTGGCGGGCGACCTGATCCGTTCGGACAAGTCCGTCGTCTTCAAGCTGGCCCAGCTGGACCCGCTGAACGTCGAGCTGGTCATGCCGGCCGAGCAATACGGCTCGGTGCGCGTGGGCATGGCGGGCAAGGTGACGCTGGGCGGCCATGTGGCCGGCACCTACAACGCCAACGTCGTCGTCGTGGACCGGCTCATCGACGCCGCCAGCGGCACCTTCGGCGTGCGCCTTCAGCTGTCCAACCCGGGCAACCGCATCCCGGCGGGCATCCGCTGTGGCGTGCGGCTGGTGCGTTAGTCCAGCGCGGCCGATGCGGCCAGCGCATGCAGTGCGGCGCGGTCAGGGAACTGCCTGACCCGATAGCGGACAGGGACGTGATCCGTGGGCTCCATCAGGTGCCCGAACTGTTCCCGCACAGTGGCCCACGCCAGGCGCGTGTGCCAGTTGTCCTCGCCGTCGCGGTGGAGCAGCACGATGCTCTGGGCCTGCGGCAGCAGCGTGTCGACGCCGTCCGACCACACCGAGTAGCTCGTCAGCGGCCCGCCTTCCTTCTGCATCAGCGTGTAGCTGGCGACGAAGAGGTCGATGTTCTGCGCCTCGTGCTGGCCCTCCAGCACCTGCCGCTGGCCTTCGTAGTCCTCGGCCTGGCTGCGCACGAGCATCTGCGCTTGCTGTGCGGCCGCGGCTTCGCCTGACAACGCGAAGCGGGCCCACGTCGTGCCTTGCAGGCGCAACAGTTCGAACGAGACCCAGCGGCCCTGGGCGTCCAGCGCGTCATGGGCGATCTGCACGATGTGCTCGATGCCGGGGCCGTTGGCGGCCGAGGTGACCAGCAGCGCATTGCGGAACGGCGCCATCGCCACCGGGTCGGCAATGCCCAGCCGGTAGATGAGGTCGGGCAGCAGCAGGCGCGAGCTTTCGTAGGTGTCGCCCCAGGCGCCGCTCCAGACGCCCGGCCCGATCTCCGACCAGCCGCCGTGCTCGGGCAGGCCGCGCAGGTTGTCCAGCGCGTCCTGCAGGGCCTGCTCCCAGGTGACGCCCCAGTCCGCCAGCGAGCGCTCCTGCACGTACATCATGGAATCGGGCAGGTCGATGACCAGGGCAACCATCAGGTCCGCGACCAGCGGGCGCTGCGCGGCCTGCGAGCCCGGCGGCGCGTCGGCAGCGGCAGTGCTCAGCCGGGCGATCCCCATGCCGCCGGTGGAGCGCACGACCGGCATGATCTTTGGCTTGGCCTCGGCATAGCTGCCTGGCATTGCTTCGCTGACGAACAGGCTGGCCAGGAACTTGTTCAGCAGTGCCTGGCGCTCGCCGCGCGGTGTCTGCTCGTAGTCACGACGCAGGTTGCTCAAGGAGATGGTGTGCACGCCGCCGCGCCGGCTGGCCCGCATTTCCAGGCGCTCGGGGAAGGCCTGGATGTCGGTGCAGCCCTGGCCTTCAAGCCAGCGGGTGGTGTCACGGATCAGGCCGTCGAGGGTGGGGCGGCCGAGGAGGCGGTCGAGGAATGACATGCAGTCATTCTGGAGGTCCGGTAACAGGCGGGCGTCACCCTGATTCGGGACGACCCCCAAAAACAAGGGGCCTGATCTTTCGATCAGGCCCTTTTCTGTTCTGGTGCCGGCAAGAGGAGTCGAACCCCCGACCTTCGCATTACGAATGCGCTGCTCTACCAACTGAGCTATGCCGGCCGTGACGGTGAAGTCAGCCCAAGATTATAGCGACTAATTTGGGGCAGCTTCCCGGTGGTAGCTGGCTATGCGCTCGACCTCGTTCTTCGATCCCAGCGCCACGGCCACGCGTTCGTGCAGCTTGCCGGGCTTCAAGTCCATGATGCGCTCGGTGCCGTTGACGGCTGCGCCGCCGGCCTGCTCGACGAGGAAGGCCATCGGGTTGGCCTCATACAGCAGGCGCAGCTTGCCGGGTTTGTCGGGCTCGCGCTGGTCCCAGGGGTAGAGGAAGACGCCGCCGCGCGTGAGGATGCGGTGCACGTCGGCCACCATGCTGGCAACCCAGCGCATGTTGAAGTCCTTGGCGCGCGGACCGGTGACACCGGCCAGGCATTCCTCGATGTAGCGCGTCACTGGCGGCGCCCAGTGGCGCATGTTGGACATGTTGATCGCGAATTCCTTGGTGTCCTCGGGAATGCGCACCTGGTCCTGCGTCAGCACCCAGGAGCCGGTCTCGCGATCCAGCGTGAAGACGGCCACGCCGTCGCCCACCGTCAGCACCAGCGTGCTCTGCGGGCCGTAGACGCAGTAGCCGGCCGCCGCCTGCTGCTTGCCGGGTTGCAGGAAGTCTTCCTCGGACACGCCGCGTGAATGGCCCACCTTGCGCAGCACGCTGAAGATGGTGCCGATGGACACGTTGACGTCGATGTTGGACGAGCCGTCCAGCGGGTCGAACAGCAGCAGGTATTCGCCTTGCGGGTAGCGGTTGGGCACGACGTAGATGCCGTCCATCTCCTCGCTGGCCATGGCCGCCAGGTGGCCGCCCCATTCGTTGGCCTCGATCAGCACCTCGTTGGCGATGATGTCCAGCTTCTTCTGCACTTCGCCCTGCACGTTCTCGCTGCCGGCGCTGCCCAGCACCTCGCCCAGAGCGCCCTTGTTGACCGAGATGGCGATGCGCTTGCAGGCGCGGGCCACCACTTCGATCAGCAGCCGCAACTCCTGCGGGATGTGGCCGTGCTCGCGTTGCTGCTCGACGAGGTATTGGGTCAGGCTGGTCTGGCGGGTCATGCTGGGTTTCCAGAGGCGAGGGCGCGTTCGACGATTTCGCGCACGTCGGAGGACAGGTCGGGCTTGGCGGCCACGCGGGCGATGGCTTCGCGGGCGGCGCTGCGGTAGGGCTCGGCGAGCTGGGCCCAGCGGTCCATCGCGCGGGCGATGCGGCTGGCCAGCTGCGGGTTGATGGCGTCCACGGCCAGCACCTGCTCGGCCCAGAAGACATAGCCCGCCGCATCGCTGCGGTGGAAGGCGGCCGGGTTGAACATGCACAGGGCTGCCAGCAGGCTGCGCGCGCGGTTGGGGTTCTTCAGCGTGAAGTCGGGGTGCTTCATCAGCGCCTTGACGCGGGCGAAGACGCGGCCGTTGGCCTCGGGCGCGCGGGCTTGCAGCGCAAACCACTTGTCGACGACGAGGGCATCGTCCTTGAACAGCGCGTGGAAGCGCTCCAGCGCTGGCGCGGCCAGCTCGGCGCCGGCGTTGACGAGGGCCGCCAGCGCGCCCATGCGCTCGGTCATGTTGGATGCATCCTTGAAGCGCTGATAGGCCTTGCCCGGCCACACCGTGTCGCCCGTGGCCTGCGCGTCCAGCACGAGCATGGACAGCGCCAGGTTGGCCAGCGCGCGCTTGCCGGACGAGACCGGATCGGGCGTGTAGCCGCACTGGATCTGGTGCGCCTCGAAGGCGGTGGCCCAGTCGTCGCGCAGGGCGCTGGCGAGCTGCTGTTGAGCTGCCATCACGGCCGCGTGGATGGCCTGCGGGTCGACGACGTCCAACTGCTCGGCGATGTAGGCCTCGCCGGGCAGCGTCAGCGCCAGTTCCTTGAAGGCCGGGTCCAGCTCGGGGTGGTTGAGGACGACGCGCATCGCGTCGATGAAGACGGGGCTGAGCACCAGCGGCTGGCCGGCGCGCAGCGCGTGCAGGATGCGGTTTAGCGCCAGGCGCTGGCCGGCTTCCCAGCGGTTGAAGGGGTCGCTGTCATGGCGCATCAGCACCAGCAGCGCGGCGTCGGACAGGCCGTCGTTCAGCACGACCGGCGCCGAGAAGCCGCGCAGCAGCGAGGGCACGGGCTCGCTGGTGATGCCGTTGAAGACGAAGGTCTGCTCGGTTTGGTCCAGCACGAGGACCCGTTCAGTGGCGCCGTTCGCATCCAGCGGCAGCGCCAGGCCGTGGCGGTCCAGCAGGCCCATGACGACCGGGATGACTTGCGGCTGCTTGTCGCCCTGGCCTGGCGTTGCGGGCGTCTGTTGCGTCAGGCGCAGCGTGTAGGCCTGCGTGGCGGCGTCGTACTCGCCGTGGGCAGTCACGCGCGGCGTGCCTGCTTGCGAGTACCAGCGCTTGAAGGTGTCCAGGCGCGTGGCGAGTTCCGAGCCGGGGTTGGCGTCGGCAATCGCGGCGGCGAAGTCGTCGCAGGTCACGGCCTGGCCGTCATGGCGCTCGAAGTAGAGCTTCATGCCCGCTTCGAAGCCCTTGCGGCCGACCAGCGCCTGGTACATGCGCACGACCTCGGCGCCCTTCTCGTAGACGGTGGCCGTGTAGAAGTTGTTGATCTCGCTGTAGCTGTCCGGCCGCACCGGGTGGGCCATGGCGCCGCTGTCCTCGGGGAACTGGCTGGCGCGCAGCTGGCGCACGTCCTGGATGCGGCAGACGGCGCGTGCCGACGGCGTGCCGGCCATGTCCATGCTGAATTCCTGGTCGCGGAAGACGGTCAGGCCTTCCTTCAGCGACAGCTGGAACCAGTCGCGGCAGGTGACGCGGTTGCCGGTCCAGTTGTGGAAATACTCGTGGGCAACGATGGACTCGATGCGGGCGAAGTCGGCGTCCGTCGCCGTGGCCGGCGAGGCGAGCAGGGCGGACGTGTTGAAGATGTTCAGCCCCTTGTTCTCCATCGCGCCCATGTTGAAGTCGGACACGCCAACCACCATGAAGCGCTCCAGGTCCAGCGGCAGGCCGAAGCGGGCCTCGTCCCACACCATGGAGGCGATGAGGCTGTTCATCGCATGCTCGGTCTTCTCCAGGTCGCCCCGGCGCACATAGACCTGCAACAGGTGGTCCTTGCCGGCGCGGGTGCGCACGCGCTGCTCGCGTGCGACGAGGTCGCCCGCGACGACGGCGAACAAATAGCTGGGCTTGGGGAAGGGGTCGGCCCAGACGGCGAAGTGGCGGCCGTTGTCCAGGCTGCCGCTGCTCGTCAGGTTGCCGTTGGACAGCAGCACCGGGTACTTGGCGGCGTCGGCGCGCAGCGTGACCGTGTAGACGGCCATCACGTCCGGGCGGTCCAGGAAATAGGTGATGCGGCGGAAGCCCTCGGCCTCGCACTGCGTGAAGAAGCTGCCGCCCGAGGTGTACAGGCCCGAGAGCGCCGTGTTCTTGTCGGGACAGGTGGTGTTGCGGATCTCGAGCGCGAAGTCGGCGTCGGGTGCGTTGTCGATGATCAGCTCATGGCCTTCCTGGCGGAAGGACACCGAGGCGCCGTCGATCAGCACGCGCAGCAGGTTCAGTTCCTCGCCATGCAGGCGTAGCGGGCCGTGCGGCACGGCGCGGTTGCGCTCGACCTGCATCTTGCTCGTGACCAGGGTCTTGGCCGGGTCGAGGTCGAAGGTCAGGTCGACCTTGCGGATCCAGAACGCCGGCTGCTGGTAGTCCAGGCGTTGGATCGTGGGAGCAGTGCCTTCACGCATGAGGGGCTTCCTTGGGGGGCGGAAAAAGGGCCGTCGCAGCGGCAAAAAGAGAAGGGGCCGCCGTGGCGGCCCCAGGGATCAAACGCCTTGCTTCAGGCTCTCGGTGATGAAGGGGTCGAGATCCCCATCCAGCACCTTCTGCGTGGCCGACGTTTCGTAGTTGGTGCGCAAGTCCTTGATGCGGCTCTGGTCCAGCACATAACTGCGAATCTGGTGGCCCCAGCCGACGTCGGTCTTGGTGTCTTCCAGCGCCTGTTGCTCGACCATGCGCTTCTTCATCTCATGGTCGTACAGCCGCGAGCGCAGGCGCTTCCAGGCGACGTCGCGGTTGCTGTGCTGGCTGCGGCCGTCCTGGCACTGCACGACGATGCCGGTCGGGATGTGCGTCAGGCGCACGGCCGAGTCGGTCTTGTTGATGTGCTGGCCACCGGCGCCCGAGGCGCGGAAGGTGTCGGTGCGCACGTCGGCCGGGTTGATGTCGATCTCGATGCTGTCATCCACCTCGGGGTAGACGAACAGCGACGCGAACGACGTGTGGCGGCCGCCGGAGCTGTCGAACGGGCTCTTGCGCACCAGGCGGTGCACGCCGGTCTCGGTGCGCAGCAGTCCGAAGGCGTACTCGCCCTCGACCTTGATGGTCGCGCTCTTCAGGCCGGCCACGTCGCCGGGGGTCTCGTCTTCCAGCGTCGTCTTGAAGCCCTTGCGCTCGCAGTACTTCAGGTACTGGCGCAGCAGCATGCCGGCCCAGTCGCAGGCCTCGGTGCCGCCGGCGCCGGCCTGGATGTCGACGAAGCAGTTCAGCGGGTCGGCCGGGTTGTTGAACATGCGGCGGAACTCGAGCTGCTCGATCTTCTCGCGCAGCCTGCCGGCGTCTTCCTCGATGGCCAGCATGCCGGTCTCGTCGCCTTCATCGCGGCTCATCTCGAACAGCTCGGCGTTGTCGGTCAGCGAGCTGGTCAGCATCGTGATCGTCTCGACCACGGCCTCCAGCGTGCGCTTTTCCTTGCCCAGTTCCTGGGCGCGCTTCTGGTCGTTCCAGACGTTGGGGTTCTCGAGGGAGGCGTTGACCTCGTTCAGTCGCAGTGCTTTGCGATCGAAGTCAAAGATACCCCCTTAGCGCGTCGGTACGCGCTGTGAGGTCGGCCAACGAGTTGCCAATTTGGTTGATGTGTTCGATGTCCATGACAGTCGTTCTACTTCTTGGGAAAACGCGGATTTTCTCATGGGCCAGAATGGCCGACATGAAGGAAGCATCGCCCGACGACTACTGGCGCCGCACGCGCCGCCTGACGGTCTGGCTGCTGCTGGCTTGGGGCGTGGTCGCCTTCGTGCCGGTGTTCTTCGCCCGCGAGCTCAGCGTCGAGGTGTTCGGCTGGCCGCTGGCCTTCTGGCTGGCCTCGCAGGGCGCTCTGCTGGGCTTTTGCGCCATCGTCATCGTCTATGCGCGGGCCATGGGCCGGCTGGATTCCGAAGTGAGCGACATCAGCGAGATCAGCGAGCCTCGGCCCTGAACAGCCGCCGCGCCTCGGCTTCGCCGGCGTGGCGGGCATAGGCCGCCTGTACCCAGCCCTCGCGCCGCAGCGCATCCAGGTGCAGTTGCAGTTGCCGCAGGTCATCGGCGTTGAAGTTGCTGCGGTTGAGGTACAGGCCGATGGGTTCGACCGGCGCCTCGGGCAGGTCCACCGTGACCGCCTGAGGCGGCAGGCGGCCGTCGCGCCGCAGCTTGGTGTGGATGACGCTGGGGATCAGCGCCGCCTGCACTCGGCCGGCGCCGAGCTTGGCCACGAGGTTGTCGAAGTCAGGCGAGTACTCGGCCTGCTTGCGGGCCAGCATGTCGTTGACGGCGGCGTCCAGCACGATACCCAGCCGCACGCCGCGTACGACGCCCAGCTTGAGGTCATGGCGCTGGCGCAGCTCGTCGAAGTTGCGCGGCACCGTATCGCCCAACACGATGAGGTCCAGCTCGGTGTAGGCATAGGGCAGGAAATGGCCGACGCGATCACGCTCGGCGGTCTGCATCGACGAGGTGACGATGTCGATCTGCCCCTGCTCGAACTCCAGCAGCACGCGGGCGCGCGGCCGGGGGCTGAGCTTGAGCCGGCAGCCGCTGCGCTGCTCCATTTCCGCCGCCAGTTCGGGCACGATGCCCTGCCAGCGGCCGTCCTGCAGATAGGCGCTGTAGCCGAGGTCGGAGACCCCGACGCTGAACTCGCGCGAGCACACCGCCTGCGCGCCCGCTGCGGCCAGCGCTAGCAGCAGCGAGGCAGCGGCGTGCTTCATGGGCTGTCCAAAAAGGGTTCGAGCACGGCGGCCAGCGCCTCGGGCTGGTCGTGGTGCAGCATGTGACCGGCGTCCTGCAGCACGGTGCGCGCAAGACGTGGCACCACGGCCAGGCGGGCCTCGAACTCCTCGCGCGGGAAGCGGCCGCCCCAGAAGCGCGTCAGTTGGTCTTCGCTGCCCTCGACCCACAGCGTCGGCGCGGTGATGCGCTGCCAGCAGGCCAGCACCTCGGCCTTGCGGTAGAGCACGGGGTTGGCGAGCTTGTGGGCGGGATCGGCGTTGAGCAGGAAGCCTTCCGGCGTTTCGCGCGCCCAGTGGCCGGCCAGCCAGGCGGCCTTGTCTTCTGCCAAGCGGGGGTTGTTCTTGCGCAGGCGCTCGGCCACATCGGCCAGCGTGGCGTAGGGGCGCAGCGAGGGCGGGGCTTTCAGCTCGTCCAGCCAGCGGCTCAGGCGCTCTGGCGCGGCGGCGGGCGAGACGTCGGGCATGCCGAAGCCTTCGAGATTAACGAGGCGACGCACCCGTGCGGGACGAACCCCCGCGTAGCTCATGGCCACATTGCCGCCCATGCTGTGGCCGAGCAGGTCGACAGGCGAGTCGGGGCTCAGTAGGTCGAGCAAGGTGTCGAGATCGCCGAGGTAGTCAGGGAACCAGTAGCAATCCGTCCCTGACGCCTCGCTGAGACCGAAGCCACGCCAGTCCAGCGCAATGATCTCGCGCTCAGCCTGCAGCGCGTCGACGACGAACTGGAAGGACGCGCCGACGTCCATCCAGCCATGCACCATGACCAATGGCGGCTGTCCCGCGCGCGACTCGCCCCAGCGCAGGATGTGGTGGCGCAGGCCGCGCGAGCTCAGGAATTCGCTACGGTGGACGCGGCGCGGGGTGTAGACATCGGGCATATCCGCACTTTAGGACACGGCTGTCCGCTGACAATGGCGTCACCATGCCCGCACCCCGTCACGACATTCGCGCCGCCGAGCCGCGCGACCTGCGCACCATCGTTCAACTGATCAGCGAGCTCGCCGAGTTCGAGAACCTGACGCATCTGCTGGAGGTCACGCCCGACAAACTCGAGGCCCATCTCTTTGGCGATTCGCCGGTCGCGGAGTGCATGGTGGGCGAGGTGCACGGTGAGGTCGTCGCCTTCGCGCTGTTCTACACAAACTTCTCCACCTTCCTGGCCAAGCCCGGCCTCTACCTAGAAGACCTCTATGTGCGCCCCGCCCACCGCCGCAGCGGTCTGGGGCGTGGCCTGCTCGTCCACCTGGCCCAGATCGCCTGCGAGCGCGGCTACGGCCGCTTCGACTGGACCGTGTTGGACTGGAACGAGGACGCCATCCGCTTCTACGAGAAGCTGGGCGCCGACGTGATGCCCGAATGGCGCATCTGCCGCCTGACCGGCGATGCGCTGGAGCGCTACAGCGACGGCGACCGGCCGAGCATGTGGTCGCCGTCGGCCTGGTTGGGGCTGTAAAGCTCCTGGCTGACAGCCCGGCGTCGGCCCCGGGCAATCCATGACGCCGGGGTGAGCGCCGCTGGCTAGCATCCGCCCCCTTGTCCCAACCCGGGGTGGCCCATGCAAGACCGTTACGAGCAACTGCACGCCGCCTTCCGCTGGCAGGTGCCGGACGACTTCAACATCGCCGAGGCCTGCTGCGGCCGCTGGGCACGCGACACGCCCAAGGCCACGGCCATCTATTTCGACAGCGAGAGCGGCTGCCGCACGCAATACAGCTATGCGCAGCTGCAGCGTGCGGCCAACCGGCTGAGCAACGCGCTGCTCAACCAGGGCGTGCGCCGCGGCCACCGCGTTGCCATCCAGCTGCCGCAGCGCTTCGAGACGGCCGTGGCCCACATCGCCATCCAGCAGATCGGCGCGGTGGCGATGCCGCTGTCCATGCTCTTCGGCGCCGAGGCGCTGGAGTACCGGCTGCAGGACAGCGGCGCGGTGCTGGCCATCGCCGCCTGCGAGGCGCTGCCGGCGCTGCGCGAGGTGAAAGGCCGTTGCCCGACGCTGCGGCGCATCCTTGTCGTCGGCGAGTGCGCGGTGGAGGCCGACGAGCTGCCGTGGATGGAAGCCCTGCAGGCCGAGGAAGCGCGCTTCAGGCGCGTCGCGACCAAGGCCGGCGACGCGGCCATCCTGATCTACACCAGCGGCACGACTGGGGCGCCCAAGGGCGCGCTGATCCCGCAGCGGGCGCTGATCGGCAACCTGACGGGCTTTGTCGCCAGCCAGAACTGGCTGGGCTTCGATCCCTTCGATGTGAAGCAGCCCAGCGACGCGATCTTCTGGAGCCCGGCGGACTGGGCGTGGACCGGTGGCCTTATGGACGCGCTGTTGCCCACGCTCTATTTCGGTCGCCCCATCCTGGCCTACCAAGGCCGTTTCTCCTCTGCCAAGGCCTTCGAGCTGATGGCGGCCTACGGCGTCACGCATGCCTTCCTGTTCCCGACGGCGCTCAAGGCCATGATGAAGGCGGAGCCCAGGCCGCAGCGCCACAAGCTCAAGCTGCGCGCGCTGATGAGCGCGGGCGAGGCGGTGGGCGACGCCGTGTTCGGCTGGTGCCGCGACGCCCTGGGCGTGCCCGTCAACGAGATGTTCGGCCAGACCGAGATGAACTACGTCGTCGGCAACTGCCAGGCGCTGTGGCCGGCCAAGCCGGGCAGCATGGGTCGGGCCTACCCCGGCCATCGCGTGGCCGTCATCGACGACGAGGGCCGCGAGTGCTCGCCGGGGCAGACCGGCGAGGTGGCCGTGCACGCGCGCGACCGCCACGGCGTGCCCGACCCGGTTTTCTTCCTCGGCTACTGGAACAACGACGCCGCGACACGGGCCAAGTTCACCGGTGCGCCCGACGACAGCTGGTGCCGCACCGGCGACCTGGCGCGCAGCGATGCCGACGGCACGCTCTGGTACGAGGGCCGTGCGGACGACGTCTTCAAGAGCGCCGGCTACCGCATCGGGCCTGGCGAGATAGAGAACTGCCTGCTCAAGCACCCCGCAGTGGCCAACGCGGCCGTCGTGCCCAAGCCCGATGCCGAGCGCGGTGCGCTGGTGAAGGCCTATGTCGTGCTGGCCGAGGGGCACCGGGGCGACGACGCCCTCGTCGCGGCCTTGCAGGCCCATGTGAAGGCGCGGCTGGCGCCCTACGAGTACCCCAAGGAAGTCGAGTTCATCGCCGAGCTGCCGATGACGACGACCGGCAAGGTGCAGCGGCGCGTGCTGCGGCTGCGCGAGCAGGAACGGGCCACGGTCGGCTCGTCAAGCTAGCGCGGCCGCTCAGCGCATCGCCTGCGCCACCAGCAGCGTACCAGGCCGCCTTCAACGCGCCACACATGGGCGACGCGTGCGGTCATGGCCTTGCCGGTCTGGCGATAGGTGCCGTGGTAGCTGCCGATGCCGACGATGCAGTCGCCCGCATCGATCAGCGTCTCGAGTGCGAACCGGTAGCCTTCCCATTCGCTGCCCAGCACCTTGAAGACCTTGTCGGCCACCTGCGCCGGGCCGACATGCGTGCCGGCGCAGGGAAAGCCGGCCATCTCGGTCCACTGCACGTCCGGCGCCACCTCGGCCATCATGGCGACGAGGTCGCCGCGGGCGGAGGCGGCGTAGTGGTCGGCAACGATCTGGTGAGCGGTGCGCAAGGGCATTTCGGGCGGCAGCGCGGCTTCCCACCGGTTCAGCTCCTCGGCCAGCGTGCCGCGGCTGCGGAAATGCCGGTTGGCCTTGCCGTACCAATACTCGGCGTCTTCCAGGTCACCCTCCTGGATGTGCAGGATGCCGTGCAGCCAAGCGGCCAGCGGCGAGTCGTCGTGCTGCACGAGGTCGTGCGCCTCGGTCCACCGCCCGGCGTGGAGGTGCGTCAGGACTTGCCGGAGATGGGTGGCGCTCATGGCGTGCAGCCATCAAGGCCGCAGACCGGCAGCGTGCCGACCTCGGCCTCTGCATCGGTGCCGCTCAGTTGCTCCGTCAGCCAGGCCTGCCATGCCTGCGGCCGGCCGAGGTAGGGGCCGATGTCCACCACCGTGAAGCGGCCGGCCTGCTCCAGTGCGAAGGTCGGGAACCCGTGGCCGCCGACGCGGGCCAGCAGCGCCCGGCTCTGGTCGATATGGGCTTGCGTGGCGGCGCCCTGCAGCCGCTGAAAGGCGCTGCCAAAGGCCTCGGCATCCATGCCCAGTTCAGCCGCCAGCCGCGTGATCACGGCGACGTCGGCGATGCGCTGGCCTTCGACGTAGTGGGCCTGCTGCAGGCGCGCCAGCATGTCCAGGCCGGCGCCGGCCAGCTCATCTGCGGCCAGCACGGCCGTGATCGGCGGCGCCGAGTCCAGCACCGCATCGTTATCACGCAGCAGGCCCTCGAAGTAGCCCGGCCCGAAGGGCTGGCCGCTGGCCTGGGCGATGCGGCGGTCGTGCGTCATGACGAACTGGCGCAGCTCGGGCGTGACGGGGCGGCGCGCGGCGCCCGCCATCATGCCGCCGCCGTGAGCCTGCACGGCCAGCGTGTCGCGGGCCACGCGTACCAGCGGCGCGGCGCCGTAGCACCAGCCGCACAGCGGGTCGTGGATGTAATGCAGCGTCGCCATGATTCAGTCCTTCAACGGGGAAATGCCTTGTACCGGCCCGATCAGGCGTTCGAAAAG
>Ga0307515_10014116_pt1 | contig 14850 bp, 2 predicted proteins | sample 17_EM_MG_FD_194513 | JGI IMG/M metagenome (GOLD analysis project Ga0307515, IMG submission 194513) | Populus trichocarpa ectomycorrhiza microbial communities from riparian zone in the Pacific Northwest, United States - 17_EM | ecosystem: Host-associated > Plants > Roots > Unclassified | place... | reverse complement strand
TGTACCGTATCAAGGCCGTCGATGAGGGGAAGGTAGGCTACCGATGTAGAGCGAACGATGTAGTTGCTGATACCGTTTATAGCCTGTTCTCGCTTCTCGTGTATGCGGAGATCGTCTTTGTATTCGGCGTAGAGCTGGTTGTAGGCGGTGAGCTGGTGTGGGTCCAGTTGAGCTATTGATGTAGCTGTAGGTAGTACGTCTTTTGGTGACGGTCGATTCGGTGGTTCTAGCTTTGGAAGCTTATCCCTCTTCTTGGATGGGTCGATATACTCCCATACCTTGTTGGTTTTGGCTGTGTCTTGGATGATGAAGAACCATTGAATCCAGTCAGATGGCTGGTTGAGGATGAGGTTGACTTTTAATTCGTTCGTGGTCGTCATCCTTAGAATTTGTGGGGTCAGGCAGGGTCCAATTGGTGGCTTGGCAAAAACCTTATTTTAACGTTCCGAACTCTTGATTTGATTCGTCAGTTCGTTCGTCGGTCGGGTTCGATCGTCCGTCAGCGTCGATCGTCCGTTCGTTTGATAGGTGAAGAAGCTCGAGACACTGCAAAGGCGGAAGAAGTAGTGACTTCTTTGAATGAGGTAGTAGATTGATTGACAGATAGTGCAGCAGGTAGTGCGATCCAGGTAATTGCTCAGCAGGCAGTGCGATCCGGGCTCATAACTGTAAGCTTTGCAGTGTGTGGGAATTGAACGAGCAACTTAATTGTAAATCTATGGAAATCAAGTGGTATAAATACATGAGGAAGGTGTAAGAAATAAGATGAAAGGGGATACCAATGCGTACACCAGGGGGTGCAGCTACTCGTGATACGGGTCAAAATAAGCGAGAACGCGAAAACGCGAAAACGCTCATTTTTACCATCACTATTATGGCTCCTATAACACGGCGTGCAGCGCGCGAAAAGACTCCTCCTAACCAAAGACATGTCGGCGAATACGATACAATTGAAAAAGACCGGTTTTTTAACGCGTACGACCGAGAACACGGCGAGAAATCCATTCCTACGATTGCGATTGAATCTGGCACTACCGAACCTACAGCAAAACGCTGGCTCCACGATAGACGTTTAAATGGACGTGACGCACATTGTCATACGCGTAAGAGGTCAAAAGTTCTTGGTCATAAGTCTCGAGTCACAAAAGAGCAATGCCAGCGCTTGGTATCTCCGTTAAATCCAGTCCGCGATCAGTTTCTTGAGGCTCAGATTAAACACTTTAATATTGGAGTTAAACCACGCCAGCTTAAGACAATGCTTAAACGACATACTAAAGGTGCGCGGCGCTTTAAGCAGGCATACGTAAAGAAGAAGATTTCCCCTGCAAATAAGCAAAAACGGATTAATTACGGCGTAGAGAATAAGGGCAAGACGGTAGAGGATTGCTACCAGTTTATCTTCTATATAGACGAGTTTCACGTTAATCCTTTATCTATAGGAGCTGGCTATATACTACGGGAAGAAGGAACGCGTAAAAATCTTGAGAATATTCAAGAACGGCTAAAAAGAGAAGGGAATAGGTTACACGCTGCTAGATGGGTCAATTGGCACGCCAAATATGAAAAGCTTGAGTTCTACCACAACGAGGAGGATAAGACTATTCGGCCAAAACGACCGCGTAAGCCTCGCTACCGTAAGAACGAGTCTTAAGAGTCATATAATGAGCGAATTAGGGAGTGGGAAGCTTTATTACCTCACGAGTAAGAAGTTAAACCTAAAGGCAATTCAATGACTCAGAAATACTACGTGGACCGTTTATTGCCTGTTTATGTCTCTGCTATTTAAAATACGCGTCTCCAGGACTCTAGTAAGCCGTAGGTTTTACAAGAAGATAACGATCACTCCCATAGGCACGCAGTTCCTAAAGGACAGACTGAATCCTTGGCTGGAGCTTATAGGAAGGCTAATTGGATTAATATTATTGTTTACCCACCTTAATCGCCTGATTTGAATCTAATTGAGGCTTGCTGGAATATTATAAAGCAAAGAATTCGTTATAGGGTGTAGACAGATATAGAGGAGCTAAAATAGGCTCTACAGGAGGAATGGAGCAAGGTGACGATGCAGGAAATTCGCGCGCGTATCGCAGAAATGCCAGGACGATGTGAAACGCTAGTTAATTCTAGTGGGAAGCCCATTAAAAGCAAGTTGTGGTGATTAGAAGTAGAAATCAATGCATTTTTGGTGTTCTCGCTTATTTTGACCCCGTATCACGAGTAGCTGCACCCCCGTGGTAGCTAAAATAGGGTGATACGCAGTCGAGACAGGGTCGTGTTTTGGTAGGGTATCAGTACCGGTAGTCGGTTACATTATAGCTAGGCCGTTCTGTCTTTTAGTTCTTTATTATAACCTAGACTATATTACCTATAGTAAAGTTAGGCTCGCGCCTATGCTTATTTGCCTACTATTCTATTAATTTTTAGGCCTTTTCTAGGTTTATATAGGCTACTTTTTAGGCTTCTTCTAAGCGCTTGGCGTACTGCTAGGCTTCCTTATAAAATAGTTTTTCGCGTATAGTCTAGGGCCCTTCTAGTCTTTCCCAGTTAAAGCTTATATAGGTAGGTAACTTATTTCTAGTTAAATAGGGGCAAATCTAGTAGAGTTGTGGGGTAGGGTCGCTTGGGCGTAGTCTATTAAGGGTAACAGTTTAGCCCAGTTATCCTAAAAGTAGTTAATAAAAGGCCAGAGTCTCTGGTTTAAGTATTAATTTATAATCTCCGTTTAACTATCTATTTAGGGGTAATATACTATAAAAAGCTTTAGCTTAATGCCTAGGATCCGGGTGAACTTATTCTAAAAGGCTAATATAAACTGCGGCCCGCGGTCAGATATAATAGTGTCTAGTAGTCTATAAATTTAGTAGACGTAGTGAATATATAGTCGGGCCGCCTCTTTAGTATTAATATTCTTATAATAGGGAATTAAGAATAGGTGCTTGCCGAAGCGGTTAACTAGGATTATAACTATATTATATCTGTTACGGACGCTTTAAGTACAATGTTATAACTACTAGGAGAGAAGTCGGAAGAAGCTAGTTAGTTAATTTAGGCACAGTCCAGGATGGAGCCGGTAGAGCTGTGTAATGAGGAATAGTAACTAAGGTTATATAACGTTGTACGCAGTATACGCAGTGTATAAAGGGAACGTATGTATAACACGTATAACACGTACCTTACGTATAAAGGGGATTTCTTAGGAGTACGGTTGTGTATTTAAAGGACCACAGTCCCTACCTAGATAGTTCTCTCCTTTATAGTAAATCTTAGAATATAATTAGAGTTAATCTATTAGGTAACCACTCTACCAGTTATATTTACGTTGTTAACTATTTTATACCTATATACCCAGCCTATTAATAAGCCCACCGTAGTATTTCCTACAAGGCTTTATTATATATTTACTACCAAGGTTACGGTAAAAAAAGTTAAACAATATGCCACCAAAAGTATTAGCCACAACGCCGTTAACGGCAGCAACTACATTAAGATTAGGTAACGATACCAATATAGCAGAAGACACTAACTCTTAGTTAGTTACCGTTGGATAGCTATAGGAAATAGTTAATTAATTAACAGACAATAATAAGATACTTAAAGAAAGGATCAGTGGGATCGGAGCAGCTAAGGTTAAGTTACCCTTAATTAAGCAATTTTTAGGAGAGAAGTTAAAGCTTAAAGGATTCCTTACGTAAATGCACTTTAAGGCTATACAGAAAGGAGTTAAACTAGGAACGTTTATAGATTAAGTCGCTTATATAGGATTATTCTTAACGGGAAGGGCACTTAAGTGATTTAAACCTTACCTTACGGAAATGCAAGAATATGGTATAACAACCACTAACCAAAAGGTCTGGTATATATTCTTAAGTTAGAATAGGTTTGTAAAACGACTAATATAAATATTTAGAGACCTAAAGGCAACCATAATGGCGGAAAGAAAGCTTTAAAACCTAGTATAAAGGACTTTAGCAATTAAATACACGACGTAATTTTAAACGTTAGCAATATAAGTTAAATGGAATAATAAAGCGCTTATAGTATAGTATAAGCAAGGACTTAAGGTAAAAGTCTAGGACATAATCATTCTAATAGAAGATATGGATACTCTTAGGAATTTAATTAATTAAGCAATTAAGATTAATAATAGGATCTATTAGAAAGAATAAACTAAGAAGGGTTAGAATAGAGTTCTACAGTCGTATAAGGTGCAGGGCACACAATAATAAAGTTAAAGTTAAAAACTATAGTATGGCGCAGAGCTAATAGACCTAAGTGGTACTAAAGAATTTAAAAAATAAAATAAGAAATTATAGAAACCTAGAGGATAAGGATTAAGTAATTAAAGGTCTAAAAAGCAAAGGCTAAACTAGGGATCTTAATAGCAGAAGACGTTTAGGCGGACTCTATAACAAGAAAAATGGTTTAAAGAAGAAGCTTATATAAATTATAGAAAATAGGGTTATTACGTTAGAGACTATAAAAGTGGTTAGAATTACTACGTAGTAAAAGGAATAAGACTAGTAGACGATATATACGTATAGAGGGATAATAATATACTGCGAGGAACAAAAGAGTATTTAATTAAAAGTTTTGCGTTTTGTTATAATAACGTATACCAAATTTATAAAGACGCTAAGTATAGCGTAAGCTATTAGCTATAGAAGCTAAAACCTATAGAATATAAAGAAACTAATAAACTAGTTTATAGATCGGATATTAAGGACGATAAGTTTAACGTAGGTAAAATATTCTATAACAATAAGGTAATAAAGGTAGCTTACTAGGAGTATATAGACCTTAAAAATATTATATAAGAGGTAGAGGATAATTCCACTATATAATAGGGAACATTAGTAGGGATTAAGACCCCACTAAATAATATATCTATCGCTTTACAAGACGCAAAAGAAGTAAGATAGTGAACTACTTCGGCGCTTAATAAAGGCAAAAGGCTAAAGGCTTAAGACTCTTAAGACGAGATGCGAGACGACTAAGATTCTTGGGATGAGATAAGGTAAGCTTAAGGACCTATAATAGACAATAACCGATAGAGCAGAGTAATGGCTTAGTTTAGTAATATATAAATAAGCTTAAGACGAAGTTTCCCAAGGATATAAGACTCTTAAGACAAGATAAGTAAGATTTAAGACTTTTAAAACGAGATAAAAATACTATAAAAGCCTAGTTAAACTAAGGCTAGGGCTAAGCTTAAGACAGAAGTAAGCTTAGGATTAAAAATCTTATAGGACTAAGATTTTAGTAACAGAATAAGGACTATTAAAGAAATTGCAAGTAAGGCTTAGCAACTAGATTAAAATATTAATACTAAGATTAAGAAGTAAGAAAACTTTAAGGATTTAAGCATAAGGCGCAAACTAAAAGAAACTATAAAAGAATTTAGATAAAAAATTGTCGCATAGCAGGAATAGAAACTAGATAAGAGATCTAGTACACTAGGCCGTATAAGAAATAGAGCACTAGTATAAAGAATTACTAATAGGCCTAGGGTAGGCATACTAAGAGCTAAGTGGCTTACTAAACTGGAAAATAAAAAGGATTTAGGGATCCCTACTAGATTTAAAGAACGATATATAAAAGGCTATTACAACGTAGTAATAAGAAGATACTTCCTTATAGATAAGCCGCATACACTCTAGCAGCTATACTAAAAGTAGTATAGGCAATAATATAATAATAAGTAGGAAGATTTTTATATATAGTTAGATAAACAAGTTATTCAAAACTACCCTATTACGGAAAAGGCCATAACTTATATTAAAGAAGCCTTAATTATAACGTTAAAAGATCTAAAGGAACGATTAGAGGACTAGAGAAGCGAGAGGCGTATCTTAGTACCTATAAATAAAGTTATAACGTTTAGATTAACACGATAAAGGTTTAAACTTAAAGATAAAAATAAATTAAGAGTTAACCTAAAGCACCTAGCACACTATACGCTATTATAGATTGTATATATAGATAATATATACAAGATGCATAAAAATTAAAAATAAAAAAAAAGAATTAGAAGTACTTAGTAAGGATATATTAGGCGCCAGATAAGTAATAATATAAAAATGCTAAGTATATGCATAGCTAGCATCTAGCGGAAATTTAAGAATTAGGGGATTTAATACTTTAACCAGGAAGATTCCTTATAGAAAAATGCTTAGACGGATAATAGTAGTAGAAATGCCTAGAAAATATATATTTATAGTATATTAAAGACAAAAAGCAAACTAGGTATTAGCTAAAGAATAAGCTAAGTGTAATAAGATTAAGTAGCTAATAGTTAGGAAAAGTAGAGGCCTACGGGACCAAAGGGAGCTAATAGTAAAGCCCTAGACCCTTAAAGGAATTTAAGGACAATACCTAAATTTATAAGTTAATTAGTAAGATTAACAGTTTAAAGCGCTAATAAATAGTAGGGTAATGTATAACTATATCTTACTAGTAGTAGTTAAGAAAATAGGATTATCTTATAGATAGAAGGAATAACTTTACCTATTAGTTATAATTTTAGGAGATCTAATAGCCTATAGAGGAGGTATTATTAATCTTAAAATAGGACCTATTTAAATAACCATTAAAGGAAGACGAATTAAGATGTCTTTTAATATACTACTATTAGGACGGGATAAGGCAGTATTAAGTATACCTTAGTTACAAGAATATAATTTAAAAATTAATTAGATTATAGGCCAGGTTAATATTAGAGATACTTAATAATATAAAATATAATAATAAACTACGTTAGTATAGTACTAAGTTAAAGTAATATATAAAGAGACTAAGCGAGGCTTAATTTATATACTAAAGAGATAATATAAGTATAGTAAAAAGTTGGCAGATTATATAGTATGGGACTATAAAATAGAGTTAGAACTAGAAATAAATCTAAGGTTTTTTCTAACCTATAAGCTTACTTAAGAGAAGGTAAGTGCGTTTAAAGAGTTTATCTAAGAGAATCTATAAAAGGGATATATTAAACTATTATAGTCATTAGCAGGTTATCCAGTACTGTTTATACCAAAGAAAAATAGAAAACTTAGGTTATGCATCGACTATAAGTAGTTAAATAGCATTACTTAAAAAAATAGGTATCCTTTACCCTTAATTAGCGAAATTTAGGATTGGATAAATAACGCGCAAATCTTTATAAAGATAGATCTGAGATAGGTATACTATTAGAGTAGAATTAAGGAAGGTAATAAATAAAAGGCAGCTTTTAGATTAAGAGAAGGACTATATAAGCTATTAGTTATATAATTTAGATTAACAAATATACCAGTAATATTTTAGAAAAGAATTAATAGTGTGTTAGAAGAATACCTTAATAAGTTTATTATAGCATACCTTAATAATATTATTATCTACTTAATAACTAAAGAAGAATATAGGGAATACATTAAATGGGTTTTAAAGAGACTATAGGAAGAATAGATACTAGTAGTAATTAAAAAATGCGAGTTCTTTATAAGGAAGACCGATTTTATTGGATTTATTATTAAACTAGGTTATATTAGTATAGACCTAAAGAAAATTAAAGCTATAGTGAGTTGGTAAGAACTAAAAAATATAATATAGTTAAGGTTATTTTTAGGGGTTTGCAACTACTATAGAAGGTTTATAGTATAGTGGTTAAAAAATATTAAACCATTTACTAGGCTTATAAAGAAAGAGAAATTATAGGTATAGGGAGACAAATAGAGGAAGTTATTTAAAGAACTTAAGGAATTGTTTACCTAGGAGCTAATCTTTAAAATCTATTAACTAGGACTAGATATAGTTGTAAAAACGGATATATTAGACTATATACTAGGAGTATATTTACTATAGAAGTATAAGGACGCATGGCACCCAGTATTATATTATAGTAGAAAGATAACACTACTAGAGTTAAACTATAACGTCTATAATAAGGAGTTATTAGGTATAGTTATAGCACTTAAAGAATAGAGAGTATTCTTATAAGGCGTAGAGAAACTATTTATAGTTAAAATGGATTATAAAAACCTAACGGGGTTCCTAATAACAAAAGAACTTAATTAAAGATAAGTTAGATAGGTAGAGATTCTTATAAAATACTATTTTAAGATTTAATATACTAAAGGAACTAAAAATATAAGAGTAGATATACTTAGTAGAAAGGCTAAACTATAAAATAATAAGAAGCTATTAGGAGCAATGCTACGCAGAGATAAGGATAGATAAATTAGATATAACCACCCTAAACTAGTAGTAACTTAAGAGGATAATAAACTAAAAAGAGTCTACAAGATACTAAAGAGCTTTTAGGTATAAAGAATTCTAAAAGTATAGCTAGAAAATCTATAGATGGATATATATAAGAATTAAGAAGTAAAGTATATTCTAAAAAGCATAGCAGAGTATTTTATAGAAGACTTTTATAAGGGAATAACCTAAGGACACAACGGAGTAATAGGCTTAGTATTAAGACGTTAGGAAGAATATATTATTAATAGAATCTAAAATATTATAAGAAAAGTAATAAAAGAGTGTCTAAATTGCTAAAGGAATAAACTAATAAGGTATAAGCTATATAGAGGGCTATAACCTATTAAAATACTAGAGAAACTATAGGAGGTTATATTATAGGACTTTATTATTAAGTTACTAAAGTTAAAAGATCCTATTACCGGATAAGAGTATAACGCGATCTTAGTAATAGTGGACAAGTTAACTAAATAGGGCTACTTTGTAGTATATATAAAAGAAATCTTAGTAGAAGATATCGCTAAAATCTATATTAAAGAAGTGTTTATAAGATATAGAGCACTAAGTAAAATTATATTAGATAAAGATCTAAGATTTATAACAGTATTCTAGGAGGTATTCTTAGCAGAGTAAGGAGTTAAAGTAGTAACTTTTACCGTATACTATCCGCAGACAGACAGCTAAATGGAAAGATTAAATTAAATGCTAGAACAGTATCTAAGATATTATATTAATTATGCACAGAATAATTGGGTATTATTATTACTAATTATATAGTTTGCATATAATATAACACTATAAGAAGGAATAGGCATATTACTATTTAAGGCAAATTATAGATATAAGCTAAGAATATTGTTATTACTATAATAAGTAAAGAAAATAAGTAGCACAGCTAAGGAAAGAATAAAAACACTAATAAATCTTTATATAGACCTTATGGAATTAGTAAAGAAAGTATAAAAGAAAATAAAAAAGTACTATAATGTTAAGAGATCTAAAGGACTAGATCTTAAGGAGGGAGATAAAGTGTAGCTACTATATAAAAATTTCAAGAGTCGATAACTAAGTAAGAAGTTAGACTACGTTAGACTAGGACCTTTTAAAATTATGTAAAGGATTTTACCGGTTACGTTTAAGTTAAATCTACTAGCTAGAATAAAGATCTACCCTATATAGTATATTGTAATGCTAGAGCCAGTATATAGGAATATTAAGCCACTAGTTTACGAAGTAGACACATATAAAGGATAAGAAGAAGATAAATAGTAAGTTTTAAAGATCGTTAGTTATAAGGATATTAACAATAAAATATAGTACGAGGTTAAGTAGATAGGCTATAATAAGACTACCTAGGAGCTACTAGAGAATCTAAAGAACGCTATAGGAAAGGTATAGGAGTATTAAAAGAGATTAGGTTAGGCAGTATTAATAAAGAAGGATTACTAAAAAATAAACTACCTAAGGGGGACCTAAGAAGAGCAGTTGCCGAACTATTTAGATCTGTTTCCTTCTCGGCTAGAAGAGAATTCGTTCTTTTATTACTAAGTTCCTATAAACCTTATTCTATAAGTTTCTACTTCTTAAAATAAACCTTTTTACGAACCTTTTTAAGATAGAGTAACTAAGCGGACGCCATAATATAGGCTTTAAGGGCCTTCTGCTCTATATTATAAGAATGTTCTAACTTAATAAGGGCTTAAGACAGTTTACTATCTAGCTGTATAGCAGTAAATTAAATATAAGACTTTAAGATAAATCAATTAGGGAACTAGACAACTATTAAGAGCAATAGGTTGCATATATTTAATATTAAAGATAAAGTAAACGTCACAGGACGAACAAATATTCGCTTTAGTGTACTTTAAGTAAAAGGATAGTTATTATAAGAATAGGCTTGCCAACGTAATATAAACTAACCCCTTTTTTAAACAATAAGAATACGGAGACGGTATAATCTTATTAAGAGATAATATCGCAGTAACAGTGCGAGTACGACATTGCGCCTATAAAGAGGAAGGAGCCTTAGGTATAATAAGTAATAATATTAACTAAATTAATTAGACGGATATTATACCTCTAGTAAATAACTTAGAGATACTTAAGATCTTTAAGGATAAAGATAAAAAGGAAGGAGATAGTATTACGGACGCTTTAAGTATAATGTTATAACTACTAGGAGAGGAGTTGGAAGAACCTAATTAGTTAATTTAGGCACGGTTTAGGATAGAGTCGGTATAGCTATATAACGAGGAATAGTAACTAAGGTTATATAACGTTATACGCAGTATACGCAGTATATAAAGGGAACGTACGTATAAAGGGGATTTCTTAGAAGTACGGTTATGTATTTAAAGGACTATAGTCTCTACCTAGATAGTTCTCTCCTTTGTAGTAAATCTTAGAATATAATTAGAGTTAATCTATTAGGCAACTACTCCACCAGTTATATTTATATTGTTGACTATTCTATACCTACATACCTAGCCCATTAATAAGCCCACCGTAGTATTTCCTATAAGGCTTCGTTACAATATCTATTATAGTCTAAAGGTAGCTTATAAAAGTCTATAGAGATATATTACTAGGGATAGTCGGGTATTAGGAGGGGTTTTAATAATCCTAAGGTCTTATCTCGTGGAATTATAAACCTATAGTAGTTATTATAGTTTGGTATATAGTGGTTAATATCTATAATTATTCTAGGCTAGTAGTAGCGGTTACTAATAATCCTACGGGTTTTATTTTTTTAGGGTAGGCCGTAGAGACCTAGGTATATGCTTTAGCAATAAGCCAAGTCCGTAAGTTCTGTTCCTCTACTACTACTAGCCGTTTATAGTGCTTAAGCAGTCCACTTTTAAGGGACCATAGGCTAGAAACATTCTTTACCTTTTCCCGGTACTCCTATAGAGAAGGGGCTATACAGTTTACCTATAGTTGTAACGGCGCTATCGCACGTTACCTGCCAAATTCTACTATATTCTGCCGACCCGCGATTAGCCCGCCTAAAGCTAGCGCCTTGGCGGCTCACCCTATATATTTGTTTACATTAGTCCTAGCGACCCCTTTTCCTTCTCTTTAGCTTAGTATCTTCGTAATATAGCATTCTATAAGCTTCGGTTTAGAGGCATTTATACAAGCCGTAACATTATACTAAGCTCTCCCTACCTTGCCTGGGAAGGCCTTAATAATATCCTACCCCAAAGAAACTTCATCTGCAACGACGTATTAACGCGCTATACTTAGATACTAAAATAACTCTACATTACCTGGGAAGGCCTAGATAATATCCCACCTTATAAGCTAGACAGGACTAGACCTATACCCCTAGAATTAAAACTAAAGCCTATAATACCAACGAACCTTAGGAAGCTAATAATGGCACCTAAAGTAAGCTTATCTAAGAGAGCTGCCTCTACCTAAGAGGAACCTAAGATCCAATTAGGATTAGAAATTAAAGATAATAATAACGTTATAAACGTACGCGAGTAGATTCGTGCCCTTACAGCCAGCCAGGAAGCTAATTGTCTTAAAGCGAGAAATATACAAGAGACCCTATAAGAGATTCTAAAAAGCCTTACGGCCCTATAAAATAGCCTAGCTTCCCCTTCTTAAAGCCCTAGCCAACCTATTTACTCTATTAAATATAATACACTAAGGAATACGGATATAATAACAAAGTAATTAAAGTCCGTTAAGCTCCTTAACCCCCTACTACTATCTAACGGGATAAACCCTACCTTTAAGAATTAGAGGATTTAAGTACAAGGAAAGCTCCGCGTTAACTATAACTATTTCCTTTCTAAAGAAGCCAACATGCTCTACCTCTTTAGTTAAACCACTGGGGACGCCTAACGGCACCTTTAAGCTAAGTTTAAGGACGACTCCCTTGTCCAATTTATATCCGTTAATGAGATAATACGGTACCTAGCGGCTATTTATATTAACCCAAATAAAGTACAGGATGCCCGTTATAACTATAATCGCCTAATAATAAAACCGAACTAACCCTTTGCCAAATTCTAGACTTAATTTCTACACCTTATAGGAGAAGGTTAGGTCCCCCTTAAGAACTACTAATTAGACCTGTATAATAAGCTAACAATCCGGCTACAAAAAAAGATCGCTATAACCTTAGATAACCTACTAACCCATAAAAAACTTACAGCTTATTGCCTATTATTAGACTTAGAACTAAAGCGGATTAACGCCCGCCCTAATTAGTAGAAGCAACTCCGTAATAATTAGAACTCGCTAGCTATACCTATAAGAGCTAGAGCAGGAAGATAAGTTATAACTACTCTTTTACTAAAGGCGGTTACAACTACGTACTAGCGAGCCTCGCCTAACTAGTTACGTACTACACCATTAACTAGTATTCGCCGCAATACTCTAATCGACCCTGCCTTGGCTACGTGCTTTAACTATAATAAGTAGGGTTACTTTACCTTATCCTGCCCGGAGCTAAAGGATATAGGCGATATTAAGGAGATAGAGGAAGGAGAAACGTTAGATAAATCGGGAAAAGAGGAACCCTAGGGAAAGACTTCCCCCTAGGGTACCCTATTAATCTTAAAGAGATTAATCTTAGTTAGTTAATAGGTAGAAAGTATTTTACGTTTTTATATATAGTATCTTAAAATGGATATAGAGTTAATATAACCGCCCTTATTAATACTAGAGTAAATAGCTTCGCCTTTATAAATACTGCCTATATAAATAATGTTGCTAAGTTTCTAAATGCAGAAGCCATTTAACTAGAGAAGCCTATTTAGGTAAAAGGCTATAACGGCTAAGCCGGTTGGCCTGTTACCTACATCTTAAAGTTATATATCGCTCTTAACGGACGACGCTAATATAGCATCCCCTTTTGCATCCTAGACCTAAGGTTTTATAATATAATCCTTAGACAAAAATAGATGTCCTATTTTAATATCTGGTTAAATATATAATAAAGATGGTTTATTTAGCCGGAGGATAGACCGAGGTTACCCTCCTTTGTTAGGGAGATCCGAACTAACCGCAAGACACTAGCCGCGAGGGCTAACCCTACCTACTAGCAGGATGTCTGGGCCTGTGACCTAGCCTTTGCCTAAGAAGACGCCCGCCGCGAAGCTGGAAAGAACTCTATACCAATAAAGATACTCTCCCAAAGCGCTACGTTTAAAGAGGACTCTACGTATAGAAGTAGAATAGATAGTAATATAGACGACGTCTAAATTGCATAGATCTAACCGGTATAAAAAAGAACGTATTAATAGGATATAAGGGATAACCTCTAAAAGATATAACAGAAGCTAAAAGGGGTAATAATAACGCTAGTACCCCGGAAGTCCCTAAAGTTATATACGCCCCTATTATTAGGTAACCCCCCTACTATAGATATTGCCGCAATTAGCGCTATAGCGTTTTACTTTAATATATACCAGAAGGATAATAAGGTCTTTATAATAAGCCTATATAAGATTAACCGAATTATTAATAATAGAGAGGAAAGGCCAGCTAAGGAAACTAATAAGGAACTAGTTAAACGCCTCCTTTTTACCATTTATATAAACTATAAGGATACATTCTTAAAGGCGGCCTTAGATAAGTTACCCCCCTACTAGACATACGATTATAAGATTTAATTAGAAGCCAATAACTTGCTAGGCTATAGCCCCCTCTACTATTAATTGACGGATAAGCTAAAAGTAATAAAGTAGTACTTAATTAACAACTTGGATAAAGGGTTTATTAAGCCAAGTTAAGCCCCTTTTACTTCCCCTATCCTATTTATAAAAAAGCCTAATAGAGGCCTTTATTTTTGTATTGACTATTAAAAGCTAAACGCTATTACTTAAAAGGACCGGTATCCTATTCCTTTAATTAATAAGACCCTTATACGTCTAAGCTAGGTAAAGATCTTTACCAAACTTAATATCCGCTAAGCTTTCTACTGAATTAGGATAAACCCTATATCTAAAGATTTAATAACGTTCTATACCTGTTATAGTTCCTATAAATATAAAGTTCTTCCTTTTAGACTAATAAACGGACCGGCTACGTACCAAAGGTATATAAATAACGTTTTTTTAATTACCTTAATAAATTTTACACGGTATACCTAGACGATATTCTTATATACTTAGACGACGAACTTAAGTATTAAGTTTATATTAAGAAGGTCTTAGAGAGACTACGGAACGCGGGCTTATAAGTTAATATTAAGAAATGCAAGTTTGGGGTAAAACGTATAAAATACCTTAGGTTTATTATAACTATAGAAGGGATTAAGGTTAACCCTAAGAAGGTAGAGGTAATCTATAACTGGAAGCCCCCTTATATAGTAAAAGGAATTTAGTCCTTCCTTAGCTTCTATAACTTCTACTACTAGTTTATCTATAACTATGGAATTGCGGCAAAACCTCTCATATAACTAACTAGGAAGGATACGCCTTTTGTCTTTAATAATAGCTATATAGAAGCCTTTAAAGAGATAAAGGATCGGCTTATCTCTTCCCTAATCCTTTATTACTATAACCTAGACCTTAAATTAATACTAGAAACGGACACCTCTAATAGGGTTATAGTGGGAATCCTATTATAGTTACATCTAGACGGCAAATGGTA
>Ga0307515_10014115_pt1 | contig 14851 bp, 13 predicted proteins | sample 17_EM_MG_FD_194513 | JGI IMG/M metagenome (GOLD analysis project Ga0307515, IMG submission 194513) | Populus trichocarpa ectomycorrhiza microbial communities from riparian zone in the Pacific Northwest, United States - 17_EM | ecosystem: Host-associated > Plants > Roots > Unclassified | place... | reverse complement strand
ATGGAATACCGGGCGAAGAGTAGATCAAGGCCGCACGAATGCGCGGCGCAGGTCTTCGTTTCTTTCGCGGCAGTAGCACCCTTCGATGTGGTCGTTGACCAGGCCCATCGCCTGCATGAAGGCATAGACGGTGGTCGGGCCGACAAAGGTCCAGCCGCGTTTCTTCAGGTCCTTCGATATCAGCGTCGAGGTCGGCGTCGTCGGATTGGCGGCGATCGCTTCCCAGGTCACGATTTTCGGGCGCTCGTTGCCGCCCGGCTCAAAGCTCCAGAAATAGCGGGCAAGCGAACCGAACTCGGCTTTCAGTTCCTGTGCCCGTTTGGCGTTGTTGATGGTCGAGACGATCTTGCCGCGATGGCGGACGATGCCGGCATCGGCTAAGCAGCGCGCGATATCCGCATCGCCGAAGGTGGCGACGACATCGAAATCGAACCCGGCGAAGGCGGCGCGGAACGATTCGCGCTTGCGCAGGATCGTCAGCCAGGACAGGCCGGACTGGAAGCCTTCGAGGCAGATCTTCTCGAACAGCCGGATATCATCGGCCATCGGCTTGCCCCATTCCTCGTCATGGTAGCGCTGGTAATCGTCGAGATTGGCGTGCCAGGCACAGCGGTCAAGGCCGTCCCCGCCCGTGATGATCCCCTTTGCCGTCATACGGTTCTCCCTGATTTTTCTCGTTTTACCATTTGCCAACCATAGTCCTAAAGCCGGCGATAACCCTACCCAAAGCTTTATCGGTTCGAGCGACCTTTAATGAACCCGCGTTTACCATTCGGTTGCTGCCGGGTGCCACCATCGCCCCATTCCGCCAAGTTTTTGGCGTTCGAAATCGCACCCGTCATCCGCCCGCCCCGCGGACGGCGAAGCTATGAGATATCCCGGCGAAAGGTAGTGAGTCCGTCCGATGATGAAGAAAACCCTGATCCTTGCCACATCCCTGTTCGTTGCCCTGTCCAGCCTGGCGGAAGCGGGCGACCGCTACCAGAACCGTCCGCCGATCGTCATCAGCCCCGACCTCACCGCCCCCTGGGTCACCCAGCTCGGCGGTAGCGTCCAGCCCGTTGTCTATCGCCAGCAGCGCGCTATAGCCGTCCAGCAGCCGGCCGCCACCCGAAAACAGTATCTGTTCCAGCGCCGCGTTCAGCGCTCCGGCACTGCCGTCGCGCAGCCGGTATCGATGATGCGGGCGCAGAAGCCGCAGCAGCGCCAGATCGATCCGCAGTTCCTGCCGCAGACCGTCGCCTATGAAACCCAGGAAAAGCCGGGGACGATCGTCATCGATACCAATAGCCGCTTCCTCTATCTGGTGACCGGCAACGGCGAGGCCCGGCGCTACGGCGTCGGCGTCGGCAAGCCGGGCTTCGAATGGGCGGGCGCGCACAAAATCACCCGCAAATCGGAATGGCCGACCTGGACACCGCCATCGGAAATGATCGCCCGCGAGGCCGCGAAGGGCCATTACCTGCCGGCATCGATGGAAGGCGGCGAAGGCAATCCGCTCGGCGCCCGGGCCATGTATCTCGGCTCGACACTCTACCGCATCCACGGCACCAACGCCCCCTGGACGATCGGCTATGCCGTTTCGTCGGGCTGCATCCGCATGCGCAACGAGGACGTGACCGACCTCTACGAACGGGTCAACGTCGGCACCAAGGTCATCGTCATCTAATACCAAGGATCGATGATCGAGCCGATCCTATAAGTTCCTATCATCGATCCTTGGTATAAGCCGTCGCTTACCCGTCGAAAGGCCGCACCGTGGCCTTTCGGCAACAGCGATCGCCGTGGTTACAGTCCCATCGATCACATTTGCTCTATCCCGGGGCCGCGAGGCTTGCGCAAAACGCGATATCGAATAGCGTTTTTCCAGCTTGGGACTGGAGAGGGAATCCATTGATGAGACATGCGTTGAAAACCTTGGCCGCAGCGAGTTTCGCGGCCGGTGTTCTGTTTGGCGCGTCGAGCGCCTCGGCTTTCATGCCGGGCGAGCCTGCCACCGTTCATTCGGGAACTGATGTCACGCTGGTTGCCGTGCAGAAGAAGCCGGCCAAACAATTCTGGCGTACCAAGGTACGTTTGCAGACCGACGAAGCCCCCGGCACCATCATCGTCGATACCAACAACAAGTATCTCTATTACATCGAGGGGCCGAACCGGGCGACCCGCTACGGCATCGGTGTCGGCCGCGAAGGCTTCGGCTGGTCGGGCGTCGTCAAGGTGCAGCGCAAGGCCGAGTGGCCGGGCTGGACGCCGCCGAAGGAGATGATCGCCCGCGAGCGCAAGAAGGGCCATATCCTTCCCGACTTTCAGGAGGGCGGCATCGACAATCCGCTCGGCGCCCGCGCGCTCTATCTGTACAAGGGCAGGAACGATTCCGGATTCCGCATTCACGGCACCAACCAGCCCTGGACGATCGGCCTCAACATGTCGTCGGGCTGCATCCGCATGATGAACCAGGATGTCGAGCATCTCTATGAGCGCGCCTCGATCGGCACCAAGGTCATCGTCATCGGCCCCGGCAACAGGCAGGGCAATGTCTCCTACGACGATCGTGGCGTCGACATCCTGCGCACCATCTTCGGCGGCTGATTTTTCGTCGATACCGTAATCGAAAGCGTCCGCCCTGCGGGCGCTTTTTTTGTTTCCCTTGCCAGAACCTGTCACACCGCTGTTGCCCCTTGAATATACGGCTTTTCCGGAGTGGAACGGCTTGGGGACCGACATGCGCTTGAACACCGGACGGGCGGCAGCCCTTTTGTCTGCGATCATTACCCTTGCAAATCTTGCCGTCGGCTCCGCCCGTGCGGAAGACCTGCAGATCTCGGTCTACGGCGGCTACCAGACGGCGCCGCACAGCAATGTGAACGTGTCGGACGGCCCGGATTTTACCGCGGGCTGGGAAGGCAACTCCTTCAAGTCGCCGCAATATTACGGCGTGCGCGGCACGTGGTGGCTGACCGACCTCGGCAAGCCGAATATCGGCCTGTCGATCGACTACACGCATGCAAAGGTCTATGCGGATGACGCGACCTTCGGCAAGACGCCGGGATGGACCCATTTCGAATTCACCGACGGGCTGAACCTGCTGACGCTGAACGGCATCTACCGCTTCCAGAAGCCGGACCGGAAATGGACGCCCTATATCGGCGCCGGCGTCGGCATCAACGTGCCGCATGTCGAGGTCACCCGCCCCTCCGGCAAGACGTTCGACTATGAATTCGGCGGCATGACCCTTCAGGCGCAGGCGGGCATTTCCTACCAGATTTCAGAGCGCTGGTCGGTGTTCGGCGAATACAAGGGCAATTATTCCTTCATCGACGTGCCGATCGACAGCGGCGCCCGTCTGAAGACCAACATCCTGACCAATGCGGTCAATCTCGGCGTCTCGTTTCACTTCTGAAGCAAGGCCGGCTTTTCACCGCCATAGGCCCAGTCGAGAAGCTCGACCGTGTGCAGGATCGGCATGGCCGTGCCGGTAGCGATCTGGGTGATGCAGCCGATATTGCCGGTGGCGATGATATCGGCCTTGGTCGCCTCGATATTCCTGACCTTGCGCGCTTTCAGCGTCGCCGAGATTTCCGGCTGCAGGATGTTGTAGGTACCGGCCGAGCCGCAACAGAGATGGCCCTCGGCCGGATCGCGGACGGTGAAGCCGGCATTCTTCAAAAGCAGCTTCGGCGCCATGACGATCTTCTGGCCGTGCTGCATCGAGCAGGCGGAATGATAGGCGACCGTGACGTTTCTCGGCTCCTGACGCGGCAGGTCGAGCGTTGCCAGATATTCGGTGATGTCCTTGGCGAGAGCGGAAACACGCGCGGCCTTGTCCGCATAGGCCGGGTCGAGCCGCAGCATGTGGCCGTAGTCCTTGATCGTCGTGCCGCAGCCCGACGCGGTGATGATAATGGCGTCCAGCCCGCCCTCGTCGGCCGCCTTGGTCCAGACATCGACATTGCGGCGGGCGGCAACGAGCGCCTGTTCCTCGCGGCCCATATGATGGACGAGCGCGCCGCAACAGCCCTCGCCCTGCGGCACCACCACTTCGACGCCGAGCCGCGTCAGAAGCCGGATCGCCGCCTCGTTGATCTCGGGCTTCAGGACCGGCTGGGCACAGCCGGTAAGGATCGCGACGCGACCGCGTTTTTCCGTTTCAGCGGCACGAATGCCGGGCACCGCTGCTACGGACGCCGAGGCGATCTGCGATGGCGCCAGGTCCAGCATGACGCCGAAGGTCTTGAGAAACGGCACCCGTTTCATAAAGCCTGCAAGCGGCCGGCCGAGACGGGCAGCCCTGAGCGCCAGCCGGAAACGGTTCGGGTACGGCAGCACCGCCGCCAACACGGCGCGCACCAGCCGGTCCTTCAGCGGCCGCCTGTAGGTCTGCTCGATATGGACGCGGGCGTGATCGACCAGGTGCATATAGTTGACGCCGGAGGGACAGGTGGTCATGCAGGCAAGGCAGGAAAGACACCGGTCGATATGGGTGACCACCTCCTCATCCGCCGGGCGGCCGTTTTCCAGCATGTCCTTGATCAGGTAAATGCGCCCGCGCGGGCTGTCGAGCTCGTTGCCGAGCGTCACATAGGTCGGACAGGTGGCCGTGCAGAAACCGCAATGCACGCATTTGCGCAGGATGGCTTCGGATTCGGCGACATGCGGATCGGCAAGCTGGGCGGGGGTGAAGGTGGTTTGCATCAGGCGCGGCGCTCCGAGTGTGCGGAGACATACCCCCCTCTGTCCCTCCGGGACATCTCCCCCTCAAGGGGGGAGATTGGCCGTAAACTCTGTGCCCGCCTTACTGGGAGGTCACTTGGGTAAAAGAACGATCTCCCCCCTTGAGGGGGAGATGTCACGAAGTGACAGAGGGGGGTAGCGCGCCGCATACTCATCATCTCTACCACCCCATCTTCCCCGGATTGAAAATCCCCTTGGGATCGAACTTTTCCTTCAGCCGCGCCGACAGCGCCGCAACGGCCGGCGCCTCCGGCTCGAATGCCGGCGTCACAGCGCGAACTGCATCCGCAGCCCGTACCAGCGTCGCGTGTCCACCGCCCAGCCCCTTGATATAACGGCGCAAAAGATCCGCTTCGGCGTCGGCTTCCATGCGCAGCCAGATCAGGCCGCCCTGCCAGTCGTAGAAAGCATCGACACCGGTTTCGAGCCGCAAGGCCGCGACCAGTTGCTGACCGGCGGAAGGGGCGACGGAGACGCGCCAGAGCGGCTTTTGCGTGCCATCCGCATAAGGTTTCACATCGCGGATATCCCGCCAGAGCGTTTCCGTCGCCTTGTGGTCGAGAATGGTAACGGGCGCGACCGAAGCGAAAGTGGCCTTGAGTTTTTCGGCACGCACGGCAACTGACGCCTCCAAGCCTTCGAGACGCAGCACCGTCGCTGCCCCTTCCGGCTGGCTGCTGCCGATGAAACGGTAGCGCACGCTGTCCGGCAGGTGCGCAGCGCCGGAGACCTCGACCGGCATCGCCAGTGCATGCGCCATGGCTGCGGCTGCCTGCGCGTCATCGAGGCCGAAAACAACGATCGTGGCGGCGGCGGGCGGCAAGGGCAAGACCTTGAAGGTGACTTCCGTCAGAATTCCGAGCGTTCCATGCGAGCCGCAGAGCAGCTTGACGAGATCGAGGCCGGTGACGTTTTTCATCACGCGGCCGCCGGACTTGATGGCCTCGCCCATGCCGTTGACGAAGCGGATGCCGAGCAGGTGGTCGCGCGCGGCACCGGCGATGATCCGGCGTGGGCCGGAGACATTGGCCGCAAAGACGCCGCCGATGCTCGGCTCGCCCCTGGTGCCCATGACGCCGCGATGGTCCATCGGTTCGAAGGCGAGCATCTGGCGGTTTTCGGAAAGTGCCGTCTCGATCTCCGCCATCGGCGTTCCCGCCTTGGCGCTCATCGTCATTTCCGCCGGATTGTAGCTGACGATGCCGGAAAGTTTTCGCGTCGACAGACGCTGCTCGGCTTGAACCTGATTGCCGAGGCCCGACCGCGTTCCACCGCCGGCAATCGCGAGCGGCGTTCCTGCCTCCGCTGCGTGCCTGACGATGTCGGCAACGTCCGTCTCCGAGGTTGGTTCGAAATCGATGCTCATGCGGCGGGGCGCCCTTCCAGGGGAAAGACTTTTGACGGGTTCATGATCCATTGTGGATCGAAGGCGGCGCGGGCGGCCATCTGCTGGTTCAGATCGACCTGGGTAAACTGGTGGAGCATCAGGTCGCGCTTCTCGATGCCGACGCCATGTTCGCCGGTGAGGCAGCCGCCGGCATCGACGCAGAGACGCAGAATGTCATTGCCGGCCGCTTCGGCGCGCGCGGCGTCTTCCGGGTCGTTGATATTATAGAGGATCAGCGGATGCATATTGCCGTCGCCGGCATGGAAGACGTTGGCGACCCGCAGACCGTAGCCGTCGATAATCTCGCTGGTCTTCTTCAGGACATAGGAAAGCTGGCTGAGCGGCACCGTTCCGTCCATGCAGATATAATCGGCGATGCGGCCGGTGGCGCCGAAAGCGGATTTGCGGCCTTTCCAGATCAGCGCCGCTTCCGTTGCCGACTGGCTCTCGCGGATGGTCGCAACGGCGTGACGGCGGGCGATTTCGATGATGCTGGCCAGCATCGCCTCCATTTCGGCTTCCGATCCCTCGACCTCGACGATCAACAGCGCCTCGACATCCATCGGGTATCCGGCCTGCGCGAACGCCTCGCAGATGCCGATGGCCGGCTTGTCCATGAATTCGATGGCGACCGGGATGATGCCGGAGCCGATAACTTCGGCGACGCAGGAGCCCGCCTCCTCCGACGACATGAAGCCGAAGAGAACCGGCCGCGTTCCTTCCGGCTTGGCGATCAGCCGCACCGTTGCCTCGGTGACGATGCCGAGCTGGCCTTCCGAGCCGCAGACGAGGCCGAGCAGGTCATAACCCGGCGCATCCAACGCCTTGCCGCCGAGGTCGACGATCGTGCCGTCGAACAGCACCATCTTGACACCCAGCAGGTTGTTGGTGGTCACGCCGTATTTCAGGCAATGGGCACCGCCGGAATTCATGCCGATATTGCCGCCGATGGTGCAGGCAAGCTGCGAACTCGGGTCCGGCGCATAAAAGAAACCGTCGGCCGACACCGCTTCGGAAATATTGATGTTGGTGACGCCCGCCTGCACCGTTGCGGTGCGGTTGGCAAAGTCGATATCGAGGATGCGCGACATTTTCGACAGGCCGATGACCACCGCGTCGGATTGCGGAATGGCACCGCCCGACAGCGATGTGCCCGCCCCGCGCGGGACGACGGGAATGCCGTAGCGGCTGCAATATTTCAGTACTGCCGCCACCTGCGCCGTGGTTTCCGGCAGGGCGACGGCCAGCGGCACCTGGCGATAGGCGATGAAGGCGTCCGTCTCGAACGGCACCAGACCGCGTTTCTCGCTGATGAGACAGCCCTCGGGCAGAAGATCGGCCAGATCCTCGATGATCGCATCGCGGCGGGTGAGCACGGACTGCTTCGGCTCCAGAAAGGCGATCGTCTCCGGCATGTCGGCCTCCCGGCTCATTTGCATTACGGCATGAATTGGTATTTTTTCTTTACCACTATCGCCATAACGCAGCAAATGCTAATCAGTTTTTCCGTTTTCGAAACAATGGTCAAGATTGATGACAAATCTGGGCGATCTTGAGGTCTTCACGCGCGTGGTTTCGACCGGCAGCATGTCGGCGGCCGGCCGGGCGCTCGGTTTTTCCCCAGCCGTCATCTCCAAGCGTATCAAGCGCCTGGAAGACCGGCTCGGCACGCGGCTCTTTCAGCGAACCACGCGGCAGATATCGTTGACCGAAGCGGGACAGGGATTTTACGATCGCGTGCTGGGGATCATGGCTGGCATCGAGGATGCCGAGGCCTTTGCTTCAGGGCGCTCGGGTCAGCCGCAGGGCACATTGCGGGTCACGGCGCCGACCTCCTTCGGCCGCATGCACGTGGCGCCGCATCTCGCCCGCTTCATCGAGAGACACCCAGACCTCATCCTCAACATCGTGCTATCCGACGAATTCACCGACATCGTCGCGGAAGGTTTCGATCTGGCGATCCGCATCGGCGAATTGAGCGACTCGACGCTGGTGGCGCGCAAGCTTGCGCCGGTCCGACGCATCCTCTGCGCCGCGCCCGCCTATGTCGAGAGGCACGGCATGCCGGAAACCGTCGACGATCTCGGCCGCCATATCTGCCTGCGCCAGCACAACCACGACACATGGAAGCTGGAAAGCGAGGCGGGTTCGCTGAGCTATAAACCGCAGGGACGGCTAATCACCAATTCCTCGGAAGTGGTGCGCGAGGCGGTCCTTTCCGGCGCCGGCATCGCGCTGCGCTCGACCTGGGATGTCGGCGGCGACCTGAAGTCCGGAAAGCTCCTGCAGGTGCTGCCCGCCTGGGAAGGATCGCGCAACCTCTTCGTCTCGGCGCTCTATCCCAGCCGCCAGTTCCTGCCGGCCAAGGTCAGGCTGTTCATCGATTATCTCGCGGGGCTTTACGGGCCGGAGCCTTACTGGGAGCGGTAAGCTTCGGGCGGAATACGGTCCCAGAAGCCGTGCCGGCGAATATGCTGCCTGCGCAAATCCGCCACATAATCGGCATGCGACATCAACCCGTCATTGCCGCCGGGACGTTTTGCCAGTGCCGAGAGCCTCGCCAGATAATCGGCGCCGTACCCATAGGCCTCGGACAGGCCGCGGCCGATGATGCGGTCGAGCAGGGCACGATAGAGCGCGGTTGCCGCGGCCGGATAGTCGGTCTCAAACGCCTCGGCGGCGGGCAGAAGAAACTCGTAGAACTCCCCCTCCCAGACGCCCCATCGGGAAACGACATAGCGCGCCGCCAGATCAAGCCGTGGCCACGCCAGATAGAACCGCAGGGCTGTATGCGGTTCACGGTAGCTCTCCACGAAGGCGAAGGCCTTGTCGAGCGCCTCGAATTCCTCGAAATCGCCGGCCTTGGCGATGTATTCCCGCAGTATCGCCGGATCGAGCCCCTGCTCGAAGATCTTCCAGCGCAGTGCTTGCGAGGCAGAGCGGTCCTTCAATCCGTCGAGGATGGCGGCTTCGAGCCGGTCCTTGTCGGGAAGCGGTTTAAGGCCGCCGCTCAGAATATCACTGCGACGGATAAAGCCGACCCGGGATTTGCGCTGCTTGCGAACCCAGATCAGTGCCTCCGCATTGCGACCGGCGGCATGGAGCCGTTCGGCGACGACGGTCGGTTCGCGCAGCGCTTCCGGCAGGGCTTCCTCGATCGCCACATAGGCATCGAGATCGCCACGCGCATCGGCAATGGCGCGGCGCACATGGACGATGGCCGGCAGAAAGGTGGTTCCGGCCGGAATCTTCATGGCCGCCGCAAGCGTTTCATCCCAGGACTTCAGCACATCCGGCGCCAGTACGGCGGCCACCCTGACCGCAAGCATCGTTTTGAGACCATGATAGTCCATGCCCTGAACACCGGGCGTGATCTGCGCCGGGATCCGTGCCTGCTGATCGGCCGGCACCGCCTGCGCCAGACGCCCGGCGGCTTCGCAGGCCTGAACATAGATGCCGGCAATGCGGCCGCTGGAATCGTTGACACGCTCGGCGATGCCCTCATAGCCGAAGACGAAGCGGATCAACCTTTCGAGTGCCATGCCGGGATCGACTGCGCCGAACTCCTTGACGATGCTGGCCGAGATGCTGTCGAGATCGTTGCCGAAGGCGCGTTCCTTCTGCCAGCGGATACGCGTGCCCGACTTTTCGAGCGCGGTCAGGCGGCTGTCGATCAGCTTGGCGACGCCGGCGGCGCCACCGATTCCAGCGAGTGCCGCGTTCAGTCGTTTCTTGAAGGAGGGGTTGAGGGCTGCTTCATCCAGCGCGATCTCGATCAGCCGTTCCAGACCGAGAACGGTGAGGCCATCCCTGTCGAGTTTTGCCTTTTTCGGCGCTTTTGCAACTTTTGCCATGGGTGTGCCGGGTCGATTCGTTTCGAATATCCGGCAAGACTTAAAGGCTTTCGCGGTCCTCGTCAGCATGATGCTTGCGGATGCGCCGGACCACGACCCACATGGCCAGCACGGCGATGGGCACGAAGAACCCGGTCAGCACGCTGGATTTGACCGGCAGGCCCTCGCTTTCCAGCGCCTTGGCGAGATAGCCGAACAGGCCGACGACGTAGTAGGAGATCGCCGCGACGGAGAGACCTTCGACGGTCTGCTGCAGGCGCAGCTGCAACTTGGCGCGGCGGTCCATCGAGTTGAGCAATACGCTGTTTTGCCGTTCCAGTTCGACATCGACCCAGCTCCGCAGCAGCGCGGTGGCGCGCGTGAGTTTGCGAGACAGGTTGGCCTGACGCTCTTCCACCGACTGGCAGGTGCGCATCGCCGGGGCCAGGCGCCGTTCAAGGAATGTGCCGAGCGTTTCGTAGCCGGGAACACCCGTCTCGGTCAGCGAGCGGATGCGCTCCTGGACGATGCCGTAATAGGCGCGGCTGGCGCCGAAGCGGTAGAGGCTCAGCGCGGCCCCCGCCTCAAGTTCGGCGGCCAGAAGCGTGATCTCGGCCAGCATCTCGTCGGCCTTTTCGCGGGCGCTGGTGCGCATCCTCTGCGTGACCCCGGTCAGCCCATCCTCGATGCGGCGAATATCCGGCGACAGCGATTGTGCCAACGGCAGGCCGACCATCGCCAGTGTGCGGTAGGTTTCGATATCGAGCAACCGCTGGACAAGCGCGCCGGTCCCGGCCTCCGTCATGCCACGGTCGATGACGAGGATCTGCGTCAGGCCGTCGCCGTTCTGGCGGAAATCGGTGAGCACCACGGCCTGGCCGTTCTTGACGTCGCTGTAACAGAGGCTGGTCGGGTCGAATGCGCTCATGGCCGCGCGGGTTTCATCCGAATCCGGCCGGATTTCCAGGCGAATGCCGGAAATCAGTGTTCCAGGCGGCGAAAATCCGTCGCCGAAAGGATGGGTAGTGACCTCGCCGCCGAAGCGATCGGGAATGACGCCATCCCAGAAATAGGTCGAGAATTCGGTATGACGCTCCCAACGCAGGGTGCCCTGCCCCCAGGACAGTGCATGATGATTGGCTTCGCGGCTGGGCGGTGAGACACCGCGAGCCCGTGACAGCTCCGAAAGAACGGCGTGATCAACGGCCGAGCCGCCATCCGTCATGAACGCAAGCTGGAAGATGACGCGCGGCGTTGTCACCAGCGCATACGGACGCGCGTGAATCTCGCCCAGCGCCTGCGCGCGGGCCGGAGCCGACGGAAATGCAAAACTGCCTTTAGCCATGAAGCGTTTTCCCCTCTCACGCATCAATCAGAACCCTCTTATCAACAGGATGAGTAAAAGGGAAAGGACGCTTTGACGCAGCAAGGCGTTTATACACCCATGGGATTTCAGAAAGTGGCTAAAGAATTTGACCACTTTCCAGCGCATGGATAAATTGGAGCCAAGGAGAGCTGCCGTGACAGACGACACCATCGATGCCTTTGCCCGCATCCCTCACAGCCGCACCTCCGGCGAAATCATCCAGCAGATCGAACTCCTGATCCTTGAAGGCGTGCTGCGCGACAACGAACGGCTGCCGAGCGAGCGCGACCTGTCGGGCCGGTTCGACGTCTCGCGGCCGATCCTGCGCGAAGCGCTGAAGGAACTGGAAGCGCGCGGGCTGCTCGTCAGCCACCACGGCGGCGGCACATTCGTCGCCGACGTCATCGGCCAGATATTTTCCAAACCGGTGATCGAGCTGATCTCGCGTCACCAGAAGGCGACGCAGGATTATCTGGAATACCGCCGTGAACTGGAAGGCATGACGGCGGAGCTGGCCGCACGCCGCGCCACCCGCTTCGACAAGGACATGCTGACGCGGATCATGGAAGAGATGCGCGCCGCCCATCTGTCAGGCTCGGCCGAGGGCGGGCTGAAGACGGATGTCGAGCTGCATAGCGCCATCGGCGAATGCGCTCACAACATTATCCTGCTTCATACCCTGCGCGCCTGCTACCGGCTGTTGAGCGGCGGGATATTCTTCAGCCGCGAGGTTCTCTTCGCCGCCCCCGGCGCGGGCGAAAAATTGCTTGCCCAGCACGAGGCCATCTACGAGGCGATCATGGTCGGCGAGCCGGACGCTGCCCGCAAGGCGGCGCAGGCCCATATCGATTTCATCATCACGGCAACACGCGACGCCGAGCGCTCAGGCGAATGGGCACGCATTTCGCAACTGCGGATGCAGCAGCGCGACCGGCAGGCCGGCCCCTGAGCCGTAATCAACGACACAAAAGACACGCACCGGGCAAATTTCTGTGCGTATCTCGCCAATGCCGCAAACATGCTCTATAAGGACGCTATCGACACATTTCGGTGGCGCAATCCCATTAAATTGCTCGTCTTCCGCTTTGTCGCCCCTTCATCCGGAGCGCTGCGATAACTATATGTGTCTCACTAAATCTGCGCGTTTACAGGCCGCGAAAAGCGAGCATATTTAAGCAATATTGCAGATCAAATTGATTCTCTTTTTTGAAAGGATGCCCCGACGTTGAATATTCTGAATCGCATTGCCACAGATGTACGCCTGATGTTCCGCCGTCCGGTGCGGATGCAGTGCGCTGCGCTATGCTACCGGTTCAAGAAGAAAAGCGCGGCGCCCGAAATGCTGCTGATCACCAGCCGCGACACCGGCCGCTGGGTTATCCCCAAGGGCTGGCCGATGGAAGGCAAGATGTGTCATCAGGCTGCCGAACGCGAGGCCTATGAAGAGGCTGGCGTGAAGGGCGAGACCGGCGCGGAGCGGATCGGCTTCTACATGTATGACAAAGGCATGGACCAGGGGCTGACGGTGCAGTGCATGGTTCAGGTCTACCCGCTGGTCGTGCTGGAAATGCTGAAGAACTTCCCCGAAAAGGGCAGCCGGAAAATGGAGTGGGTCAGTTTTACCGAAGCCGCCAGCCGCGTTGCCGAACCGATGCTCAAGGATGTCATTCTGAGTTTCGAACAGCGCTTGCTTGCCACCATGAATCCGGCTCCGAAAGCCATGGCGCAATAAACGTCTGAAAATGATTGGATAGAGCGACGCGCGGCATAACCGATCCTGCTGCGCCGAATGGTGATTATCCGTTTCCTGGTAGGCGGCCTGAATTGGAGAACAGACGGTGACAAAACCGCGCCCAAGCCTCGAAAAACCAACACTCGACAGCTATCTTGACAAGGTTACCCTCACCGAGGAGGCAACGTACCATGTGCTGAGGCCTTGGGCTGGCATCGGTCTCGGGCTGCTGTTCATGCTTATCAGCATGATTTTCGCCGCCGCCTATGTTTCCGAGGAGCCGGGATATCTGATCATCCTCGCCGCCGCCGCGATCGCCGGATATATGGCGATGAACATCGGCGCCAATGACGTGACCAACAATGTCGGCGCGGCCGTGGGGTCAAAGGCGATCACCATGACGACGGCGCTCGTCATTGCCGCCATCTTCGAGGTCGCCGGCGCCGTGTTTGCCGGCGGGCGCGTCGTTTCCACCATCGAGGCGGGCATCGTCGATGCGGCGCAGATGCCGACAGGCCTTTCCTTCGTCTGGGTGATGATGGCGGCGCTGGTTTCGGCGGCCGTTTGGATCAACATTGCAACCTGGTCCGGCGCACCGATTTCGACCACGCACTCGATCGTCGGCAGTATCCTGGGAGCTGGCGTTGCAGCAGCCGGCTTTTCCGCCGTGCACTGGGTATCGCTTGCCGGCATAACGGCAAGCTGGATGGTTTCGCCGATCCTCGGGGGCGGCATCGCGGCGCTGCTTCTGGCCTTCATCAAGACCTTCATCATCTACCGTGAAGATAAGATCGACGCGGCGATCTTCTGGACACCCATCCTGATTGCCGTGATGACAGGCTCCTTCGCCACCTATTTCGCGGTGATCGGGCTGGAAAAAGTCGTCAATATTTCGCTCTCGGTCGGGACGCTGATCGGCTTTGCCGTGGCCGCCGCCACCGTCCTTGCCTGCAGACCATGGATCGTTCGCCAGGCGCAGGGGCTCGACAACCGCAACCAGTCGCTGCGCAAGCTGTTCCAGATGCCGCTGATCCTGTCGGCGGCGCTGCTTTCTTTTGCCCATGGCGCCAATGACGTCTCCAACGCCGTCGGGCCGCTTTCGGCAATCGTGGCCAACGTCAACGGCCTGGCCATCCTGCAGACAACCTATGTTCCGCTCTGGGTCATGCTGATCGGCGCTTTCGGCATCTCCTGCGGCCTGCTGCTGTTCGGGCCGAAGCTGATCCATGTCGTCGGCGAAGAGATCACCAAGCTCAACCCGATGCGCGCCTTCTGCGTCGCCCTGGCAACGGCCATCACCGTCATTCTGGCAACGTCGCTCGGCCTGCCGGTCTCGACCACCCATACGGCTGTCGGCGCGGTGTTCGGCATTGGTTTCTTCCGCGAATGGTACACCCGCAACTCCAAGCGGCGCCTCGACTATGTCCGCCGGAAAACTGGGCAACTGGACTTCGAGCGCCGCGTCGAGCATAGCCCGGAGGAAACGCAACGGCGGCGGCTGGTGCGGCGGTCGCATTTCATGACGATCGTCGGCGCCTGGATCATCACCGTTCCGATTTCGGCGTTGCTGTCGGCGGCGCTCTATTTCGTTTTCGCGACGCTCTTCATCTAAGGACGGACACTATGCGCGCCAACTTCCGCATGCAGCGGCTTTTCATCGACGTGCCGCTTGTAAAGGGGACGATCTACGAGACCTCCAGGGAGCAGTTCAACTATCTCGTCAACGTGCTGCGTTTCGAGGCTGATGATGCCGTTCTCGTCTTCAACGGCCGCGACGGCGAATGGCGCGCGGAACTGTCCTT
>Ga0307515_10014114_pt1 | contig 14851 bp, 4 predicted proteins | sample 17_EM_MG_FD_194513 | JGI IMG/M metagenome (GOLD analysis project Ga0307515, IMG submission 194513) | Populus trichocarpa ectomycorrhiza microbial communities from riparian zone in the Pacific Northwest, United States - 17_EM | ecosystem: Host-associated > Plants > Roots > Unclassified | place... | reverse complement strand
CCCAGGTGGCTTGAATTGCTGACAAGACTCGCTGCTATACTAGATTTGGGAGCGTAGTCGCGGTTGACGCGAACGCCTCCACCTGGCCAGGTCGGACCTCCTTTTCAGCTGCCAAGACGGCCAATCTGCCCAAAATCCACCTGGGGCGTCGAACGGACAGCATCCACCAGGTGGATATCGACATCGGTGGCCCGTTCGCGACCAGGTGGGCCCAGGTGGCCCCAGGTGGCTTCTCTGGAGCGCCCACCTGGTGGAGTCGACCTGGCCAAAAAAAGTTATCGAACGTGCCCTAAGGCCTCGTTTACTAACTTTTTTTCACCTGTTCGCGCTCACCTGTTCGACGCCACCAGGTGGATCAATTAAGGTCCAACAGGTGGATTGTAAGCGCCACTAGCAAGCGCTCGTGCAGGGGTGTAGAACGAACAGGTAAGAGCGGTTCGTTTACCAGAGGTAGTCGCCAAGGTTGCAGGTGGGCGAAATAACGGTAGAGCAGGGGTTAGGTTGGTGAGAACCACGTAATGCGTACAATCCTTTAAAAAAAAACATTATAATTAAGGTCGGATTAATCGAACAGGTCGCCCAGGTGAACATACAGGACCCCCGAGGGTGCAGGCGGAATTCCACCTGTTTGATGGCCCAGGTGGGCAAAATCGCGCAATCTATACTACTTCTGGCTATGTAATCGCGACAAGCGCGAAGACGTTGAACAGGCTAGGTGGAACATTAATTTCAGCTGCCAAGACGACCCAACAGGTGGAAATTGAACAGGTAAGGTAAACAAGCAGCTCCTACCTGGTGGATATTTGATCAACCTGGAAATATCGACCTGTTCGTTTTAGGTGGGTTTTTTGGGCGACGAACAGGTGGGCGCGAATAGGTGAAAAAAAGTTAGTAAACAAGCCCTAATACGGATCCTATCTTGTGGCCCACGCAGACTACTCTGTTATGGGGGGAAAACTGATAGTTTATTGACCCGAGGTACGAGTGGTCTATACTTTCGGGTCCTGGAATTTAAACCCCGCCAAGCTGGCTTCTAATTGGTTAGAAACAAAACCGCGCGCGGTAATTTGTGCAGAATCCGCGTGACGAACATCAAAATATTATGAGGTACGAGTGGTCTACACTTTCAGAACGCTCTGCACCAAGCTCTACCAAAGCCCTGCAAAAGCTCTGCACGAAGCTCCGTACGAAGCTCTACAAAGGCTCTACCAAAAGCTCTACCAATGGCTTTGCAACACCTCTACCCACATAGTATACTAGCCACGCAGTGAAATAGAGCACGCAGTGCGCAGGGGGGTCTAAGGGGGTCTCCCCCTTGAAGCTCTACTCGAAGCTCTGCTTATAAACTCTGTCTAGTAGGCTCAGAGCCCTCCAAATCTGGAGGGTTTGACTGCCAGTTATGGAGGTGTCTGAGCCGGGACTCGGAAAATCTTATATCCGCAGAAAATTAAGTTTCTTAGCTAATCTTTCGGTAATCCAGTATCCTTGTCCGACGTCGACCATAAAAGGACAACCTTCCCCCGTTCTCTATATTTTACCTTTTAATCCTCCTTCTTCTCCTAGACTTTCTAACGCTATGCCACCTCTTCATTAGATTACAATCCCTATCATAAGGTATTTTTTACTAACTTAGCGTTAATGTAAGTGCTGCACTACCCTTATATTCCTAATATCCCATATCTTATACTAATAATAGCGCAGAGCAAGCATACTTCGGCCTCTCCTAATATCGCACCTATAGTTTAATCCTCCAATATCTAATAAACGCTCTTATACTACCTCTAGGCTTCTTACCTAAAAATAACCCTTCTATACATCTATAGCTATTTACTCCTTAAATTTAGTCTCTAGACTACCCAAATAACCCATTTTATCTAGAAATTACTCTTCTTAAGTAATCTAAACTCGACTTAGACCTATATTATCCCTTTAGTTCTTAAAGGCACCGCTTCACATTAGCGCAAACCGTTAAATATTGTAATTAGTGCCATAGGGATAATTCTGTAAAGGGCTAATGTTAAGGATCCTTAAGCCGCCTTAGCTTATCCAGTGTTCTAGTATTACTCTATTACATACATTAATTGGCTAGTGTATTTATACGTTTTTAGCTAGAAGCCTCGCTAGATTATACGGCCACTTTAGCTTCTATGCTATCCTTTACTTAAGGCAATACCCCGTAGCAGCTTATCTATAAAATATACATTCACTACTATATCAGCAATAGCATAAAATAGCAACGGAGACGCTCGAGGGCGCCTTAGCTCCTCGTATCGCTTTATAGGGCTTAGTTTAGCCAGCCGCTACTCTATATAATTTTAGCTAAACTCCTAGTAGGACTACGCCATTATATCTTTGTCTAAGGAATACCATTAGTCCTAATTCTCTAAGTGTTACTACTAACCGCCTTTTAATATACGGGGCGGTTTTAGCGGCGTAAAGCGTAACTGCGACCTATAACTCTAATCCTTGATAGTATAGCTATAAATAGCCGTAGGGCTATACTAGGCACTGCTTAGAACTATAGTCTCGCAAAAAATCTAGTATAGAAGATTTAGTTTGCTAGTATAATTAGGTTAGAAAACGGATATATTAGCGCTAGCCCTAACTCTAAGGAATAAGTGTAGAGAAGGCACTTTACCACCAACCTCCTCAATAAGGAGGCTTGGTGCGATGCCCCTATTAGAGGCTAAATATACTAGCTTAGTTAGTTGGGTCTTAATCCTAGTTTCCTAATAGGCATTAATCTTATAATAGAGCTTAAGCCCATATAAACCTTTATGCGTTATAAACGGCAATTACTAACGGAGTGTAGATTATATATTTTGATTCGCTATAGAGCTGATAGGGTTATTTTAGTATAAATGCCGCGGATAAGAGCTAGTAGTGAAGAGGGGACTAGCTTACACTTAAAAGCCTAGCGTAATCCCCCCTTAGAGCTATTAGAAAGGTATAAGATAATAGTAACTCCAATAATAATAGCAGCAGCGACGGTAGCACCTTCTTAACCCCTTCGTTTTTATTTAGAAATTTCGCTTAATAATAGTAAGTTCTACACTAGTCCCTCTAGAAAATAGATAGCTTTACCTTAATATTATACAGTTACAGCTTCTAAAAAAGGCGCGAGCAGTACACCTTAGATAAAGCATAAAATACCTCTTTCCCCTTTAAGAAACAACCCTAGGGCGTATTAAGCTTGGCTAATTAGAGGTATGTTATTCTATATAGAGCCTTAGTCTAGAGATTTTATTTAATAAAGCGCTTATAGACCCTAACCATAATTATAAGAATAATTATTATAAAAATTTTAAGGATAATAAGGAAGATATCTATAGGGATATATCTAGTTAAGTCGCTAGAGAAAGCAGTTAAGGTAATTATCCCTAATAATTACCTTATTACTCTCTCCCTATTCTCCTAGTAGCCATAAATATATATATCTAACGGCTAGCAGTGGATTTAACAGTTATTAAAAATAGTATAGCCGACCCTAACCTAGCAGCCGAAGGCAACGGAGCCGATAATAACACTAGCAATAAAGCTAGTAAAGCCGACAATTAACTAACACCTTATAAATTGGGTATGCTCTTCTCCTCTATACAATTGCTTTACCTAACAATTATTAGGTAACAGAAATAACCGCAGTAATAACAATAAGGGTAAGAAGTTACCCTCTTTAGAAGAGTTTAAAGATCTCTTTGGTGCATTTATGTATAACTATATTAAACTTATAGCGGAAGATATTAATAAAATAAACAGTCTAGTTAAGAGAACTAATATTGTAACTATTCCCCAGGCTAATCCGCTTACTAGGAAAGAGAGCGATTATAAAAAAGAGAATATTAAAGGCAAATTACTTTTAACACTAAAGAAGCGGAAGCTCAAACAGCTAGAGCGGAGTAGCGTTATCGGTTATAATTCTAACAATTCTACTAAAGATAGCAGCGGGCATAACGAGGGTGGTAAGGGCGGTGGTCTATAACCCTAGAAACAACAAAAGCCGCCCGCCTCTTGCGAAAATTAGGCCCCCCAGCTCCTTATCGGCCTCAACTCTTAATGCCCCTAAGTTAATTATAATAATTACCAAGCGATATCCACCATACAGCCCACTAACCCTTTGCTTTAGGGGCCTACCTCTCTTTACAATATTAAACTACTACGTAATAAAACTAGCAACTTAAGCAAATATAATTATAGCGGTAACGATAACTAGGGCGGCGTTTTAGACTTAAAGCCTACTACAAAGCATTATACCCTATAGTATTATACCCCATAGCATCGTGCCCGGCGTTATTACTATTACTTACAGTCCATCTTATAGAGATCCTACGTTAAAGATAACGAAGCTAATAAAACCGTAGACGATAAATAGGAGATCTGTAAAATTTTAAAGGAAAGAATAACTAAGTTAGGGCTTAAATATAAGGTAGCTTAGATACCTACCTAGGTTTATAAAAGTGGGCTTTTAAATACTAAATATGCCCTTAAGTCTTACTAAAAACGCATCTAGTACGCTAAAGTTAAATAATGGATATACTCTTCTATAAAGGTAACTAAGGTAAAGACCAGAGCTATTATACGGAAGGGATAGGGCTAATAGCTTAGTATTCTTATATTTTAGGTGGTAGATCTTTTACTTAAAGATCTATTTCTAGTTAAAGTCTTATTTTTAGCTAATACTATTCCACTAATTATCTTGCTTGTAATATTAAAGCTAGAAGCCTAGCCTAATAATAGTATAAAACCTATAAGAACAACCGCCACAATCTATATTCCTTACTCCTGCCGTTAAGCAACACTTATTAGGTCTTGTGTTTAGCGCTGCTTATTTACGCCTTATTACCTCCTTTTTCTTTAGCGCTACTTATTTCTACCTTATTACCTTCTTTTCTTTAGCATTACTAGTCCTACTAGTCGCCTTGTTCCTTTTTTAGGAAATATATATATAATGCTGCCTATACAAAAGTCACGTTCTTCCTAAAAACCACCTTCTAAGGTTATTTTACGCCATGCCTTTTTTCTTACGCATGTCTACGAGGCGTTTCTCTTTATCGGCTATCTATAATTTCTCCTTTATAGCCTCCTCTTTGGGCTTAGGCCTTAGAATCTTATAACAGCACCTATATTCCTATAGTATTCTACCTATAAAATGTCTAGCAATTTCCTCCTATAATAATTCCTTATTAAGTTTTCCATTATATAAGCCTATAAGGAGGGCCTCGCTATTAGTTATTTATAACACCATCTAAGCCTATAAGGTTTTATTTATAACTTTAACCTTTATAAACGAAAGTAAAGGATAAGGCTGTATATTATTTAATAAGGGAAACCTACTAGTAATACGCCCTAAAACTCTAAAGGTATGCTAAAACTTAGGTTAAGTCTTTACTTAGGTAGAAGACAATATAATTAATAAGGAAGGGGAGCTAAATAAATAATATATAACTATTAAGATTAACTATAAGACTAATGTTATTGAGGAGTAATATAGGTAGCTTTTAGTAAGCTATTCTATATCTCTTCCTTTTATAGCACTATACTAACACTAAGCCTTATACAAACGCACGAGACTACTTAGCAGCGGCTCTATCCTTTAGGAAAGTGCATTATATAGCTTAATAACCTCTTTACTAGCGTTAAACTATTTTAAAGGCTTTATAAACTTGGAGTTAGAGTAGCTAAAATAGTTAGAACGACGAAGACACAAAATAAGGAGTAAGGGCAGAATTTTGTTAATATATACTAATCCTTTAAGTTTTAAAACTTTATTAGAAGTTATATTAAATATATAAGAATTATTAAAAAGCAATCCCTAGGGATTGCGTCTCTCCAAGGAGATTGTTAATTAGGTAGGGTATTAACTCCGTACATTTCTGCAGCCGTTATCCTTAAATACTAGCGCTAGCCGCTTCTTGCTATTGCTAGTACCTCCTTATATACTTATACCTGCTAAAATAATTCTTAGCAGCTATTTTTAGCATTCCTTAGCGGATTATCTCTACTCGGGTTCCTTATATAATAGTCCTTTTAGTATAGACCTAAACATCTCTAGCGCACTTACCACATAGATAGGGATTATATTACAAACCTAGTTATTATACTATTTAGGACTTAGCAGGCTATAGAAGCCCTATGCCTCTAAGTTAGGCTCCCAGTTAGTTAGAAGTTTTAGCGTAATAAGTCTAAAGGATTATATATTAATGGCTTTAAAATAAGGTAAGTTCGTTATATAGAGTTTAGGGGCTATATATAATAATAAGCTAGTAATAGTCGTTATATTTCCTAAAGCTTTAAGTTTTAATTCTCTAAAGTTAGCGATCTTAGGAGTAAGCCTGTCGTCGTTAACTCTAATAAGGATATTCTCCGGCTTTAGGTCCTAATAAGTAAAATCTTTATTATATATAGCAACTATTCCGTTATAGATCTAAAGTATAAAGTTAGAAATGTTATAAGCGTTAGGTTTTATTAAGTTAAGGCTATATAGGATCCACTCTATAATTATCTACGGTGGCTACTAATTCTCTAGTAGTATTAAGTTAATTACCTTTACTAAATTTAGCTGGAAGAAGGATAATTAATTAGCACTTAACGGCAACGTAGTTTTAGTAGCGTTTACTTATATACTCCCTAAGCTTAATTATATTCTTATATTTCGCTCTTAATTCTTCCTACACCTTTCTTACTATACTATTATTGTAGTTCCTTAAGTATAGCTTTTTAGCGGCGAAGATAACTTCGGACTTTAATTTTTATACCCTTATAACTAATACGTAACTTCCTTTCCTTTTTAATCCCCATTTCTGTATATATACAGCATTATCTTTTCTAAATCTAAGATTGCTGGTTTAGTTTTTATTTATCTTAGCCTTAAGACTAGGGAGCTATCTTAGTAGGGAGTCTAAAAGTTCTTTAGTAAATTTTATAGCTTTTTCTCGCCAACTACCTTCTTCCTTGTGTAATAGGATTAGACGCCATACCTAGAAACTAGCCGTTTAAAGATTAATAGTGACTAGGTTAGAGATTTCTATAAATAATCCCTATATAAGGACTACTTTGCGGCCGTTACTATCGATTATATAAACAGGATTTATTAATAGCGTCTTTACTCTTAGGCGTTTTATAACTAGGCTAATATTAAACCTAATATGCCGCCTACTAATGCCGGTCTTATTATTCTTAACAAGCTAGAGGTTATATATTTTAGTTTCGCCAGAAGAACTAAGGAAGTATCTATCCGGATAGTAGTAATCTCTAAAAGTTAGGGCAAAAAAGGGGCTGGTAAGCTCCTACTCCTTAAACTAGCCTCCCTTTTAGTTCGCCAAAAGAGCATTAATAGGGGGAGTAAACTTATATCGTAAATTCTCGGATAGTATAAGGATATTAAATATACCCTTAAAATTTCTAAGAATTAAGAAAATGTTAGAGAGATTAACAGTCTTAATAGGTGCCATAGTTATAGAGATAGGAAATGAATTAATAAGATTATAGGGCGAGCGTTAGTAGGTAGCGGGGATAAGAGGACCTATAAACTTATACTAAAGGGGTGCTAGGACCCTAACTTATAATAGGGGGTATGCTAGAATAGAGGAATAGTTGATTTAGATTATATAATAACGTAAAGAATTAAACCTAGCGTGCCTTAGCGCCGACCCCACCCCTATATTTCACTACCCTTACCCCTATAGAGTCGCTAGCTTTAGGCCTTATTATCCTAGCTAATACCTTACTAGCTAAAACTAATCTAGTAGTTAGTTTTAACTGCTATACTCGTTATACTTTCTTTATTAAGTGCTTCTCCACTATCTATATCTCTTAAAGGGCTAAAACTTCCCAAAGAAGCTTTGCTTTAGGCTACTAGTAGGTTTAGGTCTTAATTAATAGTCGGCATTCCCTTACTTGCTTTAAAGAGAGCCCGTATTACTTTAAGAGATATATATAGAACGTTATAACGCCCCATTAGCTATCCGTAGAAGGTATCTCGTCTATATTATATTTATAAAGAGCATTTTACCAGATATACTTACTAAGTACGTCCTTTAAATATTAGGCTTCGCATTCCTAGTATTTAGGCTAAGTAATATTCCGTTAAAGCTTATCGACTTAGCTTAGTGGGAATCTATTATATTCTATTTCGTATAACTATTAGTATAATTACTAAACATCACTAGTTAGGAATTCAATCTTAGGAGTCCGCTAGGCCTCTTCTTCTAGAAGTCTAGCCAGATTTATAGCCTTAATAGGTGGTACACTAAATTTAGTAGGCGTGGCCATCTTGTAGGACTATTACGGTAGAAGATTTTAAGTGTCCTTAATTATAAGGAGAACGTATATAAAATAAGGGAGTTTACTTAAAAGATTTGTTAAGCAAGTAAAATAGTTTTTTTAACAAGTAATAAAAAATAGTCCAGTAATAGTAAAGGCGTAGAGATTAAACGCATTGTAGTTAATAACGGTAAATAGAATTTGCCGCGGCGGTATGTGCTATATTAGGCACTAGTGACTTATAGGGTACGCATCCTATCCCACAACCGCTTTAATTTTTATTCCCCCTAGTTTATTCCTCTACCTTTAATAGGTTAACGTTTATAAGCTAATATTTAATTTAATTAGTAACATAACGTCCTAGCTTTACATCTTAGTACTATTCTTACCTTTCTAGATAAATTCATAATATAATCCTCTATTAAAAAGTAGCGCGACTTTTTATACTAATCTTAGAAGGAGACCATTAGAGAGATAATAATAAAAATATTACTAGTATTTATAGAATCCTTTAAAGGAATTATATAGGCCGTCCCAGGTACTTATTATAGAGCTCTCTTTATACTAGTGCCTCTACAAATTAACTAGCTTTAATACCGCTAGCATTAAATATATATACCCCACTTCCTTAAATACGCATTCCCTAAATCACCTAGATAGATTCGCATAGGGGTTATATAATATAGGTACTCCTTTATAGCGCGTTTTACGGAGTCTTATAAAGATATTTTATTATACTCTTCTATTTAATCCCTACTATTACCTAAACATACTTACCATAGCCTATCTAGCAGATATTCCCTTCGCGGAAAAAGGGATTAATATTGTTTATATTAATCTGCTTATGTTAAATCCGATAGCTTTTATACTAGGGTAAAAATTCCTATTTCTCCGTACTAAGTTCCTTTTAGGCTTTATTTTCTATTTTAAAGTATTAGCGCAGTAAAATTTTGTTTTATACTAGTAGCAGTCTTTTAGCGACTAAGTAGTTAATATTATTAAAGAGAGGGTCGTTACCTATTGCCTTAATTGGGGAAAGCTAGTACGCCTTTTGTAGTCGCTTTAAGGAGTTAACTATGCCGTGCTAGCCTATACTAATACCCTAAATAATAAAGATAAAATGAAAAGGAAGATTGGCGATTATTATTTTAAGAATTTCGGCGGTACTAAAGACCTAGTAAGAGACTTCTATTAATATAAATCTAAATACAGGGCGGACTAGTGGAGAGATAAGGAAGATAGTAAAATTAGTCTATAAAAAAGGGTAGTATAGGAGAAAGAAAGTAAAATAGGTTAAACCGGACCCTTTATAGAGTACTATTAGAGCTATTAATTACTTTATAAATAGCTTACATTTAGGGCTATAGCTTAAGCCATCTTATAAGTAGTAAGGAGTTAATAGCCAAATATAGAGATTAGTTAGGGCATCTATAGAGCGAAACTCGCCTCTAGAATTCCCACGCCTAAATTAGAGGGGACGCTTTTTGGCGCTATTACTGCGCTAGCTAATATTAAATAAAGGACGTTAGGTAATAATTATTTACAGTAATAAAGACTAAAGGTAGAAGTGTTTTTTGGAATTAATATCTATATAATATCTATATATCAATATTTCTCCTCTATAAAGCTCTTTATAGTAAAAAATTAAACTAAATATCTATGCTGTTACTAGCCTAGCCTAGCCTTAGAAGGATATTATACTATATAGTTTTCTAGTAGAATATATACGCTTAAGATCCGCCTTATAAGCGTTCTATAAAAGAAAACTATATACCATAAAACTATCTTAATAAGCTTTTGCTAAGGCTGGGTCTAGGAGTTAGTTTAGGGCCGTAAAGTAGACCGAAATCTTACTCTATTATAGCGTCTAGCTTCTAAAATAAGGAGGAACTTATAACTATTAAGCAATTCTCTAAGAGGCTAGTCTAGCCCTTCTCGCACCTATACAAGGGCTTTAAGTGGTTTAATATAATCTATAAAAAAGCTAGTATAAACCGACGAAATAACTCCGCTGGTATTTTTAGAATTAAAGATACTACTATAGAGCTTAGCATCTTTAATATAGCTAATTAGTAATATATTTATAGCAGATTTTATATATTTATAAATAAAGTTAAGGTTTATATTATTAATACCGCCTATAATAAACTTAGTACTAATTCACAATACATTAATAGAGTATGCCCTTACTTCTAAATACCTTTATAACTGCTAGGCAGGCGGTAAAATAGGAACTTATAAGGCTATAAATGTTATTATTATCCTATCTAAGTTAATTTAATAGGCTAACTATAATTCCATACTTTTGGAAATCGTGATAAATAACTAGCTAGGTGATCTAATATATAGTTATAGTATTGTAAGTCCATTAACAGGTAAACGCGTTACCAGCGAGGCGGTCTTTAATAGTAACTTTAATATAAGAGTAGGCGGCACCATTAGGTAGATACTATACTTAAAGCCAATCCTTACTAAGTCTTATATAATTCCTTATTCTTACTATTAGTAAATAAAAGCAGAATAACTTAACCTAACTTACCTAGTTTTGCAAAGGGGCCTAATTTCGCGGCATCCTTACCCCAAACTCTATAGTTCTTATTAAATAGCTATAATGCTTCTGCTAATATATTGTCTATAAGTTTGCCTTTATTAAACCTTTTAAAGATCTGCTTTACTATCTTTAGGTTTTTTTAAGCGCTTAAGCTAGGTAACTTATTAATATATTATATAGTTATTTCTACTCCAAACGCGACTACCCTTTAATAAGAAAGTTTGGACGTGGATATACTATATAAGAAGAGCTACGGATTATTATTAGGTATTTCTATACACACCTCTAAGCGATTTACTTACTTGCTTTATATTAAATTAAAAGGGTCTATTAGACTAAGTTAATAAGGAGAGCTTAGCCAAAACTTAGAGTTAGAAGGGGTTAATTATTATTTAGAGTAAGTAGAGCTATTTACCTTACTTACCTATTCTTAGCAGTAATAAAATTCTCTTAGCACTAAACGCATATAGAACATTTTTTATATTACACAAAATATTAGCTCTTTAAATGCTATTAAAGTTACTAAGCTATCTTTAGTAGTGTCTATTCTACCCTTAACTATAGCTTTAGCGTAATAGAATTAAACAAGTATGTGCCAATACCGGGTATTAAAAACTGCGGCTTTTTCCTACAGATAATATTTATCGCCTACTTAAAAGTATTTTTACTCCCATTAATATCCCCAAATTAAAAACATATAGAGGAAATAAAAAGGTAGATTATACTATAGGTAAAAACCTCCTCCTTAATAGGGTTATAGGTTTTATTTTAAGCTAAGGCAGCGACCTAACGTTCTTTTACTTTATATAACTGGGAGATACGCGCCTATATAATTAGTGCTCGCACATACCTAAGTTTATCATTAATATCCGGTTTAGTAATCCTACTATAAACGCCTAAAAGCTCCTTAATTAAACGTTCGGCTTTATTAGGGAAATCTTATCTAATTTTAATCTCAATAAGGGAGAGAAGTAAATATTAAAAGCCTTTTAAACGCCGGCTACGGGCTCTTATATAGTCAACTTCCCGTTATACTATCTCTCTTCCCTTATCTAGGTACGCTATCGACTAATAGAGGTTATTTTACTACGTATAGTCCAGTTTATAGTAGAGATTAGAAAGGTAGAATATAATAAGGATTCGCTTAAACTTAGGGAGTATAGTTATAGTAAGGCAGCCTTTAAAGCAATTCTTAGCGTCAGTAAATTAACCCTCTCCTTTAAATATTCTGCTATTAAAACATAATTAATTGCGAAGAAGATGCAACTTACCATTTAAGAGATGCAACTTACCGTCTAAGAGATTGTTGCCTAAAGGATGCCATTTACTTATTTCCTTACGTGCCCTATAGAAATCAAAATTATAAACCTAATTAGAGGCTTATAATAGGTACAGAAAGCTAAGAAAATAATATAATTCCTAATTTAGGTCCGAACCTTAGCAGCTTAGGAACTCTTATATAACGTGCTGCAAGTCTAATATATGCCCTTTTAAGCGGAGCACAATACTCTACTAATATGCTATTTCCGCTTGCAAATAGGCCTCTACTAAATCTGGCTGTAAGTTAGCTGCCATTATAAGGAGATTTTCTCTACCGCTTAGACCTTTAAGTATCGGAGGTCCGGGTTAGGCTTGGCATAACCTCGGGTTACGCACGACCCCCCAAGGTCCGCGACATATCGTCCAAATATCACCCCCCCCCTTTGGTGGTGGCCCCTACTTTTCGGACGCGTTTTTGAGGCCTAGGTTAGTACTGGGTTAGTATGGAGGGCCTCAGCGCGCCTTCGACCTCACCGTCGCCTCGACAATACATTTTCCAACCCTCTCCTGTCCTCGTGCCCGCGCTGGCTCGCGCGGGGCTTCTGATTTTATATAGAAAGGCCTACCGTAATTCTAATTGTATAATATAGAGCCCTCTTCTTCTTCTCCTTTGATATTTACGCGTTCGGTGACTTTATTTACCCGCGCCGCGCTCACGCGTCTCCCCCTTACCTCTTGCGGATATGGAATCCTTTAAGAATCTCCTTACCCTACGGTCCACTTTACGGTCGACAGAAGCCCCCCCAGGCCCCTTACCCTATAGCCTCCAGAGCGAATTCAAGGCCCAGACAGTACGGCTACAGAATATTTATAAGGCCCAGCGCTCGAAGAATACTACAAGGGCGTACGAGCCAAAGCAGAAAGAGTGGGAAGACTGGTGCGCAAGACTGGAAGGCAATACGGACGGCGCCCAGGTAACAGAAGATAAGCTTTGCTTATTTTTAGAGCAGCAAGTCGTCAACCGAGAATCGCGGGCCGCTGGCTATCAAAAACGGAAGTCAAAACGGAAAGAGATGTGGAAAGATGGCGAGCGGGCGAAGAAGAGGCAGAAGACGGCCGGCCGGCCGGGAGGGCAGCTAGGGGGGAGGGCAGCCGCAGGGGCAGTCGCAGGGGCAGCTGCAGCCGCAGAGGAAGCTATAAAGGATGAAGAGGAGATATGGGATGAGGACGCCCTAGACGCCCTATTCAACGAGACGGTCCGATACTCAGTTGTAAATAGCTACGTCTCTGCTATTACCGAGCTTTACGCGTGGCAGTCGGAAGGCAAGGCCTTGCAGCCGCTGCGGGGGGCGAAGCTCTCGGCGATACTAGACAGCGTCCGCCGCGACGAGGACCGTATTCGACGCGTTAACTTTATCGATCGGGGCCTGTTTACAATTACTGGCGGCTATGACGTTAAAGGGCTTAAAAAGGCAATTACTTGGTGCTGGGAGACGGGCTCTAAGATGCCGGGTTCAGTCGAGTCTTACCTTCGAACTGCGGCTGAGCATTTATTAGGTTTGTATCCGGTCCGTATGGCTACCGTTTTCTGACCCGTTCGTTAGGCCATAGTACCGTTACCCGGGGTGAAAGTAGACGGGACGTTCAGCTTGCTGACCTTGTCCTTATTGAACTGGAGAACGAAGGGCCTAAACCAGACGAGCTAGCGCCGTGTATGATTATGTCGATGACACAGGGGAAGCAGAATCAACACGGCAAGGTTGAGTATATGGGCTGTATGCGCAATACTAACCCTATCCTCTGCCCTCTCTCCGCAATAGCCTTCTACTTCTTTAACCGCTGGGGCAAGGACGGCGCCGAGAGCTTCCCATCCTTTCAGTAGCCAGAGGACTACTACAACCTATACGTCTTCCCTGGTAGCATTAAAGTACCGCAACGGCCGTTAAGCTATCATACGCAGTTTGAATGGAATAAGAAGATGTTTCAGGGGGTAGGAATTCACTTAAAGGAGAAGACCCATAGCGCCCGTAAGCAGAGCGTCCGGCATGCCGAGCTTAGCGGCGTTAAGGAGACCCAAATTAGATGGGCCGGACGCTGGAATACGGACGTGATGACGGGAGCCTACCTTAGCTATCTACCCCGTGCGTTTATGCGGTCAATCGCCGGCTTCCTAAAGGAGGGAAAGGGCTACTTTCTCCCCCGCGCGCGAGAGGTGCCGGAGGAGGCCCTCTGCTTAAAGATATGGCCCGAGACTGACGTCTGGCTAAAACGCATGGAGACCTACCACCCAGAGAGGGCCGATAATGAGGTCGTACGGCTTGACCTTGCGGGCTTAGGATTTCTACGCCTCCTCCGCGCGCTTAGGGTAATCCTATTACAGGACTTAGTAATCCTACGTAAGCAGTTCCCGCTCCACCCCCTATGGAAGGACTCCCTCTTTGGCTGTGAGGAGTACCAGAGGTTCGCCGCGCGGGTAGAAAGCTCGCTGGCCAGCGTAGTTACGCCAGACGAGATAATAATGCGGAAATACTGGCCCGCCCATGAGGCCGTAGCTAAGCTAAGACACGAGGCCGCGATCTCAGAAATAAAGGGGGTTTAATTACGCGTGTAGACGATCTTAGAACGCCTTGGCGAAATGGAAAGGTCATTAGCATTATTCGCACCTATATGGATCCAGCAAGGGAAGACGGGTATCTGGATAGGGCCTACGGAGTCCGTACGGCCGTCTTTGGACGGCCCCGTACCCTTGCCTTTGCCCGTACCCGTACCCGTACCTATACC
>Ga0307515_10014113_pt1 | contig 14851 bp, 8 predicted proteins | sample 17_EM_MG_FD_194513 | JGI IMG/M metagenome (GOLD analysis project Ga0307515, IMG submission 194513) | Populus trichocarpa ectomycorrhiza microbial communities from riparian zone in the Pacific Northwest, United States - 17_EM | ecosystem: Host-associated > Plants > Roots > Unclassified | place... | reverse complement strand
TAATTCGGCAATGAATGTTAATTTGGCAGCGAATGTTAATTCGTTGTAAACAACTCAATTTCGGCAGCAAATTAAAAAACGCTGCAGAACACACAATTCAATAGCGAATGCTAATTCGCTGCAAACAACTCAATTTTGGCAGCGAATTACAAATTCGTTGCAGAACACGCAACTTCGACAGCGAATCCCAGATTCACTGCAGAACACACAATTCGGCAATGAATGTTAATTTGGCAGCGAATGTTAATTCGTTGTAAACAACTCAATTTCGGCAGCAAATTAAAAAACGCTGCAGAACACACAATTCAATAGCGAATGCTAATTCGCTGCAAACAACTCAATTTTGGCAGCGAATTACAAATTCGTTGCAGAACACGCAATTTCGACAGCGAATCACAGATTCACTACAGAATGCAATTTGACATTAGGTTTCGGCAAAGTCACATGATTTTAGCATGAACATACACACACATGCAATAATCAATCCCAGCACATAATCTGTCATAAAAGTCCAGCAGAATACACACATTGCAATCATCAATTCCAACACATAATCTTTCATCAAATTCCAGCAGAACACACACACATGCATTTTGGCCAACCCCATAGCTAAGGTCAACCCTCTACCTTGTTTTGTTCTTTCCATTTTATACATTTTTCTTTGTTAGATGTTATGGAAATTTGCCTTATTTCTTCTCTGTTTCTTTGTCCTCTTAGTTGGTTTTAGTTTCCTTTACAGCTAGCTTAAGGGTCTTAGGTCAATTTTCTTAAGAACTCTTTCATCATTTTCAGTTCTGGGTTTCAAGAACAAAGGGGAGGAGACTACATGACCCATACCTTTTGGATCTAAGTTTATCTGGACAGTTTGGTAGAGTTCCTTCTCTCCTTCTCCCGGGAACTCCTTCTCCTTCTTTCTCTCTCGGTTCTCTTTTTTCTATCAGTTTCTTCCCACCCGTTCCAGCCCTTTTTCCCTTCCCTCTAAGCAATTGTTCAGCCTCCACTCAAGATCTCAACTCTTTATTTCTCTCACACGTTCACAGAGGTACTCTATGATGGTTTTGGTTCAGTTTCCATTAGGAAGGAGGAAGAGAAAAGAAGCATGCAGAGCAACTAGACATGCAGCTGCTGCTTGCAGACTTTGGGAAGAAGAAGGGTCGCCTTCTCTCTCCTTGCATTTATACTTCACATTAAATAAGGTGGGGTGTTTGGGGTTGGTTTAGATGTGCTCTTGTCACTGTTTTGGTCTGTCCAAAACCAATTTTACCCCTCCCTCTTAGCTCCTTAAGACAACCTAATTGTTTCCTTAACTTTCAATTAGATTAAGTTGCTGCCGATTCAAAAATCGGCAGCGAAAACCGCGTTGCCGCCGATTCAAAAATCCACCAAAAAAACTGCGTCACTGTCGATTTCTACTGCATCACTACCGATCCAGAAATCGACAGCGAAAACTGTGTAGCTGCCTATTCAGAAATCGGCAGTGAAAACCATGTTACCGCCGATTCAAAAAAAGCGACCATAAAACTATGGCGCTGCCGATTCAGAAATCGGCAGTGAAAACTGCATCGCTGTCGATCCAGAAATCGACAGTCAAACTATGCCGATGCAGATTCATAAATTGACAACTAAAAACTGTGTCGCTGCCAATTCAGAGGTCGGCAGCCAAGAACTGTGTCGCTGCCGATTCAGAAATTGACAGCCAAAAACCGTGTTGCTACCAATTCAGAAATCGGCAGCGATGGTAGAGTCATTTCGGCTTTACTTCTCTCTCTTCTTTTTTTTTTTGGGGTTTACAATTATGGACAGTGACATAATACAATTGAAATGTGATATTAAGGTTATTTGTCTTGTTTGATTTATTTATTAAGTAACTTTATCTTATTATTTGATGAATTCAATTACAGATACCTCGCAGCCACGAGCAGAATGATAGATGTTAGGAACTCTTTTCTTAAATTAAATGAATATGTAAATTGTATTTGTTTTGTAATGTAATTCTGTCATATAAATAATGAGAATCCTTAAACTTACTAAGCTATTTAAATTAGAATATGTCAATAAACTTTTACGATATTACAACTCTTTTGTTATTATAAAATTATGTATGAATGTAATTAATCTATGATGCTTTAATATAAATTTTATATTTGAACACTTGTAATAAACAAATTATGATGGTGGAAATGTTGGAGGAAGGGATTAGAGGTTATTCTAATCTGTTGATGTGATAATGTCCAAGATGATTAAATAATGTTTGAGTTGTGTTTTGATGAATATTGAAGTGAAACAAGTTCTAGTCAATAACTTGGGATCTCCTGGTATGGGGGAGACTGCCGAAATTTCGACAGATTTTTGTAATTGGAAAAATTTAATACTTGAATATAAAAAACATCACCTAATAAATAGTATAATCATAAGTAAATTATGTGGGAAATGCATGTATTGAGGTTGTTACATGTGGGATGTTAGGTGAGGCGCATGGATCACTTTGTAGGTTGTGCTATTGTAAACCCCTGTGTAAGTGCAAGATCAAAAGTATTAGGACCTCGATGTATATTGGAAAATTATGATGAAAATAAATGAATAAATAAGAAAAATAAGAAAATATGAGGCATGTAAGAGGGGATGACCTCTATAGATAAATTTAGAAATATTGATGAAGTTGAAAAGAGAATAATGAATATTGGATTCAAAATTTGTTACGTCGGCGAAATTGGTAATGAGTTTTGATGGATAAAAGAATAAGAAAAATAATCTCAAGAAATTAATATGATAATAAATAAAAAATGATAACAAAGGATCATACAAAAAAAAGTCAAGTCAAGAGTGATGGTGCAAACACCAGTTAAAAATCGATAACATTACCGTAAAATGGTAATAAGTTTGTAAATGAAATAAATTATGGGAAGGAAAAAAAATATATTTTGGAATAAGAAAATAGTTTCAAGGATTTAGTGGAATGATCTATATGATCTATGCAATGATGGAATAAGAAAATTTGAATTTTTGATAAAAAAAAATCACAAACCAACTAGTTTTACAGTATTGCACATAACTTTTAATCTGACTATCGAATTGAGCTAAAATTTTGCATGGAGTTTCCTAACATGTTTTTTCACCTTTTTTTCAAGTTTCACATCAATCAGAGGTCAGGAAGGCATATAATGAACCACGGTAAAACCGGGCAATTTACACGAAAAATACATAAAGGCATAAATGAGTGGTATTTTTGTAAATAAATGAAAAATTCACCTTCTTCCCCTTATATAGCTAATAATTCCATAAGCTTCTAAGGACCATATTCTTTCTTTCTTTTTTTCTTGATAAAACCTTATAGAAAAGCCATCAAAGTGTGAGATTAAGAGAGAAACAAGTGATTTAAGGAGAAAATACATCATGTTAATGATCCTAGAAGTAGAAAATCAAGTTGAAGAGTTGAAGTTCTAATGAGAGAAGCTTGGAAAACCTAGAGGGAGAAAGAGGAGATTGGAGGATATGGATATTGGAACCACCTCAAAATCATTATGGAAATAATGGGTAAGTGTTTTAACTATGATTAACTAGTACTTATGGATGAATTTAGAGAAATTGAAAGAATTATCAAATGGGTTTTATGTGGGTGATTATGGAAAGTAGAGAATGAATCTTCCATTGATTTTTATTGGAATATATTATGCTAGATTGTGTTTAAAACCTTAATAAAGTGTTGATAAGGTGAAATTAAGGTTGGGAAATGAAGAAGAACATATGTGTAGGTAAAGGGTGAGGTTCGGTCATACTTGGGTTATGGATAGGGTGAATTTGCTTGGGTTCGTGTATATGGAATTATTAATTTGATGATTTAAACATGTAAAATTAAGTACAATTATAAATAAAAAAAAAGTGAAGTTGAAATTGCTAAATTGAGTTTTCTTGTATTTTTTATGTGTTGATGGATGATTAAGAACTAGGAAATCCATGGCTTGGTTGTTCTTTAGGGTTTGATGATTTTGAGAGGAACTTGGAGGAATTTTGTGAATAAATTTATATTCATGTAATAAGTGTTGTAGTTTTTGTGTGTTCAAAAATACATGTGGAAATTGAAGTGTGTTGTAGTTTTTGTGTGTTCAAAAATACATGTGGAAATAGAAGTGCTTAATAAATGGATCTAGTTGATGTTATAAAGGAAAAATAAAAAGGGAACTCATGGAACTATTCCCTGTAGGTTTAGCTACATGGGTCAAAAAAGGGAAGGCCTTTGTCAATTTGATTTGTTAATAGTTGAAGGCATGATAATATCTCCTATTTTTAAATGTAATGAGTTCCATATCGAAAAAGAATCGTGGGATTTTCATGGGGGCTATTCAGCCAAGTTAGGAAAATGGATTATCGAGTAGGTCATTGTTTCAAATTGATGTTGAAACTTGAATTAGAATATGTTAAAATGATTCTAGGGCAAAGAAAATAGGAATAAATGCAACCATGTATAAAAGTTGATTTTCAACCAAAACAAAGAATGAGGTTGAAAAGGGATACATGACTTGAGAATAATGTGATTGAAATGCTTGGTCAAACATAATTGGGTGAAAGAATAAATATACTTCAACATAGGATAGATTGGAATTTTGAAAATGAATGTGACTTTGAAAAGTATAAATGTGTACGAAATTGTAAGAGTTTTCTTGTTAATGATTTGTAAATTAGATTAAATGAGAATTTGAATAGGGTTTCTGTGAAGGTTTAATATGTTAATGATGGTTGAAAACCATGTTGGCATAGGAGAGTAGTTGGAGTAGGACAACTATTGGGAGCAACGGGATGCACTCAAGTTTCAGACAGGTATCGAACACCACTCCTAGAAATTTTGAATATCATTTGAGTAGTTGTTATTTCTTATAGTATTGTTTCTGAATAATGAAATAATCGTGTTGTGAAAAGAATAAGTTCATGAATATTAGAAAATACAGAGCGTGCATTGGTTGTGAAACGAGATATTGGGAGGCAACACTTGCATAGGTGGTTAATGTGAAAAGTCAGAACATGATGATAAAGGTTGTAACTGGAAAGGTATAGATAAGGTATGTTAGTGGAAGAGGAAAATGTATCGATTTATAAAATAAAAGATTTATGCACACATGATGCAGTGAAATCGTGCATTCGCAATATGGACATTGGATTTTGAGAGTGAAATGTCACACTTTGTACAAAAATTAGGCATTTTGAATGGGTAGTATTGCACTTGGTTATAGAAGTGGGTATACAAAGAAGAATGGTTATGCAGGGTATTACAAATGGGTAATAAAAATGCAATATCTTGATTTATGTCAGAATTCAAGACAAAGGAATTGTATAAGTGTAAATACAAGGAGGTATTGGGTGAATGAGATGAGTATGTTGGGTTTCGGGTTAGGGTAACTCAGTGAAACATGTAAGGTGTTATGATGAATAAAACGTCGATAGAAGTGAAATATTGTCTCTGGTATGTTACCAAGAACATGTGGAGAATTTAGTATAAGAAGTTTAAGAGGAAAATTTTATTGGTCTATCACTGTGTGGAGACTAATGGCATCAGTGGTTACTGATAACCAGCATTGTTTGACTAGTATGCCATAGTGTGGAGACTAATGGCATTCATGGTCACTGATGACCAACATTGTTTAATTAGTCTGTCACAGTGTGAATACTAATGGCATTAGTGGTACTGATGACTGACATTGTTTGATTGGTCTGCCACTATATAGAGACTAATGGCATCAATGGTTATTGATGACCGTAACTTTTTGATTAGTCTGTCATGGTGTGGAGACTAATGGCATTCATGGTCACTGATGACCAACATTGTTTGATTAGTCTGTCATAGTGTGAAGACTAATGAAATTAGTGGTACTGATGACTGACATTGTTTGATTGGTCTGCCACTATGTAGAGACTAATGGCATCAGTGGTTATTGATGACCGTAACTTTTTGATTAGTCTGTCATGGTGTGGAGACTAATGGCATTAGTGGTTATTGATGACTAGCATTGTTTGATTAGTTTGCTAAGGTATGGAGACTAATGGCATTAGGGATAACTGATGACCAACATTGTTTGATCTAGTAAACCATGTGAATGAAGGCTAGAGATATTAAGACCCCCGTTATATAGATAAATGGTAGATAGTAAAAATATAAATGGGTTAACAGATGATAGGTTAACCCAAAGGTAATGTGATGGAAGTCATTATGGATAGCTTACATGGAAGGAAAAACTAGGTAGTAACGATAGCACATGATGTGAAAGTAAGCAGTAAAGGGGAGATCTGATATCTTTAAGATCCATTGGTTAGGGCTCTCACTGATGTCTCAATATTCTCTCTCTTGCTACTTACACAAAAGTTAATTGGTTATGAGGATTGTATGGTTGTGTAGTAATAATCAAAGAGAGAACAATGGTGGTGTTCTCCTCTTGTTTGGAGGTCAGGGGAGAGAGAAATGGATGAGAGAAGTTCAAGGGATGTTTTCTCTCCCACCTCAATTGACTATGGTGCAAGGGTTGGCTTTAATTGATTGAGGGCTTCTGTAAAGGGCTTTGATATGAAAAAAATAATGGTTGTCTCGTCAAAAATTAAGGTCAAAGGCGAGAGAAATTAGAGGAAGTTTCAATTTTAGAGAGATAAAGACAAGGTTATGGTTTTGTGTGAGAAAGGTGGGAGAGATAAATAATGTTCTTCTAAGGTTTATTTCTCCACATATTAGCTCATATTCTCTCCAAAAAAAATTATGGTGGCTAGGGTTTTTGTTTAATGTTTTTGTTTTTGTTAGGATTTTGATGGAGGAGATGATGAATAATGTTTTTGTGTTATAGCCCCGTACAATTCACTTTTCCAAGCCTATAAATTTTATCGTTTTCTCTTTACTCTTTACGTACTTGGTCCCAAGTAATTCAATTTTGTTTTAATTCCTCTTTTTTTATTTTTGCATTGCACTTTAACTTATTGTCAATTTTATTTTTTATTTTGATTTTTCATTTTGATTTTTTGGTTTTTTTAAAAAAGTAATGTTAAATATAAAACGGACATGTTAGCACTAAAAACATATTTCTTTGAATTTGATTTTCAAAAAAATATCAATTACAAAAAAATAGTTGAAAATTATAAAATAAACATGCAAATAACTGAAATACATCAAATAATTTTTTTAATTTAAGAATTTTTTAAATTTTTTGAAACATATTTCAAAATTGAGGGTTAATAAGTCATCAAGTAAATATTATTGCTTTCAAAGAAAATACATGCATCAAACCAAGTTTCTATCACTTCAATATCGTTTGAAATTGCATTTCAAACAATATTTCTAAAACATTTGAAAAAAATTTCCTTCAAATTTTTTTTAAGATTATTTTGATATAATAATATCAAGAATAACTTTTAAAAATTAAAAAAAATCATTTTAATATATTCTTAAATAAAGAAAACAATTTGAACCTAACTTCCTAACCGCCCCTACATCAACCAGCCAGGCATTGTACGAGTATTAAATAACTCAAAAATACACCTTTATTTGTATGTTTAAAAAAAACCCTTTTTCGAGAAGGATTATCACGGAACGCAAAACCGCATTCTTTGGTCGGGTGATACTGTTTCTCAAAGCAATTTCTCTTGTAAAACATACGAGTACGAACAAAATGCCCATCATACGAGTCCTAACAGTAGGTTTACCATGCATGGTGCCCAAGTTACCTTCAGAATACATACGTAGAAAGCATTGGACATCGAAGTATGATAGCAAACTGATTTTGATTCAAAATTAAAACCATCCAGTCAAAACACAAACAATAATTATAAAAAACAGCCACCTCAAGGTACTGAAACTGCCTAATGCAACAAGTATCGTAACAAAAGCAAAACAGAACCAATTTTTACTCGTCCTCCTGGCTGCGCAACCTAGCAAGCTTGTTGGTGACAACAACATCCAACTGCGCTGCTCGCTCGACAATCTCCTTCCTCTTCCGGGTGGATACATTGTGGGCAATCTCAGCACAGTAAGTTCTAGAATTATCAAAGTTGTTAGCAGCCATAAAAACATAATCAGGTCTACAAACAAGGATGAAAGTGATTGTGAAAGCAGCAAAACTTTGGAGGCAAAGAGGGTCATGTACCTGTTGTGCATCATCAAAACTTCAAGCTCCTTGACGTTGTGCACAACAAACTTTTTAAATCCATTAGGGAGATAGTGGCGAGTCTTCTTGTCTGAGCCATAACCAATGTTGGGCATCAAAGTGCATCCTTTGAACTTCCTCCTGACCCTTGAATCGATACCCTTGGGCCTCCTCCAGTTTGTCTGCCAACAACAATAGTAAGCATTTAACATGGCATGTAAGAGACATCAAGAAGCAATGAAAAGATTCTTGCAGGACTGGGATTAAAAAAAATCAACATTGATAAAACATGGCCTAGACATTAAAATACCATTCAACATGTAAATCCAACTTTCAATAGCAGTGCAATGTTAAACATGAATTTCATTTTTTGCGGACCATTCAAATTTAAATCACTAAACATAGATAAAGTTGGTGCACACCAGCATGCTAAAAACTAATAAAACTACTGTTCTTGAGCTCCAAATTCTTAGAATGGGCATTGGTTTGTGAACAAGCAAAACTAGAAATGTGGGTCTAAACCAGGCCACCAAATCAAGACCTCCATGAGAGAAATCAGAGGGAGCAGACAAGCTGGCCCAAAAAAGCATTTTACGCGTACCTTACCATGCTACCTTCATCAAAGTCAATCCAGAGAATCGGCTTATTGCACACCTATCACTAGCTTTAAATTTTACCTAACTCATACATCTACAAAACAAAATAAAATGGGAAGAAAACATGAAATTACATGAATTCCATGCTTAGCTTAAGTACAAGTGACTGCCGAAAAAGCTCATAAAAATACTGGAAAACAAAATACAAATGACTGCCAAAAAAAGCTCATAATAAAAACTTTAATCGTAATTCCAAATTGTAAGCACAACAAAATACTGGACAATTCCTAAGCCCACCCTAGAACAGAACAGAACAAAACAAAGCCTTAAACAGTCACTACCTAACCATGGTAATTTTAAAAAACAATCCTAAGATATATCCAGCTTATTACTATATGTACCTTCACAGAAATCTTGCGGTCACTTTGAGGCCTCTTAAACTTCTTGACCCGCTTCTTCACTATCTTCTTCGTCAGCAAAGGAACAGCCATTTTTTTCTGCAAATACAAAAGCTCACAAAAAAATGAACAGGCCAGGTGAGGTGAACTTTTCAAATAAGAGATCTGAGAGAGAATTATTGTCAAAACATGAAAAGCAAAAGGAGTAAGAGAGATTAGGGTTTGGGACCTGCTTGGATAGCTGCGCCTGCCAATCCTGTTTGAAAACCCTAGATGAGTGAAGAGGGATAAAGATGAGTGCTAGGGTTTTAAGCGATATATATGTGTGTTAATATTTGGTGTTTCTTAGTAATCCAGCTACCGGACGTAATAAACTTTGCCGTGGATCTATCTTCACTGGCCCAAACAATTTAGGTTTACTAATGGGCTGGAATAGTATTCCGCACCTGGATGTACTCTATCTTTCTTTACGCGTTGTGTAGCTATATCATCCGTGTTTTGTCACGGGTTAAATATTTTTATTTTTTATTAAAAATTATTTATATAAATTTTTTTAATGTATTTTGATAGTTCAAAAAATATTAAAAATTAAAAAATATATTTTCATGATAATTATAGTTATCAAACTTGATCTGGGGGTTGATCTGGCCAAAGGGTCAAGTTCTAGGTTACTTGGATTGACTTAGGTCAAACCGGGAAAATTGAAAAAAAAAATTTGATGTTTTAATATTTTATATAAAAAGATTTAAAAACAATCTATGTGGATATAGATTATACATGTTATAAACAATTAAGTTTAAAAGATTATCTCAAAAGGTTTTTTATCCTATATTGGAAAGATATTATCTTATTCTTTTAAGTTGGAGTATTTAAACAAAAAAGATTTTTTATCCCACATTGAAAAAACATAACTTTTTTCTTGTGAACATAGAGTATACTAAAAGGTTTCAAATCCCACATTGAAAAAATAAAATATTTTTTTAGTATTTATATAGTGAACTTTGAAATGAGTTAGTAACCAACTAAAAATATGAAAAAGAAGGGTCTCTAGGTAGGAGAAAAAAAATTAAAAAAAAAACTCTACCAAGATTTTATTGGGTCACCCGAGTTCCAGGTTGACCGGTTTCTTTCGGGTCAATTGCAGGCTGGGATTTCGAATGAAACAGACCCGACCAATGCTATTGGGTCCTGGTAGTAGTAGGGTCCACCGCTGTTGGGTTCTAGTGGTAGGAGGGTCCAACTTTAGCGGGTCCTGCTGGCAGTTGAGCCCAACATTGTTGCAACCTGCTGGGCAACAAGACCCAATAACATTGATTCTTGCTGGGCAGCAAGACCAACTAACGAATGAAACATACTCATCCAACACTATAGGATCCTGCTAACACATGACCCAGCAGCAGTGGGTCCTGTTGGCAGCAAAGCTCAACGTTGTTGGGTCCTGCTGGCAGCAGGGTTTAACTATAGTGGGTCTTGCTGGCAACATTGGGTCTTGCTGAATAGCAAGACCCACTATGATTGGGTCTGGCAGCAAAGTCAAGCCCGATAAACTTGGGTCTAATTGCAGAGTCAAACTCAATTGGGCCCAACATCATTAAGCTCTGCTTGGCAACAAGACCCCCTATCCTTATAATATTACCTAAAATAATATTATATTATAATATTTATGAATTGTTTTTTAATGAATTTTATGGTTCAAAAATTCTCCTATATAATACATGTATATAAATTATATGATGGGAATAAAAAATTTATTTAAAGCTCCATCAACTTTAATATGATAATATTAGAATTATAAATTTTCTGAATGCTTTTATTTTAAAAAGTTCATTGTGATTATATCTTTGTCATATATTAAAAATAAGCACATATAAAAATTTTATACCACTATTTAACTGTTTTTTGAATATTTATAAAGTTTGTTAAAATATATAAATCATTTAGTCTAATCTAAAAGAATAAAAAATAACACATTACAATTACCAAGATTTTTTTTAAAAAAATAGTATTATTAAATGAATTCTCCTTTTATGTCCATTAAAGATAACATAATCCTTCAGTAGGTGGGACAACTTTCCTCCTCTCTTTTTTCTTTTATTTCTTTAGTATTTTATTTAAATAGATTATGCATATACTACATTCATCACCATCGTTAATATGCTAGTAGTTTTGAAACGCAAAAACAAACATGTTTTAATAAGAAAATTCAATGTAACCTCAAATGAAAAAAAAATTTATCATCACCCAACTTTTGTACATCATAAAAAAAGTCCCATCAATTTATTTTTTATGTACCGTATGAAAAACAAATTACATAAGAGAAAAGGAAAAAAAATTCAAAAGGAAAAAAAAATAAAAATCTTAATTTAAAGTAAAGAAGAAAAAAAATTTTAATTTTTTTAAAAGCATTTTTGGAAGGCAAAAACAAACATGTTTTAATAAAGATATTCAACTCAACCTCAAATGAAAAAATATTATCACCACCAAACTTTTGTATAATAATAAAAAAACTCTCATCAATTTATTTTATCTTTACCGTATGAAAAAAATAAGATAAAAGAAAAAAAAATTAAAGTCTTGGGTCCTGTTATGGGCAGGACCGAACGCTGATGGGTCCTGCTGAGGGCAGGACCCAAAGTCGTCTAATGGGTCCTACGGCATGTCATTGGGTCCTGGTGGCAGTAGGACCTAACATTATTGGGTCCTGCTGCAATGACCCAACAACGTTTTTTGACTTACAAACAGAAAAGATAACGCCGCTCAAAAGCGCTACAGTATCGTCCACAGTGTAAACACTTCATGTCTACAGTGTAATGAGCGTGTGTCTACAGTAAATACACAGTGTGTTTTTCCCAAGCGTTATATATATATATATAATAATAATAAGTAACTACAATGGGCAAAAAAAGTAGAGTACTTCTCGAACCGTGAAAATCAACTATGCAAGTCCACAACTAACTATCTTTTGATACACAATCCATGTACAATAGAAATCCCACATGTTTTAGAGTTTCTGCTAATTATAATTATATTCAAGCTGTTGATTTTCTTGTTTTAGTTCAAAAATAAAATAAAATAAGATAGATTTTATCACGTTTAAAATCTTGATTCGTTCTAGAAATTCCGCTTAAATTCAAATTGTTTTGTTTTGGTCAAATAGTGTTTTGTTTCTTTCTTTTTCTAAAAAAAATCTATGTTTTTCTTTACTTCATCCTCCAACACTTGGTTTATTGGATATTGGACTTCATTATTTATTATGGTTTGCTTTTTTTTGTGGTTATCTAGTCTCATGACCTATATGACGGGTTTGACGAGTTAACTTAGTTAACTCAATTTTTTATCTATTTCTTTAATTGACTTTTTTTTTTATTTTAACATTTGGCTGATTATAAATTAAGCTTTTATTATTTATTTTGGTTTGTTTTCTATGAAATTATCCTAGTCTCATAACCCGAATTGCGGATTTGGAAGGTTAACCCAAATTGACCTAGGTCGATCCAATATGTTGTTGTTTCAATATTTTTTTTTTAAGAATACATCGTCTTGAATTTTTTTAATCAAGCTATATTTTTACCAATCATCCTGCAGATTGTCTTTGGACTTATCAAGTCGATCAGGTCATATCAGTTTAACTCCCACTTTTTTACTTGTGTTTGAAATTTGAATTGCATAAATTCAAGCTAATTTATATTTGAATTTGAATTGAGATTATGTTTATTGAATTAATATTTTGAATTTTATATATATATAACCCCAAAATGCTATGTCGAAACGCTTTGAAACCAAAACATACAGTTTCAATTGAAAAAAACAGAGCGCCAACCGAGATGAAATTGACAACCTTGATTATATTTATTTGTATTATTCATATCATGTTTTAACATCAATTATAATACATCTCACACCTATTAATAATGCTTAATCTGAATTTTATATAATATCTTTTAGCTTGATATTATTTTTTAATTTTTTTATTGATTGAAATTAAATTTAAAAAGTTTCCACCCTAAAATTGAAATAAAATAATATAAATTTTAATATACATGTGTGTGTGTACATATATATTCTTAATGCATACCGAATCTAAAATTTTAATTGCTATCAAGTTTTGAAAAACAAAAATTATTGGTTCATTTGATTTTATAATTTTATTAAAAAACAACTTAATTGAAAAGTAATTAGGGTTCAAATAATATATAATTTAACTTCAATACTATTATAAACTCTTAAACAACTTGAAGGACCTTAATGTGGATGAATATAGTTTAAGAGATAGTTTTCTTGATTTTTTTACCTTGATATCTTATCAAAAAATATTCAATATGTATCTTAAATATAAAAAATGTAATTTAAAGTTTTTCATTAATGTTTATTTCTTATATTTTTTATTTTTTCAACTTAGTATTGGTGTCTTAATTCTTATCCTTTTTATTTGCATAAGGACCTAATTTATATGTTAATTTTCTCATAAATAAGAAAAATATTATTAATTAAAATTTAAATATATTGATACATAAACAATCTATATATCTTAACCATATAATGCACTTAAAATTCCATTTATGTATTACTAGTTGTGGACCACGACTACAATGCAGGCCTGGATTTCTTTTTATTAAATAAATGATGTTTAGGTCTCAAAACCGTGTTTCAAAGAAGGAATAAGAATTCATAACTTAGGTCATAGATTTGACATGATCAAATAAGTTAGTTTTATTTTAATTAGATGATAAAAAATATACAACGATAATAGATGGATCAAATTAAAAAAATATATCATAATAACCTGAAAAAAAATATTTTTCCAAAAAAAACAAACAATGGAGCTCAATTCTCAACCCACTAAATATGAAATAATGAAATTGGGTAAAAATATAACCTAAAAAATCAGCCTGAATCAACCTTAGTTAGCATGATAAACTTGTAATTCTAATAATCAAGGTCGAGCTAACCTGAGTTATCCCGCCAAACATGTAACCCAAGTTATAAGATTTGGATAACCCGATAGAAAAGAAAACGAGAAAAATCACAAAGCCCATTTTTTTTTAAAAAAAAGAAGCAATGTCGAATGATGGAAGCAAAAAAGAAAATAAGTAAAAAACTGATATCAACTTGTGCTAACTTTTCAAACCCGTGACCCGGGTCACTAAACTATAAGTATCCTATATGGAAAAAACATGAAGCTCAATTTTCAATCAATTAAATGTTGAAGGATGAAATTAAAAAAAGAATTTCAATTATACAAAAGGATTTAAAACAACAACTAGCAATTAAAAGAATGAGGATAAAAAATAAAATACAAAATAAATTTTATTTTTTACTAAAAGGTGAAATTGAAAAGAAAAACCAATTTAACAAAAGGACCTAAAAAAATTAGAACAATCAAAAGAATGTGGATCAAAATTGAAATACAAAATAAATTTTATTTTTTATTAGAGGGTGAAATTGAAAAGAAAAGTAAATTAAACAAAAGGACAAAATAAACTAAAACAATAAAAAAGGGACCAAAATAGAAATAAAAAATAAATATAATTTTTTTTATTGAAGGGTGAAATTGAAAAGAACAATTATTTAAGAAAAGGAATCCAAAAAAATTCAAAAAAATAAGGACCGAATTGGAAAAAAAAATATCATAAATTGAAATTGAAAGATGAAATTGAAAACAAATCAAAGTTTTACAGAAAAGCCAAGAACAAAAACCAAAAGAATAAAGACCGAAGTGAAGATCCCTATAAATAAGAGGAAA
>Ga0307515_10014111_pt1 | contig 14851 bp, 10 predicted proteins | sample 17_EM_MG_FD_194513 | JGI IMG/M metagenome (GOLD analysis project Ga0307515, IMG submission 194513) | Populus trichocarpa ectomycorrhiza microbial communities from riparian zone in the Pacific Northwest, United States - 17_EM | ecosystem: Host-associated > Plants > Roots > Unclassified | place... | reverse complement strand
GCGCATCTGTCGGTCGCCGATCGTCTCGCCGCCGAGGGCCGATACGCGGAAGCGATCCGGGAACGGCTGCGCGACACGGTCGGCGCGCTGGCCGCCGCGGGCGTGGTCTCGGCCGGGCCGGGCGAGACGGCCGCCGAGGTCGCGGCGGCCGCGGCCGAGCGCCGGCCGGCCGTCGCGGTGCCGATGGGCGGTGCCACCGAGCTGTTCTCCGAGATCTGGTATGGCGACCGCCCGGCCGGGCAAGTCCAGGACGAGCACATGCGCGCGCTCAGCGGCGAGGTCCGCGCCCGACTGCGGGACGGGGATGCCCGGTGACCGGCAAGGTGAAGGCCAATCGCCGTTGGCTGCGGGCCGTGTTCCCGCTGGCCGCCGTGCTCGCCCTGATCATCTTCACGATCACCGTGCATGTCCTGCAGCAGCCCGATCCGACCGACAAATCCTTCCTGTCCCCGACCAGCGACGCCGGCGACGGCGCCGACCGGTTGGCGGGCCGGCTGACGGCGGCCGGCGTACGCATCGAACGGCAGACCGACACCCCGGCGGCGCTGGCCGCGGCCAAGGGCGGCGCCCCGGCGACCGTCCTGGTCACCACCCCCGGCCTCGTCTACTCCGGCTATCTGAACCAGCTGCGCGCCCTGCCGCCCGGCACCCGGATCGTGCTGGTCGCGCCCGACGCACGCGCGGTCGGCAACGCCGGGCTCGCCGCGGAACTCGCCGGGCCGCGCTGGACTGCCACCGCGCCCGCGGCCGGCTGCACGGCCGACTTCGCCGCCGGCCCGGCCGCCGTGCTGCGCTGGCGTTACACCTGGGCGTACGGCCAGCAGACCCGCTGCTATGACGGGGGCGTCGTCGAGATGGCCGCCGGTGAAACCACAGTCACGCTGGTCGGGGCGGCGGACGCGTTCCGCAACGACCGCTCGGGCGAGCACGCCAACCAGGCGTTCGCGACCGGCCTGCTGTCCCGCAGCGCCCGGGTGATCTGGCTGGACCTGCACGAGCATGAGGAACCGCCGCCGCTGTTCGGCGACCCCGGACCGCGCGGGCAGCCAGACGACGAGGCTACGCCCGAGCCCACCCAGGGCGACGAACCCGACGAGCCGTCCGACGACGGCGACGGCGACCAGCAGTCCTCGGGCGGGAGCCAGGGCAACGGCCAGAACGGGGGCGGCAGCGACGGCTCGCTCGCCGGCAGCCCGCTCGGTCAAGCGTTCCCGCCCGCGGTCTGGGCGACCATCCTGCTGCTCCTGCTCGCCGGCATCGCCCTGGCCGCCGCGTCGGCCCGGCGGCTGGGCGCGCCGGTCGCCGAGCCGTTGCCGGTGCGGGTCCGGGCCGCCGAGACCGTGTACGGGCTGGGCGGGCTGTACCGGCGGGCCCGCGCCCGGGACACGTCGCTGGCCACCCTGCAGGGCGCGGCCGTGCGCCGGCTCGCCGACCATTTCGGCATGCCGTACGACAGCTCAACCGCCGCGGTGGCGGAGCGGGTGGCCGCGTACACCGGGAAGCCCGTCGATGATGTGCGCGCCGTGCTCGGCGCCGCCACCGAGGGCACCGACCGGGAACTGGCCGAGGCCGCGACGGCCGTGCAGAACCTGGTGCGATACGTGACGCAGCAACAGGTGATCGATGAGGGGAATGTGCTGTGACATCATCCGTACCCGTGGCGGACGCTACCGACGAGTCCCGCGACGCGCTCGGCCGGCTGCGCACCGAGGTCGGCAAGGCGGTCGTGGGTCAGGACGCCGTGGTCGGCGGGCTGGTGATCGCCCTGCTCTGCGGCGGTCACGTGCTGCTCGAGGGTGTGCCGGGGGTAGCGAAGACGCTGCTGGTCCGGGCGCTGGCGACGGCGCTCGACCTGGACACCAAGCGGGTGCAGTTCACCCCCGACCTGATGCCCGGCGACGTCACCGGCTCGCTGATCTACGACGCGCGCAGCGGGGCGTTCAACTTCCGGCCCGGGCCGATCTTCACCAACCTGCTGCTCGCCGACGAGATCAACCGGACGCCGCCGAAGACGCAGGCCGCGCTGCTGGAGGCGATGGAGGAACGCACGGTCAGCAACGACGGCGTGTCCCGGCCGCTGCCGGACCCGTTCATCGTCGCGGCCACCCAGAACCCGATCGAGTACGAGGGCACCTACCCGCTGCCCGAGGCGCAACTGGACCGGTTCCTGCTCAAGCTGGCGGTGCCGCTGCCGCAACGCGACGAGGAATTGGGCGTACTCCGGGCGCATCATCATGGTTTTGATCCTCGTGATCTGCGGGCGGCCGGCGTCGAACCGGTCGCGACGGCCGCCGACCTGGTCGCCGGGCGCGCTGCGGTGCGCCGGGTCTCGGCGACCGACCCGGTCCTCGAGTACATCGTGGACCTGTGCCGGGCGACCCGGGCCGCGCCGGCGTTGGAACTGGGCGCTTCGCCACGCGGCACGACGGCGCTGCTCGCCGTCGCGAAAGCGCGGGCCTGGCTGAGCGGCCGCGACTATGTCACGCCCGACGACGTGAAATCGTTCGCCGTGCCCACGCTGCGGCACCGGGTGCGGCTGCGCGCCGAGGCCGAGTTGGACGGCGTCACCGTCGACTCCGTGCTGCGTTCGGTGCTCGGCGCCGTGCCGACCCCGCGCTGATGATCACCCCGCGGTTCGCGGCTCTGCTGGCGCTCGCCGTGCCGCTGCCCGCCCTGCTGCCGTCGCCGTGGCTGGTCGTGCTGGCGGTGGTCGTGCTGCTCGCCGGGATAGCCGTGGCCGACGCGGCCGCGGCGGGGGCGCTGACCGGGATCACGCTGAGCCGCCAAGGCGACACCACGGTCTGGCTCGGCGAGACCGCCCGGACGGAGCTCACCGTCCGCAACGAGGGGCGGCGCCTGGCCGTGCTGCGGCTGCGCGACAGCTGGGTGCCGTCGGCCGGCGCCGGCTACGTCGAGCACCGGCTGCGACTGCTTTCCGGTACGCAGGAGACGGTCACGACGGTGCTCGAACCCACCCGGCACGGCGACCGCCCGGCCGTGCGGGTGAGCCTGCGCTCGTACGGGCCGATGGGGCTGGCGTACCGGCAGCGGCGGCAGCGCTGGAACGAATCGGTGACGCCGCCGTGGACGCTGCGGGTACTGCCGCGCTTCCCGTCCCGGCGCATCCTCCCCGAGAAGCTGGCCAAGCTGCGCGTCTTCGACGGGGCGGTGGTGACCCGCGGGCGGGGCCAGGGCACCGAGTTCGACGTGCTGCGCGAGTACGTGATCGGCGACGATGTGCGCTCGATCGACTGGCGGGCCTCCGCTCGTACGCATGATGTGATGGTCCGCACTTGGCGCCCGGAACGGGATCGCCGGGTGATCTGTGTGCTGGACGCCGGCCGCACCTCCGCGGCCCGGATCGGCGACGAGCCCCGCCTCGACGCCTCGATCGACGCGGCGCTGCTGCTGTCGGTGCTGGCCGCCCGGGCCGACGACCGGGTCGACCTGATCGCGCTGGACAGTTCGGTGCGGGCCCGGGTCGACGGCGGCGGGCACCGGGTGAAGCTGCCCCGGATCATCGACGCGCTGGCGGCGCTGGAGCCGAAGCTGGTGGAGACCGACTTCGGGCTGCTCGCCGGCGACCTGCTGCGCCGCGGCCACAAGCGGGCCCTCGTGGTGATCTTCACGGCGCTGGACGCGGCGCCGCTGGTGGAGGGGCTGTTGGCGCTGCTGCCGCGGCTGACCACCCGGCACCGGGTGGTGGTGGCGAGCGTGCGCGACCCGGAAACCGCCCGGCTCGCGGTCCTGCCGGCTCAGGGTGCGAAGGCAGACGACGTACACCTGGCGGCGGCGGCGGAACTGGCCCTGGGCGAACGGGAACGGGTGCGTGCGGTCCTGACCCAGCAGGGCGCGATCGTGATCGACGAAACCCGGGAGATGTTCGCCTCCAAGGTCGCCGACGCCTACCTGATGCTCAAGGCCGCCGGTCGGCTCTAGTTCGCCGTTTAGCTTGCCGGACCTCGGTTTTAGCTTGCCGGGACCTCGGTGACGTTGTGCTCGTCGGCCACGTCGGCCGACTCGCCGCGGCGGTGTGCGGCGCCGCCCACCCCGAGCGCGTACGCCAGGAACAACAGCCAGACCAGCGCGCCCACGCCCACCCGAAGCGCCGGCGGCAGGGCCGACGGGGTGACATACGCCTCAAGAATGCCGGCGACCGCGAGAACGGCGACCAGGCCAAGCGCGACAAGCATGCCGCTGCGCGCCCGCGCCGCGAGTGCCTGGCCCCGGGTCTTCGTCGGGCCCGGGGCTATCCACGCCCAGCCGATCCGCAGGCCGACCCCGGCCGCGACGAAGACCGCGGTCAACTCGAGCAGGCCGTGCGGCGCGATCATGGTGAAGAACAGCTCACCCTTGCCGTGGTCGATCATCACGCCGCCGCTCAGCCCGACGTTGAGCAGGTTGCTGCCGAGCAGGTAGATCACCGGCAGGATCAGCACCCCCGCCGCGAGGCACTGGCCGGCGAGCAGGGCGTTGTTGGTCCACACCTCGGCGGCGAAGTTCTGCGCCTGATACTCGCTGTAGTAGGCGACGAAGTCCTGGTTGACCAGCTGCTGGATCTCGGCGTCGGACATGAACAGGTTGGCCACGTCGGGATTCGAGACGATGTATTGCATCAGCGCGCCGGCCAGCAGCACGTTCGCCACCGAGACCGCTATCCACCACCAGCGGGTGCGGTAGAGCTCGCTCGGGAAGGCGCTGACGAAAAACCGGCCGATCGGGGCGAAGGAGAACCGCCGGCCGCCGGTGATCGCTGCGCGGGCGCCGAGCACCAGCCGGGACAGCGAGGCGACCAGCACCGCGTCGGGGACGTGGCTGCGCACGACGCTGAGATGCGTGGAGGCACGCTGATAGAGCAGCACGAGTTCGTCGGCCTCGTCGCTGGAGAGCCGCCGTTTACCGGTCAACGTCTCGAGGCGATTCCACTCGCCCCGGCGTTCGCTGACATATGCGTCCAGATCCACGGGCGCAGCGTAGCGGGCCGCCCCCACGGCTTGGGGCCCATCGTGTTGACTGTGTGCATGCTGGTGAACGGCGAAGCCGTCGAGGTCGAGCTCCGGGTCGCGCGGCTCGGGTCGCGGGCGTGCGCGTTGGTGCTCGACATCGCCGTCCAGGTCCTGCTGGCCGGGCTCCTGATGCTGCTCACCCTGTTGGTCGCGTCATTGCTGCCCAGCGACCTGGCCGACGAGGCGTTCCTGGGCGCGGCCAGCAAGGTGCTGATCGTCCTGGTGTTCATCGCCTACCCGACGATCATCGAGACCTTCACGAACGGCCGGAGCATCGGCAAACGCGCCATGGGCCTGCGCGTGGTCCGCGAGGACGGCGGCCCGATCCGGGTCCGGCACGCGTTCACCCGGGCGCTGGTCGGTGTCGCGGTCGAGTGGCCGGGCCTGCTGCTGCCGTTCTTCACCTGGGTGATCAGCATGACGACGATGATCTCCTCGCCGCAGGGCCGCCGGCTGGGTGACTACGCGGCCGGCACCCTGGTGATTCACGAGCGCGCCCCCGCGCCGTGGGGCTGGGTGCCGGCGATGCCGCCGCACCTGGCGCCCTGGGCGGCCCGGCTGGATCTCAGCGGCCTCGACGACGAACTGGCGCTGGCCTGCCGCAACTACCTGGCCCGGGCCCGGGAAATCCACGAGCCGCAGCACAGCCGGTTCGCCTACGACCTGGCCAACGAGGTCGGCGCGCGGATCCGGCAGGCCCCGCCGGGCGGGACGCCGCTCTGGGTGTTCCTGGCCACGGTGCTGGCCGAGCGCCGCCGCCGGGCCGGCGAGGCCGTCTACGCCACCCGGGAGCTCACCGACCGGATCTGGCCGGGCTTCGGCCGACCGGACCGGCATGCGGTGGCGCGGGCGTTGGCCCGGGACGAGACGCCGGTGGCAGGGCTGGCAAAGAACCCACCGCTGCGCACCTCGACGCCCCACTGACCGAGCCGGGCGCTACATCCGTTCGAGCACCTCGATTCCCAGCAGGTCCAAGCCCTGCCGCAGGGTGCGCGCGGTCAGCTCACAGAGCGCCAGCCGGCTCTCCCGGATCCCGTCGGGAGCGGTCAGCACCGGACACTTTTCGTAGAACACGCTGAAGGTTGTGGCTAGCCCGTACAGGTAGCCGGTCAGCCGGTGGAACTCGAGCGAATTGCCGACCCCGGTCACCACCGGGGCGAAGGCCAGCAATTCAAGTGCCAGTGCCCGTTCCGGCGCCGTGGCCACGGTCACCTTGCCGGGCACGCTCGCGCCGGCCCTACGGAAGATGGCCTGGATCCGGGCGTACGCGTACTGCAGGTAGGGGCCCGTGTTGCCGGTCAGCGCCAGCATCCGGTCCCAGTCGAACAGGTAGTCGGACATCCGGTCGCCGGACAGGTCGGCGTATTTGATCGCGCCGATCCCGATCGCCCGGCCGACCTTGGCCGCCTCGGCCTGCGACAGATCAGGCGATTTTGCCAGCGCCACGGCCGTCGCCCGCTCGACGGCCTCCTCCAGCAGGTCGACCAGCTTGATCAGGTCGCCGGCCCGGGTCTTCAGCGCCTTGCGGCCGGGACCCAGGATCGACCCGAACGCGACGTGCTCAGGCATGCCGGCGCCGGTCAGCCAGCCGGCCTCGCGGGCCACCGCGTACACCATCTGGAAGTGATTTCGCTGCGGCGAGCCGACCACATAGAGCAGCCGGGACGCGCCGAGGTCCCGCAGCCGGTAGCGCAGCGCGGCCAGGTCGGTCGCCGCGTAGCCGTAGCCGCCGTCGCTCTTGCGCACGATCAGCGGCGATGGCTCGCCGTGGCGGCCCGTGAAGCCCGCCGGGAACGCGCACAACGCGCCCTCGCTGACCCGGAGCAGCCCGTTGGCCGCAAGCTCATCGACCACCGACTGCAGCCGGTCGTTGTAGAAACTCTCGCCGGTAAAGTCCCGGCCGGTCAACGTCACGCCGAGCAAGTCGTACACGGCCAGGAAGTAGCCCTGGGAAACGGCGATCAGCTGCCGCCACAGCTCAAGGGTCTGCTCGTCGCCGCCCTGCAGCGCGACCACCCGCAGTTGCGCACGCCGCTTGAAATCCGGGTCGGCGTCGAACTTGACCCGCGCGGCCTGGTAGAACGCGGTCAGGTCGGCCAGCGACCGCTCCTGGGTCACGCCGAGATCCACGAGGTGCTCGATCATCATCCCGAACTGGGTGCCCCAGTCGCCGAGATGGTTCTGCCGGATGACCTGATGGCCCTGCCACTCGAGCAGCCGCGCCGCGGCGTCGCCGATCACCGTCGACCGCAGATGCCCGACGTGCATTTCCTTGGCAATATTCGGCCCCGAGTAGTCGATCACCACGGTCTGTGGCCGCTCGGCGGGCGGGCTCTCGATCGGGAGATCGTTGACCAGTTCGGCGAGGAACCCGTCGTCGAGGGTCAAGTTGAGGAAACCGGGACCCGAGACCGCCACCGTGGCCAGGCCGGCCAGATCGGCGTGGGCGGCCACATCGGACGCGATCTCGGGGGCGACCCGCCCGAGCTGCCGCGCCAAGGTGAGCGCCGCCCCGGACTGGAAGTCGGCGTGCTGCGGCGAACGCCGGACGGCCGGGTCGACCGGACTGCCGGTGACCGCGGCGAAAGCGGCACCGAGCCGTTCGGAGAGCAAAACCTCAAGATCCATCACAATCCCATCGACGTACGCGGGCCAGCGAGTCGATCGGTGCCACTGCTAGTGACGCCGGCGGGTCGACCCGCCGGCGGAGGACATGTGTCAGCGCTGACGGACGGAGAAACCCCGGCGTCGCTCGCGAAGAACGCTGCTGCACATGGCCCCACTCTATCGGCCGGACCCCCTTTCCAGCCCGCCCATTTCCGACCATCACCACCCACCCCCGCCTCGATCCGGTCCGCCGCGTGTGCCGAGTCTGCCCGGTCTCGGCCGCCTCGCCGCGGCTATCCACAGGGCAGCCGCCGGTCATCGTTGTCCACAGGGCTTCGTTGACAACGCGCGCTCTGCGGCGGAAACCCGCTGTCCACAGCACCACGCAGACAACGCGCGCTTCCCGGCAGGAACCCGCTGTCCACAGCACCACGCAGACAACGCGCGCTTCCCGGCAGGAACCCGCTGTCCACAGCGCCACGCAGACAACGCGCGCTTTCCCGCGGGAACAGGAAAGATGGTTCGAGTGAAGAAGCTCATCAACGCGGCCGGCGATGTGGTCGGCGAGGCCCTGGATGGTTTGACCCTCACGGCCGCGGGCATCGCCCGCCTCGAGGGCTCGACAACGGCGGTGCGCAGCGATCTCGAGGCCGTGCGATCGGCCGGCCACGTCGCGCTGCTCTCCGGCGGCGGCGCGGGCCACGAGCCTGCCCACGCGGGCTACGTCGGCCGGGGGATGCTGACCGGCGCGGTCGCGGGCGAGGTGTTCACGTCCCCCTCGGTCGACGCTGTGCTCGACGCGATCCGGGCCGTCGCCTCGCCCGGCGGGGTGCTGTTGATCGTCAAGAACTACACGGGCGACCGGCTCAATTTCGGGCTCGCCGCCGAGTTGGCTCGCGCCGAGGGTGTCGCCGTGGCGACCGTCGTGGTCGCCGACGATGTGGCGCTGGCCGCCGAGGTGGGCGCGGGGCGGCGCGGCCTGGCCGGCACCGTCCTGGTGCACAAGATCGCGGGCGCTGCCGCCGAGGCCGGGCTCCCGCTCGCCGAGGTCGCCGCCCGCGCGCAGCGGGCGGCGGACGCGGTCGGCACGATGGGGCTCGCGCTGAGCCCGTGCGTCGTCCCGGCCGCCGGCATGCCGGGCTTCTTCCTGGACGCTGACGAGATCGAGTGGGGCCTCGGCATCCACGGTGAGCCGGGCGTCGAGCGCGCCACTTTGCGGCCGGTGCGCGATGTCGTCGATCGGCTCGCGACCGCCATCGTCGCCGACCGGGGGATCAAGCCCGGCGACCGCGTCGCCCTGCTGGTGAACGGGCTCGGTGCCACCCCGCCGATGGAACTGTCCATCGTGGCCGATGCCGCCGTCCGCGACCTGCGCCGCCGCGAGGTCGTGGTCGAACGGGTCTGGGCGGGCAACTTCCTGACCGCGCTCGACATGGCCGGCTGCTCGCTGAGCCTGCTACCGGTCGACGACGAGTTGCTCGCCGCGCTCGACGCGCCGACCACCGCGCCGGCCTGGCCACACGCGGTCTCGCCCGGCGGCGTGGTGGTTCCGGCCGCCGCGGCGGAGGCCGTCGAGGAGGGCTCGTTGGCCGCCGACGAGCCGGTGCGGCGCGCACTCGAGGCCGTCGCCGAGGTGCTGATCGCCAACCGCGACCGGCTGACCGAGTTGGACCGCGAGGTGGGCGACGGCGACCTGGGCATCAGTCTGGCCCGCGGCGCGGCCGCCGTGCTGGCGGAATGCCCGCGATACCCGGGTGGGCAGGGGGCGGCCGCTGTTCTGCGGGCGGCTTCCGCAACGGTCCGGCGCACTGTCGGCGGCACGTCCGGCCCGCTGTACGCAATCTTGTTGCTCCGCGCGGCCGCGGCCCTGACCGCCGCAGGCGCCAACACCGGACCATCAGCCCAGGCCATCGCGAGCCCCGACACCGGACCGCCAACCCAAGCCACCACCCCACCCACCACCAGCACCGACGCCAGGCCCTCGTCGCCAACCGCGAGCACCGACGCTGGACCGTTGGAATGGGCCGCCGCCCTCCGCGCCGCGGTTGACGGGGTGCGGGAGGTCGGCGGTGCCGAGGTCGGCGACCGCACCATGGTGGACGCTCTCGCGCCGGCGGCGGCGACGTTCGCGGGCCGGCTCGACGACGGTGCGGCCTGGCCGGTGGCGCTCGCCGCGGCGGTGGCGGCGGCCCAGGCCGGCGCCGACGAGACGGCGTCGGTGACGGCCCGGCTGGGCCGCTCGAGCTACCTGGGCGAACGTGTGCTGGGCCACCCTGACCCGGGCGCCGAGGCGGTGGCCGTCTGGCTCGCCGCGATCCTGACCGCCCTGCGCCCGTGAGCTGGGCCCCGGGCACCGCGGGCGGGCTGCTCCTGCCCTCCGGGCGGCTGGTCCGCGGTCGCGGGCTGCGCCGGCCGCAACCACCTGGCCCGACGCCCACCTTCGGGCTGTATCTGCTGGGTGCCGAGCCGCCGCCCGTCGAGTGGCCGAGCCGGTGGGTGCGCTGGCCCGACTTCCGCCTGCCCACCGACCGCGCCGACGCGGTCGAAGCCCTGCGGGAGGCCTGGGAGCTTGCCGCCGCCGAGCGGGTCGAGGTCGCCTGCGGTGGCGGCGTTGGCCGCACCGGCACGGCACTGGCCTGCCTGGCTGTGCTCGACGGGGTCCCGGCCGGCGAGGCCGTCGGCTACGTCCGGGCTCGCTACGACCGGCGTGCCGTTGAGACCCCGTGGCAACGCCGCTTCGTGAGCCGGTTCCTACCGGCCTGACCACGCGAACGCGAGCGCGGCCGGTGGATCTGCTGATCCACCGGCCGGTGTCTCAGCGCGGGACGACCTTTTCGATGGCCCATTTGCTCTCCGGCGGCCTGGACTCGTCGGCGATCACGGCGTTGGCCGCCCGGGCTGGCCGAGGCGATGCGGGCCGACGCCCGCAGTGCGACCACGCTCCAGGCGCCGAGCACGCTCCAGGCACCGAGCTCGCTCCAGGCACCGAGCTCGCTCCAGGCGCCGAGCTCGCTCGTACACCGGACTGCCGAGCGTTCCGCCGTGGATGGGCACCGCAGCGGATTTCGCCTGGCGCTTCCGTCATGTGCTCGTGTCTTGCCTTCAGGTTCTCGCGGTGGTGGCGCTGACCAGGTCTGCGACGTACCGGTCGAGGCGGGTGACCAGTGTGTCGTCGGTGACCAGGAACTGCAGGCCGATCTCGAGGCCGTCGGGGCAGGCGGACCGGTTGGCGATGCGTGCGTGCACGGGGATCGGGTCGCCCGCCCGGCCAACTTCCGTGTCGATGATGTCGTCCACCGCCAGCCGCACCTCCGGGCCGACCTGGACGCGGGCGCCGCCGGAGCTGAAGTTCAGCAGGGTCGCGGGGATCGGCTCCTTGACGCCCGCCCGGCGTAGCCGCAGCGAACCGGTGGCGGCGATCCGGTCGGACTGACGGCGTTCCAGCTGGGCGGCCAGACCCGACATTTGCTCGACCCGGCCGATGGTCTCGCTCATCTGTACGGACAGCCGCTCCACCAGCGTGCCTTGGTCGGCGGCGACCGCGCGCAGCGACGTGGCCGCATCCCCGACGCTGCCGATGCCGGTGACCATCGCGGCAATCGTGCCGGCCATGTCGGCGGTGTCGCGCTCCAGTTCCTGGATCGTCTCGGCGATCTGCTCGGTGGAACGCGAGGTCGTGTCGGCCAGTTCCTTCACCTCGTCCGCGACCACGGTGAAGCCCAGGCCCAGTTCGCCGGCCCGGGCCGCCTCGATGGTGGCGTTCAGGGCGAGCAGGCGGGTTTGGCCGGCGATGCTGTTGACGATGGCGGCCGTGGCGGCGACGCGGCGCAAGCTGTGTTCGAGCGAGCCGATGACTTCCTCGGCGCGGCCGGCGTGGCCGACCACGGCCGACGTCGCCGCGTCCGCGTTCGCGATGCCGCTGTCGATCGTGTTGCTGGCCTGTCGTACGTCGACGACCTGGGAGGTGACCAGCCGCAGTTCCTCGGCGATCACCTTGGTCGACTCGTTGATGATCATCTGGGCTCTGTCCCGCAGCCGGGTCTCCGCCTGCCGCTGGTGCATGAAGCTGAGCCGTAGTTGCTCGTCGCGCAGGGCCTGGACCTCGTTCAGGTCGCCCTCCTGGGCCAACAGGCGGGAACGGGCCACCGTCAGGGCCTGGCCGATATCGCCGAGTTCGTCGCGGCCGGCCGGCAATGGCAGCTCGGTGAAATCTCCCTCCGCGAGCGCGGTCACGCCGACCACCGCGAGCGCGACGTCGCGCCGGGTCCGGTACAGCACAGCCGCCGCGAACCAGGTCGCGAGCACGAGACCGCCGATGGTGATGGCAAGCACGGCCAGCCGCTCGGACTTGAAGCCGTCGATCCGGACGGCCAGCAAGTCGTTGAGGACGTCGACGACCGGGTCGATCGCGGCGCGGATCGCGTCGGCGGCCGCCGTCACCGTGGCCGGGCCCGGGCTGGTGAGCGTGTCGGTCAACGTCTTCGCGAGTGCGGCGAGCGCGGCGGAGGCCTGCTCGAGGGCCTTGAGTCCGGTGCTGAGGCTGCCGAGTACGGTGTTGGCCGTCGCCGTACTCACATCGGTGTTGAGGCTCTGGGCTGCCCCGGCGAGCTCGCCGGCGCGCACGGCCTGGGCGGCGACCGCCGCGCTTCCGCCGGCCTCCGCGGGCGCGGCTGCCGAGGCCGCCGCGACCAACGCCTTCGGCAGCTGCACGATCTGCGCGTCCATGACGTAGAACGAGTCGAGGTCGGGGTCGAGAATCAGGTTGGAGCTGTTGCCGACCTCGGTGATCAGCGCGGCCAGGGCGGTGGCCTGGGCGAGGCGGTCGGCGGCGGTGCCGGTGGCGCTCGGTACGGCGGCCAGGACGGCGTCGAGCTTCAGGTCGGGATATTCGCCGACGGCGGTCTTGAGTGCGGTCAGATCGGGGGTTCGGCCGCCCACGCTGTCGGCCAGCGCCAGCAGCGCGGGACGTACGACATCGGTGCCGTCGCGCTCGGCGGCGCTGAAATCGATCTTGGAGTTGACCTCGCTGGTGTAACCGTAGGTGGCCGCGATGCCGGGAATCATCAGGACCAGGACCAGCACGCCGAGGCGCAGGCTGGTCCGCATCCGGTCGGCCGCGACAAGCGCGGGCCGCAACAGCAGGGGCGCTCTGGTCATGGTCCGGATGACCTACTCGGCATCCAACGTCATTCGCATTCTCCGATTCCACCACGTCCACGCACCGCTTCAGGGTGATTTGCGGCGTTTGACGAATCTCTCCGGCGGGCGCTCGGCGCTCGGCTGCGCCGCGTCGACATTGAAGGAGATCTTCACCCGTTCAGTGTCCGGTTCGTCGGTCGCCGCACTCAGCACCACCTACGCTGGGCCAATGACCGTCGTCGTGCGTGCCTTCGTCGTGACCGCCGCGCCGGAGACGGTCATCGACTATCTCAAGGATCTCGGCCACGCCCCGGAGTGGCACCCCGCCACCCAACATGCGACGCGGACCGGCCTCGGACCGATCGTGGTCGGCACAACCTGGCACAACGTGTCAAAGGTGTTCGGGGTGACCACCGAACTGACCTACTGCCTGGCCGCCGCGGAGAGCGACAGGCTCGTCTTCATCGCCCGCAACGAGGGCGCGGCCCTGACCGACACGATCACCGTACGGCCGGTCGACGGCGGCACCGAGGTCACCTACCACGTCGACTTGGAGATGCACGGCCTGGCGAAGCTGGCCACGCCGGTGCTGCGGATCGAGTTCGAAAAGCTGGGCGACGCGGTCGCCACCCGGCTAACCGGAGTACTCAACCGCCTCACCCGCTTCTCCGAGGAACCTGGGTCCAAAATGGACGTCTGAGCCCGCGACATTCGTCGCGGCCTCGCCGCCCGACCACGTCAGGCCAAGCCGCTTGCGTTCCTCCGCGAGGTGGAACGCGCTGATCCAAGCTTCCGTACCCAGCCACCCGGCTCGGGCGGCGATCGAATCTGTTGGCGGCCGGGCCTGGCGGAGCTCGGGTCAGATGTCGGCCGGGTATCGGCTGCCGTCGGGGAAGTTGCCGTACAGCTGTTCGCCGGGGGCGCCCACCGTGACCGCCTGCACGAGCAGGTCGCCACCTACGAAGGCGCCCTTCCAGGATGCGCCGCGGCCACCGAACGGCTCGTCCCGGTCGCCCCGCGAGCGCGGCTTGTTGATGCCCACCTTGAACGCCTGCACGTCCTTGGCCAGCTTCGCCGCGAGTTCCTCGTCGTCCATCGCGAGGCTGGCCACCAGCGCGCCGTTCGACGCGTTCATCGCCGACAGCAGTTCCTCCTCGGTGTCGACCACCACGATTGTGTCGACCGGTCCGAAGGGCTCGGAGTGCATCAGCCCCGATCGGCCGGGCGGGGCCAACAATGCGACCGGTGCGGCGTACGCCGAAGTGTCTTGCCCGTCCAGGAAGCGGCCCTGCGCCCGGCTGCCGCGGTGCAGCGGAACGGCACCGTCCCGGATCGCCTCCTCAACCTTGCGCTGCAGCTCGGCGGCCTTGGCCGCGCTGATCAGCGGCCCGAAGTCAAGCTCGGGCAGCGACGCGTAGTCCGGCGCCGCACTGCCCGATGCGGAAAAGCCCGAGCCGGGACGCGGCGCGCCGAAACCGGGGTCGCGCTGCGGCACGGCGGCGGCCGGGACGGCAAGGGGGTGACCGAAGCGCACCGATTTGATCATCGGCAGATACATCTCCAGGAACTCGTCCGCAAGATCGCGCTGGACGACGAACCGCGGGTACGCCGTGCAGCGCTGCTTGCCGTACTCGAAGCCCTTCTTGAGATGCCCGGCCAGCAGATCCCACTGCGAGAAATTCCAGATGCCCCAGGTGTTGAGCCCCTCTTGTTCGATGAAGTGCCGCTTGTCCGAGTCGAGCAACGCCGCCGCGACCTTGCCACCGTTGGAGCGGCCACCCACGAACGCCACCGCGCCGATCTCCGGGGCCCGGACGAGCACCTCCGACAGCTCCTCGCCGCTGCCCGACAACAGCGTGACCGGCAATCCCTCGCGGGCCATCAGCGCGTGCGCGAGGGTGAGGCACACCGCGCCGCCCTGCGACGGGGTTTTCGCGATGACGGCGTTGCCGGCTAGCAGTTGCACCAGCTCGGCATGCACCAGCACGCTCATCGGGTAGTTCCACGAGGCGATATTGCTTACCGGGCCGGGCAGCGGGTCGCGGTCGCCCAGCTGGCGTTCGATCGCGTCGGCGTACCAGCGGACGCCGTCCAGGGCA
>Ga0307515_10014110_pt1 | contig 14853 bp, 8 predicted proteins | sample 17_EM_MG_FD_194513 | JGI IMG/M metagenome (GOLD analysis project Ga0307515, IMG submission 194513) | Populus trichocarpa ectomycorrhiza microbial communities from riparian zone in the Pacific Northwest, United States - 17_EM | ecosystem: Host-associated > Plants > Roots > Unclassified | place... | reverse complement strand
CGATCGACCACCTGGATCACCGGCTCCCACGGCACCCAGCCGAAGGCGTGGTTGACCTTGTCGTACGACTTGACGGGGTCGTAGCGCTCGACGCTCGGGGCCAGGTTGGCGACGTTCAGCACGCCCATGGCCTGCAGGACGCTGGCGCTGGCCACGTATTCGTCGCGACGGGCGACCACCAGAGCCACCTCGGCATTGGCCAGTTCCAGCTGGGCGTTCAGCACGTCCAGCGTGGTGCGCAGGCCGACCTGCTGCTCCTGGCGCACGCCTTCGAAGGCGATCTTGGTGGCGCGAACCTGTTCCTCGTTGGAAACCAGGTTGGCGCGCGAGGCCAGCAGGTTGTTCCAGGCGGTGGAGATCTGCTGCAGGGCCGAGCGCTTGGCGCCCTCGACCGCGATGCGGGCCGCGTTCTCGCGTTCCTTGGCGGCGCGTACCTGCGAGCCGGTCAGGCCGCCGGTGAACAGCGGCACCGAGGCGGTCAACGAGCCGCTCAGCGCGCGGTCATAGTCGCCGTACTGGCGGCCGGCGCTGTTGATCTCGCTGGCGTCCCAGCCCAGGCCGGCGCGGGCCGAGACGGTGGGGCGGTAGGTGGCCTTGGCCGAGGCGACGCGCGCGGCCGCGGCCTGTTCGGCGTAGCGGGCGGCCTGGATCTGCGGGTTGTTCTGGTCGACGAGGTCGAAGGCCTGCTCGACACTGGTGGGCAGCAGGGCCGCCAGCGACGGCTCGGGGGCCAGGTCGGTGGGGTTCTGGCCGACCACGGCGGCATAGGCCGCGCGGCTGGCGGCCAGAATGGCCTGGGCCGAGGACTGGCTGGCGCGGGCCGAGGCCAGGCGGGCCTGGGCCTGGGCCACGTCGGTGCGGGTGATCTCGCCGACCTCGAAGCGCGCGTTCGATTCCTCGAGCTGGCGGGTCAGAACGGTGACGTTCTCCTGGGCGATCCGCAGGCGTTCCTGGTCGCGACGGACGTCGACATAGGTCTGGATGACATTGCCCAGCACCGACTGCTCGACGCTGCGCAGGTCTTCGCGGCCGGCCAGCACGTCGGCCTGGGCGGCGGTCAGGTTGGCGGAGGCCTTGCCGCCCGTATAGAGCGTCTGGCCCAGGCTGATCGACGCGCCGCTGCCGGCGGAATCGCTGTGGTCGCGGTTTGGGACCTGAACGATCTGGCCATTGACCACCCTGGCGGTGGTGCCCGGCTCCGCCAGTTCGGTGTGTGTGCCGCTGATGCTGGCCGAACCGCTGACGTTGGGACGGAACGCCGTCTTGGCCTGGACCACGCCCTCGTCGGTCACGCGCTGGTTGGCGCGCTGGGCCTGGAGCGTGGGGTTGGTCTGGTAGGCCAGGGCCAGGGCGTCGGTCAGGGTCTCGGCGCTGGCGACCGAAGCGGCCCCCACCATCAGACCCATGCTGCAAGCGGCGGCCAACAAACCGGCGCGACGGCTATTCGACATCAAGTTCATTCCCCACGAAACCTTGGCACACACGCGCGAAGTCCGCGCTTCATATGATCGGCTGTAAGGCGAGAGACCATAGGCCGCTAGTTAAGCTTTTTTCACGCAGACGTTGCGTCTTTAGTTTTTGGACCGAACCGATCAGAAGGCAAAGCCCGGTTCGACGGCAAAGCCGGCCAAGAGCGGCGGGGTGGCGTCGAAAACGGCGCGACGGCCCACGCCGTCCTCGGCATGGACATAGATCACGGCCTGGCCGACCGGCCCGACTCGCTCGACCACGCCCAGGCGTCCGCCGACGGCCAGGGCCTTGGCCCAGCCGGCCGGAGCGCGCGGCACGGCGCCTTCGCAGATGATCACGTCATAGCCCGAGCCCTGAACCTCGGTCAGGTCGTCGCCGTCCAGGCGGGTGACCTGCAGGCCCATCTTTTCCAGCACGGCCGCCGCATAGGGGGCGGCGATGGCCAGGGCCTTGTCGCCCTCGCGCGGGCGCAGGTGCTGCAGCAGCTTGCCCACTTCGCGCGGACGCAACAGCCAACGGCCGGGGGCGTATTCGACATCAGCGTCGGCATAGGCCAGATAGCCCTTGCCGGCCGGCACGCAGGCCTCGCGCGGCACGACGCGCAGGGCGTCCTGCAGGGGCAGATCGGTGACGTCGGCCGTGCGGATCTGGCTTTCGACCATGTTCAGGCGCGCGGCGGCGAAATCGGAGCTCATGGATTCCCTCGAAGGGCTGGATATTCAAGCAGGCTTATAGGTCCGCCGCTCGCCTCTAGGCAATCGAGGCTTTTCGTCGACCGCCCATCAACGCCGCGGCCGCGACATTCAGCCCGCCTGCCCGCCCCGGCGCGCGTGTGCTAGAGGCGATGCGGGGCGTTTGATTCCAGTGAGCGCGTACATGCTCTTTTTCCGCCGCGAGGCCTGGTTTCCGGCATTGGCCGGCCTGGCCTGCTTCACCTTCACGCCCGCCGCCCACGCCCTGTCGCTGGACGACGCCGTCCTGGCCGAGCTCAACTATGCCCGCGCCCATCCGGCCGAATACGCCCGCGAGCTGCGGCGCGATCCGGACGCCTCCGAAGACCGCGCGGCCCTCGAGGAGGCCATCGACTTCCTGGAGCGCCAACGGCCCCTTGGCCCGCTGGAAGGCGACCGGCGCATCGCCACGGCGGCCCGCCAACACAGCCGCGCCCAGGCCGCCAGCGGCTCGGTCGGCCACGGCTCGGCCGGAGGCCTGGGACGCCGGTTGCAAGAAAACGGCGTCTGGGCCGGCCTATCGGCCGAGAACATCAGCTACGGCAATGACACCGCCACGGGCGTGATCCGCCAGCTTATCATCGACAGCGGCGTTCCCAGCCGAGGGCATCGCCGCAACATCTTCAGCGCCAGCTACCAGCTGGCCGGCGTCGCCTGCGGGCCGCATCCGACCTACGACGTGATGTGCGTGATCGATTTCGCGGGGGCGCTGGCGCAGCGCTAACTCCCTTACTCCGCTCATCCCGGCGAATGCCGGGACCCAGATGGAATGGCGGTGGGCCTGACGCCAAGAGCTCTGAGCCTATCCAGTCATCCACACCGTTATGGGATCTGGGTCCCGGCATTCGCCGGGATGAGCGGTTTAACTATACCCCCTCACCACCGCCGAAACCCCGCCACGCGCTTGGCGAACGCCTCGGCGTCCTCATGCCCTTGCCAGTCGGCGATGGCCGGGGCCAGGGAGGCGGCTTCCAGCAGCTGGCGCTGGGCGTCCTTGTAGCGAGCGGTGCGGGCATAGCGGGCGGTGTCCAGAATCAAGGCCCGCAGCAGCAAGGTGGCGGCCAGGGGGTGGCGGCCCTCGATGGCCCGGGCGGCCGGCTCCAGCAGCTCGGGGCGGTCACCGTCCAGGTCGGCCGAGCGGCGCAGCACCAGGCGGGCCGCGCGATCCCAGGCCGGCCATTCGATCAGGAAATCCAGGGCGGCGTGCAGGTCGTGGAAGTCCTCGGCGTGGGCCAGGGCGCGATCCTCGGCCTCGACGTCGTCGAAATCAGCCAGGCGCTTGAGATGGTCGCGCAGGCGGTCGGCCGACAGGCCGCGCTCGAAGGCGGCCCAGCGCATGTCCTGGGCCAGGTCTTTCTGCCCGCGCGCCTCCAGCACCTCGATATAGGCGTCCTCCCACTCCAAGGCTCCGGGCCCCGGCAAGGTCGGCCGGCCCAGCACCGTCCCGACCAGTTGAGCGAACGAGCCGGGCGTCGAGCGGTCCAGGGCCGCGATCGCCTCGTCCAGCCGGCCCGCCGCCGTCAGCCGCCGGGCGATCTGGGCCCCGATCGGCGGCAGCACGGCCTGGGAGTCGGTGAACTGGGCGATATAGCCGTCGACGTCGCCCTGGGCGTCGGCCAGCACCTGGACGGCGGCCTTCAGCGCGCCGCTGACCCGCTTCTGCGAGGCCATGGTCGTCTCGATCACCGCCCGCAGGTTCGACACCCCCTGGGCGCCCAGGGCCGGCAGGGCGTTCTTCAGCGCGCGCGGCCCCATGCCCGCGCGGCCGTGCATCAGCAGGTCAAGCAGCTGGTTGGCCAGGGCGCGCGGGTCGGGCAAGGCCGTGGCGGCGATCGTCGCCACATCGTCGATCGCCGCGTCGAACACCGCGTCGATCTCGCCCTTGGCGTCGGCGGTCCGGTGGAACACCCCCTCGGCCGTTCCCAGGAACCGCAGCATCATCGGTAGGGCCAGGGCCGGGTCCAGCTCCGTCAGCCGCCCCGCGATCAGGGCGCGCTGCATGTCGAGTTCGCGGACGAACTCCTTGTGCTTGCGCCAGTGGATGCGGGCCCGGCTGTCGGCGATGGCGTCGATGCGCTTGGCCAGCTCGGCGGCCAGGTCCTCGGGACCCACCTCCCCCGCCAGCTCCAGGCGCAGTCGCCGCTTGATCTGGGCGTGGCCCTCGGCGACGTCGATCAGCAGGTCGGCCAGCCGCTCGGCGCCCAGCGCGGCCAGGTTGGCCGTCGTCAGGGTCTTCTTCGAGCCCGTACGCTTCACCGTCGCCAGCGGAGTTCTCCGTCCCAGTTCGTTGCGGCCGAGGCGCGAGTCGCCACGCCTCGGCGGCCTGTTTAGCACGACCACCCGGGCGGCGGTCGAAGCCCTCGAGACCGGCGTCGTGCGTCGTCTCGGCAACAGGTGACAAACGCTTGTCGTTTCAACGGGCTCCGCGGGGAACACGAGGTCATCGGCCGTGTTGAATCCCCGTTCGGAGATTTCGCTGACATGGCCAAGCTTGGGGTGAGATCGGGAGCCGCGGCCATCGCCTTGGCCGCCCTGGCCTTCGCCGCGCCCGCCCTGGCCCAGACCTGCCGCGCCTCGGCGCCGGCGACCGGCCAGACGATCAGCGGACCGGTCCTGCACGTCATCGACGGCCGCACGCTCTGCCTGGCCCAGGGGCCGACGCCCGATGAGTGGATCCCGGTGCGGATCTCCTCCGCCGTGGCCGCCCTGCCCGCCGACCGCGAACGCCTGATGGCGGCGGCCTTCGCCCAATCCCTGACCTGCCGGATCACGGGCGGCGGCGCGGTGAAGACAGCCACCTGCATGGTGGCCGGACGTCCGCTGGACACCCTGCTGGCGGAACCGGCGACGATCACCCAGGCCAAGGCCTGGCGGTAGCCTCTACTCCATCACCCGCTCATCCCGGCGAATGCCGCGACCCAGATCCCATAGCGGGATGGCTGATTGGAGAGGCTCAGAACCCCTGGCGTCAGCCTCAAAGCCATTCCATCTGGGTCCCGGCATTCGCCGGGATGAGCGGATTTTCAGGTTAAGCCGAACGCTTCAGCGGCGCGGCCGGGCAGTGTTCGTTCAGGAAGTCCTGATGACTGGGCAGGGTCGCCACGAAGTCGGCCAGCATGGGCGCGGACTTGTCCATCAGGTTCATGATCACGCTCAGCGGCACACGATCGACCAACTGCTGGTAGCGCTGGGGCCGGATGCCCATGCCCTCCATCACCGACTGCCAACTGGCGGCGCGGAACATGTCGTCGACCCCGTCGCGCAGCACGGCGGCCGACTTGAACAGCGCGATCCGTTCCTTGAGGCTGTCGGGGATCTTGACCTGCTGGTACTCACGCCAGAACGGCGTGTCGTCGCGCTGGGTGGTGGCGTAGTGCAGCACCACGAAGTCGCGGATCTCTTCGTAGTCCACCGTCATGCGGCGGTTGTATTCAGCCGCCAGGGTGGGATCGGCGTCCATGTCGGGGAAGAACCGCAGCAGGTAGTCCATGCCCTTGTAGATCAGGTGCAGGGCCGTCGACTCCAGCGGCTCGATGAAGCCGCCGGCCAGGCCGATGGCCACGCAGTTCTTGACCCACAGCCGCTCGCGCATGCCAGTCTTGAAGTGCACCACCCACGGGTCACGCAGCACCTCGCCCTCGGTCTGGCGCATCAAGGTGGCGGTGGCCTCGTCGTCGCTGATGTAGCGGCTGCAGAACACGTAGCCGTTGCCGGCCCGGTGCTGCAGCGGGATACGCCAGCGCCAGCCGAAGTCCTGGGCCTGGGCCAGGGTGTAGGGATGGGGCGGATTGATGTTGACGGTCTGGGTGGCCACCGCGCGGTCGCACAGCAGCACGTCGGACCAGTCGCGGAACGGCTCATCCAGGGTCTTGCCGACCAGCAGCGAGCGGAAGCCGGAGCAATCGATGAAGAAGTCGCCGGCCACCTCGCGGCCGTCCTTGAGGATCACCTTCGCGATGCCGCCGTCAGGGCGCGTGGCGACGTCGGTGACGATCCCCTCGGTGCGCTTGACGCCCCGGGCCTCGGCGAACTTGCGCAGGTAGATGGCCACCAGCCGCGCATCGATGTGCAGGGCGTAGTTGGCGTTGGCGATCATCGTCTTCTGCGCCGCGCCCGGCAGCATGAACTTGCCGGTGTCGGCCATCACCGAGGCCGGGGCGAAGTCCTGCAGGCTCGAGGGATGACCGTTCTGCTTGGCGCGCAGCCAGCACTGGTAGAACTCGTTGACCTCGAGCGGGCCGCCGATCTGGCCGAACGGGTGGTAGTAGGTCTCGTCCTTCTTGCGCCAGTTCTCGAAGCGGATCGCCAGCTTGAAGGCGGCCTGGGTTTCCTGAATGAATTCCTGCTCGTTGATCCCCAAGGTGCGGATCAGCTGGAGGAACGGCGGGATGGTCGACTCGCCCACGCCGATCGTGCCGATCTCCTCGGACTCGACCAGTTCGACCTGCGTCGGGCCGTCCTTGAAATAGTGGCTGAGCATGGCGGCGCAGATCCAGCCGGCCGAGCCGCCGCCGACGATGACGATCTTGTTGAGGTGGGCCATCTGACTATTCCTACTCGGCCGCGACCGGCTGGGGTCGGGCGTACTGTTCGATGAAGTCGCCGTGGGTGCGGGCGGCCGCGACCGTGTCGGCCACCGCCTTGCGCATCTCGGCCAGGGCGGCGGACAGCTGGGCGGCGTCAAAGCCGTCGACGCTGGCGTCATAGGTCTGGGGCAGCGTCTCGAAGCCGGCATAGATCGCCAGCCAGCTGGGCTGCGAGAACATCTCCCAGCGATAGCGGATGAAGTGACCCTGGGCGCGCCACAGGTCCATCTTCTTCTGGAGTGTCTCGGGGACCGACATCTCGCGGCAGTGCTTCCAGAAGCCGGTCGGGTCATCGGTTCGCTGGTTGAGCTTGTAGTGCAGGATGATGAAGTCGCGTACGCGCTCCATCTCCAGCCGCGACATCTCGTTGAACTCGTCGACGACCAGCGGATCGAAGTCGCGGCTGGGGAACAGCAGCTTGATCTTCTCGATGCCCGTCTCGATCAGGGCGATGCTGGTGCTTTCCAACGGCTCCAGGAAGCCCGAGGCCAGGCCCAGGGCGATGCAGTTCTTGTTCCAGGCCTTCAGGCGCCGGCCGGGATGGAAGCCGATCTTGCGCGGCTCGTGCAGCAGGCGCTCGTCCAAGGAGTCGACCAGCCCCTTGCGGGCGTCCTCGTCCGAGGTGTGGCGACTGGAATAGACATAGCCGTTGCCGTAGCGGTGCTGCAGCGGGATCCGCCACTGCCAGCCGGCCGGACGGGCGGTGACGTCGGTATAGGGCGGCGGCGCCCCCTTCCCTTCGCTCTGCACGGCCAGCGCGCTGTCGCACAGCAGCCACGGGCTCCAGTCCTCATAGCCGGTGTGCAGGGCCTCCTCGATCAACAGGCCCCGGAAGCCCGAGCAGTCGATGAACAGGTCGCCCGCCACGGTCGCACCGGTGTCCAGCGAAACGGACTCGATGAAGCCGTCCTCGGCGCGCAGGTTGGTCTGGACGATCCTGGCGTCGATGCGCTTGACGCCCGCCTGTTCGGCGACCTGGCGCATCAGCTTGGCGAACAGGCTGGCGTCGAAATGCAGGGCCCAGTCGAACACCGACAGCGACGACGGCGGATTGCGCGAGGGCGTCGTGAACTTGCCGCCCGCCGCCAGGGCCGCGCCCAACGAATAGTCGCCGATCGGCGCGTCCTCGCCCAGGGCCCGCAGGCGCATCCAGTAGTGATGGAACGAGACGCCCTTCAGGTCCTGGCCGTACAGGCCGAACGGATGGATGAAGCTGGAGCCCGGCCGCAGCCAGTCGTTGAAACGGATGCCCAGCTTGCAGGTGCCGCCGGTGGCCCGCAGCACGTCGACGTCCGACAGGCCCATGGATTGGTAGAACCGGCGGATGGTCGGGATCGTCGCCTCGCCCACGCCGATCGTGCCGATCTGCGAGGACTCGATCAGGGTGATGTTGATCGGCGCGGCGCCGAAATGGGTCTTGAGACTGGCGGCCGCCATCCAGCCCGCCGTACCGCCGCCAACGATGACGATGTCGCGGATTCGCCGGTCCTGCATGCCTGCTCCCCTATTGGTCTCGAGAAGCTCTGGCGGCTTCTGGATGCGAGCGTCTGGCCGCCCGTCTTGGTCTTCATGCTAACCGCCCCGCCGGAAAAAAGAAGCCGCTGTGACAGGGGTCACAGCGGCCCGCAGGGAGGAGATCGTCCTAGAACTTCGCGCGAAGACCGATGGTGTATCGGGGCTCGAACTCGTTCTGCTTGATGTACTGGGTCGAACCCTTGGCGAACCGAGCGTAATAGTCCTCGATCTCGCCCGTGACGTTCGAACCGTTGACGTACACCGTGATGTTGTCGCGAACGCTGTAGCTGACGTTCACGTCCACGTAGCCCGTGGTTCCCTGATAGATCGGGATGTTGTTGCTCATCACCTCGGACAGGCGCGCGGTCCGATAGTTGTAGGCGACACGCGCCTGCAGCTTGTCGTCCTGATACCAGCCGACCAGGTTGAACTGGTGCTTGGAGTTGTCGACGAACGGCAGGCGGGTGCCGTCCAGGGCGAGCCGTGACTCGTGGCTCGGCGAGTAGGTGTAGTTGGTGTCGACGCCGAAGTGCGAGAAGAAGCCGGCGTCGGGGAACAGGTCGCTGACCGCGATCTTCGCACCCACTTCCACGCCCTTGACCGAGCCCGCATCGCCCTGAACCGGCAGGGTGACGTTGACCGGGTTGCTGGTCGAGCCGTCGCCGTTGGTGAACTGGCCGGTGGTCGTGCCGTTGGTGACGAAGCTGTCGATCTTCAGCTTGAAGACCGAGAGGTTCAGCATCGAGGCGCTGCCGATATAGTACTCGATCGCGCCATCGAAGTTCGTCGATCGCCAGGGATCCAGGTTCGGGTTGCCCGAGGAACTGGCGCCGGTCACGCAGCGCACGCCCGGCTTCACCGCGCCGCAGTCGGCGGTGAAGATGCTGAGGCCGCCGCCGTAGTTGCTCAGATCCAGCGGCTGCATCGTCTTGCTGTAGGCGAAACGCAGCTTCAGGTGCTCGTTGACGTCGTAGACCGCGTTCAACGAGGGCAGCCAGTCAGTGTACTTGCGACGGGTGACCGTATCGCCGACGTCGGCGTTGGTGTCGCCGTAGGCCAGGGTGTCGCCGGTGTTGTTCTGCTTCACCAGCAGCTCGGTCTGGATGACCCGAAGGCCGAAGTTACCCGACAGATTACCGGCTTCGAAGCTCGCCGCGCCGAACGCGCTCTGCTCCTTCAGGTCGACGTCGTAGGTCTGGCCTGGCACCTGCACGCGCACGGCGCCGCCAAAGACCTTCGTCTGGAAAGCCTTGACGTCGTCGAAGTCGCGCGGATCGATGGCCCAGAAGTCGGGCATGCCCGAGGTGATGCCCCCCAGGTCGTTGACCAGAACCACATTGTTGTAGGTCGACAGCTTGGTCGGACGATTGACCGTGTAGGGTTGGAACTCCATGACGCCCGTGATCGCGTTGGGCACCATTTCCCCAGCCGAGCACTGGTTGTTGTCCATCGCGACGTCGATGGCCTTCCACTGCGCCAGGCAGCCGCCGGCCGGAACCGGCGTTCCGTTCTTCTGCACCGCGCCGGGCGTGCCGCCGTAGAACGACGAGAACAGGTGGAACTGCTCCACGCTGATCGAACGGTCGCTCTGGCGAACGCCGGCGTCGACCTTGGTGATGAAGCCCAGGAACTTCTCGTCGAACCTGTAGTGGCCGTCGGCCCGGAACACGTTCATGTCCGAGTCGACTTCGTTATTGCCTTCCGACGAGAAGGCGCCGATCGCATAGCTGTCCTTGTTGGCCATGTAGTCGCGCAGGGTCTTGCCCGCGCCCAGGCCGCCGGAGATCGGGGTGTCGAAGCCGCTCCAGACCGGGTGATTGCCGCTGATGTTGTAGTGCAGCTGCGGATTCTGGCCGTAACCGGCAGGGTTGGGGTTGAGATAGCAACCACCGGCGCTGCCCACGACGGCGTTCGTGCGCTGGGCGGTCGGATACTGCGAGCAGATCGAGGTGGGATAGAAAGGACCGCGCGTGCGGTCGTCGGCGTTGCGGAACAGGTTGAACCGGCCCGGCGCATAGCGCCAGTTGCTCAGGTCGCCCTGGGCCTGGCCGTTCATGCTCAGCTTGTTGCCGTCGGCGCGGATGGCTCGCACTTCGCTCGTGAAGTTGCCGCCGTTGTCGTACTTCAGTTCCAGGTTGTAGTTCTTGGATTCCGACTTGGTGACGCGGTTGACGGTGAACGAATTGATCCACCAGGCGTCGATGTCGTACTCGTCGACGGCCCGCCAGGCGCCGACGCCCGCCGGGGTCGAGACCGTGGGCTTGGTCCAGACGCCGAAGGCGCCGCCGTCCCAGCGGTTGGAGATGTTGATGCCGACGGCGCGGTTATACTCGTCCAGCTTGGCGTAGAAGCCTTCCGCCAGCAGGGTGAAGCCCTCGCCGAGATCGGCTTCGAAGGCGACATTGACGCCCACGCGCTTGCGCTCGACGACCCGGTTGAAGCTCTCGTAGCCGTGGGGCGAGATGAAGCTGGTCGGCGCGGAGCCGCCCCAGTCGTTGTTGCCCGACAGGCCGACGGTGCCCGAATAGTTGTTGCCCAGATTGGACTCGCTGGCCACGCCAGAGAGCATCAGGCCGACGCGTTCGTTGCGCCAGCTGGCCACGCCGTTGAGCAGGTAGTCGTCTTCCTTGCTGCGCTCGCCGCGCTGGCCTTCGACGCCGGCCGCCAGCGTGAAGCCCTGCTCCAGCTGGAACGGCCGGCGCGTGCGGAGGTCGATGGTGCCGGAGATGCCCGACAACGCGTTGAGCGGATTGGTCGACTTGTAGACCAGCACCTGGTTCATCAGCTGCGACGGTACGTCGAGCAGGTTCGGCTGGGCCTCGCCCATATTGCCGGCGCTCAGATATTGCTCGCCGTTCAGCAGGGTGATGACCTGCTTGAGCCCGCGAATGTTGACGGTCTTGCCTTCGCCGGCGTCGCGCTGGATCTGCACGCCCGAGATGCGCTGCAAGGCGTCGACGATGGTGACGTCGGGCAGCTTGCCGATGTCTTCCGACGAGATGGCGTCGACGATCGAGGCTTCGCGCCGCTTGACGTCGACCGAGCGCATCTGCGAGCCGCGGATGCCGGTGACGATGATTTCCTCGACCTGCGCGGAGTCGTCCGGCTTGGCCTGGGCGTGCGCGCCCGTGGCCAGGGCCATGGACGAGGCGCCCGCCAGCAGCGCCAGGGTCATGCCCCGCGCCCATGCGGACTGGTTTCGTGGATTGGACAAGATCTTCGCTCCCCAAACGTTTTTATGGCCGTTCTTGACCCCGCCGATTTCGACGCGGGCTGCATCTTCGTTTCGCCTGTCGCTGAGGACGCCCCGGCCTGCCCGGCGAGCCCATGCTTCAAGCGAAGATTCTCGGCGTCCCCTGCGTCCCTCGACACATACGCTGGCTCACGCCCTCACCAGCCGTGACCTCAAGATCGGCAAATGTCCCGTTCGTGTCAATCAAAATGTCAACGTTGTCATTTTACGACCAAAAGCCTCGGGAATGGCGCCTTACGACACGCCGAGAGCCGCTTTCCCAACGCGGAAATTAGACCAAAAATTCCCGCATACTACTGTATTTGCTTCACAAATACCCCACAGCAATAATGTATCAGCGTACTTCGTCCTGGGACATCGTCAATGACCACGAGGACTCCAGACACAGGAAGCCGCCGGGTTGAAGGCGAAAAGCTTCCGTTGCGGCATGATGAATCTGAGACGATCCATGTCCTGAAATGTCCACAAATGTCCCGCCAATTGCGGTTTGCGGACAAATTTTTGTCCATATGCATGACATCGTTGTCGGCCTGAGCTATGCGTTGCAGTCAACGGGGAGCGACGGTCCGAAAGATCGGATGCGGCGCAGTCATCTGAATTTGGGTGCGGCAAGGTAATGGCGACGATTCACGACGTGGCGCAGCGGGCGGGCGTGTCTCCCAAGACCGTCTCGCGCGTTCTGAACGACCACGAGAGCGTCACCGCCAAGACTCGCGAGCGGGTCCGAGGCGCCATGCAGGCGCTCGACTACGAACCCAACGCCGTGGCCCGGGGCCTGCGATCGCACGCGGCTCCCGCCGTCGGCATCCTGATGGGCGACCCCAGCGGCGGCTACCAGACCCGCATCCACCACGCCCTGATGGTGGCCTGCCTGCAGAACGGCCGCCACCTATCGGCCGAGCTGGTCGAAGGCGACATGGCCGGCTGGCAGGACCGCATCCGCGCCTTCGTCACCGAGGGCGGCATCCGCGAGATGATCCTGCTGCCGCCGGAATGCGACTTCGGCCCGCTCAAGGTCCTGCTGCGCGAGCACGACGTCCGCTGCGTGCTGATCTCGCCGACCAGCCCCGATTCGCAATCGCCCAGCATCGTCATGGATGACCGCGCCGCCGCCCGCGAAGTGGTCGAGCACCTGTTCAGCCTGGGCCACGAACGGATCGGCCACATCGCCGGCCATCCGGACCACGCCGCCAGCACCCTGCGCCGCAACGGCTTCAACGAGGCCTACGCCGCCGCCGGCAAGCCGCGCCCCGATCCGGCGCTGATCGTGCCCGGCGACTTCACGTTCAAGGGCGGCCTGGTCGGCGCCCAGGCGCTGCTGGACATGGAAAACCCGCCGACCGCCATCTTCGCGGCCAATGACGACATGGCGGCCGCCACCTGCATGGAAGCCCAGCGCCGCGGCATGAAGCTGCCCGACGACCTGTCCGTGGTCGGCTTCGACGACGCGCCGATCGCCGCCGCCATCTGGCCGTCCCTGACCACCATCCGCCAGCCCTTCGACCAGATGACCCAGCGAGCGATCACCGCCCTGGCCGCCTGGAACGCCAACGAGGCGGCGGGCAAGGCGGCGGGCACGATCCTCACCAAGCACAGCCTGGTGATCCGGGAATCCACCGGACCCGCTCGGGCCGGCTAGACAAACGCCAATGAACGTCTTCGCGACGCCGACACAACGGGAGATACCATGAACCGACCGACCTGGCGGGCCCTGACCCTCGCCCTGATGCTCGGCGCGTCCGCCGGGACCCTGGCCACCACCGCCTGCGCCCAGAGCCCCGCCGCCGCTCCGGCCGCCAAGCCGTGGCTGGATCCCAAGCTCGACGCCGACACACGCGCCGACCTGGCGCTCAAGGCCATGACCCAGGACGAGAAGCTGACGATCATCTTCGGCTTCTTCGGCGCCGACATGGGCGACAAGTACAAGCGCGTGCCCGAGGCCCTGCCCGGCTCGGCCGGCTACGTCCCCGGCATCGCCCGCCTGGGCATTCCCGCCCAGTTCCAGACCGACGCCGGCGTCGGCGTGGCCACCCAGGGCGGCGAGCCGATCAAGCGCGAGCGCACCGCCCTGCCCTCCGGCATCGCCACCACCGCCACCTGGAACCCGACCCTGGCCCAGGCCGGCGGCGCGATGATCGGCGCCGAGGCCCGCTCGTCCGGCTTCAACGTCATGCTGGCCGGCGGCGTCAACCTGGTCCGCGAGCCGCGCAACGGCCGCAACTTCGAATATGGCGGCGAGGATCCCTGGCTGGCCGGCCAGATGGTCGGGGCCCAGATCAAGGGCATCCAGTCCAACGCCATCGTCTCGACCATCAAGCACTATGCCTTCAACGGCCAGGAGAACGGCCGCTTCGTGCTGGACGTGAAGATCGGCGAGGCCGACGCCCGCACCTCCGACCTGCTGGCCTTCCAGTTCGCCACAGAGCTGTCGGACCCGCACTCGGTGATGTGCGCCTACAACAAGATCAACGGCCACTACGCCTGCGAGAACGACTTCCTGCTCAACAAGGTGCTCAAGCAGGACTGGGCCTATAAGGGCTACGTGATGTCCGACTGGGGCGCGGACCATTCCAGCGCCAAGGCCGCCAATGCGGGCCTGGACCAGGAATCGGCCGGCGACGCCTTCGACAAGCAGCCCTTCTTCAAGGGCCCGCTGAAGGAGGCCCTGGCCAGGGGCGAGGTGTCGCAAGCTCGCCTGGACGACATGGCCCGCCGCATTCTGCGCAGCCTGTTCGCCAGCGGCGTGGTCGAAAAGCCGGTCAAGATCGAGACCATCGACTACGCCGCCCACGCCAAGGTCACCCAGGCCGACGCCGAGGAAGGCATCGTCCTGCTGAAGAACGACAAGGGCCTGCTGCCTCTGGTGTCGACGGCCAAGAAGATCGTCGTGATCGGCGGCCATGCCGATGTCGGCGTGCTGTCGGGCGGCGGCTCCTCGCAGGTCTATCCGATCGGCGGCCGCGCCGTGCAGGGCGAAGGCCCCGCCACCTGGCCGGGCCCGATGATCTACTTCCCCTCCTCGCCCCTGAAGGCGCTGAAGGCCCGTCTGCCCGGCGCCGACATTCAATATGCCGACGGCAAGGACAAGGCGGCCGCCGCCAAGCTGGCGGCCGGCGCCGACGTGGTGCTGGTGTTCGCCACCCAGTGGAACGGCGAGTCGTTCGACAGCCCGCTGACCCTGGAAAACGACCAGGACGCCCTGATCGACGCGGTCGCCGCCGCCAACGGCAAGACCGTGGTGGTGCTGGAGACCGGCGGCCCGATCCTCATGCCCTGGCTGGGCAAGGTCGGGGCGGTG